>Ga0070734_10003724_pt1 | contig 15430 bp, 12 predicted proteins | sample Coa_R1_8_FD_66444 | JGI IMG/M metagenome (GOLD analysis project Ga0070734, IMG submission 66444) | Surface soil microbial communities from Centralia Pennsylvania, which are recovering from an underground coalmine fire - Coalmine... | ecosystem: Environmental > Terrestrial > Soil > Unclassified ...
AGCGGCTGCGGGCGCGCCTCGGCTACCGCGCCGATGAGCGTATCGTGATCGCATCGGTCGGCGGCACCGGAGTCGGCCGGCACCTGCTCGACAAGATCGCGCGCTCGTTCATCCACATGCGGCGCGAGGTGGCGGCGCTGCGCATGATCCTGGTGGCGGGTCCGCGGGTGCCGAGCGGGGCCTTCCCGGAGCACCCCGGACTCGAGGTCCGCTCCTATGTGCACAATCTGTTCGAGCATCTGGCGTGCTGCGATCTGGCGCTGGTCCAGGGCGGCTTGAGCACCTGCATGGAGCTCGTCGCGACGCGGCGGCCGTTTCTCAGCTTTCCGCTGCAACGTCACTTCGAGCAAAACGTGCATGTCCGAAAGCGCCTCGCGAATTATGGTGCCGATCGCTCGCTGAGCTATGCCTCACTCACGCCCGAGTCGCTGGCCGAGCATGCACTGGCGGCGATGCACGAGCCGGTGCGCTATCGCCCCGTGGAAACGGATGGGGCGGCGCGCGCCGCGCGCCGCATTGCCGAAGTGCTGCAGAACCGCGTCTGGGTGCAGCGTTGAGCATCCAGGCGAGCGTGCCGAATTCGATGCAAAGAGAGGAGTCAACTGGCGACACGAAGAGGAGGAATGATCATGGCTGTTGATATGGACAGGCTCAATGCCTTCATCGGGCGATTCGTCGGCGATCTCGGAGCCGCCGTTCACACCGGGATGGTCGTCATCGGAGACCGGCTCGGCTTGTACAAGGCGCTTGCCGCAGGGCCGCTCAGCTCCGCGGAGCTCGCGGCGAAAACCGACACCGATGAGCGCTATGTGAGAGAGTGGCTGGCCTCGCAGGCCGCCGGCGGTTACGTCACCTACGACGAGGGGCTCAACAAGTTCAGTCTGAGCGAGGAGCAGGCCTTTGCGCTTGCGAACGAGGACAGTCCGGCGTACCTGCCCGGCGCCTTTCAGCTCGCGCTCGGGTCGCTCGCCGCGGTTCCGCGGATCACCGAGTCGTTTCGCACGGGTGCCGGCATGGGATGGCACGAGCATCAGGAAGACGTGTTTCACGGCTGCGAGAAGTTCTTCCGCCCGGGCTACGCGGCGAATCTCGTGAGCACGTGGATTCCATCGCTCAGCGACGTTCAGCAGAAGCTCGAGGCCGGAGCGCGCGTCGCCGATGTGGGATGCGGCAAGGGCGCCTCGACGCTATTGATGGCGAAGGCATTTCCGAAATCCCGTTTCTTCGGCTTCGACTATCACGACCGGTCCATCGAAGGGGCGCGTGAATCGGCCCGCCGCGAGGGGCTCTCCGAGCGGGTGAGCTTCGAGGTCGCCACCGCGAAGACTTTTCCGGGAGAGGACTACGACCTCGTGGCGGTGTTCGACTGCCTGCACGACATGGGCGACCCCGCGGGTGCCGCCGCTCACGTCCGCGCCTCGCTCGATGCAGCGGGTACCTGGATGATCGTCGAGCCTTATGCGAACGATGCGTTGAAGGACAACCTCAATCCCGTGGGCCGGGTCTATTACTCGTTCTCGACGTTGCTGTGCACGCCGTGCTCGAGGTCGCAGGAAGTGGGCTTGTGCCTCGGAGCGCAGGCGGGCGAGAAGAGGATCCGCGAGGTGGTGACCTCCGCCGGATTCAGCCGCTTTCGGCGGGCCGCCGAGACGCCCTTCAACATCGTCTACGAGGCCCGCCCCTGAAGCTGAAAGGCGCCTTCAGGGCATCGCCGCCGTGCAGAGCACTCGGCGCGGGCCGAGCGGCGCATCGAGCGCGCAGAAGGCATGCTCCGAGATCACCCCGCGTGCCACGGCCGTCAGGATGAGGCCGTGGCGCGGGGTGGGCGCACCCTCGATGCTCGAGCCGAGCGTGAGACCGCGCGTATTGCCGAACAGCGCGACGCCGAGCGCCCCCGCACGGGCGCGCCCCGGCTCGAGATCGAGTCCGAGCACCGACGGAATGATGATCTTGAAGTCGAGGTGCGCGCTCGCGCGCAATGCCTGGTCGCGAGGGCCGGTCACGAGGTGCGAATCAGGGGCGGCGAAACGCGGCATGGCGCAGAGCGCCGCGCCGACGAGCAGTGGGCCCGCTCTCCATCCGCGATGAGATCGTCTGGTCAAGTCCAACATAACGGCCTTCCTCCCGGGGACTTGAGCATCGACGCCGAAGAGCGGCGCGGCCCTGGTTTATGACATCGCGGGGTGCATGACATAACATGGATTTCATAGCACGCGCCTCGAGCCCGGGTCGATCAGCGCGCGGCGCCATGGTTTCTCGGACGAGCGCGCAACATGCAGCCAATGGGGATGAGAGGGTGGAGGAGAGTGCCTGCGCGGGCCGTGCTGGTCGTCATTGCGGTCACCGCGGTGGCCGCGGCGCCGGTGCGCGCAGAGGATCCTGCGGCGCAGGATGCGATGCTCGCGCCGGTGGTGGTCACCGCGACGCGCGTGGCGACTTCGAGCTTCGAGCTGCCCGCCTCCATCGATGCGGTCGATCAGCGCACGATCCAGCAGGGTCAGCTCGGGGTGAACCTGTCCGAGCCGCTGCTGTTCGTTCCCGGAGTTTCCGCCGAGAATCGCCAGAACTACGCGCAGGACGTACAGCTCTCGATCCGCGGTTTCGGTGCCCGCTCGAGCTTCGGCGTGCGCGGGGTGCGGCTCTACTCGGACGGCATTCCCGGCACGATGCCGGACGGCCAGGGCCAGTTCTCGCAGTTCGACCTGGGCTCCGCAGGTCGCATCGAGATCCTGCGGGGACCCTTCTCGGCGCTCTACGGCAACGCCTCGGGCGGCGTCATCGCGCTTTTCACGGAGGACGCGCCGGATGGGTACTTTCTCGATGGCACGGCCGAGTACGGCACCTTCGATACCCAGCGCTCCGCGCTCAAGGCGACCGGCAACGACGGCACGCTGCGCTACGTGATCGATTTTGCCCACTTTCAGACCGACGGCTACCGCGCGCACAGCCATGCGGAGCGCAACAATCTCAATGCCGTCACGAAGCTCGATCTCACCCCGGCCTCGACGCTCACCGTGGTGGCGAATGCGATCTTCACGCCGTTCGTGCAGGACCCGCTCGGACTCAACCGCCTGCAGCTCGCAGCCGATCCGCGACAAGCGGGCACCGGGGCGCTGCCGTACAACACGCGCAAGGAGCTGCATCAGGAGCAGCTCGGCCTCATCGAGCGCACGCGCTTCAGCGAGGCCGATGAGCTTGCAACGACGCTCTACCTCGGACACCGCGCGACCACGCAGTTTCAGGCCATTCCGCAGTTCACCGAGAAGAACCCGTTGAACCCCGGCGGCGTGATCGATCTCGATCGCGCCTTCTACGGCCTCGATATGCACGAGACCGACGTGCACTCGGTGCTCGGCGGTACGCTGCAGATCGTGACCGGCATCGCCTACGACGATCTCGAGGAGACGCGCGATTCGTATCTGAACTTCGCCGACGGCGAGCTCGGCGTCGAGGGCGCGCCGCGCATCGAGGAGGCAAATCATGTCTACGACTTCGATCAGTACGTCCAGGCGCAATGGGACCCGGCGCCGAGCTGGCGGCTCACTGCGGGCGTGCGCAACAGCACCGTGGATGTGAGCTCGCGCAACGATCAGCCGGGCGCGAGCGATCCGCTCACGGGTGTGCGATACTCGGCGGTCGATCCCGTCGCCGGCGCTCTCTATCGCTTGAGCGGCTCGCTCAACCTGTACGCCTCGTACGGCAAGGGCTTTGAGACGCCCACCCTCAACGATCTGCAATACCGCTCCACCGACGGGAGCCTTCCGGGTCTGAACATCGGGCTGAAACCCGCTCGCAGCGACAACTACGAGATGGGAGTCAAAGTGCAGACCGCGCGGCTGCGCGCCGCGCTCGATGGCTTCTACATCAAGACGGTGGACGAGCTCGCCGTGAAAGCGAATTTCGACGGGCACACCGTCGAGCAGAACATTGGCGAGACCCGGCGGCACGGCGTGGAGCTCGCGCTCGATGCGGACCTGCCGGCCGATTTGAGCGCGCACCTCGCCTACACCTACCTGCGGGCACTCGTTGCGCAACCCTACGACACCTGCTTCGGCGCTCCGTGCAAGCCCGCCGTCGTCGCATCCGGGAGCCAGCTGCCCGCGGTGCCCATGAACGCGCTCTATGCGGGCCTGACATGGCGCCTCGCGCCCGCGCACCTGACCGCGACGCTCGAGACTCAGGGTCGGGCGCGGATCTGGGCCGATGACCGCAACACCGCCTCCGCTGCGGGCTACTGGGAGAGCAACGTGCGTGTGGGGCTCGACCAGGCGACCCGCCGCTGGCAGTTCCGCGAGTTTCTGCGACTGGATAATTTCACCAACCGCACCTACGTGGGCTCGGTGATCGTCAATGAGAGCAACGCCCGCTATTTCGAGCCCGCCCCCGGCCGCACCGCGCTGATCACGTTCAGCGCAGCATGGCGGACTGACTGACGCGCAAGACCGGCGCTTCTCCCTTACCCGGGGCAGGCTCCCTGGGTGAAGATGCGTCAAGGTTCGGCAAAGCGGTGCACCCTTTGGCCCAGGTCGCGTTGTCCTCAGTAACGGGACTCCAGCGCTCCAGGCGAACGTCCCACTCAGCGGAGAGCATCATGGGTAAACGGCTGATTTCACTAGGAATGATCGCCGGCGTTTTGCTCGCGGCAGCACCGGTCTGGGCCGCCGGCCATGGCGGGGCCGGACACGGCGGCGGCGGTTTCAGCCACGGCGGGGGCGGGGGCCACGGCGGCGGCGGAGCGCATTTCGCCTCGGCCGCGCACTATGGCGGGAGCGCCCATTTCGGCGGCGGGGCGCATTTCGGCGGCGGGGCGCATGTCGGCGGGGGCGCCATGCACGCCTATGCCGGGGCGCCTCATGGCGCCTATGGCGGGGCGGTTCGCAGCTATGCCGGCGGCGGTTATCGGGGGGGCTCCGCGGTCGGCGCTTACCGGGGCTCCTACGGCGGCTACCGGGGCGGTTACGGTGGGGCCTACAACCGCGGTGGCTACGGCTACCGGGGCGGCTACGGCTATCACGGCTTCCATGGCTATTCGGCGGGCGGCTACTGGCGCGGCGGCTGGTGGCGCGGCGGCTGGTGGCCGCGCGCGTGGTACGGCCCGGGCTTTGCCTGGTTCCTGCCGGTCCTGCCGCTGGCGTACGCGACGTACTACTGGGATGGCGTCCCGTACTACTACGCGAACAACGCCTATTACACCTATAGCCCCGACTACAACGGCTACGTCGCCACCGATCCGCCGCCCGTGAGCGATCCGGGCGGCTCGGCGGTGCCGCCCTCCGGCTCTCCGGAGCCGGGCGCGCCTCAGGCGGCACCGGATTCCGGAGCAGCAGCGCCGCCCGACAACAATGGAGCACCGATGGCGGGCGCCGGCAACGAGGCGCCGCCCGTCGCCGGTGCGGGCTCGCCCCCGGGAGCTGAGACGGGTGCCCCGGACAGCGAGGTCTATGTATATCCGAAGAATGGCCAGGGCCCCGAGCAGCAGGCCGCCGACAAGCAGGAGTGCGAGCGCTGGGCGACGCAGCAGGCGGGCTCGAGTGGTGGCTCAGATTACCGGCGCGCGGTCATCGCCTGTGTCGAGGGCCGCGGCTACAGCGCGCAGTAGCGCCTGCGCGCAAGGGCGCCCGAGCTCACTGCCGCCCGAGCTCAATGCCGCCCGAGCTCAATGCCAGCAGGTGAAGGCGTTCCCCGCTGGCAGCGCGCCTTGCACGCCCGCGGATGTCAAGGTGAAGGTCGTGCATTGCGCATCGTTCACCTGATCACCGATCGGCACCGCGGTCAGCGTATAGGTGGCGGGAGTGCCCGCCGGTAACAGCGCCGTGGGCGCCGTCGCCGCCGTCACCACCGGCGCATTCACCTGATAGTAGCCGCTGCCGATGACCACCGGCCACGGCCCGGGGTAACCGAAGTCTGCGGGGTTGGCGCTGTAGGTGTTGTTGACGCTGAAGTAGCGCTCCTCGAGGCCCGCCATGTCGAGCAGCGCCGTTTTCGCTTCGGTGCGATGGGACTTGCGCGAGTAGCTGATGTACGAGGGCACCGCAATGGCGGCGAGGATCGCCGCGATCACGAGCGCGACGATGAGCTCGATGAGCGTGAAGCCTTGTGACTGCGTCCTCATCAGCGCTTCTCGATCCAGGTGAGGCGCGAGCCCTGCGTCGTGCCCGGAAGCTTGATCGGCGGCAGCTTCGTGCCGTTCGGCGGAATGGTCTGCATGGTCATGTACTGCTGCCCGCCGGATGCTGCGATCACCGAGATGCTGCCCGTGCCCGAGAAGGCGATGCCGCTCACCGGCAGCACGCCCGAGCCGTTCACGTTGGTGGCGATGTTCAGATAGTTGTGGCCCTGCGGGGTCTCGAACACCGAGTTGACGAAGGCACCCCCGGTCGCCGGATTGATCGCCATCGTCCAGCCTGACTGCAGTGCGGAGAAGCACATCGTCGCCGCCGAGGCGGGCGGGATGGTGGTGTTGACGAGCAGGGCGCCGCCGATCAGCGAGGGGTTGAAGGTGATCTGCTCGTAGACGACGGGCACGGCCGCATACTGCGGGTTGCTGCCCGCCGGCGAGATCGGGTCGGCCGGATCCGGAGAATAGGCGTTGCCCGAGACCAGGTTGATGAACCAGCCGTACTGGCTGCAACCCGTCGTGTCCGCCCAGCACACGGGGGTGCTCGTGAGGGTCCGATAATCGGTGCCCGTGTTGGCGACCGTCGCCGCAAACGGGCCCCCGATCATCTGTTGCACGAGATTGCCGGTGCCCGACAGGGTCCCCGGAGCGGCGACGACGCCGTTCGGCAGGCTGTCGAACTGGGTCGCCGAGTGCGAGTTCCAGGCGTTGTAATTCCAGTCCCACACGCCGTAGATCGCCTGCTGTCCGGTCGCGTACGAGGCGGGGGTGGTGTTGCCCATGGGCTTTTGCTGGCCCGTGCCGAACTCGATCAGCACGCGCGGGCGCCCCGCGTTGTTCGCGATGATCGCGCCCACCACCTGGGTGGTGATCGGCTGGCCGGCGGGCGCGGTGAAGATCGGCGTCGGCGCGCCGCCGCCGCCATTGGCGAGCGTCTGATTGACCGACACGCCATTCGCGTTGATCACGCCCCACTGCGCGGGATTTGCGCTCGTGAAGTCAAAGCGCCACACGTTCCCGAGCGAATCGCCGGCATAGACGTAATCGGTGATGTGATCGCCGTCAAGGTCGGAGGCCGAGACCGCGTAGATGGCATCGGGTACGCCGGGCAAGGGCGCGCCGACGCCGGTCGAGAAATAATAGAAGGTGAGGTTCGAGCCGTTCGCACCCGGGCCGTTCACCGGGTCGATGAGCATCACGAAGATGCCGGCATCCCCCTGCGCGCTCTTGGGGCCTGCGGCAAACACGGCGCCCCAGCTGCCGTTGTGGAAGCGGCGGATCTGGGGAACACCGTACGTATTGCCGAGGTGCGTACCGCAGGCCGTGCCGCTGTCGTTGGCGCAGGTGAGATTGGTTGCGCCCAGGAGCGTGCTCCACTCGCCGATCACCGTGCTCGTCGCGTTCGCCTCGGTGACGCTCGAGCTGCCCGCCATGCCGGGGTTGGTGATGTCGAGCGCGTAGATTGCGTTGCCGCCGGCCCCCAGGCCTCCGACGAGCCACGTGTGCCATTGCCCCTGGTAGAACACATCGCCCGTCCCCGGCGAGGCGTCGACGTCGTAATGATGGCCGTATTGCGGATCGGAGAAATTGCTCGCCGCCGAGGTGGCCGTCTGGATGGTCTCCAGGATGTAGCCCGGCATGTAAGCAAACATCTCGTAGCCGTCGTTGAACCCCGGCTGATACTGGGTGGGCGACGAGAAGTAGCCCGAGCGAAACGCGTGCAGCATGCCGTCGTTGGCGCCCACGTACACCACGTTGGTGCGCTGTTGCATGCTCGTCACGTAGTTGCCGTAGGTCTGACCGGAATTCTCGGGGAGCGGATCGGCGCCCTGATAGAGGTCGGCCCAGAGATTCGGGAAGCTGTACTGCGGCGGGCCCACCCAGGTCGGGCTCGAATCGATGACATCGCCGAGCACGCTGGTTCGATCACGGAACGTGCCCACGTAGGTCCAGGCCGAGGAGGGCGTTTGCTCGTTGCTGCGATCACCGCGCAGGTAATCGAGGCGCGAGTAATTGAACGGCGGCGCGGGGATCCAGGCCGTGCCGTCGCCGGAGTCGAGCAGCGCCTGCTCCGCGCCCGTGATATTCGCCCACTCGAACGGGATGCCGGAGCCGCCGGTCGCGGCCGGGGCGCTCCAGGTGAAGATGGTGCGGCTCGCCGGACCCTCCGCCGCGATCGGTCCTGCGGGTCCGTTGGGCGCATCGCACTGCCCGCCGGCGGGAACGCCGGTGAGCACGCAGCCACCGTCCCAGTTGACGGTCGAGCTGATGATGAGGTCGTTCGGATTCGGATCGCCCACCGGCGGGCCAATGTACTGCGAGGTGACCGAGCCTGCGAGCGTCACCGGATCGTAGTAGGCGAAGTACACCTGCGTCCCGGTGTCGACCTTGGCGGTCTGCTTGGAGTTCACGCCCGCCGAGCTTTGCGTCTGGTTCTGCGGAGTGGCCTGGAAGCACATGATCTCATGGATGTTGCGGCTGCCGCCGGTCGATCCGGCGAATCCGAAGCGAACATTCGAAGGGATCGGGTACAGGCCGCCGTTCGTGATGTCCTGGTTCGTGATCACGTTCTGGTACGCACCGCCGTTGTAGCTGTATTGCAGGCTCAAGAGGCCGCCCGGCGTGATCGACAGGTTGTAGACGATCGGCACCGCCTGCGCGCGCGTGGTCGCCGCCTCGTTCGCAATCTTCTTGCCGGCGGGGATCAGCGAGTAAGCCATGGCCGGATAGTCCGCCACCGGGATACCGGTGTTCACGGGCGCGCCCGGATTGCTGAAGTCCCATACCTTGCCGGTTCTGCAGGTGTACTGCACCGCCTGCGCGGTCTGCGGGTTGGTGAGGGTCGCCGGATACTGCACTGGATAGGCCGCGCTCAAGCTCGACCAGGTGACGTTCCCCGGGCCGCGCAGACCGATCCGGCCGGGCACGTAGTGCCACCCGGTGGCGGTGTTGTCACCCTGGTTCATGAAGTTGCCGTACTCGTCGATCCCGAGCCCGATGTAGCCGCCGCCGAGACCGTCGAAGCCGCGCGGACGTCCGTCGGCGCGGATCGCGCCCGCGTAGTTCACGTTGGTGCAGGTGTAGCCCAGGCTTCCGCCCCAGGCGCCCACGTCCGGGGCGTAAGTGGCATCCTGCAGGAAGAAGCTCATGCCGTCGGCTCCATCCGAGCCGCCGCCGCCCGAATCGCCCTCGTAGGTGACGGTGGTGAAGGAAACCTGCAGTCCCTGCGCACCCTGCCCCGTGAGGGCAAAGCTGAAGTTCGAGAGGATGGCGCCGTTCTGCGCGTACCAGTCGGTGAAGCGCAGCGCGCCGCTCGTCGTGTCGGGCAGAACGCCGGTGTCACCGCCGAACTGCGGATTCGGCGAGCCGTTGTAATAGGGCAGTGCCACGCAGCCGGGCGCCGCCGGGTTGTTGACCGTGCCCTCGGTGAGGCACGCGCCATTGATGAAGGTCCACGAGTTCTGCGTGGTCGTGCCGGTGAAGTTCTCGGTGTACACCTGCGCGGAGGCGGTCGTGCATGCGAGCGCGGCCACGATCAGCCAGGAGAGGCGAAGGACTGGATGGGAGTGTTTCATGGTCCACACGTCGAGCAGCTGCTCGTGTTTTGTACGAGATAGGTGGTCTCGATGACCGCGGCGGTGTCGGCGCTGCCGCCATAGCCCACCGCGTCGATCTGGAAGATGCTGCCGCCCAGTCCGCCGAGCGCGGGTGCGAGGTACTGGATATAGAAGGTGGGCGAGGCGTAGTACTCGGTCCAGGACGGCCCCACCGTCTGGCCCTCGATATTCATCGCGGTCGGGGTGGCGGCGGTGTAAAGCACACCCACCGACCAGGGCAGCGGCAGGCTGGCGACGCTCGCGGGCGCCGCGACGATCGGATTCGAGCACACTTTGGGCGCGGCCGCCGCGGCGAGCGGCGGTGCGCACACGACCCCGGTGCTGACATTGCTGGTGAGCCAGTACTCCGCATACTGCTCGGCGCCTTCCGCGGCATTCAGCGCGCGGTGCTTCTCGCGCATGTTGCCCGCGACCTTCTCATCGAGACCGAAGCTTCTGAACATGCCCACCGCGAGAATGGTGACGACGAGGAGCATGAGCAGCGCGGTGACGAGCACCATGCCGCGCTCGGCGCGGGCCGGCCGCACCGCGGTGACGATTGAAGAGCTTCCCCCGCTCATGTGGTCGTCACCCCGGTGCGATTCATGACATCGATCACGCGCTCGAAACTGACGGTTTGCGGCATGCTGGCGATCTGCGTCTGACCCTGGCCCGTGAGCGCGCCGTACATCGGATTCTTGAAGGTGAGCTTGATCTTCACCGACAGCACGCTGCCCCAGTAATTGCCCGCGGTGACGGCGTTGCCGTCGAGGTAGGTGTCGACGGAGTTATTGCTCACGCCTGGATTGGTCTGCACGCCGTAATAGATCTGCATGTTGGTGATGCCGCCCACGAGCTGGACCGGAGCATTGCCGTTGAAGGAGCACATGAGATCGTAGGTGCCGGGAACGGCCGGGTCCGCCGCGAGGCTGAAGGCGTTGACCAGCACCCCTCCCGGGGCTGCGATCGCGTTGGGGTTCCCCATGCAGTTGATGACGTTGTCGGTGCCGCTCGTGGCGTAGCGCACGACGATGACCTGGTCGGGGACCACGTCGTTGTAGCCGCCGGCGCCCACGATCGTCTGTCCGGCGCTCGTGAATGCGACGTTCTGCGAGCCCACCGGGAAGGCGGCCACGGTCGGGAATTCCGCCGCGGCCGGCACCGTGGTGGGGTTCGGCCAGTAGCCCGCGGACTGGATGACGTCGGCGATGAGCGTCATCGCCATGCGCTCGTTGTCCTGCAGCTGCGACATCGCGGTCTGTGCGCCGGAGGTGCGCTTCAGGGTCTGCACGAGCGTGAGGAGCCCGCCCGTCAGGAACAGCCCGATGACGATCGCAATCATGATCTCGATGAGCGTGAAGCCGCCCGCGCGCGAGGCGCTCGAGCAGGGGGCGGCGCTGCGAAGAACGCGACTCATGGCTGCACGTAGAGCACGTAGGTGGGCGAGTTCGCGTTGATCATCGCGGCGAGCTGCGCCGGAGTCTGCGAGGCGTTGCTCGCGACCGCGTTCTCCGTCCACTGGATCTGGATGTTGCAGCCCACCATCCCGGTGGTCGAGCAGGAAATCGTGGCGATCGAGTTCTTCATGAGGGCCGCGAGGGCCGCCGACCAGTTCTGCACATCGAACGCGGCCATCTGATCCACCGTGCACGCGCCAGCCCCGGGGGTGTTGCAGGGTTGCGGGGGGACCTGGCTCAGGTTTGGATCGCTGATCGCCCAGGCGCCGGTGTTGCTGACCGTCACAATGGTCTGGGCCGGCGCGAGCGTTCCCCAGTAGGCGCGGTTTGCATGCATCGCGGCGGCGAGGCTCGAGGCCTGGATCGCGGCGATGGAGCGATTGCCGGCGATGCTGGTGCTCGCGAGCGCGAGCGACTCCATCTTGGCGAGACCGAGCAGACCGATGGAGGCAACGACCAGCGCCACCATGACCTCGACCAGGCTGAAACCGCGGTTGCGCGGAAGCGGGCAGCGGATGTGCTCAAGCGTGCTCATGCGCCGATCCTTCAGGTGCAGCCCGGCTGGCTCGTGGTCTCGACGGTCAGCATGCCGACGGGCGAGATCGCGAGGCAGCGCGTCCACTGCGCCGTGTTGGAGGAGTCGTGCAGGGCGAGGATCACGGGCACTCCGTTGCCGGTCGTGCCGTAGCCCACGCGATTGAAGCTCACCGCGCTCAGATTGAGGCCGCCGAGGGGCTGGAGGGTGTCGCCGGGGGGATTGAAGGCGGGCTCGCTGCGCACGATGACCTCGCCGGGATCCACGGTTCCGACCGTGCCGCCGGTGGCGGAATCGAGGAATACGATCCAGCCGCCCTGCCAGTTGTTGCCGCCGTCGCACTGAGTGCCGCTCACCGAGGCGCAGACCGTCACGATCTCGCCCTGCTTGATGGCCTCGCTCCGCGCGTACTGCAGATCGCCCATCAGCGCATTGATCTCGGAGGCGATGCGGTTCGAAGTGGTGACGTACTTGAAGGAGGGGGTGCCAATCGCCGCGATGATGCCCACCACGAGCATGACGACGACGAGCTCGGTCAAGCTGAACCCCGACATCCGCTCAATCCCTGCTTTACTGTCCATGGCGAGGCATCTTAGAGAGGCAAACTTGCTCGAAACTGTCTGCGACGTGTCAGGTGATCAAAATGAGACCGGCGTCACGAAATGCGCTCTTCAAAATGGGGCGAAATTGTCGTGTCCCGCTTGACGCGATCCGGTAAATGCGTGCGCTTTCTCGCGCCGGGCTGAATTATGTCGAGCCCCAGCAGGTCTGGGTGTTGTTCGCATTCGCGCTCGTCATCGCACCCTGGGTGCCGGCGCTGTTGAGCGTGAAGGTCGCGCACGCGGTATCGCCGGTCTGGGGCGCCCTGATCGGCACTGCGGTGATCGTATAGCTCGCGGCCGCGGGGGCGATCGTGACGTTGTAGTAGCCCTGCGATGAGGGGGTGGTGCCCGCGGCTGCGCCGGCGCAGGCCAGATAGGTGAAGGACTGCGAGTAGCAGCGCTCCAGCGCCTGGGCATCGACCGTCATCGTGCGGGTGGCGTCGGTGCGATTCGCCGTGCGCGTATAGCTCAAGTAGCTCGGGATCGCAATGGCGGCGAGGAGGCCGATGATGCCCATGGCGACGACGAGCTCGATCAGCGAGAAGCCGCGTGTGCGCATCGCCGGGCCCGGGGTCATGGCGCGCCCCGCAGGTTGATGAAGAGCACCTCCGATGCGGCGTTCTCGACCGGCCCGTCGAGCACGAGCTCGACATTCTGGCCTTCCGAGAAGCCGTGCAACGATTCGTCGGCGCTGCTTCCGGGCTTGACGCGATAGACGTGATGATCGACCTCGATCACCTCGCTCACCGGCACGGCCGTGATCTGGCCGGAGACCTTGTCCTCGAATACGCGGCTGCCCCAGCCCGGGCTCGCGGCGAGCACGCCCACGAGCATGCAGGCGGCGATCAGGGTCAGACTCTGTGGTCGCTTCATTGACGTATCTCCCACCAGGCCTTGCGGCTCATTTGATTGCCCTTCTCGATCACGGTCTTGATCTGATCGGAGGAGAGCGTGATCAGCTTCACGGCCGCGCCGGTCGTGAAGTTCGCGGTGCGAATGGTCGGCGCGGCCGCATACACGTTGCCGAGCGACAAGCCCACCGGCGGCACCCAGATCTGTTGCAGCGGGTTGTTCGGGTTCGGGATCTGCACGGTATCGCTCGAGTTGATCTGCCCGTCGCTGTTGATGTCGAACTGCGGGGAGCCGAACATGCCGCCCGTCGCGTAGTTGAGCACATAGAGATAGGAGGCGCCGTTCTCGGTGCACAGCACGGGGTTGAAGTTCGGCTGGTAGGTCGTGAACACGAGCGCACCGCCGCTCTCGAGCTGCGGATTGGTCACCACGCGCTGGCCGGTCTCCTGGGTGAGATCGACGTACCATCCTTTGTTGGTCGGGAAGGACACGGGGTTGCTGGTATCGACCACCACACTGCCGTTCGAGGCCGGGATCGAGAGCGTCTGGACGACCATTCCGGTCGTCGAGACCGTGCTCTGATTGACCGGATTGCCCCGCGTCAGCGGCGGCGTGAAGCCGGTCTGCGGATCGAAGATCCCGTAGGCCGATTGCACCTGGGTCGTCGTGAGATCGGGGTTGCCGAGCAGCTGGCCCGTCGCGACGAACACCATGGTGCCCGTGACCCTCGGGAAGTTCGGATTGAGCGTGACCGCGGGCGCGGTGGTGATCGGCTGCGGGTTGTGGTTCGAGTCGGTGGCCTGGAAGAGGACGGTCACTCTCCAGTTCGCCGGGTTCGCATTCGAGATGTCGACGCGCCACAGATCGCCTTCGAGATCGCCTGCGTAAACCACGTTCGCAGCCTGGGTGACCTGGCCGCTCGTATTCATCGCGACGACCGAGGAGAGCCCGTTCGAGGCATTCATGTTGCAGACGTTGACGGTGAGCGCGGCGCACAGGTCGATCTTCTTGACGATCGCCCCGGTCTGCGGGTTGAGTGCGTAGAGCACCGGCTTCTCGTTCACGCTGTTGTAGCCGTTGCCCACGAACACCAGCCAGCCATAGCTCGTGTTGGTGATGGCGGGCGTGCTGAAGGTCATGCCCATGTCGACGTCCGAGAAATCCCAGAGCACGGCGGAGGAGAGCGCCTGCTCGGTCGTGATCTGGCTCGGGTTGGTCACATCGAGCGCGAACACGCTCGGGCCGCCCTGGGCCTGCGTGCCGACCACGATCGTGTGCCAGCTCTGGTCGGAGAACTGCACGTCGGCGCCCACCGGCGAGCCGTTGACGAAGAACTGGTGCTGGGCGTTGTAGTACGGGTTCACGAGCTTCACCAGGTTGGCAAAGCCGCCCTTCGGAATGTAGGCGAAACGCTCATTGCCGGTGGCCGCATCGAAGGCGTGCAGCATGCCGTCATCCGCACCCACGTAGATCATCGGCGGCCGGCTTGCCTGCGCCGTCGCATAGGCGGCGTAGGAGGGCGATTGATACGAGGCGATCGGTGCGCCGATGTAGAGCGGCGCCGAATCGACGATGTCGCCGAGCTTGTGGGTGCGGTTGCGGAACTGACCCCCATAGCGCACTTCCAGGGCGTTCGAGCCGCGCACGAACTGCAGCACGTGAGAGCCGTTGGCATCGGCCGCAAAGGTCTGCAGCGACTGACCGAGCGCGGTGGAGGAGGCGATTCCGGTGTTCGGATTGCCCGGCGTCCACTCGAACGGAATGGCCGCGCCCGCCACCGGATCCCAGGTGGCGATCAGGCGGTTGGCCCCGCCCACCATGAAAGTCTGCGCATCGAGCTGCGTCTGCGCGGACCAGAGCGGACTGGCGGTGTTGACCTGGCCGTTGGTCGCATTCACCTGGTAGGCGAGCAGGTTGCCGGTCCAGTCCTGGTACAGGTCCGAAGTCGTGAACTGCGATTGATAGACGACGGAGCTCGTGTTGAGACCGGTCGAGTTCACCGCGGCGGAGGCCGTGGCCTGGGTCGCCGAGAGGATCTGCACGATGATCGCATCGAGATCGTTGGCGAGGTCCTGGGGACTGTACGCCGGGAAGTAGTTGCCCGTGCCGCCGGCGATCGCCATGGCGGTGAGCGTTGCGGCGGCCTGCGGGTTCGAGGCCGGGCTCACGCCCGCGCCCAAGCCGATAATGTAGGTCTTGATGCCGGCGGTCTGCGCGTTGGTGAGCTGCGTGATCACGTCCCGCAGCGCCTGATCGTTGGTGGCCCCGAG
>Ga0070734_10003729_pt1 | contig 15414 bp, 15 predicted proteins | sample Coa_R1_8_FD_66444 | JGI IMG/M metagenome (GOLD analysis project Ga0070734, IMG submission 66444) | Surface soil microbial communities from Centralia Pennsylvania, which are recovering from an underground coalmine fire - Coalmine... | ecosystem: Environmental > Terrestrial > Soil > Unclassified ...
GGCCACCAGCGCGGGAGATCCTCGGGAGCCCCTAAAATGTCGGAGACTTGTTCCACCGTCCCAGCCACCCGCCAATGCGAGACGAAATGGTACTCATTCGCGCTCATGCAGCTTTTTGTAAACCTCGCGCTTGGAGAGTCCGCGTTGGCGAGCCACGGTTTTGAGCGCGTCCATGCGAGGGACGCCGCTGGCCACCAGCTTTTCTACCGCGTCGTCCAGTGGAGTGTCGTCGATCGGCTCGGATTCTGCTCGCGCGATCATCACCGTGAACTCGCCTTTGACGGAATCGCGCGCAGCGAGCTTGACGGCGAGTTCCGACGGAGTGCCGCGCAGAAACTCCTCGTGGATTTTGGTCAACTCGCGCGCCAGCACCACGTGCCGCTCGCCTAACGTTGCCGCGATGTCTTCCAGCGTTTCCAAGATCCGATGCGGAGCTTCGTACAAAACAAGTGTTGCCGGCAGGCTCTTCCATTCCGCGAGCAGCTTGCGGCGCTGGCCTTGTTTGGCCGGAAGAAATCCGATGAAAAGGAATGCATCGGTCGGCAATCCGGAAGCGCTCAACGCCGCGATGAACGCGCAGGCTCCGGGTACTGGAGTAACAGTCAATCCTTGCTCGCGAGCTTGTTCCACCAATCGGTAGCCCGGATCGGCAATTAGCGGAGTACCTGCGTCCGAAACGAGCGCGATGTTTCTGCCCGTTTGCAAATCGGCTAGCAGTTCCGTGGCGCGCGCCTGCTCGTTGTGCTCGTGATAGCTGACCAATGGTCTGGAGATTCCGTACCGGTCCAACAATTTGCGGGTATGGCGCGTGTCCTCGCAGGCGATGACATCCACTTCGCCCAAAATACGTAGCGCGCGCGGTGAAATATCTTCGAGGTTGCCGATCGGTGTCGCCACCACGTAGAGTGTTCCGCTCACTGAGCCAGATTACGATAAACCATCGGATAGAGTCAGCACGCCGGGGCTAACGAATCATCCGCCACTTCGCGCATAACTAATTTTTCTTTCTTGGAAAGAAGATCCGCGCGAATCCGCGCGCCGGGCTGAATCTCGCCTGCCGCAATCAAAGACGCCAGCGGTTGAATCAACTGCCGCTCCATGGTCCGGCGTAGTTCGCGCGCGCCAAACTCACAACTCGTGCCGCGTTCGAGCAAAAAACGGCGCGTCCGTGCGGGCACTTCCAGCCGAAAGGTGTTTGAACCAAGCCGTTTGTCGAGATGATTCTGCAAATCCTGCACGTAACCATCGAGAATCGCAGCAAGCGCATCGGCGCCGAGCGGCTGATAGGTGATCACGGCGTCGATGCGATTTATGAACTCGGGCGAGAAGTTCCTCCGCAGTGCGTTCATCCCGATGCCGTGAAGCTTGGATGTATCGCCGGACCCCGCGGCGCCCACCATGGACTCGAATCCGAAGTCGGGATTCAGCTCGCGATTCATTGCACGAGCGCCCAGATTGCTGGTGAGGAAAATCATGCTCTTTTCGAAATTCACCACGGTGTTGTCGCCCAGCCGCAGAACGGCCTTGTCCAGGACGCCGAGCAGCAATCGCGCCACCGATGCCGCCGCTTTTTCGATTTCATCGAACAACACAATGGAAAGGTCGCAGGCGTCGCTGGATACGCCATTCACTTTCTGCTGCGTGAGCAACGGCTGCGTTTCGCGATGTCCCAGGTATCCGGGCGGCGCACCCAGCAACTTAGCCACTTCGTGTTCCATCTGAAACTCGCCGCAATCCACTCGCAGGACTTTCTTGGAACTCCCGTGCAGCACATCCGCCAGCGCTTCTACCGTTTTCGTCTTGCCTGTCCCGGTGGGACCCAGCAGCAGAAACACGCCCGAAGGACGACCCTCCGGCGCGAGCATCGCCCGATGCATTTGGACAAACGGAATAATTGCTTCGATCGCCGCGGGCTGGCCGACCAGGCGTCGCGCCAAGGCGTTCGCAATATCATCAGAGGAACGGTTTAACCGCGAGCCGTTGTTTGAAGCCCGCCTCTTCGATCCAGTCACGCCCTCATTATGCTGGGCGACCAGCGCGCTGCCAGCACAGTATCAGCGCCCTGCTTGATGCACTTTGCGTTATCAGGTTGGAAAATGAACAGATTAGAGAATATGGAAAATCGGCCCGCTACTTATGCCGATATGTGATCCGGCCCTTGGTCAGATCGTAGGGAGAGAGTTCCAGCGTGACACGATCGCCCGCCAGCACCCGAATCCGGTTGCGGCGCAGCTTTCCGGCGAGATGAGCGAGTACGGTACGTTCTTGATCCAGTTGGACACTAAAAAGCCCGCTGGGGAATTTTTCGACGATCGTCCCGGTGACTTCGATGCAGTCTTCTTTACTCATCAGACAGCCCTGGCGGATATATTATCAAACAGCCAGGATGGTTGGGCAGCGATTCTGAGAGCGGAATTAGAACGCGTGGACCGAGTGAATGCCGTTCGCTTGCAGCACCACTTGCATCTTCTCTAGAGCCGATTTATGGATTTGCGAAACGCGGCTTTCGTTGATGCCGAGGATGCCGCCGATTTCCTTCATGGTCATCTCGTTCGTGTAATAAAGGAAGACCACTTTCTGATAGCGCTCGGGCAGAGTCTTCATCGCGACGCCCAACACCGACCGCATTTGTTCATGCGAGCACATGTTGTCGGGCTGAGTTTCGGGCTTGCTCGGGAAATCGGGAGCGGGTAGATCGTCGTGCTCCGGAGCGCGTGAAGAAGCCGAGATCAATCCGACGCTGCGCAGGTCTACCATCATTTGGCGCCAGCGTTCCACATCGACGCCGAGCTTCAGAGCGATTTCCGATTCCGTGGGAGTCCGCTGCAGCGTGGCTTGCAGTTCGCGCGTAGCGGCTTCCACCTGCTTGTGACGGCGGCGCAGATCGCGCGAGGCCCAATCGAGCTGGCGTAGACTGTCGAGAATCGCACCCTTGATGCGATGCTTCGCGTAGCTGGAGAATGCCACCTGTTTTTCGGGATTGAATTTGCTGGCCGCATCAAAAAGGCCCAAGACACCGGCGTGAACAAGATCGTCAAGATCGACATGCACGGGGAGATTTTCGTGCACGCGGATCGCAATGGCTTTTACCAGCGGAAGATGTTCGATGACGATGCGGTCCCGTCGTGCGATCTTCGCCGCCTGGCTGGTGTGAGAGGTCTTGGTTTTCATTAGAATCTGATTCCCTTTTGCCTTTGGAGTGTGTGGTTTTCTCATCTCGACGTCGCCTCTAAGTGCAAGCCAGCGGCCAGAATCCGGCTTAGGGAAAATTGCTCAACTACGCTTAGACCTTTCCTCAAATCGCGTACAGGATCGTCCTCAGGGTCAACAGGATGGGCATCAGGTCCGTACGGAAGGGTGGCGTAGTGTATCGAAAGTACTAAAGTCCGGCTAAACCCTGGAAATCTCGTAATGGAACCGATCGCCTATCTCGCGGATACCAAATTGGTATTCACGTTCCAAAATGAAACACGATCTAGTCGCGCTCCTTCTACACATATCGGACCAGGGTCGTAGAAGCGTGAGGGACTAGGGTTTTCGCAAAGTATGGAGATAGGTCCGGACAACTAGTCCGGCTAGGAATATCCAAACGATCAACCGGAAGTTGCCATCCAGCGTGAAAGTGGCAAGAATCGCGATGACCGCATAGCAGGCCAATGCAGTGTAAAACCGTGGTCTTGTTTTGCCGCTATCCGGCTCGGGATTTTCGTCTGAGGGCAAGCTCACATCTTAAAGCTTGTTCAACCCTTCGGTCAGCTCTATATAGGTCCCCCAGGGATCCGTCAGAAAGGCAAGCGACAGATTCAAAGCCGGTATCTTGCGGTATGGAACATCGAATTTCACTCCAGCCGCTTCCAGCTTCTTCGTGAACGCCTCCAGGTTTTGCACTTCGAATCCGATGTGATCCAAAACGCGGCCTTTGGTCGGAGCTTGCGGAGCATCGTTCGGAGTAAAGCTGAGATTCGTGCCGGGAAGATCGGCCGCATCGAACTTGCCGCGCTTTCCAGGAATAGCTCCAAATGTATCGGCGTACCACTTCTGCATGGCGATGGGATCTGCAGCATAGAAGTGGACGTGGTGATTCTCGGCGCCTCCAGTGACCGCGGCATCTTCCGTCACTTCGACGCGAATTTCATCTGGCGCGAGCAGCATGGCTTGCGTGGCATTCTTGCTGACGATCGTGATCTTCGCCGCTTCCGCCTTCGCCAGCGTTGCTGAAAGATCGTGTACCTTTACTCCGAGATGATTTACTCTTGAGCCGACCGATCCGCCCGTGCGATCCGCTTTTTGGACGAACACCAGCATCCCCGGGACCTTGAACACCTGCATGTCCGCCAGCTTGGTTTCCGAGGCTCCGAACACGTCCACCCAAAGCGTCTTATGTGCCGCCGGATCTTTGGTGTAAAGATGTACGTGCCCCATCGAGACGCCGGATGCATTGGGCGGCGCGAGTTGTCCGAACATCCCGGCCGCGAGGCCGCATAACAAAATCACAAGTTTCATGGGGTGAACCGAACTACAGCGTACCGCAAAAGGTATAATCTTTTGGTACTCAATCCAAACAGAGTTGTTCCAGACGGAGGCAGACATGGCGGAAGAGACTCCCAGCGCGGCAAGCGGCATCTTGGGGATGTTCAATGCGTTCGTGGACCCCGCGGGTTTGGCGAAAGCTGCCAAGGCCAAGTTATTCTGGCTGTGGCCGCTGATCCTGCTCTGTATCATCTTCTTCATCGTCGGCAATCTCATGCTGCCCTATTCTTTGCAGTTGGGGGAAGCCCGGTTAGCGCAGCAGAACGTCCCCCCAGAGCGTTTGGAAAGTGCGAGAAACATGACTCGGATCATCACCAGCGTGGTGGTCTATCTGATCCCGGTTTTCATTGTGCTGTTCAATCTGTTGATTGGCTGGCTCATTAATGTCACGGGCTCGATGGTGGGTCTGAAAGCCAAATTCCGCGACGTTTTCAGTATTCTGATGGCCACTTCCCTCATTGGTTCTTTACAGTTCATCGCGACCTATATCGTGTTGCGGACCAAAGGCGATGAGATAACTTCGCAGGAGCAGATGAGCCCGGCGTTTGGGCTGGACATCTTTATCCCCGCCCACGGCGTTCTGCTGGCAATCTTGAACTTCTTTTCCATTTTCGAAATCTGGAGTCTGGTGATCCTCGCTCTAGCTCTCGCATCTTTAACCGGCTCTACGAAGGGGAAAGCCTTTGCGGCCATCACGCCCGCATGGGTAATCCCACTGATCTTCAAAATCATTGGCGCGCTGTTCACGCCCTCCAGCAGCTAAGGGCGGTTATCGTTTCCGGTTGTGGATCACGGCTTACGCTTCTTCTATCTCAATCGGCTTCTTGTGCTTCGGTTTCTTCCGTAAGTTCTTTGGAACTATTACTTTAGGTGCTGGCGGTGACCCTACGCGCTCGCGCGCCATCGCTCGAACTTCTTTTTTGGCGATGTACTGTTTCGCCTTCCGCATCGATCCTACAAACAGGTTACGATATACTATTGAGTTCCCGGAACTAAACAGCTCTCATCCACGGAAATCTCTTGCGGGTTGCCCTTCTCCAGATTAATCCCACGGCCGGCGATATAGCCGGGAATGCCGCGCTCATCATTCGCGGCGCGCGCAAGGTTCAAGATGAAGGCGCGGATCTGATCGTCACACCCGAATTGGCGTTGATGGGTTATTTGCCCCGCGATCTTCTGATGAATCAGGGATTCGTGCGCCGCAGTTGCCAGGCGCTGCGCGAAATCGCGGTGGAACTCAAATCTGCGCCTCCGCTCCTGGTCGGCGTGGCCACGCCAAATCCGTCCGAAATGGGCCGGCCGCTCTTCAATAGCGCAGTTCTGCTTCAAAAGGGCGAAGTGGGACCGGCCTTTCACAAGACCCTCCTGCCTACTTACGATGTCTTCGACGAAGACCGCTATTTCGAACCGGCCGCCGGCCCGCAGATTCTCGATCTGAACGGTTGGCGTCTCGGCGTTAGCGTCTGCGAAGACGTCTGGAACGATCAGGATTTCTGGCAGCGCCGCCGCTATCACCAAGACCCGATTCAGATGCTCGCCGAATCCGGTGCGCAGGCCATCATCAATCTTTCCTCGTCGCCGTTTTACGCGGGCAAACAAGTTCTACGCGAGCGGATGCTCAGCCACATGGCGCAGAAATACAAAATCCCGGTGGCGTATGTGAACCAAGTGGGCGGTAACGACGACCTGATTTTCGATGGACGGAGCCTCGTCTACGATCGCGACGGAAAACTGGTCGCGCGCGCCAAGGGCTTCGCGGAAGATACGTTGATCGCAGACCTCGCGATCGGCGATAAGACACAAAGCTCCGGAACCATCGCCCAAGACGATTTTGAAACCGAAGCCGAGATCTGGCACGCGTTGGTGCTCGGAGTTCGCGATTACGTATCGAAGACTCGTTTCTCCAAAGTATTGCTCGGACTCTCGGGAGGCATCGATTCCGCGCTCACTGCAGCCATTGCCGCCGAAGCTGTAGGTCCGCAGAACGTTTTGGGCGTCCTGATGCCCTCGCGCTATTCCAGTTCGGGCAGCGTGGACGATTCCGTTGAACTGGCGCGAAATCTCGGCATCCAAACCCTAACTTTGCCCATCAGCGGCATCATGGAGACCTACGACGGTGTGCTGGCCGAGGCGTTCCGGGGCCGCGCCGCCGACGTCACAGAGGAAAATATCCAGTCGCGCATTCGCGGCAATCTGCTGATGGCGATCTCCAACAAATTTGGATCGCTGCTGCTCACCACCGGCAACAAATCCGAAATCTCGGTGGGATATTGCACGCTCTACGGCGATATGAACGGCGGCCTCGCGGTAATCGCGGACCTGCCTAAGATGATGGTCTACCGAGTGTCGAACTGGCGCAATCGCGTGAAACCGGATATTCCGGAAAGCATCCTCACCAAGGCACCGTCGGCGGAGCTGCGTCCCGATCAAAAGGATCAGGACAGCCTGCCGCCGTACGACCTTCTGGATCAAATCTTGGAGCTGCATATCGAGCAATGCCAGAGCGCGGAAGATATCATCGCGAGCGGTTACGATGAGGATACAGTTCGCCGGGTGCTCAAACTTGTACGGATCGCAGAGTTTAAAAGAAAGCAGGCGGCACCGGTGCTGAAGGTGACTTCACGCGCTTTCGGTACCGGATGGCGCATGCCAATTGTAAGACAGGAATAAATCACAAAATGAATATTTCAATTATTGGACTAGGCAAGCTGGGTTCGCCCATGCAAGCCGTTATGGCGCACAAGGGCCACACCGTGATCGGCGTGGATTTGAATCCCGCAACCGTGAAGGCCATCAACGCGGGCAAGGCACCGGTGAAGGAGCCGCGTCTTCAAGAAATGATCGATGGCGCGCGCGATCGCATCTCGGCCACGCACAGCTATGAAGAAGCGCTGATGGCCACCGACGTCACCATGATCATGGTGCCCACTCCCTCTGGCAAAGATGGGCGGTTCTCCATGGATTACGTGATGGAAGCCGCCGAAAAGATCGGCGCGGTTCTCAAGAAGAAAGCCAAGTGGCATCTGGTGGTGCTTTCGAGCACCGTGATGCCCGGCTCCACCGGCGGGACATTGCTGCCGGCTCTCGAAGAGCTTACGGGAAAAACCTGCGGCGTGGATTTCGGCCTCTGCTATAACCCGGAATTCATCGCCCTCGGCAACGTCGTCAATGACATGTTGCGGCCGGACATGATCCTGATCGGTGAGTCGGATCCCAAGTCGGGCGCTCTTCTCGAAGAGTTCTACACCGGCGTGTGCGAGAGCAATCCGCGCATCCGCCGAATGAATTTCGTGAACGCGGAACTCACCAAGCTCTCTGTGAACACCTTCGTTACTACGCGAATTTCCTACGCCAATATGCTGGCTCAGGTTTGCGAAACCTTGCCCGGCGCGGATGTGGATGTGGTTACCGCTGCCATTGGTTGCGACACCCGCATCGGCTCCAAATATCTAAAGGGCGCACTCGGCTACGGCGGTCCGTGTTTCCCGCGCGATAACGTGGCTTTTTCGGCGCTGGCGCGCGCCAATGGCGCGCCCGCATTATTGGCCGAAGCCACCGATACTTTGAATCGCCAGCAAGTCCCTCGGATGAGCTCAATCATCCTCAAGAAGCTTCCGAAAGGCGGAACGGTGGGAGTTTTGGGACTGTCCTACAAACCCGACACCGGCGTCATCGAGGAATCCCAGGGCGTCGCCATCGCCAAGCATCTGCTCGAATCCGGCGCAAAAGTGATCGCTTACGATCCCGAAGCCATGGAGTATGCTCGCGAGCCGCTCAAAGGCAACATAACTTTTGCGTCGAGTGCGGCGGAAGTCACGCGTCAAGCCGATGTCCTGGCGATTACTACCCCTTGGCCTGAGTTCAAGAAATTGACCCCGCAGGATTTCAAGCATTCTCACGGAAAGCCGGTTGTTCTCGATTGCTGGCGCGTTCTTCCACGCGAGAAGTTCGAAGGCGCCGTGGAATATCTGACGCTTGGCTACGGAGCGCACGAGCGGGCTCATGTTCCGCAAGCCATGGCCGCGGAAGGCGACTAAGCCGGCTCAATCGCCTTATACTCAGAACGTGAGCGCGCCGATTTCCGTGGTTCAGCCCGGTGTTTGCATCCTGCTCCCGGTCCTGAATGAGCGGGCGAACATCGCGGAACTGCTGGATCGAATCGAACGCGTTCTTACCGGTATCCCGCATACGGTCTGCATCGTCGACGACGGCAGCAAAGACGGAACGCTGGAATATCTCGCGGAATGCGCCGCCAACCCCACGGGACCCGTGCACCTGATCCGGCGCGTGAAAACCACCCGTGGATCCGTGCGGGGCAGCGCGCTGCATGAGTCCTTACTCTGGGGATTACAGAACACAACCCACGGCATTTTCGTGGAAATGGACGGCGATTTATCGCATCGGCCGGAGGAACTGCCCGAGGGAATTGCTTTGATTGCAGGCGGACAGTTCGACCTCGCCATCGCATCCAAATATGTGCCTGGAAGCCGCGTCACCAATCGCCCGTGGGGCCGCTTGATGGTGAGCCGCGTCTGTAGCTCGGCCGTCGGAGCCGTGATCAGCCCGCGCATCCGCGACTACAGCAATGGCTACCGTTTCTACTCCAGGGCTGCGGCGGAAATGGTGGCCGAACACGAGATCCGCTACGCGAGCCCCATCTATCTCACCGAAGTGCTGGCTCTTTGGCTACGCCAAGGCTTGGGTGTCGCGGAGTTCCAAACCACCTACATCGGTCGAAACGAAGGCGTCTCCAAGCTGCGGTTCGTCGACCTTTTCAAAGCCGTTTTGGCGATTTTCGAAGTGAGTTTTCGCTACCACGTGACCGGCTTTAAGCGAGTGCGGCGCAAGGCAGCCGGACGTCCCGCCGTCAATGCCGCGGCTGCGGCGATTTCGGGCAAGCGAGTGCCGCCGCAGCGCTGATCCTCAGCACTCCTGTTCTGCCTGATGCGTTATCCTGAAGGCTCAAGCGCCCCCGGTTCCGCACTATGCCCAAGCTCAGTTACAACACTCCTGGTGGAATTACCGTCACTCGCCTGGAGTCCGCCATTCCTTATCACAAGGGCTTGAAGCGGCTGCTGCATAAGCTCGATCGCTATCGTGGCATTTATCTTTCGTCCGGCTACGAATATCCGGAGCGTTATTCGCGCTGGGACGTGGCGTCCATCGCGCCGCCGCTTGAGATTGTCGCGGCCGGCCGCCAAGTGGATTTCCGCCCGCTCAATGAACGCGGGGAAGTGCTGAACAAAATTCTGCATCCGTTGCTAGCGCGGCATCCCCATTGGGAGCAATTCGATTTCGAGGGAACCAGCCTGCGCGGACGCTTGAAACCGCTGCCGAAGCTGTTTCCGGAGGAAGAACGCAGCAAGCAGCCATCGGCATTTTCTATTTTGCGCGCGCTGTTGGATGAGTTTCGAACCAAAGATGACTCGCGGCTGGCGCTGGTGGGCGCATTCGGCTACGATCTGCTGTTTCAATTCGATCCGATCGAGCTCAAGCTGCCGCGCGACGGGCACAAAGATCTGCATCTGTTCCTCTGCGACGACATTTATTACATGGATCGCAAGAAGGAGCGCATCGAACGGTATCGCTACGATTTCGCGCGCGGTGAGCTTTCCACCGTTTCGCACGAACGCACAGCCACCGCGGTACCTAAGCCGCCCAAGCGCCCGGCCGAGGAGATCGCGTCCGACCACGTGCGCGAAGAGTACATGGAGAAGGTGGATGTGGTGCGGGAAGGCATGCGCCAGGGTAATTACTACGAAGTGGTGCTGCGGCAAACCTTCCACGCTAATTTCTCTGGCAGTCCGTCGGAGCTTTTTGAACGGATCCAGCACGCCAGCCCGAGTCCGTATGAATTTTTCCTGCAGCTCGGGGACGAAGCGCTCGTGGGGGCGTCGCCTGAGATGTTCGTTCGGGTGGAAGGGCAGAGAGTGGAGACCTGTCCAATCGCTGGCACCGCTCGCCGCACCGGCGATCCGCTGCGTGACGCCGATTCGATCCGCGAGCTGCTCAATTCCACCAAGGAAGAATCCGAGCTGACGATGTGCAGCGACGTGGATCGCAACGACAAGTCGCGCGTTTCGATTCCCGGTTCGGTGAAAGTGATCGGGCGGCGGTTGATTGAATCGTACGCAGGTGTTTTCCACACGGTCGACCATGTGGAAGGCACGCTACAGCAGGGTTTCGATTCGCTGGACGCGTTCCTCACGCATATGTGGGCGGTCACTGTGATCGGCGCCCCCAAGAAAGCTGCGGCGCAGGCGATCGAGGATCTGGAGAAAGACGCGCGCGGCTGGTACGGCGGCGCGGTAGGGATGCTGTCGATCAACGGTGACATTAACACTGGTATTTTGATCCGGACCATCCATCTGCGTGATGGCCGGGCGCGTTATGGCGTGGGTGCTACTCTGCTCTACGATTCGGTCCCAGCGCTCGAAGAAGAAGAGACACGCATGAAGGCCACCGGATTTTTCCGGTGTCTCGCTCCCCGCCCAGCGTCGGAAAGAGCGGCGGAAGCTGCGCCGGTCAAGGCTGGGCAAGGCGTCAAGCTGCTGCTCATCGACAACGACGATTGTTTCATTCACACGCTCGCCAACTACGCGCGGCAGACCGGCGCCGAGGTCTCCACCTACCGGGCTGGGATTCCGCCCGAGCTGATCCGGGAAATTGCGCCGCACCTGATCTTGATTTCGCCGGGTCCGAAGCGGCCGGCGGATTTTGGTGTGCCGGATGTTGTGAAGTTCGCTGCCCAGGCCGGAATTCCAGTGTTTGGCGTTTGCCTCGGACTCCAGGGGATCGTGGAGGCATTCGGCGGTGAATTGGGCGTGCTGGATTATCCGATGCACGGCAAGCCTTCCGTTGTAATCCACCAGAACAAGGGCGTGTTCGAGGGACTGCCCGAACGCTTCAAAGTCGGGCGGTACCACTCGCTATTCGCTCGCAAAGAAGCGCTTCCTGCGTGCCTGGAAGTGACGGCGGAATCGGAAGATGGAGTAATCATGGGTATCCGTCATCGCGACCTCGCCATGGAAGCCGTGCAGTTCCATCCCGAGAGCATCCTGTCGCTCGACGCCAATTGCGGATTGCGGCTCATGGAAAACGTGGTGGCGCAGCTCGGCAAGGCAGTTGTGCTACGCTAATAAGACCGGACAAGTTAAGTTAAGAGACGCCCGATGCAATTTGATCTCTCGGACATCATATTTCTCGTTGTAGTTCTATCCATTGCGATCCTGCTAATCAATAACGGTGGTGGGGGCGGTCTCCGCGCCCGAGTCCCCATCGGTTAATTGGCATTGACCGCCCACATGCCGAGCGTCATCGTCATTGGTGGTGGGCTCGCCGGATTGGCGGCAGCCGCTGCGCTGGGTGACGCCGGATACCAAATTGATTTATTCGAAGCCCGTGGATTCCTGGGCGGCCGCGCGACATCCTATCCGCTGCCGGGCGAAAACTCCGAAATCATCGACAATTGCCAGCACCTGATTCTGCGGTGCTGCGTGAATATCCTGGACTTTTATAAACGCCTGGGTGTTGCGGATCGAATCCATTTCCACAAACAGTTTTATTTCATCGAACCCGGCGGACGAACATCCATGCTGGCGGCGGGCAAGTTGCCGGCGCCGCTGCATTTCGCGGGGAGCTTTCGCAAATTATCGTGTCTGAGTTTTGGCGACAAATTTTCCATCGCGCGCGGTTTGATGGCACTGCGCAGCGAGCACGGGCGGCGCGAAGATCTGGATCGCATCACCATGCTCGATTGGCTGCGCGAAAAGCAGCAGAGCGAAGCGGCTATCCATCGGTTTTGGGCGCAGGTATTGGTCAGCGCGGTGAACGAGGATCTGCACCGGATGGCCGCCAGCCATGGGTTTCACGTTTTTTGGCTCGGCTTTCTCGCTGCGTCGAATTCTTACCAGATGGGCATCCCGGCAGTTCCGCTTGGTGAGCTGTACGCGCCGGAAGCATGGAAACGGATGAGCAACGTTCGTTTTCATCAAAGAACGCCGGTGGATCAGATCGTCGTTGGGGAAGGATCCGTTCAAGCCGTGGAAGCGGGCGGCAAGCGCCACACGGCCGATTACTACATTTCCGCGGTGCCTTTCGAACGGCTACCGGCGCTGGCGCCGGATCTGGGAATCGATATCACCGGTTTTGAGCATTCTCCGATCACGGGCATTCATCTGTGGTTTGACCGAAGCGTTACGCAATTGCCGCACGCGACGTTGCTCGATCGAACCATCCAGTGGATGTTCAACAAATCCGGGGGACGCTACTTGCAACTGGTGGTGAGCGCATCGCGCGGCTTGGTTGAGATGAGCCGAACCGACGTGATCGCGCTGGCGTTGAAAGAGTTGGCCGAGTTTTTTCCGCGCGTGAACGAGGCGAAGATCGAGAAGGCGCACGTGGTGAAAGAAGTGCGGGCGACGTTTTCGGCCAAGCCGGGGTTGGAGCAGCTTCGGCCGGAGAGTCCGACGAGGATTCCGAATTTGTTTCTGGCGGGCGATTGGACGCGCTGCGGATGGCCGGCCACCATGGAGGGCGCTGTGCGCAGCGGATATATCGCGGCGGAAGCCGTGACAAGTGCGGCCAGGCAGCCGCGGAAGTTTTTGCTTCCGGATATTGCTTGACCCCTCTACCGAACCGCGACCGCGAGGGAGCGCTACCCCTGACGTCCGTGGTAGCGCTCCCTCGCGGTCGCGGTTCAGTGTCAGAGAGCGGGTATCATGAGACTATGCGGCGAATGATTCTCTGCCTGGTACTGGCGCTACCGCTACTCGCGGGGCCCCCCATGACAACTTTGACCATCGCGGTGAAGAGCGAGTCTGGGAAAGCCGTCGAAGGCGCGAGCATCACGGTTCGCTTTATCAAGGGACATTCCGTGGTGAAGCTCGGCAAGGGAATCCGCAAGGAGTGGGATCTGCATACAAATCAGGAAGGGATCGCCAAGATTCCGCCGATTCCGCAGGGCACGATTCTGATCCAAGTGAACGCCAAGAACTACCAGACTTTCGGCGACAACTTCGATATCGACGAAGAGCAGAAGACCGTGGAGATTAAGTTGAAGCCTCCGCAAGCGCAGTACAGCGCTCACTGAGTGCAAGGCGGTCGCTTCGCGCGCTATTCGGTTTTTAGCTTCGGGTTTCCGCTATTGCATCGATTTCTACGTTTACGTCGCGTGGCAACTTTGCGGCTTGCACCGTTGAGCGGGCCGGAGGATTGGAAGAAAAATACCGCGCGTAGACTTCGTTCATTTTCGGGAAGTCGGCCATGTCTTTGAGGAATACCGTAGTCTTGAGCACCGATTCCAGCGATGCGCCGCAGGCTTCGAGTACAGCTTTCAGGTTTTCGAGGACGCGTTCCGTTTGAGCGGCGATGTCGCCTTCCACCAACTGCCCAGTCGATGGATCGAGCGGAATTTGTCCGCTGAGATACGCCACGCCGTTCAACACTACCGCTTGCGAATACGGTCCAATCGCCTTGGGCGCCTTCTCGGTTGAAACTATTTTTCGCATATCTTTAAGGTTCCCACGAGTTCGCTCACGTTGTTTACTTTTTCCTTCTTTAGAAAGCGATCGAGCTCCCTTGCGATCCGTACCGGAGATTCGGGATCCCAGAAGTTCGCGGTGCCCACTTGCACTGCGCTCGCTCCCGCAATGATGAATTCCGCCGCATCTTCCCCGGTGCGGATTCCTCCCAAGCCGATCACCGGAATTCGAACGGCTTTCGCCGCCTGGTAGACCATCCGAAGGGCAATGGGTTTGATCGCCGGGCCCGAGAGTCCTCCAAACACGGCGCCGATTCGCGGCGTTCGTGTTTTTGCGTCGATGGCCAAAGAGACGAACGTATTTACGAGGCTGATGGCATCCGCGCCGGATGATTCCGCCGCCTTCGCGAACGGCTCGATGCTCGCGACATTCGGCGACAGCTTGACGATCAACGGCCGCTTCGTCAATGGACGGACCAGGCTGACCAGTTCGCTCAGCAGCGTGACGTCGCTCGAAAACTGGATACCTCCATGCTTGGTGTTGGGACAGGAAACGTTCAGTTCGTAGCCGGCTATGCCCTCTGCATCGTCTAATATCCGGATGACCTCGGCGTAATCTTCTTCTGCATATCCGAAGACGTTCGCAAAGATGGCCGTGCGGAAGCGGCGCAAGCCGGGCAGTTTTTCTTCGACGAACGCGTGCGCTCCCATGTTCTGCAGGCCAATGGAGTTGATCATTCCGCCTTCGGCTTCCCAGAGGCGCGGCGGCGGATTACCGGCGATCGGCTCGCGCGAAAGTCCTTTTACGACGATGCCGCCGATCGCGTTCAGATCGGTGACTTTTTCGAATTCAATGCCGTAACCGTAAGTCCCTGACGCAGCGATTACGGGGTTCTGGAGTTCGATGCCGCAGAGAGTCGTCCGCAGGCGGCTCATTCGGTAAAAGAATAGCATTACAGCCGTTTGTCGTTTCTCATTCCACGCGATCTCTAAGGCTAAGCCCTTATGGCTGAGGCTGGTACTTAAGCCGATGGACTAGCATGGATTCACGCCCGGGCGTGCTGCGATCGTTAGCCTCGAAATTCTCAATATTTACGGCTACGCTCGTCTTCTGGGTGGTGGTCACGCTGCTGGCCTACAACCTGCGTCAAGATAATTTCGACATTGGTAAGGGGCTGCTGCTTTGCGTCGTGGTGATGCTGGTCTCGGGAACCATCTCGCGGTTCACCATTCGGCTGCTGGCGCGTCCGCTCAAGCTGCTACAATCGGCGATCCTCTCCGTTCGGGACGGGTGCCTGGAGCCGATCCAAGTGAGCCGGACCGGCGATGAAATCGAGTTTCTGGGCGAGAGCTTCAACGGCATGATTGAGGCGCTGGCCAACTCGCGCCGGGAAATCCGTGAG
>Ga0070734_10003730_pt1 | contig 15409 bp, 13 predicted proteins | sample Coa_R1_8_FD_66444 | JGI IMG/M metagenome (GOLD analysis project Ga0070734, IMG submission 66444) | Surface soil microbial communities from Centralia Pennsylvania, which are recovering from an underground coalmine fire - Coalmine... | ecosystem: Environmental > Terrestrial > Soil > Unclassified ...
AATTCGTCGCGATGCGCCTCAATGAACGCGCGCTCGTCTGGTGTGATGTCGTCCTTGATGATGATCGGCTCAAAGGCAGGCTTGCGCGCAAGCTGGTAGCGCCGGACTTTATCGAGAACGTCTTGTACAGGGAGGTGAAGGCCGTCGGCAATTTTCTGCGCGTCGGCGTTGAGGTCGCGCATCTGGTCGCGCAGCAGCAGCGCTGAGAATGACGGATAGTTATCGACGATCAACTGCCCGTCGCGGTCGTAGATTTTTCCGCGGGGCGCAAGAATCGGAACCTGGCGGATGCGGTTCTGCTCTGAGCGCGTAACGTATTCATCCGTCTTGCGGACCTGAAGAATCCACAATCCGTAAGCAAGCACGATGAACACTGCCAGAATGACGTACTGGACGACGGAGAATTTTGTCTGCGGAATTTTTTCGTCGCGACCGGGCATACCTGTTACGATTTGTCGCTTTCCGGCAACAAACCAGGATCCATTTTCCTTTGTTTGGGTTCCCTAATTAGAGTACCGCAAATCGGTCGCGCGCGCTGTAAGACGAAGACCTGATGCGGTTACGGAAGGATTAAACGTCCTTTCGGAGGGGCCAACTCCGGCCCACTTACGGACATGGAACCTTGAGAGTAACCACTACGGCCTTTGAATGCCCTTTCGTGTGACGATCCAAGGCTGGAGATCAGCTTCTCCCTGCCTCACAATCTAAAGCGCGTGCTTTACAAAATTCGTTTCTTCAAACTTCGCTTCTTTCTCATTGCATCGTTCCCCTAAATCAGTTACACAAAAAGACGGGACGCGCCCGTGTTAGCGCACGGACGGTCCCTGACCACAAATCACCTTCCAGAGAAAGGTAACCTATGGCTGACACCGATTTTAGCAGCGCACCAAAACCCTCCAGCAGCACCTATAAACCGCAAGTCTACGATCTCCTCAACCGTCTTAACGCAGCATACGCTCGCGTCCATCGCAATATGGAAGCATTGGAAGCGGTCGGCATTTTCGATCCGCTAATGATGCAGAACCTTAACCGCCAGCATGAACAACTTCGGGCAGGCGCGAATTACCATCTGCTCGGGGCCATGCGCAGGATTGAAGAACGTGACCGCGAGCGATTCTCTCAACCGCCCGGTTAGCAAAACCCTTAACCCGATAAAATTGTGACCACGGAACCCGCCTTTCCCAAAAGGCGGGGTTCTTGCCACGCCTCCAGCACTCGCCATGGAGAGGTTGGCCTAAATCAGACTCTAAGCTGGCCGCGGAAGCCCCTGGCGGCATAGTAAGATTCCGCACCGTTGTGATAGAGGAAAACAGTATCGTAGCGGCGATCGCAAAAGAGCGCGCCGCCGAGTTTTCTGATAGCGGAAGGTGTTTTCACCCAGCTCGATGTTTTGGTGTCGAAATCACCAAGCTTCTGCAACGCTCGATATTGTTCTTCGGTTAAAAGCTCAATGCCCATGGCCGCTGCCATACCAATAGCGTTATCTGCCGGTTTATTTTCTTTCCTCGACTCCAGCGCTTCAGGGTCGTAACAAACGCTTCTGCGGCCTTTAGGACTTTCCGCTGAGCAATCATAAAAAATGTATTCGCCCGTTTTTTTATCATGGCCAACAACGTCGGGTTCACCGCCGGTTCTTTCCATTTCATTGAGTGACCACAGTTTTTGAGCATTAGCTTCCAGCTTTGCCTGTATCTGGGTCCATTCAAGACCTTGATGGCGATCCATGTTCTTCTCAAAACGCGCTTTCAATGCTTTGAGCAGATCTTCACGCTGTTTTGCCGGCAGGTCCTTCTTATTGCTCTTGATGTTCCGCGCTCCTGTTGCGCTCATGGCTATCTCTTCCCGCGTTTCTTATTTGTTATTCCGCTGCGCTTCGGCATGGATTTTTTCCGGCTTGTCTTTGCGTTTTTATCCACTCGCAGCTTCCATGCCGTTCGCAGCGCGCCGGTCAACATGTCCTCGCTCGCCGCCGAAAGGCGAATATGCGTGTGTCCCATCCTTCCCCAGCCGCCAGGAATCGGCAGAAAAATCTCTGGCGCCTCGTCAACAAACGACGCCTGCTGCTCCAGCGTAAGCATCAAATTTCCATAGCCCTCCGCCTGCGAAGCCAGCGAAGCAAATTTCCTGCCTCCCACGCGGAAAGCGGGCAATCCTGCATGAGGGTACTCTTCCACGCCCTCCAGGCTCAGTGCAATCCTGCGAAAATCCGCTGCGGTCATTTGCGTGACTCCGTAGATTACGGCATTAGCGCCGCGAGTCCGGCGGCACCAGGTTGTTCGCGCGATAGTAGACCACGAGCTGGCCATAGTGCTCGCCGCTGTGTTCTATGGCAAAAGTCCAGATGTTGGAGTTGTGGGACATCCGGTTGCCGAAGAATTTTGTTGTCTTGTCCAAACCCGCGTCACCCTGCTCTTGAATCACTTTTGCTCCGTCCGCGACGGCCTCTTCCACGAACTTCACCACGTCGGCCTTGGTCTTGAACTGGTCGCGCATAGGATTGTCGCCCTCACCAAAGTCAGGCCCGACATTGGTTCCGGAAATCCTGCGTATCAGTACAAAATCCAGCGCGGCGGCGTGGAGAAGATTTAGGGCAAAGGTACGCTGGTCCTTCTGCAGCTTGAAGTCATATTTGTCTTCAGGAAAATCCTTTGCCATGGCGACCAGCTTGCTTCCGATGTCATTCCACCTCTCCAACATCTCATCGGACCGAGAGCGCGCCGGACTGGGAGATTGATTCTGCTTTTGCGCCTGACTGTAAAGACCCATTCCAAAAGCAGCAAGCAGGGCAGCCGTAACGAGCGAAAACACAGATCGTTTCGTTAGAGATCGTTTCATTAAAGACCGTTTCATTTGTAGATTGCTCCTTCTGTTGATCCGCGTTCAGATATTCCGTCGAGGAGTTAGACGCGGCGCTGATCCCAAAGTTTAAGCAGTTTCGGATCAAAAAAGTGAAGAACTTGCGTGTAACTGGAAAGAAGGCGTAGGGAAGCACCCGCTCCACTGGGCGGGGTGCCTTAAGGCTACTTGCAGCTTGCTTAATTTCTGAGCTTGAACCTATCCAGTGCCGCGAACAGTACCACCGCCGCAAGACCGTTGACCAGGGCTGAAAGCAGCATATGGCTCCAGATCCAGGCTTCACTTCCGCCCACCAGTTGCAGGCTGATCGCCATGTAAACAAAGCGGTGAATCAGGACAAAAGCAAACGTCATCAGGAAGCGCGAGCCGGGGTTATCAACGTCAACTTTTACGCCCAGAGACGATCCCAGATAGCCAACGATGGTCTTGGCAATTCCAAAAAGGCCAATCGGATGTCCTGTCCATGCATCTTGCAGCGTGCCGATTAGCGCCCCGGTAATCATGCCGGGAATTGGCCTGCGCCGGGCGACGGCAAAAAAGATCGTCACCAGCAGCGGCAGGTCCAGCACCTTCATCAGGCTTTGGTTCAGAAAGACCTGCAGAAAGATGGCCAGCAGCGGAATACCGATGGAAACCGGCCAGCTAAACCGATGTACCTCTATTTCCTCACGAGAGGTTAGCGATACGCTGGAGTTCATCGCGGCGACCTCTGCTGGGTTGCTGGTTGCTTTGCTGCCGGTGTCGCGGTTGGCTGCGGTGTGGCTGTAGGTGCGGCGCCCGGCTGTTGCGTGGAATCCGGAGTTCCGGCAGGAGTTACAGATTTCTTAGGCGTAGGCTTCGGCTTTGCTGGGATAGCCACTGCGCCAGTCGCGTTGGCCGGAGTCGCCGTAGGCTGTCCTGCGCTCGATGGCTTTTTTGCTTCCCCGGTCTTGTTCAGCGTTGAAGTCGCGGCTGGCGTTCCGGTGGCCAGAGGCTTCGCCTGGCCGCTGCTAACGGCCGGCTTCTGCTCAGTGCCTGTGGTTAGAGGGTTGCCTTTCGCCGGAGTGGGAGAAGCTTTTGGCGCTGGGACTCCTGCGCCGGGAGTCTTCGGTGCGTTTGGATCAACTTTGGGCACGCTGGGCAGCCGTTGCGACAGGATATCCGCGGCGCGCATGGGCTCAGGGCCTGCGGAGGCGGTATGTGAACTGTCTGCCATCTCAGTGATGACCAGCACTTCTTCCAGCCGATTGAGATCTGCTGCGGGCTTGATCTTGATGACAAGAAAGGGATCGTTGTCATGGTCCGGCGTGGATGCAATCACGGTGCCTACGGAATACCCTTTGGGATAAATGCGGTCGCCGCCGCTGGTAATCACGTGCTCGCCGGGTTCCACCTTCTCGTCGGACATGATGTCATTGATCTGGAGTTCGCCGAGAGGCGTACCTTTAACGATTCCTTGCAGGCGGGAATTTTCCAGAATCACGCCGGCTCCGCTGTCATGATCGTTGATCAGCAGCACCTGCGAGCTCAGCCGGAAAACGTCTTTCACTTTGCCCACGATTCCATCCGGGGTAATCACGGCCATGTCAGGCTTAAGGCCGTCGCGTGAGCCTTTATCGATGGTGATCAACCGCGACTGCTCTGTTCCGCTGAAGGCAATCACCTGGGCGGCCACGGTTTTTGAAATGAAATTTTCCTTGAAGTCCAGCAAGACCTGCAATCGCCGGGCCTGGTCGGCATCCTGCTTGAGCCGCACCTGCTCCATCTGCAGCCGCGCGACTTCATCCTGCAATTCCTTGTTCTGCTGGCGAGCGTCGCGAAGATCGGCATAATTGTGCCAGCCGTGGCGGAAGAAATGCCCGGTTGAAACGAACATTTTTTCCACCGGAGTAAATGCAGTGACAGTCCACACGCGGATCAGCCGCGTCCCGCTTCCGGTACTGCCTGGCTTTGCGCCTTCCGGACGCTTCACCTGGGTGGCCAGAGCGACCACTTGAATGAAAAGAACCGCCATCAGTGCCAGCGGGTTCTTGTACCGAGTAAAGAAATTTTCCATGACCTGCGCTAAAGGAGGGTCAGATGAGAGACGGATTTACCAGGTCCGTCCCCGGGTTTAAGAATAGACGCCTTACGAATAAACGCCTTAAGAATAGACGCCTGACGAATTGACGCCTTACTCAATCGAAATCTTTCTCAACAGTTTGAAGTCGCTGAGCATTTTTCCCGTGCCCAGCACCACGCTGGCCAGAGGATCATCGGCGATGGAAACCGGCAATCCGGTTTCTTCGCGGATTCTCTTGTCCAGGTTTTTCAGCAATGCGCCGCCGCCGGTCAGGACGATGCCACGGTCGCTGATGTCCGCGCTCAATTCCGGCGGTGTGCGTTCCAATGCGACGCGAATCGCATTCATGATGGTGCTGATGCACTCGGAGAGTGCTTCGCGAATTTCGCTGTCGTCAATGGTAATGGTCTTGGGCACGCCTTCAATCAGGTTGCGCCCTTTGATTTCCATGGTGAGCGGCTTGTCCAGCGGATAGGCCGAACCAATTTCAATCTTGATGGTTTCCGCGGTGCGCTCGCCGATGAGCAAATTGTATTTGCGCTTGAGGTAATTCATGATGGCTTCATCCATCTGATTACCCGCCATGCGCACGGAACGTGAGTAAACGATGCCGCTGAGCGAGATCACGGCGATGTCCGTGGTGCCGCCGCCAATATCCACTACCATGTTGCCGCTGGGCTCAGTGATGGGCAGCCCGGCGCCGATCGCGGCCACCATCGCTTGTTCCACCAGGTGGACCTCGCTGGCTTTGGCGCGATAAGCAGAATCCATGACCGCGCGCTTTTCCACCTGCGTAATTTCAGAAGGCACGCCGATCACAATCCGCGGATGCACCAGCATCTTGCGGTTATGCGCCTTCTGGATAAAGTAGTTAAGCATTTTTTCCGTGACCTTGAAGTCGGCAATCACGCCGTCTTTCATGGGCTTAATGGCCACGATGTTTCCGGGAGTGCGGCCCAGCATCTCTTTCGCTTCCTTGCCAACGGCCTCTACTTCTCCGGTGTTTTTGTTGATCGCCACAATGGAGGGCTCGTTCACCACAATGCCCTTGCCTTTGGCGTAGACCAGCGTGTTGGCGGTCCCCAGATCGATCGCCAGATCGCTGGAAAACATGCTGAAGAGCGAGCGCAAATTATGAATGCGCGAATTCTCTGATTTAAAACCGTTTTTCGACATACCAGATTCTTTCTTCTATTAAATAACTTTCGGTCACGACCGAACAAGCTTTTAGACGGCGCACCAATCCCGTCCCAACCTCTTCAGCTTTCGTGCACAAACTTTTCTGGGGACCTCTTACTGTGATACAGAAACCAAAATTGGGCAATAAGCGATTCTACTGTATAGTGATGGGCCTCGTTACTGTATTCACCCCGCCCTTCGCGTCCTGTGCCGTAATCGTTATCACATTTTCCCCGGTGGGGAGAGGGTTGGTGAAATGGCGAAAAGCGCCATCACTCGCCACCACCGCCTCCTGCCCATTGACCATCACCCGGGCATTGGGCTCGGTGTGTCCCTTCACTTCAATCACATGCCCCATTTGTACAAAATCTCCTACTTCCAGCGCCAGCGTTCCCGTACCTTTGGGAACAATGGTGAACCGGTAAATCTCGCTTTCAATCGATTCTTTCCCGTCCTGCCCAATCGACCGCACCTGCCAATAATAAGGAACGCCTTCCTGTAGGTTCGTGACCAGGACCTGCGTTGCCGCCTTTTTGTCATCCACTCCAGGCCCGGTGAATGACGGATTGCGGTTGATCTTAATATGGTATTCCTTCACGGTATCCACGGGAGACCATGAGAACATTACTCCCTTGGTCGCCTGGTCCAGAAAAACATTCTGCAACGGGGCCGGTGAGATCAAAGTGGGAGGCTGAAGCTCCTTGGATTTGACCAACCCTTTGGAGTTGCTGGTGAACGATGCCTTGGTGTAACTCTCCAGAGGTATGGTCTGCCCGCCGCGGGTTACCTCGCCCGAACCTTTCTTCACCAGGATCTCGTGCTGGTCAGCGCGGATATCGTTCATCACTTCCGCCGAGCTCTCAGATGCGATGGTGGCCGTTGCATCGCCCACAATTACCTGCGACTTTGATCCGCTGGCCAGCGTGGATGTTGCAAGATCGACCTTTCCGGTCGTAACCTGCACCGCCACTTTTGTCTGCTGCGAAGCGTTGACTGAGTTTTCCTGGATGGTGATGAGTGACGCAGGCTTTACTGTGTAGTTAGTGCCGTCCGTAAACACCACCTTGGCCATACCTTCCGGGGACGTCTGGACCACGTCACCGCGCTCCAGCGCCAGCGAATAGTCTGCCACCACCCAGGTATTTGTGCTCGCTTTGCGCACGCGCACATTGCCATCAATGTTGGTGAAATGGGCCTGCTGCGGACCGGGATCGGGAGCCGTGCCGTTCTCGCCCCCGCCGACTCCCATTTTATTCAGGATTTTTCCCAGCCCAATCTGGCCGGAAAGAATCAATTTATTGGCTGTATCAGGAAACGCAAAATACATCACGACAAACGCAAGCAATACAATGGCAAGCATTCCCATCAGCACGCTGCGATAGGTGATGGTGACGTATGAAATCTGAAATGCGGATTTTCGCTTTTGCGCCACAGACTTTAAAAGTTGGGGAGTTATCGGTGGCTACAGATTAACACAACACTTGCAGCCGTTAGATGGGCTCCCTTGGCCCCGACTAAGGTGTTCGGTCTACTATTCAAAACGGCCAGAACACTCCCGTCAAATGTTGTAATTAAAGCAGAAAGCAGAGCAACTGGCAGTAGCCATGTTGATTCTGGCAGTAACGATAGGATCATGCACCTTGCATTTCTCGTCACCCGGTTGCCTAAACGCGTCCGTCTGCCGCAAAATTGATCATGCCTTCAACAACCGGATCCCGTCCTCAGGCGCTGGAGTCTTTACTCGGACGCATTCATGCCCATACCGCAAAAATAGGAATTATTGGCCTTGGTTATGTCGGACTGCCGCTGGCTCTTCTGTTCAATGAAGCTGGCTTTCCCGTCACCGGGTTCGATATCGACCCGGAAAAGGTAAAGGCCCTGAACAATGGGCGATCTTATATCTATCGCATCCCGAAAACCGAGATTGCCGCCGCTGCCGCAAAGGGCTTTTGGGCCACAGACGAGTATGCCCACGCCAAGGACATGGATGCCCTGATCATCTGTGTACCTACGCCTCTGAATGAGTACCATGAGCCCGACCTTAGCTACATTCGCGAGACCGCCAAAGCCATTGCGCCGCACGTTCATGCAGGCCAGCTGATTGTTCTGGAAAGCACAACCTATCCGGGGACGACCGAAGAAGTGCTTATTCCTGTGCTGGAAGCCGGCAACAAGGCCAAGCTCAAAGCCGCCCGCCCTGAGCAGGACGATCCAAAAACAACTTTTCTGGTGGCGTTTTCTCCTGAGCGCGAAGACCCAGGCAATGACACAGTGGCCCGCAAGGACATTCCCAAGGTTATCGGCGGAGTAAATCCGGCGGCTTCAGAAGTTGCGGGCGCGGTTTACAACTCGATCTTCAATCGCGTGGTGCCGGTCTCCAGTCCGGCCGTGGCGGAGATGACCAAGCTGCTGGAAAACATCTATCGCTGCGTGAACATTGCACTGGTCAACGAACTCAAGATGCTCTGCCTGCGCATGAACATCGACATCTGGGAAGTGATCCGCGCCGCCTCGACGAAGCCTTTTGGTTTTCAGCCGTTTTATCCCGGCCCTGGATTGGGTGGACACTGCATCCCCGTGGACCCTTTTTACTTGTCCTGGAAGGCCAAGGAGTTTGACTTTCACACACGTTTTATCGAGCTCGCCGGTGAAATCAATTCGGCAATGCCCTATAACGTGGTTGACGCCGTGACCGCTGCGCTCAATCGCCACAAGAAATCACTGAACGGATCGAAAGTTCTGGTGCTGGGCGTGGCTTACAAGCGCGACATCGATGACCTGCGTGAATCGCCCGCGCTGACGATCATTGAAGAGCTGCAGCGCCGTGGCGCCGACGTGGCTTATAACGATCCTTATTTTCCCAAAGTCGGCCGCGGCCGCAAATACAACCTGCAAATGATCTGCGCTCCGCTGGAAAAACTGGGCCAGTACGACTGCGTCCTCATCGTGACCGACCACAGTGACTACGACTATAAAAAGATCGTGCAGGAAGCAAAGCTGGTCGTTGATTCGCGCAACGCGACGAAAGGGATTGAGTCAGAGAAGATTGTGCATTGCTAAGGCGAGCATTCAACTGTTTGCAGGCAGCAGCCAGCAAAAACCTCTCGCCGCAGATTTTCGCTGATAAGCACAGGTAAAACCGAGCCGCGAATTTCGCGAATGCACACGAATCAGAAAAACAATGATTCGCGTAATTCGCGTTGATTCGCGGCCTATTCTTTTTGATCAGCGTTCATCTGCGCCTATCTGCGGCGATGAGCCTTTCACTGATTGCTGATGGCTGAGTGCCGAATGCTCTATATCGAACTCATGTTCGACAAGAACTGCCCGTTTGAAGGTGTCTTGCCTAGTTTGTCGATCAGTAATTCCATAGCTTCCACCGGTGAGAGCGGGTTCAGCACTTTGCGCAAAACCCAGATTCTCGCCAGGTCTTCCTTGGGAATCAGCAGTTCTTCCTTACGCGTGCCAGAGCGTTGAATATCAATCGCCGGGAAAACGCGCTTGTCGACCAGCTTGCGGTCGAGAATAATTTCGCAGTTGCCGGTGCCCTTGAACTCTTCAAAGATCACATCGTCCATGCGGGAACCTGTTTCCACCAGCGCCGTGGCAACGATGGTGAGCGATCCGCCTTCTTCAATGTTGCGGGCGGCGCCAAAGAAGCGTTTGGGCCGCTGTAGCGCGTTGGAGTCCACGCCGCCGGAGAGCACTTTGCCTGAAGGCGGAACAATGGTGTTATAAGCACGCGCCAGGCGTGTGATCGAATCCAGCAGGATCACGACGTCGCGCTTGTGCTCGACCAGGCGCTTGGCTTTTTCGATCACCATTTCTGCCACTTGCACGTGGCGAGCCGCAGGCTCGTCGAAGGTCGAAGAGATAACTTCGCCCTTCACAGATCGCTGCATGTCCGTGACTTCTTCCGGCCGCTCATCGATCAGCAGCACGATCAGCACAACTTCAGGATGGTTGGTGGTGATGGAGTTGGCGATGTTCTGCAACAGCATGGTCTTGCCGGTGCGCGGCGGCGCGACGATCAAACCGCGCTGCCCCTTGCCGAGCGGAGTGAGCAAGTCCATTACGCGCGCGCTCACGTTTTCTTTTACTGTTTCCAGCTTCAGGCGCTCCTGAGGATACAGCGGCGTAAGGTTGTCAAAGAGGATCTTGTTGCGCGCTTCTTCCGGCGATTCAAAGTTGACCGCCTCAATCTTTACCAGCGCAAAATATTTCTCGCCTTCATGCGGAGGCCGCACCTGGCCGCTGATGGTATCGCCGGTCTTTAAATCGAACTTGCGGATCTGCGAGGGCGAGACGTAAATGTCGTCGGGGCCGGGAAGATAGTTGTAATCAGGGGATCGGAGGAAACCATAGCCGTCAGGCAGGATTTCCAGCACACCTTCAGCAAAGATGTGCCCCTCTTTTTCACTCTGAGCCTGCAGGATTTTAAAGATGAGGTCCTGCTTGCGAAGACCGCTGGCGCCAGGAAGGTCAAGAGTGCGCGCGATCTTGGTAAGCTCAGTAATATTTTTTTCTTTGAGTTCTGCGATTGTCATTCGTCACCTACGGGAGTTTTTATGCTTTGAGGAAGGATTGCTTTGAATCAGAGGCGAGAGCTACACCCTCAGGCTACCTGAGGGCCCGCCAGACGGCCTGGCCTGGCGGGATTTTTTCAGGAAAGTCTATTATGCAGCGCGACGCTGTGGTTGTGCAACTGGTTCGTGTTTTAGCTCAATTACGGCGTCCGGCTCCGGCGCCTGGCCCACGCGAACAAGTACGTCATTCATCGTCTCCTGCACACGGGTGTTGGGCTTGTGGAACTTCCGCGTTGCCTTGGAAATCAATTGACACAGAAGATAGCGGTTACGCACCGTGTCGAGTGCGTCATAAATCAAGTCAGAGCGCATGACTGTATTTCTCCTTAGAATAAGATCAGTATTAAATGAATCGATTCGTCAGCTACGAAATGAATTCAAATTTCTGGGTCTTGACCGAGCACACAAACTTTTCTGCCTCTTTCAGACCGGCAAAAACATCTGTTGTTATGGGAAATACCAGAGACCCTTGTGCGATTATTAGACGCAAATATGGGTGTCTAAGTTGCTTATTTCTTGACTTTGTTTGAAGTGGCCATTTTCGGAACAAAGCCGACAACGAACCCATTCCGTAAGACGTTCTACGGTAAACGGCCTTGCCCCAAACGTCAAGGATTTTTTGCGCTGGTGCTCTGGCCGTAAGTCCTTATTTTCTTATAATTTAATGATATTGCAGTAGTTATGCCTAAGTTTTCCGCAGCTTACCCTGGTAACCTAAGAGGTTCAGTTTATGGGCGATCCCCGCTATCCCATTGGCCGCTTTACCCCTGACCCAAATCCAACGCTTGAGACGCGCAACCGCCACATTGAGCGGATTTCCGGCCTACCTGCACGTCTGCGGCAGGCCATTGCCGGATTAACCGCAGAACAGATCCGGATTCCTTATCGGGACGGTGGGTGGACTGTCCAACAGGTCGTCCACCATTTGCCCGATAGCCACCTGAACGCCTACATTCGGTTCAAATGGGCGATGACCGAAGACGCACCCACCATCAAGGCCTACGATGAAGCAGCTTGGGCTACTCTCAAAGACTCTGAGTTAACCCCTGTGGATGTGTCACTTACGCTGCTTGAATCCCTCCACGCGCGCTGGACGGTGTTGCTGCGATCGCTCAAGCCAGAAGACTTTCAGCGCAGGTTCACCCATCCTGACTCTGGCCCGCACGATCTCGACTGGCTGCTCAGCCTCTACAGCTGGCACGGAAACCACCATGTGGCTCACATCACGAGCCTGCGGGAAAAGATGGGCTGGTAGATCTCGCCGCAGATTTCGCAGATAGCCGCAGATAAAAAACAAATCAGCCGCGAATCAACGCGAAGGACGCGAATCAAAAACTCAATTCGTGTTCATTCGCGGAAATTCGCGGCTCGAGTTTTAGACCTGATCTGCGCTCATCAGCGCCTATCAGCGGCTACTCTGGCTACGGCAAAAAGCCCAAGTCCTCCGGCAACGGCCCGGCAATCGGCGTTTCAAACAGTGGCGGCACGCTGGGCGGAAGCAGTCCAACGCTATCCGGATCGATTGTGAGCGCGCCATCGCTGGCAAAGAACACTCCAATCTGGATTTGCGGTTCAATCGCAATCGGCTTTGGCAATGAGGTCAGGAACGTGTGCGGGTTGTGCAGTCCCAATCCCAACGGGAAAGCAATGTCATTGCGATAGAACGTTGCCCGGTCGGTCAAATCTCCGGAACGGATCAGCGCAGTTGCTGTCGGGTTCGGCACGGTCATGTCACCGCGGGCAAACTGGATAATGACGGACTTCGCCAGATCGCCCGGCAAGGGGTTCTTGCGGATGAACGGCGCCCAGGCCACAGGATCTCCGGCCTGTGACAACCAGCGGCTGGTGTCTTCCACGGTTTGAATCGCGACCGCTCCAGGCACGTTATTGGTTACCGGCGGAAGGTTGCGCAGCGGGCTGTTGTCGTTGAAGAAAATCGGCGGACCAGCATTGAGCAAACTGGGTGTGCGCACGGCCAGCGCTTGCGTAAGCAGGAGCTGGAATGAAGGACTCAGGCGAACGATGTCGATGATTGGGCCGCCGGGAACGTTTGGAACACCGGCCCGGATGTCAGGCTCAATGCCCATGAAGATCGTGCCGTAAATGCCGCCGAATGACTGGCCGGAATAGTAGATGCGGTTAGGATCGAGTGACTGGAGCCCATCGCCGTTCACGTCAACTCCACCCTGAATGGCGCGAACCAATTCCATCAGGTTGGCAACGGTTTGCTGGAGCGCATCGCGCGATCCGATAGTTCCCTGCGCGCTGGCAAAGAACGTGGAAGAACCTTCAGCGCTGGTGATCTGGCCGTTTCCATCCTGGTCAAACCCGCGGCCACCTTCAAGGAACGTGGTTGAGGTTGTCCCCTGCTTGACGGTCAGCGTGCTGTTGGGACCAAAGCCATGGCCCACAACATTGATGGCGATGCTGGCAATGCCGTTGTGAGCAAGCACGGATGCAACCGCAAATGGCGCGCCCTGCTTGCTGTCAGTAAATCCATGGCCAAAGATCGCCACCGGCCAGCCGTTTGTGGGGCGAGGCCCGGAAGGAATAAACAGGTTGAAGAAAATATCTTCCGTGCCCTGTGCAGGAACGCTTTGCCGCGTCGGCACCTGCGGGATGAACACGTTGGCATTCTGCCAGTGCGTTCCGCTGAATTTGCCGAACGCCAGCGTGCTGATGGAACCGGGAAAAACCTGTAAAGCGGCAAGGTTCCCATTCAGGCTGGTGGGAATGAGTGGGCCAACCGTAAGGGCCTGCACGTTCCATGTGAGCCCGGTGACCGTGTTCAATGGGAATACTGTCTTCTCGCCACCAGTTCCCAGATTGAAATTTACTGTCGGCGGCGCGGCCGCTTTCACCTGCTGGCGGATGCTCTCCAGAGTGGCTGTAACGCTTTCCACAGTAAACAGGCTGGCGGCGGCAATGTGCTTTTTGTCCAGGCCGGGAGCAATGCGGTTCAGCGTGCCGTTATCAATCAGGCTGCGCACAGCCTGACGGTAGGCGCGCAATTGCGCGTCAGCGCTGCCATCGGCATCCAGGTTGCGAAAGCCGGCGGCGGCCGCTACGGGGTTTCCGGCCGCATCGTGCACGCCGTCTGTAACCACCAGAAGATAATTTGCGTGCTGGTCAAGATGCTGGTCTGATTCCGCAAACAGCGTCAGAGACGCCGGGTCCCAGACAATCTGGTTAATGCCAATGATGTTGGGCGTGAAGCCATGGAAAATGTCGCCGTCATTTTGCTGTCCGAAGGCAAAAGCTGAAGGCAACTGCACCAGGAACACCGTACTGCTGTTGACCGTGTTCACGTCAATCGCGCCGTCAAAGGGAATCGAGATCCGCGGCTGAGGATTGAATCCATCCAGCTGATTTACCAGCGTCAGATCGGCACAATCAGAAGGATTGGTCGCGCAATTGGGAAGCGGCACATTCACGCGCAAGCCGGTAAGCTGCTGCGCATCGGGCACGGTGAAGCGGTCACTGGGAAACGGCGACTGCGTGGTGGATTGCAGGTTAAAGAGCGGATGCGTCTCGGCCAGGGCCAGAGCAGGTGTTAAAAGCGCTGTCGCAACCAGAAAAATAATGGCGCGGCGAAGGAATGAATACTTTTCATTGAGGGTCGTATGCATGGCGGTGGAATACCTCCAGGGGGAGTTGCAACGGGTGACGAGAACGATAGACCTTCAGGAAAGCCTTGTCAATGGCTGCTAAGACGCGAGTTCGAGAACGCACGGGATGATGAAATCGCCGCAGATTTCCGCGGACGATCAACTGATCAAAAGAATCAGCCGCGAATCAACGCGAAAGACGCGAATCCAAATTTCGATTCCGTGTTCATTCGCGAGAATTCGCGGCTAATTCTATTTCGTTATCTTCAGCCGTTAGAAGACGTTACAGGGCACGCTCCCATCGCCATTATCGCCGTGCTGTCTGGCGCAACGCGTTGCGTCAAAAGCATCAAAGGGACGCAGGAACTGCGCCGGATGGAAGAGGAAGAACGAGGGAGGCGCCACGTTCAGGGGACCCAGGGTTGCCGCCTCCGCATTCAGCGCGTCCGCGTGAAGGTTGGGCCAATGGCCCGTGTCCAGGCGTCCGATCAGGTTTTCCAGAGCGGTAATGGTCTCTGCCGGAGTGAACGTGCAGTGTCCGGCGCGATGCACGAAGATCTGACGGAGAAGCCGCTGGTTGCCGGCCTCGCGCACCACGTCACGATAAGCGCTTTCATTCTGGTTGGAGACCAAGCCATCACCTTCAGTGTGCATAGTGAGCACCGGGAAGTCGATGTCTCCGTTGAAGATGATGTTCTGTTCAAGATAGTCCACCGCGCCAGGATCCGCGGAGATGCGCGCGGCCTTGTTCAGGGTTTCCAAATCGTCTTCCAGATCGAGCCCCGCCTGTTTGTAAAGAGCGCGAACCTCCGCGCCGTTGACGGAATGTTCGAACTGTTCCCTGTAGTTAACGCCGGTATTCCACGAAGGATTGCCGCCGGCGCGAAACTCCAGTTCCGCGCGAAAAGCAAAGATAAACGGGAAGTCTACCTGCTGCGCCCACAAGAACTGGTTGGCGGCCTGGGAAGCAAAATCGTTGGCGGCCGGCTCGGGTGAGGCAGGATTGAACCAGCCAGGCAAATCTCCAAAAGAATTTGCCAGGGCCAGGCGCGCACGGCCCTGCGGCGTTGCGTTGGCTGCGGCCAGCAGTTGCTCCGCCAGCAGGAAGTTGCCGGTCGGGTTAGTGATGTTGACAACCT
>Ga0070734_10003731_pt1 | contig 15407 bp, 12 predicted proteins | sample Coa_R1_8_FD_66444 | JGI IMG/M metagenome (GOLD analysis project Ga0070734, IMG submission 66444) | Surface soil microbial communities from Centralia Pennsylvania, which are recovering from an underground coalmine fire - Coalmine... | ecosystem: Environmental > Terrestrial > Soil > Unclassified ...
CCGTGAAGGAATACGAACGACGAAGCGCAGAAGCTAATACTAGAACATCCACCTCGCTTCAAGAGTTACGAAATCAGCACCAATTGACGAAACCGCAAGGAGTCGTCACGAATGACATCGTTCTCGCGTGGGCAGTTGAGACAGCGGGACGGGACCTATCCAACGACACCGGAAAGAAACAACTTCTTGACAAACTCCTTCGCTCCGCTCCGACCTTCTTTGTCCGTGCCAACGACGTCGTCACAGCTTCGAGCGCGCTCGACCAGGCACGCTTAAGCCAACAAGCACTTCAGACCACAGGCGAAGCAGGCGGCCCTTCAAAGCGGGATCAAGATTTGGAGCGGGTCCTCGACACTGGTAAATCCTTCATCCTTGAATACCGCCCCGAGCAGTGCCCTGTGTGCGAACGTGAGGATCAAGTCAATCCGCGTATAGCAAGACTCAATGAACGCCTGATCGGATTGTCCACGAGCAAGTTACTGAACGAGGAGAGGACGACGGCTGCCGCAAGGGTCAGGAGTGCGGAGACGCAACTGGCTACTACTGTACAAAACCTCCAAGCCGCGGTCACTGCCCTTGTGCCCGATCTGCGGGCGGTGTCCGATGAGCTACTAGAACCGGTGCGGAACCTCCAAGGCATAGAGAGCTTCGACGCTGGCAGTTTGGCCGGGCTCAAATCGCTGGCGGAACAGAAGGACGCCCACAACGACAGAATAAAACTGCAACGTGATCGCGTCGCGGGTCGCATCTCTAGGATCGAGTCACTCGGCGTGACCCTCAATACGTACAACGACAACAAAGACCTATCTGCACTCTACGATGAAACGACTAAACGCCTTAAAACGACGCTCGGGGTCATCCAGGAAATGCGCAAATCTTTCATCCAGTCGGAGTTGAACGCAATCTCCGGAGAAGTATCGTCGATGTACAGCAGCTTGCATCCATCCGAGCCGTACGCTCCCGGCGCGATGGAACTGGTTGAAGGAAGGAAGGGCTCGCTCGTTCATAAGGCAAAGCTCGGCGAAATTGAAACCATCCCCAACGCGACTTTTAGTGAATCCCACATTGATACCCTTGCCTTGTGCGTTCACCTTGCTCTCGCAAAGCGAATCGGTGGTCGCGATTGCATTCTGCTACTTGACGATGTGTACCACTCCGTCGACAACCAGCACCTAGATCGAATGATCGACCTGCTGATGGACCAAAGCAAACATTTTCAGCAGGTAATTATGGCAACGCACCTCCTCCGTGCGGCGCGACGGTTCGCCATGAATCGGGTCGGGAAAGGCGACGTTGACCACATTGTACTCGTGAGTAAGTGGTCCCTGGAGCGGGGGCTCCAATGGAGAAACCAGCCACTTGAATCGGAAGTATTAGAAAGTCTGATTAATAATCTTCCGTTCGATCGTCAGTCCGTAGCAGGCAAGACGGGCGTGTTGATGGAAGCTGTCCTTGACGCACTCGTTTGCAATTATCGCTGCAAGGTGCCAAAGTCGAATGACGGTGAGAACACTCTTTCCGAATTGCGGGATGGCTTCAGCAAGACGGCGAAATCATTCAAACGTCAGACAGGCAACTTCACGGAGGGTCTTTGGTCCACTTCAGGGGATGACGTTGCACTCATTGACTCGTGGAAAGCGTTCGACGAATGTTTTGGCGTTCGGAACGACGTCGGCGCGCACTGGAAGGAAGTCGGTCAAGATATCCCGGACGAAACTGTCGAGTTCTTCGCACGCTCTGCACTTCAGGTCATTAACGTCGTGACATGCCCCCACTGCAGGTCCTTACCTAGAAAGAAAGAGGGGTCGTACTGGACCTGTATGTGTAAACGATCACGGTTCACACCGCTGGAATCCTCATAGGCATGACGCAAAGACTTGAACTCACTTGGGTTGGGAAGGAAATTAGGCCGAAGCTGGAGCCGAGGATTCTGCTAGAGGACCCTGAGAAGTCGTATCATGCCGACCGGCGCGTTTCCGAAAATGACGTCTTCGATAACAGATTGATTTTTGGGGACAACCTTATCGCGCTTAAAGCCTTGGAGCAAGAGTTTGCTGGGAAGGTGAAATGTGTCTTCATTGACCCCCCTTATAACACCGGCTCGGCGTTCGAGCATTACGACGATGGCGTAGAACATTCCGTTTGGCTGTCGCTAATGCGAGATCGCCTGGTGCTGATCAGGGAACTGATGTGTGATTCTGGTTCTGTGTGGGCAACCCTTGACGACAATGAAGCACATTACTTCAAGGTGATGGCTGACGAGGTTTTTGGAAGACACAACTTTGTCGCCAATCTTGTTTGGAGATCCACTGACAATTCAAATAACGATGCAAAACAATTCTCGGTAGATCACAATCACCTGTTCGTTTACTCCAAGAGTCCAGACTGGCGCACGAACCGGATAGCGCGTAAAGAAGCGCAGAAGGCACATTATTCGAATCCAGACAACGATCCACGTGGACCATGGTTTGACGGTAACCCGATATCATCACCCGCCTATCGCGAGAACCTCTGTTATGATTTGGAAGCCCCAGACGGTTCGTGGATCAAGCCTCCAAAGAACGGCTGGCGTTGGGGAAAAGAGACAATGGCCGAACGAATTTCCTCGGGTGAAATTCGGTTCACTCCAGACAATACGGGCATTCGCAGAAGGACATACCTCGCAGACCAACAAGACCTGCCTCCATCCTCGCTTTGGGCTGATCTAGAGGAAACTGGACATAATCGTCAGGCAAAGTACGAACAAAAGGGACTGTTCCCAACTTGGTCAAAGGAGGAGTGGTTCGGTACTCCAAAACCCGAAAAGTTACTGCAAAAGATTCTCCACATTGCATGTGACGACGGTGACCTGGTGCTGGACTCCTTTGCCGGTTCGGGCACGACGGGCGCAGTAGCCCACAAGATGGGGCGTCGGTGGATTATGGTAGAACTTGGCGAACACTGCCATACACACATCATTCCGCGTCTCCGAAAGGTGATTGACGGCGACGACGCAGGCGGCATCACGAAGGCCGTCGGTTGGAAAGGAGGGGGTGGGTTCCGATACTACCGACTCGCCCCATCGCTCATTGCAACAGACAAGTACGGCAACGAGATTATCAACCCCGAATTCAACCGGGAAATGCTGGCCGAAGCTGTTTGTAAGCTCGAAGGATTCACCTACGCCCCGAGCGAGGAAGTTTACTGGCAGCACGGCAAGAGCACAGATACAGACTTCGTCTATGTAACGACTCAAACCCTGACCCACGAACAACTTGCAGCGATTAGCGAGGAAGTCGGCGACGTACAGACGCTCCTTATTTGTTGTGCGGCGTTCCGTGGTAACCCCGATGTCTTACCGAACCTGACAGTCAAGAAGATTCCGAGGGCTGTCCTCCACAAGTGCCAGTGGGACTGGAACGAATACGAAGCGCGGGTCAAGAAACTGGGCTACAAGGCCGATCGGTTCGGCGGACTCTTTGCCGCACCTGAGACGGAGGAAGCCGAATGAACCGATACGTGAGCGCGATCAGCGCACGGCTCAGCCTTCGCAAACCTCAGCGCGAATCGCTGGAATTGCTCGCTAGATTGGGTGAGATTCTGGAACTCAGGAAGGAACAAGACCTGGAGCAAGCCTTACGGCGCGTGAGCAACGAATTCAGCCACGTCAAGGACTTCGAGCGTGAGTTTCCCTCTCTCTGCTTCGAATTGGCCACCGGTGTGGGCAAGACTCGCCTCATGGGCGCTTTCATCACCTACCTGTATCAAGTGCATGGTGTCCGCAACTTCTTCGTGCTGGCGCCAAACCTGACGATATACGAGAAGCTGATTCGAGACTTCACCCCGAATACTTCCAAGTACGTGTTTCAAGGCATCGCAGAGTTCGCCGTCAGCCCTCCCGTCGTCGTGACCGGCGATACCTACGAGGGAGGCCGCGGTATCCGGGAAATGAAGCTCTTCGATGACGTCATAGTCAACGTCTTTAACGTCTCAAAGATCAACTCCGAAGTTCGCGGTGGCAAGGCCCCCCGCATCAAGCGACTCTCCGAGTACATCGGGAAGAGCTACTTCGACTACCTGGCCGGTTTGCCCGATCTAGTGCTTTTGATGGATGAGGCCCACCGATACCGAGCGTCGGCCGGGCTCAAAGCGATCAACGAACTCAAGCCGATCCTCGGATTGGAACTTACGGCGACGGCGCGGAGCACGGGCGCCGGCTCGTCCGGGTTCAGAAATGTCATCTACTCATACCCCTTATCGGCCGCCCTTGAGGACGGCTTTGTCAAGGAGGCCGCCGCCCTCACGCGCCAGGACCTCAATCCGAAAGATGTACCCAAGGATCAGTTGGAAAAGCTGATGCTGGAAGACGGCGTCCACGCCCACGAGAAGGTCAAGGCCGACCTACAGGTCTACGCACTGGAGAACGACAAGCCATCGGTGAAGCCGTTCATGCTCGTGGTCGCTCAGGACACAACCCATGCTAACCAACTCTTTGAATTCGTCCAAGGCGAAGGGTTCTTCGAAGGTCGCTACGCAGGACGCGTCGCCGTTGTCCACTCGAACCAGTCGGGCGAACTGAAAGACGACATGGTTCAACGTTTGCTCCAAGTCGAAGACCCGAACGAGCCGACCGAGATTGTCATTCACGTCAATAAGCTTGGGGAAGGCTGGGACGTCTCGAATCTGTTCACGATCGTCCCGCTAAGGGCGTCGGCCTCGGAGATTCTGACCGAGCAGACACTGGGACGTGGGCTCCGTTTGCCCTATGGCAAGCGAACCGGCAAGAAGGAACTAGACACGCTATTCGTGTCTGCGCACGAGCGCTTCCAAGAGTTGATCGAAAAGGCGAACGATCCAAACTCGATCATCCGGAGCGGTGTAGAAGTGGGGCGCGATATTCCGATCCAGAAACCTGAGGTCCTGACCGTCGATCCTGCCTATCGCCCGCGGTTGGCTCCCGACGGTGCGAGCCCTCAACTCGGCCTTGCCTTTCAGAATCCGGCGGAGCAGAAACTGGCGGAGGCGGCTCAAGCCGTTGCCAAGGCGATCACCTATCTTCCACGGTCTACTGATTTGATGAACAAAGACGTCCAGGCGAACATCGTCCGAGAGGTGATTGCGACCTACCAACCCGACCAGGGTCCCTTGGAAGAACTGTTCGACACTCCGAAGATCCGGGAGGTCGTCAAGCAGGCTGTTCAGGAATTCGTTGATCGCACGATATCCATTCCCCGGATTGTCGTCATTCCGGTCGGCGAGGTCACCAGCGGCTTCAACTCCTTCCGGCTCAATCTGGCCTCGATCCGTCCTCAGCCGGTGGCGAAGGACATCCTCATTCAGTGGCTACGCACCGAGGAGCGCGCCAAGCTCATCACCGATCCAACCGGCGTTCAAGAAGACCGGTTGGAGAACTACGTCGTTCGGAATTTGATCGACTTTGACGACGTCAACTACGACAGCCAAAGCGATTTGCTTTACGAATTGGCCGGCCAGGTCGTGGCGCACGTTCGGGGTTACCTAGGCTCGGATGACGACGTCCGCAACGTGCTTCAATACCACCAGAAGGGACTTGCGGCGACGGTGCATGCCCAGATGCAGGAGCATTCGTGGGAGAAGAACGGCGGCTTTGAAGTGAGGGCCACGCCAGGAACGCTGACGCTAAAACCTCTGGCGGTGGAACTGCCATTTGGCGAACAGACACGCGATTTTCGGTCTCCCGTCGACGAGAAGAACGCGATCCGCAGAATGGCCTTCGGAGGGTTCCAGAGGTGCCTCTATCCGGTTCAGAAGTTCCAGTCGTACGAGGGTGAACTGTTGTTTGCCCGCATCCTCGAAGACACGGATGGGGTCCGATGGTTCAAGCCCGCGCCGAAGCAGTTCCAGATTTTCTACAATCGCGACGTGCCGTATGAGCCGGACTTCGTAGTTGAGACAAAAACGGACAAGCTTCTTTGTGAGCCGAAAGCAGCGTCGGAATTGGCGGACGATGTCGTCCTTGCCAAAGCGAATGCGGCGCGTGAATGGTGCGAACGGGCGACGGAATATGAACTGGCGAACGGTGGAAAGCCATGGTCGTTCGTCCTGATCCCCCACGACGCCATCACGGCGAGTTCGACACTCGGCGCTTTGGTCGCGGCCCACACGTTTAGGCCGACAGCCACGAGCCGGTAGGAGTCCTCCCCGATGAAGTACTTCGTCGGCGTAACGGATGAATCGTGGTTCCGCTTCCACGCCGCCCGAAAACCCGATGAGGTTAACTTCTGGCGCCCGAAGGATTAAAACCGCTTCAGCGCCATCCCCGAGGGCGCCCCGTTCCTCTTCAAGCTCAAAGGGCGCCTGAACGCTATCGCCGGGCTGGGATACTTCCAGGCGTTCCGGCCGCTCCCCGTCACCGCGGCGTGGGACGCGTTCGAGGACGAAAACGGCGCGCCCGACTTTCCATCCTTCCTCGATCGGCTCGGACGGCTCTCGGGCCAGGATCACCGCGAAATGCTGGACCGCAGCGTCGGCTGCATCATCCTGGGCGAGCCCACCTTCTTCGAGGAGCGCGACTGGATTCCAACGCCGCCGGATTGGGCGGGCAACATCGTCAAGGGGCGCACCTATTCCACGAGCACCGAGATCGGCGCGATGCTCTGGAACGAGGTCCAGGCGCGCCTGGCCGGCTACGTGCCCCGTCCGGCGGCGAACATGGTCCGCGAGGCCGCGCAGCCCAGCCTAGAAATGTACGGCCGGCCCGCCCTCGTCCGGCCGCGGCTGGGGCAGGGAAGCTTCCGCCTCATGACCCTCGACAACTACCGGCACACCTGCTGCATCACCGGCGAAACCACCCGGGACGTCATCGAGGCCGCCCACATCCTGCCCGTCTCGAGGGGTGGCGAGCACCGCCTCGACAACGGCCTCGCCCTCCGCGCGGACATGCACATCCTCTACGACCGCGGCCTCCTCGCCATCGACCCCAACTACCGCGTCCACGTGAGCCCGCGCATCCGGCACCAGTATCACAACGGCGTGGTGTACTACACGCACGAGGGGCAGCAGCTCCGCGTCCTCCCGGACGACGCCCCCTCCCGCCCCAACCGCGACTTCCTCGATCGCCACTACCGCGAGGCGTTCATCGCCTAGCTTCTGTCCCCCCTCCGGGGGGACTAGCCCAAAGGGCGCAGGGAGGGCGTCTGCCCCGTACCTCGAACGTCTCCTCTCCCTCCGGGAGAGGTCCCCGCGGCACCCGCCGCGGGGGGTGAGGGCGATATTTGGAGCGCGGACGTCCCCGTCCGCGTCCGAGGTGCTCCGTGACGGAGCATCTAGCCCCCATACAGAGATTCGAGCGATCCGGCAACCACGAAGAAGTTGCACAAGGTATCGGGCCTTTTCGGCGTGTTGGCAAAGACAGATGATGCTGCCGATCGGAGTGCGTGAGCAGCGTCCTTCATCTCGCCCGCTACGTAGTTCGCCCAGAACAGGGGCATCATCTTCGCGCCGACGTCAGCCCGTGCCGGCCAACGGCTGCCGACCACCAGCTTTGCACCGCCTCGCCCGGCCCAGAATCCGATCGAGCCTACCGGTCCCAGTTCCGCTCCAAGGTCGCCGAACGGCGATCCCTCTTGCTGCGTTTCGCAGGCACTGAGCACGAGAAGTTCAGCTCCAGCGGCGGCGTCGAACAACTGCCAGGATTCGATGTTTCCATCCTTGACGATCAGGTGGGTCGCGTACGGATTCCCGGCGTCGACGAAACAGTGGCACGAGAGATGGACATACCTCGCCTTGCGCACGCCGTCGAGGAGCTCGGGAGGGGTCGCATGGTCCGCAGTCACCAGCCGCCCGGATGCGATCTTGGTGACCTCCGCCACTTCCTTATAAACGTCTTCGATCCCCCCAGCATCGAATCCGGCGACCACCGATCCCGTGCGATCTGTCGTTCTGCTCGCCTTGGCAAAATCAAGGAGCCGCTCTACGTAAACTACATCGTGGCCGGCGCCGAGCGGGCTCCCCGTGTCCGCCGTGAGAATTTCAAACGGCACGTCGCCCAACGCACCGTTGCCCAGGATGACGAGCCGGTCGTTCGGCGGAATCTTGAGCGCGCCGAGGAGGATTCTTCCAAGCGTCTCCGCGTCTTCCTGCCACCCCGAGACGTCTCCTCCGACGAGGCTGCGCAACTCGCGCACTTTCGCTTCGAAAAGCCCTTTCGACCATGGAACCGCGACGTGGCGCACCAGAGGGTCCTTCCCGGAGCTGATTTGCCACACGGTAAGGTCGTCTCGGAGGTCGTAAACGAGCACGGTTGTGTTGCGCGGAATCCGCTGGAGGATTGACCGAACGTCGGACTCCTCGATGTCCCTGGGCTTCGTCAAATGCAATGGCAGGAGGCTGAGGGCTGCCAATCGCGCATCGTCTCCCTCGGCTAAGGGGCCCGCAACCGATTTCGTCACCAGCATTTGCCGTTCCGCCGAGGGCGCGTCCCCCCTGGCCACCCCGGTGCGGTATTCGAGCCAGTGATCTTGGACGTCGCGGAGCCGCTCCCATTCGCAGAGCGAACCGATCGCGTCGCCCTGGAGCGACTTTGCCAGGATGCAGGAAGCGTGGAGGTCCATTTCCTGGCGGGGGCTCATAGTCATCAGACCGCGGTAAAGCTCGGCAGACAGCTTGTCTGCGGTCGCCGGGTCGCGTCTAGCCGTTGCTTCCGCCTCAACCGCTTTGTAGTGCGGTATCAGCCGCGCCTGGCTTTGATCCCGCCCAAGCACCTCGGCCGCTCGATGGGCCCATGCCTCGACACTCCCAATCTCCCCGATCTCCTCGGCATTCCTGATCGTTTGGTCGAGTTGAGCGACGGCTGCTTTCACCGCCGGACTCGACTTCGGTTGTAGAGGAGCGCCGGCGCTCGTTCGCACACCGGGCCGGCCCGATTGCTCTGCCAGCGCCGCTTCGAGTTCGGGGATCGGATCGACGAGTAGCTTGACGGCTTCGGCCTTCAGACTTGACGAGTCCCGAGCCACATGCGCGAGGATGTCAAGATCGATGCCCGCCGCCCGGCCGCCGTACTTTGCCTCGATCGACTTCAGCTTTTCTCGAGCGAGGCGCGCGGCCTCAAGGCGGTCGTCGGCCGAGGTCCGCGAATGCAAGTCGGCGATATAGCCAACGAGCAAACTGGCAAGTTCACTATCGCCCTCCGGGTTCTGGGGTAGTGGTTCGGTGCTGGGCGGCGCCCCTACCAGGGATTTGAAGAGCCCCTTAGTTGCCCTGTACTTAGCGGCGAAGTACGGCCGGGGCTGGTTAAGCAACTCTCGATAGAGCGCATCTAGGTAGAAGTGGAGACAGGTTATTCTGAAGAGTTGCTGATCGGTCCAGAGACCTGGGATGGCCGGCCTGGCGTTTGGATCGGGTTCCTTGCTATCTTCCTCGACGATCAGTCGGCAACATTCCGCCGAACTGCCCCAAGCACCGATCTCCTCTTCAAGGTTTTCGAGATCGGCGTAGACTTCCGCTAGGCAGAAGTCGGCATGGGCGGCTTCAGCGTAAAGCCCCACGGACGTCGCAGTTTGGGCCGCGAGAGACAGCGCAAGTATCGATCCGACCGGGTCTCGCCTTGCAATCGTGAATGCGCCAACCACTGTGCATTGCTGGGCAAGCGATGCACACAAGGGGAGGGACCCACCGCGGGCGAGTGCCGCGAAGGCGGCTTTGTACGCCCCGGGGTCTACCGCTAACAGCGCTCCCTCCGCGTGGCAGTATGCGGACATCGCCGGTGACGATTCCGCGAGGTCGGTGGCGAGTTCGGAGAGGATATGTACTGCAGCCCGTGAGCCCGCCGTCGGGTCGTCGGGTGTGCCGCCCATCACACCTGCTACGAACGCTTGTCTCATTCGAATCCGAGGTAGGTAGTAGCTACCCGGCTCGGTTATGAGGGCGGCCGCTTCGGCGTAAAACTTGCTTGCGGCGGTGACGTCCATTCGCGGATGCGACAGCCTGCCATGTATTCCGAGTAGCCCTGAATTCCAACCGGCCGTGTCCTGGTACGCGTTCAAGCCCATGGCTTCGGGATCGGCGCCGTTGAGGCTCAAATCACCGAGTCGAATGAGGAACGCTGCTTGGGCCACTGGGTTCTTAGCATCCCGGGCTGCCGCCAAGCCCGCGGCATAGCTGGCGCCTCGCGTCGCCGCCTCCGCGGGCGCCGAGCCGGCGACGCAGGATCGAATGATGAGGGCCTCCGCCGCCGAAAGTGCGCCCGATCTCGGGCCTAGGTCGACCGCCTTCGCTGGGCTTGGGCGCCCGCCGGCCCTCGACCGTTGCATGACAACCGTCTCCTGGCAGTATCTGGTGAGCACGCTATACGCCAGTTCGTAGGCGGCCTTCGCGTCGGGTTGCCCCTCAGCCGGCAGCGCCGCAATGTCGTCGGCTACCTGCTTCGCCAGCGCATTAAGCTCCCCTTGATGTCGCCTCATTTCGCGTGTTAGACTGTCGCCTTCTGCCGGCCCACCTCCCCAGGTGTCTGTGGAGCGGCGGAGTGTGCAAAGGGCGCCGAGATCACCTAAAAAGCGAATGCGGGGCTCGGCAGTTCCAGACTTTCGCACGGCGTCGAACGCTTGACGTGCGAGGCCGAAGTCACCTTGCAGGGTATGCCGGGCGGCTTGCTGCAGCTGTTTTAGGTCTCGGTCCTCCCAATTCCTCACAACCTCCGGCAGCCAGGAAGATGCGGCGGCTTCGATGAGCGACGGCTCGGGGAGGGCGTGGTCGGAATTGGAGCCGCGGGAAAGGCAGGCCAGACCTATCGCGAGCGTTGGGAGGATCATCAAAACCCGCCGACTCGCCGGCGCAAGTAGAGTACGGTCGACGAATTCAGCCACGTCGGATCAAAGCGCGCAACGCCACCGCCCTTAGCCCCGAAAATCCGAACCTTCTCTCTCGTCTCGTCACTCACCAGGCTGCAAGTAATGAAAGTTGCATCGCCGTGGGATGTGTCGCCGACTTCCTCGAGTAGGGCATCCCCCAGGAGCCGTCCGGTCTTTATGTATTCCGCACCAGAAGAGGAGGGGGGCGGCCCATCGGGAATCGACCTGAGTTGGTGGTCGGTGAGCGAGAACTGTTCTAGCTGAAACTGTTGGCTCTTTTCAACGACAACAACTAAGCGCGCGGGGGCGTCCGCCGGCTGGCCGATGATGGCAACGACGGGTTCGCTAACCGGGTAGCGGGAAACCACCTCGGCCTTATTGCCGGCAATTCGCATCTCGGCGATGGCCGTCGTGGTGACAGCGTAGATCTTGTCCCCGTGGGCGTACGGTGACCAGATGCCGTCGGGCAAGTTGCTGGCTGCACAATCGAGAACCAGCACCTCGTCACTGGCAGGAGCGGGTGTGTGTTTTTCGTCCATCGGGCCAAAACGGGCCATGACAAGCTCAAAGCCGGCCTGAACATCTTTGGCATTCGGAATCGCGCCCTTTCGCTTCGCAACGTTTGAATAGCGTCCCGTGTCGATACCGAGCAAGTGTGCTAGCCACTTTATAAAGCCATCCTTCGCTGGCGCAGTCGTGCATACGCCGAGTACGGCGGCTGTCAGAAGGGCTCTACTTTGCGATGTGGTCATTTTCGTCCTTGTGCGAGGCGGTTGCGCCCGGTTGTTGCGCCGTAAGCTGATCGAGGGCGTATTGGCGAATGTGTTGAGGCGCCCCAACTTCTAGTTCTTCGAGATCGTCGGCGCGGTAGACGCTTACGACGCCGCTTCTGTCCTTGAGTTGCCAAACATCGACCGTCTCAGCGCTCTGGTTCAGCAACAAGCCCGAAACCCTCTGATCGCCAGTAGTTATGGACACCGTGGGGTATTCGGGATCGACGGTGTTCGCGCCTACGATGAGCGGTATGTGGAGCGCCAGGAAGACAAGCGATGCTGTGTAGGTCATCCAAGCGAACCGGTCGGGGAAGGGCAATCCCCTAATCGCTCGACTTCGACGCAATAGATCCACGCACGCAGCGGAGACGCCAAAGACCAACAAGCCTAACCCTGGAGCCTTGCCATGGGCAGCGCACTGCCACTTCTTGATGCTGTCCGCGTCGATAGGTCCGACCACCTGCGCGCTCGCACCTCCGGTCGACCACGCATGGCCGAAGACCTGCAAGACTACGAAGTAAACGATCCAAACAAGCAGGGCAAAACTGATTGGGAAGAGAATCCATACTCTTGCCGCAAGGGTTGGTGCCGGCACTTCGGGAGCAGCGATCTCTGCCCGCGCCGAAGCTCTGCGCCGCAACACGAAATCGATGCCGGCGACGATGAGTGCAAATGGCAACAAGGGCACGAACACCGTCGCCACGGTCGTCCACAACAGGAAGTTGAGTTCCTGGAGATACGTCTGGATCGTGTCCGGCGCCGACGGGTGGTACCCCAGCGAGTTGTATTGTGCGTTGAGAGACAGGTAACCAACGGCCGATAGCGCGATCGCACCTTTCCCAATCTTCTCAAGCAGTTCAGCCGGCTTGCTCGCGTCCTCGTCCAACCGTCGGGTTCCTCCAGGCTCGGGCTCCTAAGTGGGTCGAAGCGGCCGGCGCCTAGTCAGGCCGGATTAGCGTACCCCTGGGAACTGCCGTATGATATCACGCATAAACAAGTACGGGCGAACGCTTCTTGGCCGGACCGCATGCCTTGCGGCCTTGGTGCCCCGCACGCCAAATCCTCGATCGGCATTCTCGATAAGAGCCCACCGATCAACGCTTCAAAGATCTTAAGCAATTGCAACCATTTAACGTCTGTAAGCTCACCCCATGACTGCGAAGCGCCAACGCGTGATCACCGCGCTCCTCTGCGTCCCTGCGTGTTTTTTCCTCGCGGGATGCGAAGGGGCTGCCGTCGCCGACATCGCCGAGGACAGCATCCTGTCCAGATCCGAGGAAGTGATCCTGCCGAAACCCGAGCCGGTATGGGAGACGCCCCCGCTGCCTAGGGCGCTCCGCCCCTCGCTAATCCGTGGCGGAGCCTACGCCCCGCATTCGAGTTCGGAGGGTTCCGAAGAACTCAAAGATGAGCTCGCCGAAATCCTGGACCGTATGCACCATGCTCACGAGGCGAGCGAATTGGTTCATGACCTTATCGACCGCGACGCGGAACGAAGGGAGCGCGCGCTGCTAGCGGCCACGGACCCCTACCAAGCTCTACTCAAAGCCGAAGCCGATAGGCGGAAGTCGGGCGAGGCCGCGGTGAAACTGCACCGCCGGGCAACTCTCACAACCCACCCATAGCCGACGCCCCGTGCGTCTCTCCCCCCGCCGGGGGGAGTCCGTGAACAACGTGAACGGGTGGAGGGCGCCCCTGGGAGCGCGGACGTCCTCGTCCGCGTCCGGACGCCTATTCCGCGCCGCCCCGGGTTGTGCCCCCGCCATCGACAAATCGCCCCTCCCAACCCTATAACCTATTGATGGCCGACACAAGCCGACCGCTCTCCGACCACGAGATGTTCGACTCCGACGAAGAGCCCGAAGAGGCCCGCCGAACCCTCCAACACTCCATCCGAGAAGCCGAGCTCACCGCATCCCTCCGCTCCAACCGCCCCGGCAGAGGCGGTAACGTCCCTCCCGCCGCCCACCGCTTCAAGCCCGGCCAGTCCGGAAACCCCCGCGGAAGGCCCCGGGCCCTCCTCGGGCCCCTCATGCGCGAGCTCCTCCTCGCCGACGATGGCCGCGTCGCCAAGGCCGTCGTCAAAGCCTGGCTCCGCCAAGCCTGTAACGGAAACCGAACCGCCCTCCGCGAAATCCTCGAGCGCGTCGACGGCGAGCTCCCGGAGGTCGAACCCCAGCCGTGAAGTGGACCAAACAAGAGCGCGAAGAGATCTTCCAAGACATCGTCCCCGAATCCGTCCGCGAGATGACCCGCCTGATCAAGGAATCCATCCTCGGCCGCCCCTCTCTCCTCCCCTCGGGGCCGACTACGTGCGTCTCCTCTCCCCCCGTAGGCGCCGGTAACGCCCGGCGCGCCGCGTCCGGTGAAACCGGACACGAAAAACGCTGAATTCTTGGCCTGCAAACAGGCGAAAAACGCAACCCTCTCAGGAACACATGGACCGCCTCTCCTCTCCCTCCCGTCTCCTCTCCCCCCCGTAGGCGCCGGTAACGCCCGGCGCGCGCCGGGGTGAGGGCGTCATCCCCACACGTCTCTCTCCCCCCCCGTAGGCGCCGGTAACGCCCGGCGCGCCCCACTCCTCTCCCCCCGGGAGAGGTCCGCGGAGGGGGGTGAGGGCGCCAGCGCCCCGCCTCGCATCCGTAGCGCTACCGACCCTCCTTTCGCTCTCCCGAATACTCCGCCGATGTCTCATGAACCGCCAACACCGACCGGAACTCCTCCGGCGCATCGAAGATCTGAAGCAGCCGCATGGTCGGCTTGCTCGGTTTGCGCACCCCCTGCTCCCAGCTTTGAAGCGTCTTGATGCTCACCGCCAACAGCTTGGCGAATTGCGCTTGACTCAGCCGCCGGCGGGTCCGAATCGCGGTCACCTCGTCGCCCGTGAACGTCTTGCCGGCAGGGACCGTCGCCGTGACAAGCTCACGCTCGCCCCGGGCGAACTCGATCCCCTCGACAAGCCCCTTCCGCAGTCGGTCAGCAAGGGGGGCGCGCTTCTTGATTTCGCTCATAGTCTTCTTCGCCCTTGGCGTGCTCGCAGCTCGTCCGCAAGCTGTCGCGCAAGATCCTGCAGCTCCCGGTGGTCGTCCCGAGTCAAATCGTCCGCTTCATCCTTGTCGTACACGTCGAGCATATAGATCACACGCAAATCCGGAATGTGGAGGTAGATCACACGCAACCCGCCCCGAGTCCCTTTGCCGCGCCTCTTGTCGGCCCAACGCAACTTCCGGAGCGGCGCGGCGCCTGTAATCACCGCCCCTCGATCCGGGTTTTCTGCCAGCGCCCACTGAAGCAGGGAATAGGCTTCGTCCGATCCGAACTATCGCTTGATCGCCGTCGTGAAGTCAGCCGCCTCGATAAAGAGCACGGTCTCTCTCACCGGTACATCCCACTAAGTAGGATACCATCAAACCGCCCGAAGCTCATGCCAGCCCCAACGAAAAAACCTAATAATCTTCCGAAAATCGGTGCAAACGCACAGACCCGTGTCGGGTAACATTACGGTTCGCGCCGTATGCCCCACCCCTTCTTCGCGTCACACTGTCGTGCCGCGTTGCGCCTCGCTTTGGGCCCGCGCGCGTAACTAAACCATGGCAGACGTCAGTCTCTTCGATAAAATCCGTATCGGCATCGCCAGCTCCGACGACATCATGAGCTGGACCAACGGCGAAGTAAAAAAGCCGGAAACCATCAACTATCGAACTTTCAGGCCTGAACGAGACGGCCTATTCTGCGAGCGCATCTTCGGCCCCGTTAAGGACTGGGAGTGCGCCTGCGGCCGCTACAAGAAAATCAAGTACAAGGGCATCACCTGCGAGCGCTGCGGCGT
>Ga0070734_10003732_pt1 | contig 15405 bp, 9 predicted proteins | sample Coa_R1_8_FD_66444 | JGI IMG/M metagenome (GOLD analysis project Ga0070734, IMG submission 66444) | Surface soil microbial communities from Centralia Pennsylvania, which are recovering from an underground coalmine fire - Coalmine... | ecosystem: Environmental > Terrestrial > Soil > Unclassified ...
GAAGGCGGGCGCAACACGGCGGTGGTGACGCGCCAGCGCGCCACGGGATCGGGGGTGGTGCTGAGCGCCGATGGCTACATTGTGACGAACAGCCATGTGGTATCGAATGCCCGGACGATACGGGTGCGGGTGGCCGCAGAGAGACCGGGCCGTTCCACCCTGCAGCCCGAAGGCAAGATGCTGGACGCGCGGATCGTCGGGATCGACCGCGATTCGGACCTGGCGGTGCTGAAAGTGGAAAAGACCGGGATGAGTTTTCTCGATCTGGGCGATTCCGATGGGTTGCGGCAAGGGCAGATCGTGATGGCGTTCGGGAATCCAATGGGCCTGGAGAACTCGGTGAGCATGGGGGTGGTGAGCTCGACGGCGCGCCAGCTCAAGGCCGACGACGCGATGGTTTACATCCAGACCGACGCTCCGATCAATCCGGGCAATAGCGGCGGGCCGCTGGTCTCGATCAATGGGCGCGTGGTGGGGATCAACACATTCATCCTCACGCAATCGGGCGGCAATGAAGGGCTGGGGTTTGCGATTCCGAGCAACATCGTGAAAAACGTGTATACGCAGATTCGAGCCGAAGGCCACGTGCATCGCGCCGAAATCGGAGTGACGGTGCAAACGATCACCGCGCCGATGGCCACGGCGCTGCGGCTGACGCAGGACTGGGGAGTACTGATCTCGGACGTGGAGGCCGGAGAGACGGGGGAGCAGGCGGGCCTGCAGGACGGGGATATTATCCTGAGCCTGAATGGCAAGGCAATGGAAAACGCGCGACAGTTCGAGGTGAACCTTTACCGGTACCGGATCGGCGACAAGGTGAGCCTGGAGGTGCTACGCGGCGGATCGAAGCTGAACTACAGCGTAGCGGTCACGGAGCGCGAAGACGATCCCATGCGCTTTGCCGATATGGTGGATCCGGCGAACAACCAGATTCCCAAGCTGGGGATTTTGGGCGTCGACGTCGATAAAAAAGTGGCCGAGATGCTGCCTGAGCTGCGCAAGAAATACGGCGTGGTGGTGGCGGCGCGGTCGGGCGAATCCGCGTATAGCGGAGATGCCGTGCAACTGGGCGACGTAATTTACTCGGTGAACACAGAGCCGGTAAGCAGCGTGGACGCGCTGCGGAAGATTCTGGATACGTTCAAAGAAACCGATCCGCTGGTGCTGCAGGTGCAGCGGGAAGGGAAGCTGCGGTACCTGACGTTGACGGGGGAGTAGGCAGGGTCCTTTAGGAGTGAGGGGCGTCCTGACGCTCCGCCTTGTAATAAATCAGCTCTACGTCAAGGTACACAAACTTCATAGCTTTCTTTGAGAGCCGGTTGCTGATGGCAAATGAGTATTGGCCGGGATCCAGCCTCACCGCGAACCTGTCCTCATTCTTCTGCCCGTCGCTCGAATAGTATGCCTTGACGTCATGCCCGGTAATCCAATTGGCGTATTCGGCGGCGGGCATCAAGGCAGCCAGGACGGTGTTGGTCTCGCCCCCATAAGCCGTGAAGCTTCCGATGACCTCGGCGTTGAACATCTCCGGGGTGATGTCGATGCGGTATTCGGCCCGGCTGGCCGGATTGACCGTGATCCGCCCGGAGGCGATTTTGCGGGTGACCGGCACGTACCGGATGCGGCCGCCGGCATCATGCCGGCCCATTGTCAGCATCCCGGCGAGCGCCACCAGCCCGAGGCCGAGGGCGGCCGGAATGGCCCAGTTGGAGTGGAGGAGACGAGGGAGATGCCGGGACAGCAGCTCGCGGATTTTTTCCGGCGAAAGGTCGGGCATGAGGTGCCTTCGCACCTTCAATTCTAGCCGCACCCAGGCCGGGCCGATTCATACCTTTAGTTAGTGAGCCCTCTGCGGCTGTTTCGGCCGCCCGCGTGAAGAAATAAGCCCTCCCATCGACACCCCCAATCGATACCCCCATTGACACCGGGAGATCGGAGATATAGGATTCGCACCAATTCCTGGGAATCGGGGAAAGGGGATTTCTTACGATGCCACGCCGCACCGCACAGTTGGTTTCGGTAACATTTCCGCTCGTTGCGCTGTTTTCATTCACCGCTTTCGGGCAAAGCACAATCTCCGGACAGGCCAAGGACGCCTCGGGGGCCGTCATGGCCGAAGTCACGGTGGAGGCCGCGAGCCCGGCCTTGATTGAACGCGCCCGCACCGCAATCACGAACAGCGAAGGCCGGTACGCGATCGTGGATATCCGTCCGGGCAGTTACACGATCACCTTCACCAAGCCGGGATTCAGCCAGGTGAAGCAGCAGATCGAGGTTCCAGCGAACGTGACGGTGCCGGTCGACGCGACCATGCAGGTAGGCTCGGTCGGACAAACAGTCGAAGTGCAGGCGCAGGTGGCCACGGTCGACATCGAGAACGTCGCGCACCCCGAGGTCCTGACACGGGGGGATATGGACTCGCTGCCGACCGCCCGGAACATGCAGTCGATCGCCTCGTACGTTCCCGGCGTTCATCTCAATCAGCCGGATGTCGGCGGGTCGCAGCAGATCGAGCAGACCTACATCTCGACGCACGGCAATCCCGCGGGGCGGGACATCTATCTGCTGGACGGCATGCGCGTGAACACGATGCAGAACGACGGCCTGATCCAGATATACATCGATAACGGGATGATCCAGGAATCGACCTACCAGACGAGCAACGTTACCGCAGAAGTCGGCGGCGGCGGCGTGTACACGAACCTCATCCCGAAGGACGGCGGCAACGAATTTCACGGGCAGCTGTTCCTTGGCTATGTGCCATCGCAGTTCGTCGGCAGCAACGTGAGCAGCGCGTTAAAGGCGCGCGGACTGACCGGTCAATCGGCGGTCAACCGGCTCGAGGATTTCAACGGCAGCCTGGGAGGGCCGATTATCAAGGACAAATTGTGGTTCCTGATCGGCGGGCGCAAGCAGCTCAGCTTTGTGCAGTCGGCGGGCTCCTTCTATCCGGACGGTTCGCCCGGCATCGAGAAGAGTTACATCTGGACGGGCGACATCCGCCTCACGTACCAGATCAATGCCAAGAACAAAATTTCGGCGATGTGGATTCGTGATTGGAAGACGAAGGAGAATGACGTGGTCACCGGGGCGGGCGGGTACAGCGACATCAACCCGGCGATCTCCTCGCTCGAGCGCATGCCCAAGATGTATTACATCTTCCAGACGCGCTGGACGAGCGCGCTCACGCCGCGGTTGCTGGTGCAAAGCGGCCTGTCGTTTACCAAGCTCGACTACAACATTCTCTATCACGCCGGCGTAGCGAAGACGCCATTTACGCCGGAGTGGTACGCCAACGCCACCGAGTTGGACCTGACGAGGCTGACCCGCAGCATTGCCGGATCCGTGAACACCTACGCCAAATATGAGCGGTGGGTTTATGCGGCGTCGGGAGCCTATGTCACCGGCTCACACCAGTTCAAGTTCGGACTGACCGATGATTGGGGGCCGAATTACCTGAACAATATCGCCAATGGCGACGCTTACTACGAATACTCCAACGGAGTACCGCTGCAGATATTGGCCTACAATACACCCACCTTTCAGAAATTCCGCGTCAGATCGGACCTTGGCGTCTACGGCGTGGATACCTGGCACGTGAAGCGGCTGGCGATTACGGCCGGGCTCCGCTGGGAATACCTGAATAACTATATTGAGCACCAGACCGCTCCGGCCGGCCGCTTCGTGGGCGCACGCGACTTTCCGGAAGTGGATTGCAGTACGGTGAAGGGGCTGAGTTGTTTCAAAAACTGGTCGCCGCGCGTGGGGTTGGTCTACGACCTGTTCGGGAATCACAAGACCGCCATCAAAGCCGGCGTCGGCAAATACAATACACCGGTCGTCACTTCCAATTTGAATGCGTTCAACCCGATGTATACCGCGAGCCAGGCCATTCCGTGGCTGAACCGTCCCACGACGCCGTGCGAGGCCCCCGCTCCGGGGACCACGCCGGGATGTATTCCAGCCGGCAGCGGCTTCGGCACCGGCGATGTGGGCGCAAACCCGAATCCCCGATTTGGGCTCATCAATAACATCACGCAAGACCCGAACTTCAAGCGCGAGTATCAGTGGCAGTACAGCGCCGGAGTGCAACAGGAGGTCATGCGCGGAGTGACGCTCAACTTCAATTGGTATCGGACTTCGGATTACGAGCAGCCGCTGATCATCAACTATGCAGTTCCGTCGTCCGCATGGACATCGTTCCCGATCACCAATCCGCTGGACGGCACGCCGCTGACGGTCTATAACCTGCAGCCGGCGTACTTCGGGTTGACGCCGGTCCTGTACCAGACTAACGCGCCGCGGAGCTTGCGGCACGACACATATACCGGGTTTGAGACCTCCGTGATCGCCCGGCTCCCGCACGGAGCCTTTGTGGTGGGCGGGTGGACCATCGAAAAACAGACCGATACCGCCTGCGACATCAATACCAACTCGACAGGGAGCGCGTTGAACGATCCGAATTCGCTGCGCTTCTGCGATTGGAGCGGGAGCCTGCAGCAAGGGCTGGGGAAAATCTCGGGCGTTCCGTTTCGGAGCGAGTACAAGCTGCAGACCAACGTGCCCATCAAGTGGGGGTTCGAACTGAACGCCTCGGTGTATTCGGATCCGGTGTATAGCACGAATTTCGCCACGCCGATCGCGTCTTCCACGACGGGTCCGCCGCTACCCCTGACCGCATTCGCCGGGCAGAACCAGGGCTTCAAGACAGTAAACTGGACAATCTCGCCGTCGACCACGTACCCGCTCGACTGCAATTGCCCGAATCCCGGCGCGCCCGTGGACCCCGGCCTGAAACAAGGCTCGGAAACAATCCAGCTGGTTGCCCCAGGCTCCCGTCTCACGCCGCAGCTCACGCAGTTCGATATCGGCGCGCGGAGGGTGTTTCGCATTCACGAAAAGTACACGCTGGTTCCCGAAATGCAGCTCTTCAATGTGATCAATGCCAGCACCGTTCTGGTGGAAAGCCAGACGCTCGCGACAACGGTGAAGCCGTTTGTGTCCGGGGGGCCGGGAGGAACGCCCTCGGTGATTCTGAACCCGCGGATGCTGCGCCTGAACCTGCAGTTCAAGTTTTGATCGGGGGAGGCGGCGGCCGCACACTATAAAACCAAGCGAAGCGCCCCCCTTGACACGGCCCCCGGCGGGGAATATAGTCGCCCCAAAATCAGGGCCGCTGGGTGAACAGGCGCGCTCTAAGGAGATGGGGATGCCGTCAGCCAACTCTGCTGCCCGCACCGTCGCGGGGGCAGCTCTCGTATTCTTCTTTTCGCTCTGCGCGCCTGCGCAGAGCACGATTTCCGGCCAAGTGAAAGACGCTTCGGGAGCGGCCATGGCCGGGGTCTCGGTGGAGGCATCGAGCGAAGCGCTCATCGAACGATCGCGCACTGTGATCACGAATGCGGAAGGCCGGTATGCCATTGTCGACTTACGGCCCGGTAATTACACAATGACGTTCACTCGGGACGGGTTCAACAGCGTACGGCAGCAGGTTGAAATTCCCGCCAACGTCACGGTGCCGGTGGACGCGACGCTGCAGGTAGGCTCGGTGGGCCAGACGGTGGAGGTGCAGAGCCAGATCGCGACCGTCGACGTGGAGAACACGGCGCATCCGGAGGTTTTGACGCGCAGCGACATCGATTCGGTTCCCACGGCGCGCAATTTGCAGTCAGTCGGCTCCTATATTCCATCGGTGCACATGAATATACCCGATGTGGCGGGCTCGCAGCAGATCCAGCAGACGTACATCGCGACACACGGCAACCCGCCCGAGCATGACGTGATTTTGTTGGATGGGATGCTCGTCAACACTACCCAGAGCGACGGCCAGATCCAGACTTACATCGAGAATGAACTGGTGCAGGAGGCGACTTACTCAACCGTGAGCAACCCGGTGGAATCCACCGCCGGCGGCGTTTACGTCAACATGGTGCCCAAAGATGGCGGCAACGCGCTTCATGGAGAGTTCTTCGGCGCCTATACGCCTTCGCAATTCGTGGGAACGAACCTGGATGCAAATCTGATCGCGCGGGGCGCGACCGCGCAATCGGCGATCACGCAACTGCAAGATCTCGACGGATCGCTGGGCGGGCCGATTAAGAGGGACAAGCTCTGGTTTCTGCTGTCGGGACGCAAGCAGCAGACCTATCAGCAATCGCCGCTGTGCGTGAACAACGGCAGCCCCTGCATCGATCGTTCCCGAATTTATTCCGGGAACTTGCGGCTGACTTACCAGGCGAACGCGAAGAACAAGTTCAGCGCGATGTGGATGCGCGATTTCAAGCGCACCGAAGACGAAGCAGTCACCAACGTCACCAATGGCGTGGCGGCGAGTTTCAACGCCACCACGCAGCGGATTCCGGCGATGTACTACATCACGCAGGAAAAGTGGACTGGCAGCATTACCCCGAAGCTGATCCTGGAAGCCGGGTTTTCCCTCGATAAACTCGATTACAACATCCGCTACCAGAACGGCCAGACGCAGACACCGTTCTCGCCGCTGTGGTTCTCCGACGTGCTGCTGCAGGACACGGTTAAGAACCTGCGCTACAACGTCGGCACGATGCAGCAACTTTACAACTTCGACCGGTACGTGGTGCAGGGAGGCGGTTTTTACGTGACCGGGTCGCACCAGATCAAGTTTGGAATCCAGGACAGCTGGGGGCCGGCCTATCAGAAGACGTTCATGAACGGCGATCTATATGCGACAGAGGCCAATGGAGTACCCACCAGTGTTTTGGCCTACGACACGCCCGTGAACAACCGGCCGTATCTCAATGCCGACCTTGGAATTTACGTGCAGGACACCTGGAAATTGAAGCGGCTCACGATTACGCCGGGCATCCGCTGGGACTACCTGTCGAATCAAATCAATGCCGAGAGCGCGCCAGCGGGCCGGTTCGTACCGGCACGGAGCTTCTCGGCGATCACTTGTAGTACGTACAAGGGAATCTCCTGCTTCAAGGATTGGGCTCCGCGGCTCGGGCTGGTCTACGACCTGTTCGGTAACCATAAGACTGCCTTGAAGGCCAGCGTCGGCAAATACGAAACGCCGCTGGTCTCCAACAATCTTCAGGCATTCAACCCGATGTTCGTGGCTTCGCAGACGCGGGCCTGGATCAATACCGGCGGCTGCACCGGCCCCACCTGTTTTCCGACCGATAACCAGATTGGCCCGGCGCCCGCCGGCGCCTTCGGCACTCTGACGCCGCGCACGCTCGATCCGAATTACCATCGCGAGTACAACATGCAGTATTCGGCGGGGGTGCAGCAAGAGATCCGGAACGGGTTGACTCTAAACTTCAACTGGGTGCGCCGCGACGACTACCAGCAGGAATTGATCCAGAATCAGTCGGTGCCGTCCTCGGCCTGGACGCCGTTTACGATTGCTAATCCCCTGGATGGCACGCCGATCACGATGTTCAACCTGAATCCGGGGTTCGGCGGGCTGACGCCGGTTCTGTATCAGACGAACGCACCGCGCAGCCTGCGCGCCAATTCCTATAACGGATTCGAGACTTCGATCATGGGCCGCCTGCCGCGCGGCGCTTTCATTTTTGCGGGGTGGACGATTGATCATGAGATGTCCCGCCAATGCGACCAGACCGCGGGCACGGGCAACCTGCTGAATGATCCCAACTCGCTGCGGTTTTGCGACTGGTACGGGAGCCTCAATCAAAACCTGGGACAGACCGGCTCCATCCCCTACCGCAACGAGTTTAAGATCCAAGGGAACATTCCGTTGTGGTACAAGTTCGAAATCAGCGCGTCGTTGTATTCGGACCCGGTTTACAACACGAATTTTGTCCTGAACAACACGCCGTATGGAGTGACGAATCCGGAAACCGTTTTCGCGGGCGCTCAGCAGGGCTTCAAAGAAGTCTACTGGACCCTGACGCCAACCACGAAATACCCGGCCAATTGCAACTGTCCCAGTCCGGGCGGCGTGGTGGATGCCGGGCTGCTACAGGGCTCCGAAACGATCATGCTGGTGGCGCCGGGCAGCCGCCTCACGCCGCAGTTGAACCAGTTTGATATTGCGGTGCGGCGCGGCTTCGTGATTCGCGACCGATACAACATCAAGGCGGAAGGACAGATCTTCAACGTATTGAATTCGAACACGGTCTATTCCGAAGCGCAGACGCTGGGATCGAACGTGACGCCATTTTTGAAAGGAGGGATCGGCGGCGTTCCGACCGCCATCCTGAATCCGCGCATGCTGCGCCTGGTGGTGCAGTTCAAGTTTTGAACTTGATTCGACCGCAGTCTTTAAGAAGGAGGAGGTATGACTTCTTTTCTGACGTTGAGTTGGATCGCCTGGGGGGCGGTGACCACGGTATTCGTTGCTCTCATGATCTGGAAGTCGCTGGTTGGTCTGAGAGAGCAGAATACGGTCGTGCTCGACCCGGCCGAAGACCGGCAGGCTGCCGAACAGCAGCAAATCATCGCGAGGGTACAACGCGTGACGGCCTGGGCCAAGGGTTTCGGCTTCGCGTCGGGCGCACTGCTGATTTTAGCGGGAGGGATTTGGGCCTATCGGGGCTACCTGGCATTCACCGGAGGCCAGCTTCCGTAGGCCTACCCCTTACAAACTTCTCCGAGCCGGCCGGCCCCGCCGCAGTACCGCGGGTCCTGTAGTTGGAGAAGAATGCCGTCGGGGTCGGTGAAATAGAGTTCCGGCGTGCCCTCGGGGGAGCCACCGCGGTTCGGCATGCGCAGCGTGACGTAATGCTGCATCGGTCCGGCGGGCTGGCTGTTGTTTTCGCGCGGCTTCAGGCCGTATTCGGTCAGGCCCTTCAGCACAGCGTCGGGGTTGAAGCCATCGATGAAAAAGCAGCCGTGATTGATGCTGCCGGCCGGCGCACCGGCGCGGGCTCCGCCTCCGGTGAGCATCAGGAATTGCGGGCCGGAACCTACACCGAAGATCGGCGCGTTCGGCCCTTGATGAGCCTGAACGAACAATCCAAACAGTTCCTGATAGAACTGTTGGGCGCGCGGGGGGTCGGGAGCAAAGATGGTGAAGTGGCTCAGGTCGCGCAGCGTGAAACGGCTTTTGGGAGGGGAAGATTGCAGCGCGCGGCACACGTTGCCGAGCGGCCCGGCGCCGCCGCAATAGGTGCTGTCCTGGAGTTGCACGAGGATTCCGCTCGGATCGCGCAGAAAGAGCTCCGGCGTACCTTCGCGCGCGCCGCCTTCTTCGGGGCCTCGCATCTGAATCCGCGCGGTCATTGGCGCCGGTTCTTCACCGCGGGTCACGCCGTGATCGGTGAGACTCTTAAGCACGCGGTCGGCGTTGAATCCATCCACCGCGAGTCCGAAGTGGCTGTAGCCGGGCCTGGCGCTGCCCTCGGCTGCTTTGAGCGCCAGAAACTGCGGACCGGTTCCCACGCGCAATAAGACGGTCGAGCCTTGGCGTGCCTGGATCGGCATGCCGAACAAGCCCTGATAAAATTCGAGCGAGCGCTGGAGGTCTGAGACCAGGAGCGTCATCTGGCTCAACTTCCGCGCCGGAATCGGAGTGGTTGCCGGTTGAGCCCCTGCTCGTACCGCGATCGCAGCTAGGGGAAGCGCTTCGAGCAGCGTGCGCCGTGTGATTCCACTCTTCACAGCCGCATTGTACAGGAATCCCGCTGCCGCGCGGGCGCCCACACTCAGTCTCCGGCTTCGGAAACTCCGGCTGCCTCCGCGGAAGTTTCGCAGGGCAACTGGTGAAGCGCATCCTCGATCTGCCGCCGCAGGGCCGCGGCTTCGAGAGGTTTGATCAACATGCGACTTCTCCAGTGCTTCGGGACCAACCCGTCGTCGGTGATCAACACGACCCTGGCGTAGGGTCGCTCCTCGGCGACCAACTCGGCCAATTCGAGTCCATCCATGCCCGGAATATGCCGTTCAATGATCACCAAGTGGAGATCGTCGCGATATCCTCGCAAGAATTTCAGCGCACTCGCGGCGTTGGAAGCGCTGCCCACGATCGAACCGTGTTCGTGCAAAACTTTTTCCACAAAATCCCGAACAGAGGTCTCAGCCTGGACGAGAAAGACGATGCATTTTTCCTTACCGTTGGTCACGAGGACTCCTGATCAGTTAATTTCAACGAGCCCTTGAAATCAGCAGCATCGCGGAGAACCTGAGGGGGCGCCGGCTCGAGTGTAACGTTCTTCATGGTAGCAGCCCCGGGCGCCGGATTCCATGGCCCGCGAAAGAGCTGTCTCAGTCAGGGGGGGCGGCCGGCGCGCCGAAACCCGCCGGCAGCGGCCAGTTGCCATCGTACGGGGGCCAGTTCGGCACCGGAAGCTCCGGGGCCGGGTAAAACATCGCCGAATAGATACTGCGGATCTTGTCTTTGTCGATCACGAACCATTCGCTGAAAACATTGCGCCGCGTTGTGGTTCCGGGTTTGCGGAGAAAGACCGCGAGCGCGAGCGCGACACCCGCTTCTTCGTCGAGGACCGGGTAGCGGCGGGCGGCCACGTTCTGAATGTTGATGGTGGCGAGGCCGGACGTGCAATCGCTCACGTCGCCGGGGCCGCCTCGTCCGGCGCGGCCGGTGACGGTTCTGCCGTTTTCGACGCGCGTGCAACCCGGATAGGCTCGGATGATCGAGCCATCGTGCGTGGTGATGCCGTCGAAATAACTGTTGGTGATGGCCCGCAGCGCTTCGCGGGAGAGCCGCGCATCCTTCGGAAGAGTGCGCTGGGGAGGCGGGTTGGCGGTCAGGTTCTCGGGCTCGAAGAAGTTCCCCGCCGGCTGGCCGGGCGCCGCCGGGCCGTTGAGGCCGGGATCGCCTTTGCGGGCGATCATCCACTCGGCTTCAGTGATTTCGCGGTTTTCGACTTTCACCCGCACGGTGACGATTGCGGGATCGGCGCCTTCTTCGACCAGGCCGAAATAAGCAGCCTGGCCGCTGACCGGATCGAGATAGCGGCGCTGCAGCTTTCCGAGCGCCGTCACGGTCTTCCACACGCCCGTCCCGGGACGCACAACGACGGCATTGTCGGTTTGCCGGAACCCGACGAATAGCGGCGCGGCGGCGGGGTCGTGCTTGACCACCGCGTTCAGATACTGATCCAGAGCGTTTTTGAGACAGGTGCGATCGCAGGCGGCGCCGGCGGCGTGGGCGGCGAGCGCCAGGACCAAGCTTGCGAGAATCACGCGTGTAACCAGCATTGCCGCATTGTACATGAAGGCGACACACACACGGCCTTTCACTTCCGCCGGGCGGCCGGTTGCAGTATCATCTTTCTAATTAACCGCTGTGTACGTGAAGGAGCGTCGATGGCATCGAAGAAGACGGACCGCCGGGGATTTCTGAAAGGAGCTTCGGCGCTGGCCGGGGCCACGCCGATCGCGCTCGCCCAGCAGGCATTCCAGACGCAGGTGGCGCAGAACCGTGCGCAAGCTTCTCCTGCCGAAGGCAAGGCAGGCCATGCCGAAGTGCTCACGAATGATCGTCCCGGCGCGGATTTCATGATGGACGTGATCAAGGCGCTGGGGATTGAATACTGCGCCGCCAATCCCGCTTCGAGCTGCCGCGGGCTGCACGAATCCATGATCAATTACGGCGGCAATCAAATGCCGGAGCTGCTCACATGCTGCCACGAGGAATCGTCGGTGGCGATGGGGCACGGCTACGCGAAGATTGAAGGCAAGCCGATGATGTCGATGGTGCACGGCACGGTGGGCACGCAGCACGCCACAATGGCGATCTACAACGCTTACTGCGACCGGGTGCCGGCGATCGTGATTCTCGGCAACGAGATGGATTCGGCGGCGCGGCGCAGCTTCGTCGAGTGGACGCATGCGGCGCAGGATGCCGCCGTCATCATCCGCGATTACACGAAGTGGGATGACGCGCCTGCCTCGCTGCAGCATTTCGCGGAATCGCTGGTGCGGGCTTACAAGATCGCGATGACGCCGCCGATGGGTCCGGTTGCGCTGGTGGCGAGCGGGAAGCTGCAGGAAGAGCCGATCGAGGAAACCAATCTACGGATTCCTAAATACACGCCGACGATACCGCCGCAGGGCGATTCCGGCGCGATTGCGGAAGCGGCGAAGCTGCTGGTGAACGCGGAGAACCCCGTCATCGTGGCGGGCCGGCTGGCGCGCACGCCGAACGGCATCAAGCTGCTGGTGGAGTTGGCCGAAGCGCTGCAAGCGCCGGTTAACGACCAGCGCAACCGCATGAATTTCCCGTCGGCGCATCCGCTCTACAATACCGGCAACATCGCCGCCGCGGATGTAATCCTGGCGCTGGAAGTGGAAGACATTTTCATGCTGACGCACCGGATGTCGCCGCTGAACCGGATCGGCATGGATGCGCCGGTGAAATTGATCAAGGACAGCGCCAAGGTGCTCAGCATCTCGAGCCTCGAGTTGTTCCAGCGCTCCAATTACCAGGATTTCGCGCGGTACAACGAAGTCGACATGGCGATTGCCGGCGACGGCGAAGCGACGCTGCCGATCCTGATAGAGGCGTGCAAGAAGCTGATCACCGGCGACCGGCGCGCGGCGATGCAAGCTCGCGGCGGGCGACTGGCCGACCAGCATAAGAAAAATCGCGAGCAGTCACTGGCGCAAGCGACTCTCGGCTGGGACGCCAGCCCGCTGACGCCCGCGCGGATTTCAGCCGAACTTTGGCCGCTGATCAAGAACGAAGACTGGTCGCTCGTCGGCAACGACCAGTTCTTTAGCCGCTGGCCTACGCGTTTGTGGAATTTCGAAAAGCACTACCAGTACATCGGCGGGTCGGGCGGGGAAGGCGTGGGATACGGCGCGCCCGCCGCGGTTGGGGCGGCGCTGGCCAATAAAAAGCACGGCCGCCTCACGATCAACGTTCAGAACGACGGCGACCTCAACTACGCGCCCGGCGTGCTGTGGACCGCCACGCATCACAACATTCCGATGCTGACCGTGATGAACAACAACCGCGGCTATCACCAGGAAGTGATGTTCGTCACGACGATGGCGGCGCGGGCTAATCGCGATGTCAGCCGCGCCGGAATCGGCACCAAACTGATCGATCCGAACATCAACTATGCGGCCATGGCCAAATCGTACGGGATGGAGGGCATCGGACCGATCACTGATCCGAAGGATGTTGGCCCAGCGCTCAAGCGAGCGATTGAGATCGTCAAGCGGGGCGAACCGGTGCTAGTCGATACCGTCACGCACGGACGGGGATAGGAGACAACGCGTGCATCGATTCATTCTGCTTTCCGGCTTCGCGCTCGGTCTTTACGGTCAAAATCTTCCCGCCGGCAATGCCGAGAATGGAAAGAAGCTGTGGGTCAAAGAGAACTGTTACACGTGCCACGGCTACGACGGGCACGGGGGCGCGGGCGCGAAGGTGGCGCCGAAGCCGATTCCGCTTGCCGCCTTCATCGCGATTGTCCGTCATCCGCCGGCGAGCACCATGCCGACGTTCAGCGAAAAAGTGGTCTCCGATTCCAACCTGCGCGACATCTGGGCGTACCTGAATTCGATTCCGGCGGCTCCGGCGGTAAAAGACATCCCGCTGTTGAACCAGTAAATCCGCGCGCAGAAAGTTGTTGACTTTCTAATCCGCCAGATTACAATACTCCCACTGCGCTCTGCGCAGCATAGGGGGATGTATGCAGTCTGGGGTGAACCTCCCGCGCCATGTCCGCGCGTGCGTGTGCTTCGCGGCCGCGCTCGCCTGCTTCAACCTGGTTCCATTCAGCCGACTTCAGGCGCAAGCTGCCAGCGCCACGATTCTGGGCGCGGTGACCGACACTTCAGGGGCTGCGATCGCCGAAGCGTCGGTGCGAATCCACAATGTCGCAACCGGCGCCGTGCAGAGCGTGATTACCGACGCGCAAGGCCGGTACAAGGCAGCGGATCTCGGGATCGGCGATTACGAAGTGCAGGCCGCGAAGATGGGTTTTTCGACCGTGGTGCACCGAGGGATCACGTTGACGGTGGGCGCGCAGAGCGTGGTGGATCTCGCCCTGCCGGTCGGGCAGCAGACCCAGACCGTGACAGTTGAAGGGCAGGTTTCGCAAGTCGAGACTACCAACGCCGCGCTGAGCGCGCTCATCAGCACGCAGCAGATGGCGCAATTGCCATTAAACGGACGGAATTTCGAGCAGCTGATTTTTCTTTCTCCGGGCGTATCGCTGATCAACACCATGGCGCCGAATGCGCGGCAGGGGCGCGCGTCGGTGCCCTCGGCTGCCGGCGCGCGGCCGGAAGGGTACGTCATTCTGCAGGACGACGAGTCCATCAACAATTTTTTCAACCGGGGAATCGGAACCATCACCGGCACTTCATTGGGAATGGAAGCCATGGCCGAGTTCCAGACGCTCACGAATACGTACGGCGCACAGTTCGGCGGCAATGGCGCGGTGGTGAACGCAGTGAGCAAATCCGGCACGAACGCGCTGCATGGTTCCGCGTACGGATTTCTCCGCAACAGCGCGCTCGATGCCCGCGGATTCTTCGATCCGGCCGTCATTCCGTTCCGGAGGTTTCAGCCCGGGGCGAGCCTGGGCGGCCCGATCAAGAAGGACAAGATGTTTTTCTTTGTGAACTACGAAGGCATCTGGCAGCTGCTGGCGCAGAGCCGCATTGCGACGGTACCCGATGCCAACAGCCGTGTGCCGGGTTTCCCGCGCGGCACCAACCCCGCCACCTACGATGCGATCGTCAACACGCTGGCCATTTACCCGCTGCCTTCATTCAATTTCCGGTCGATTCCCGGCACATCGCTCGGCACCGGGCAGACAACTCAGGTGGCGAACCAGACCGCGCACGAACACTATTTCCTGGGCCGATTCGATTACAACGCATCGGCGAAAGATTCGTTCTTTGTTCGATACCTGTTCGATAAGCAGTTCGTCATCGATCCATACACCGGCGGGAACGGCAACGCGGCCTCCGGCTTCCTGCCGTTCTGGCCGGAGCGCGATGAAGGATTCGATCACTTCGCGACGATTGAGTGGCGGCGTGTAATCTCTCCGGCGCTGCTGAACACGGCGCGCATCAGTTTCTCGCGGCCCAATACCGCGGATTATGCCGTAAATTCATTTCCGGCGCTGCAGTTCTTCCCCGGCACGGGGCGTCCGGACGCCGACGTGGGTATTACCGGCCTCACTACTTTGGGCCAGAGCTTCTTTGTGCCTGCGGGGGAACTGCAGAATAAGTTCACCGAGGCGGACGACCTGGTTTGGACCAAGGGCGCGCACACGCTGCATATGGGCGCGTCGGTTCTGCGCCTGGATTCAAACGTGTTTTATCCCTTCCGCAGCGGCTCGGTGTGGACGTTCCAGAGCCTCGCGAATTTCCTCGCCGGCACCGCGCTTTCGGTGACCGGCACGCCGGCCGGATCGCAGTATTACTACAACCGCGATTACCGCGAGATCGATTTCACGCCCTACGTGCAGGATG
>Ga0070734_10003733_pt1 | contig 15405 bp, 8 predicted proteins | sample Coa_R1_8_FD_66444 | JGI IMG/M metagenome (GOLD analysis project Ga0070734, IMG submission 66444) | Surface soil microbial communities from Centralia Pennsylvania, which are recovering from an underground coalmine fire - Coalmine... | ecosystem: Environmental > Terrestrial > Soil > Unclassified ...
GCCTTCGGGGACGAGCTGCCAGCGGTCCTGGCGGCAGGCGCCGCCTCCGTCGTCTTGGGTGCAGCCTTGGTCGGCGACGGCTTGGTGCCGGCCGCGGTCGCAGCCGCGTTGTCGGCTGACCCGAATATCGAGGTTATGGCGTGACTCAGGGGCTTTCCGGCTGCGGTACCGACTGTGGCTCCGGCGGCCGCGGCGGCATGCTCCGCCAAACTTTGGGCGCAGGCGCTCCCCACTAAACACAGACTTCCGAATACCGCTCCTACCGCAGTCAACGACGCGAAGCAACGCATGAAGGCACCTCGCTTCCCATGCTAAGGAGAAGGCAACCTTCAATCCAGCAAGCGAATACCTTAGTGCTTCCCGGAATAAGTACCAGACTTCGGCCTCCAGCTCGACATTACATTCCCTTAAGAAGCGCGTCGCCATAGCGGGCGACGGGTTTAATCTTACAGTTGGAGCGGACGATAGAGCCGAATGGGAAAGGATGACGCGATGAAACCACGTTGTGGATTCAAGGATGGGTTGCGGCAACTGACGGCGGTGGCGCTGGCGGTTTGGATGATTCCGTTTACGTTGGGAAACCTGTACGGGCAGGAAATGTCGCCGGCGACCTACACTCCCATGGAGGCCGACCAGCTCAATCAACTTGTTGCGCCGATCGCGCTCTATCCCGACTCGCTGGTGGCGCAGATTCTCACGGCCGCCACTTATCCGCAGCAGGTCAGCTCGGCCGACGAATGGCTGCACCAGAATATGGGCCTGCCTCCGGCACAGCGGGCGCAGTTGGCGAACGGGATGCCGTGGGATCCCAGCGTGAAGGCGTTGACGGCATTTCCTGCGGTGCTGGACAACCTGGCGCGCAACTATAACTGGTCGTCGACTCTGGGCAACGCCTATTACAATCAGCCGGGCGACGTGATGAACGCGGTGCAAGCCATGCGCTATCAGGCCCAACGATCGGGCGCGCTGGTCTCGACGCCGCAGCAGCGCGTGTACACCGAGGGTGGTGAGATCATCGTCGCGCCGGTGAATCCTGCGGTGGTTTATGTTCCTTACTACAATCCCTGGCGGGTCTGGGCGCCCGGGGTCGTGGTCGCATATCCCGGGTTCTACGTGCCTCCGCCGCCTCCTGGTTTGGTTCTGGGGGTCGGTGTAGGGATCGGCTTTGCGGCCGGGATCTCAGTGGGTCTGTTTGCCTCTTACGGATGGGGATGGCATGCCTGGGCCCCCAGGTGGGGCGGCGGCGTGGTGGTTTACAACAACACCACATACATCTCACGCAGCACGACGGTGATCAATCGCGGCAATTTCGGCGGTTATAATCGCGGCGTGTACGAACATGAAGCGCACGGGGTGCCGGCCGGCTTTCACGCACCCGTAACGAGAGAGGGATTCGCGAGAGGGGCGGGTCGACCGGAAGGGCCTCGCGGGGTTGCTACGCGACCGATGGGAGGTCAGCCTGGAACGGCGGCAGCGCGTCCGGAAGGACGCCCCGGCGGGTTCGCTCATGCCGAGCCGGGCCGTTCGGCAGAAGCGCCCGGCCACGGTAACGTACCACCGGGGCATGGCAACTTGCCTCCGGGGGCACCGCACGCCGCCGCGGCAGCTCCCCACGCGGCTGCTCCGGCCCCTGCAGCTCACGCCGTGCCTCCACACCCGGCGCCCGCGCCGCAAGGGCATCCACAAGTTCCTCATAACGCGGCGCCTCAGGGTCATCAGGGCGGACAGGGGCACCCGGGCGGCGAACGCGAACACAAGGACCGTTAGCCGGGAGCTCGGCCTCTTTGCTCTTTTTCCGTTTCGGGCCGCGATCGTTACGCTCTTAGGGTTAGTACCGCTAGGACAAAAATCAGGATTCCAACGGGACTGGGCGTGATATACAATCACGCAATGGCCCGTAGATTTTCCTCCCTGGGCACGTCCTTTTTCCTCCCTGTCTTGCTGTGCCCCGCAGGTTTTGCGTTTCAGGCCGGCGTCGGTCCAGAACCCGTTTCGCTCAAGCCCCGCCTGAAATCGGAGTTCACGGCCAATGCACTGGTTCCCGAAGCGCATCTGCGAATCGACTCGTCGCTGGTACTGATTCCGGTGCACGTCACGACGCCGGATGGCCTCTCGGTGACGAACCTCACCCGGGAAAACTTTCAGCTCACCGAAGATTCCGTCGCGCAGACCATTACGACGTTCTCCAAAGACGACGCGCCGGTTTCGCTCGGCCTGGTCTTTGACACCAGCGGCAGCATGCATAACAAAATCCGCAAGGCGGCTGAGACGGTCGCCAAGTTCTTCAAGACCGCGAACCCGGACGACGAGTTCTTTCTGGTGGAGTTCAACGAAAAGCCCAAGCTCACCGTGCCCTTCACGCCCGATTCGGACAACATCTACAGAAGGATCGCGCGTGCGAAGCCATTCGGCCGGACGTCGTTACTGGACGCCATCCGTCTCTCCATGGCCGAAATGAAGAAGGCGCACAATTTCCGCAAGGCGCTGGTGATCGTCTCAGACGGCGGCGACAACCGCAGCCGCTACACCGAGGGTGAGATCCGGCGAGCGATGGCCGAATCCGACCTGCAATTGTTCGCCATGGGCATTTTTGATCAGGACCAGCGCAAGATGACGCCCGAAGAGCTGAACGGCCCGCGCTTGCTCGACGACCTGGCCGATCAAAGCGGAGGCCGCTTGTACACCGTGGATCGGGTCGAAGACCTGGAGTCGATCTGCGGCAAGATCAGCGAGGAACTGCGGAATCAGTACGTGCTCGGCTACTCGCCTCAGAACGTTTCGCGCGACGGGAAGTATCGGCAGGTGCGGCTCAAGCTCGACGAAGTGCCCGCCGAGCCGAAGCTCCGGACCTTTTACCGGCGCGGCTACTACGCTCCGGCGCAGTAGTTAGGTCGCGACCAGCTCGTGGTCAGCTGCCGGGCGGCGAGAGGCCCGGCGTCCACGCAATCGATCCAGCGCCAGATAGACCACCGGCGTCGTATAGAGCGTCAGCAACTGGCTGACGATCAGTCCGCCGATGATGGTGATTCCGAGCGGCCGGCGAAGCTCCGCACCCGTACCGCGTCCGAAGGCCAGCGGCACAGCGCCGAAAATCGCCGACATGGTGGTCATCAAAATCGGACGGAAGCGAAGCAGGCAGGCGCGATAAATCGCGTCGCGCGGCGTCAGCGAGAGCGTGCGCTCGGCCGCCATGGCGAAATCGATCATCATGATGGCATTCTTTTTCACGATGCCGATGAGCAGAATGATGCCGATCATCGCGATGATCGACAGCTCAGTGTGCCACAACAGCAGCGCCATTAAAGCGCCCACGCCCGCCGAAGGAAGCGTGGACAGAATCGTGATGGGGTGCAGGAAACTTTCGTAGAGCATGCCGAGCACGATGTAGACGGCGCCGAGCGCTGCGGCGATGAGGATCGGCTCATTGGCGAGCGAATCCTGGAAGGCACGAGCGGTGCCGGCGAAGAAGGTGTGGATGGTGGGGGGCAAGCCAACGTTGCGAGCGGCTTCGTTAATGGCGTCCACCGCGTCGCCCAATGCCACGTTTGGCGCCAGATTGAACGAAATGGTAGCGGCCGGGTATAAGCCCTGGTGGGCGATGGCCAAGGGTGCGGTGGCGGGCGCGAAGGTTGCAAAGGCGCTCAGAGGCACCTGGCTCCCGGACGGGGAGTGAATGTAAATCTGCGGGAGAAACTCGGGTGTCTGCCAAAAGGACGGCGCCGCCTCCATCACCACATGGTATTGATTGAGCGGTCCGTACATGGTGGAGACCTGGCGCTGGCCGAAGGCGTCGTACAGCGTATTGTCGATGAGCTGCGACGAGATGCCGAAGCGCGCCGCGGTGTCGCGATCGTACTTCACGATGGCCTGAAGACCGTTGATTTCCTGATCGGTGGTGACGTCTTCGATGCCTCGAATGCCCCGCAGCGCGCTGAGCATTCTGCGGCCGTAGACACTCAGATCCTGGACGTTGTCGCACTGCATGGTGAACTGATAGAGCGCCGCGCTCATGCGGCCGCCGACGCGGACATCCTGCGAGGCCTGCAGATAGAGCGTCGCACCTCGCACGGCCGAAAGCGGCCGGCGCAGGCGCTCGATCACCTGGAAGACGGATGCGTCGCGCTGCCCCACCGGCTTGAGCTGAATATTGACGCGCGCCTGATTGATGGTGCCGCCGTAGCCACCGCCGGTGGAGCCGGTGACGCTATCGACCGCGGGATCTTTCTGAATGATATCGAGCATCCTCTTCAGGCTGGCCTGCATGGCCTGAAACGAGGTGTCCTGGTCTGCCAGAACGGTGCCCATCATCCTGCCGTTGTCCTGCTGCGGGAAGAACCCTTTGGGAACGTGAAGGAAAAGATACACGTTCAGGCAGATCGTGAGGCCGAGGACGGTCAACGTGACCGCGGAATGCCGGAGCACGATTTCAAGCGATTGCGCGTAGCGCCGCTTCACCCATTGGAAGGCGTTTTCGTTGACGCGGTAGAGCCAGCCATGAGTGCGCTCTTCTTTGAGAATATGCGCGCACATCATGGGCGTCGCGGTCAGGGAGATGGTCATGGAGATGGCGATGGCGGAAGCCAGCACCACGGAAAATTCCCGCATCAGGCGGCCCACGATCCCGCCCATCAGCAGCAACGGCAGGAAGACAGCCATCAGCGAGACGCTGATGCTGAACACGGTCGGCCCGATTTCCTTGGCTCCGCGCAAGGCAGCGGCCACAGGCGTCATGCCCTCTTCGAGATAGCGCGTAATGTTTTCCACCACGACGATGGCGTCATCCACTACGAAGCCGGTGGCGATGGTGAGCGCCATCAGCGACAGATTGTCCAGGCTGTAACCGAACAGATACATGAGCCCGAACGTTGCGATCAGCGACACCGGCACCGCCACACCGGGAATAAACGTCGCGCGGGGGCTTTTCAGAAATACGAACACCACCAGGATGACCAGGCAGATCGCGATGATCATCGACCGCTCCACCGTCCTTACCGACGCGCGGATCGTGAGCGTTTGATCCTGGGTGACGCTGAGGTTGATGGAATGCGGGATGGCGGCCTGCATCTGGGGCAGCGCGGCGTAGGTGCGATCCACGGTGTCGATGATGTTGGCGCCCGGCTGCCGGAACATGCTGACCACGACAGAGGGTTTGCCGTCAGAAAATCCGACGTTGCGAAGATCCTCCACCGAGTCGACCACTTCGGCGATGTCGCTGAGCCGGACCGCTGCGCCGTTGTGATAAGCCACCAGCAGATTGCGGTACTCGGCTGCCTTGAACATCTGATCGTTGGCGCCGATTTCCCAGGTGCGATGGCCATCGTCGAATCTACCCTTGGGGATATTCGCGTTGGCCGTATTCAAGACGCTGCGCACCTGTTCGAGTCCGATGCCGTATTTATTGAGAGCCATGGGGATCAGCTCCACGCGCACGCCCGGCAGCGAAGATCCGTAGGTGAAGACCTGGCCCACGCCGCGCACTTGTGAGAGCTTCTGTGCCACCACGGTGGACGCGGCGTCGTAAAGCTGCCCGCGATCCAGCACGTCGGAAGTGAGCGAAAGCTGGAAGATGGGTGAATCGGCGGGGTTCACCTTGCGGTAATTCGGATTGTTCGGCAGATTGCTCGGCAGATACCCGCGGGCGGCATTGACGGCGGCCTGGACGTCGCGCGCGGCGGCGTTGATGTCCCGGTTGAGCTCGAACTGGATGGTGACGTTGCTGCCGCCCAGCGTGCTGGTGGAAGTCATTTCCGTAATGGACGCGATGCGGGCGAACTGGCGTTCGAGCGGCGTGGCTACTGAGGATGCCATGGTCTCCGGGCTCGCGCCGGGCAGCGAAGCGTTCACGGAGATGGTGGGGAAGTCGACTTGCGGCAGCGGGGCAACCGGCAGAACCGTGTACGCCACCCCGCCTCCAAGGGCGAGTGCGACCAGCAAGAGCGTGGTGGCGACCGGGCGATGAACGAACGTTTCCGAAATGTTCATGGGCTAATCCCCGGGAGCCATATGGGGTTCGAAACCCGGGTCGGTGCGGCGGGATTTGCTGAAGCGCCGCGCCAGCCGCTCGAACCAGAGATAAATCACAGGCGTGGTGTAGAGCGTCAGCATCTGGCTGAAGATCAGCCCGCCGACCATGGTGATGCCGAGCGGCCGCCGCAGTTCCGATCCGACGCCCGAGCCGAGCGCGAGCGGAAGGCCGCCCAGGAGCGCCGCCATGGTGGTCATCATGATGGGCCGGAAGCGCAGCAGGCAGGCCTGATAGATGGCTTCGCGCGGCGGCATGCCCTCCTTGCGTTCGGCGTCCAGCGCGAAGTCGATCATCATGATGCCGTTTTTCTTGACGATGCCGATCAGCAGGATAATCCCGATCAGCGCCACGATGCTGAAATCGTTGCGGCAGACGATGAGTGCCAGAATCGCGCCCACGCCCGCCGATGGCAGCGTGGAAAGAATCGTTACCGGATGAATGTAGCTCTCATAGAGCACGCCGAGCACGATGTAGACCGTGACGAGCGCAGCCAGAATCAGGATCGGTTCGTTGGCGAGCGAAGCCTGAAATGCTTCCGCCGTGCCCTGGAACGCAGCCTGGATACTGGCGGGCATCTGCAGCTCTTCTTTCACGCGGTTAATGTCGTCTACGGCCTGGCCGAGCGAAGCGTCCGGCGCGAGATTGAACGACAGCGTCACCACGGGAAACTGGCCCTGATGATTCACCGTGATGGGGACGGAGGTTGTTTCCAGATGCGTGAAGGCGCCGAGCGGGACCTGGTTGCTCGGGTACCGCAGCGATGAGGCAGAAGCACCGGCGTTCAGGGACGAACTGGAAGAGGCGCCCGCCGCGGCGCTCGTCGCGCTAGAACCGGCCGCCACCGATGCGCTGGAGGGTCCGAAGCCCGCGGTGCTGGTGGAGCCCCCCGCCACCAGTCCCGTGGCGCCGGTGGTGGACGCTGAATTGGAGCGAATAAAAAGATTGCGCAGATCCGCCGGATTCGACTGGAACCCGGGCTTCAGCTCGAGAACCACGTGATACTGGTTGAGCTGCGTGAACATGGTGGAGACCTGGCGCTGGCCGTATGCGTCGTAGAGGGTATTGTCGATGGCCGACGGTGTGATCCCGAGGCGCGATCCGGTGTCGCGATCGAAGACCAGCCGGGCGCGCAGTCCGTTCACCTGCTGATCGGTGGCGACGTCGCGCAGCTCGGGCAGCTGCTGCAGCCGGGCCAGCATCTTCGGTACAAACGCGTATAGCTCCGCCGCGTTCGGATCCTCGAGCGTGTATTGGAATTGCGTGCGGCTGACGCGGTCCTCCACCGTCAGGTCCTGCACGGGCTGCATATAAAGCGTGATGCCGCTCACCCTGGCGAGCTCGGGCTGCAGGCGGCGGATTACGTCGGTCGCTGCGATCTTTCGTTCTTCGAGCGTCTTCAGGTTGATCTGGATGCGCCCGTTATTCATAGTCAGGTTGGTGCCGTCGATGCCGATGAAGGACGACAGGCTGTCGACCGCGGGGTCCTTGAGAATGACGGCGTTGAGCGCCTGCTGGCGGTCCGCCATGGCGCGGAATGAGACCGTCTGCTCGGCCTCCGAGACGCCTTGAATCACGCCGGTGTCCTGAATGGGGAAGAAGCCTTTGGGGATCTCGAGGAAAAGGAAAACGGTCAACGCCACGGTGGCAAGCGCGACCATCAGAGTGGAGGTCTGATGCCGCAGCACCCAGGTGAGCGTCTTTCCGTACAGCGCGATGATGGCTTCGAATCCGCGCTCGGAGACCCGATAAAACCAGCCCTGCTCGTGAGCGGGCTTGTGCTTCAAAATCTTGGCGCACATCATCGGCGTCAGCGTCAGGGAAACGAACGCGGAAACCAGAATCGTGACAGCCAGCGTGACGGCGAACTCGCGGAATAACCGGCCCACGATGTCGCCCATGAATAGCAGCGGGATCAACACCGCGATCAGCGACACGGTTAGCGAAACGATGGTGAAGCCGATCTGCTCGGAACCCATCAGAGCGGCCTCAAACGCGCCGTGGCCTTCCTCGATGAAGCGCGAGATGTTTTCGATCATGACGATGGCATCGTCCACCACAAATCCGGTGGAAATGGTCAGCGCCATGAGCGTCAGATTGTTCAGGCTGTAACCGAGCAGGTACATGACGCCGAACGTGCCCACCAGCGACAGCGGCACGGCGACGCTGGGGATCACCGTCGCTGAAAGATTGCGCAGGAACAGGAAAATGACCGCCACCACCAGGACGATGGTGAGCATCAGCTCGAACTGGACATCTTCCACCGAGGCGCGGATGGTGGTGGTGCGGTCCGTCAGGATCTTCATCTGCACGGACTGCGGCATCGAGGTCTGCAACTGCGGCAGCAGGGCTTTGATGCGGTCCACCACGGAGATAATGTTGGCACCGGGCTGGCGTTGGATATTGACGATCACCGCGCGGGTGTTGTCCATCCAGGCCGCCTGCCGCTGGTTCTCGACGTCGTCGACCACGTCGGCGACATCCTGTAAACGAACCGGCGCGCCGTTGCGATAGGCCACGATCATCGCCGCATAGTCGGCGCTCGAGTAGAGCTGATCGTTGGCGCCGATCTGGAAAGCCTGATGAGGTCCGTCGAAATTGCCTTTGGCCTGATTCACGTTGGCCGCGGCGATGGTGCTGCGCAGGTCCTCGAGATTCAGGCCGAAAGATGCCAGCGCGGTGGGGTTGGCCTGGATTCGTACCGCCGGTTTCTGGCCGCCGCTGATGCTGACCAGCCCGACGCCGGGGAGCTGCGAGATCTTGGGCAGCAGCCGCGTATCGGCCAGGTCCTCCACTTTGAAGAGCGGCATGGCATCCGACCACAGCGCGATGGTCAGGATCGGCGTGTCGGCGGGATTCACCTTGGCGTAAACCGGCGGCACCGGCAAATCCGCCGGCAGATACGTTCCCGACGCGTTGATGGACTGCTGGACTTCCTGCTCGGCGACATCGATGTCCAGGCTGAGCGTGAATTCGAGCGTGATGACCGAGCTGCCGTCCGAGCTGGTGGAGGTCATCTGCTGCAGGCCGGGCACCTGTCCAAGCTGGCGCTCGAGCGGCGCGGTGATGGAGGAAGACATCACTTCCGGGCTCGCGCCGGGATAGAACGTGATCACCTGGATGGTCGGATAATCGACCTCCGGCAACGCCGATACCGGCAGCTGCTGGTAGGCGGCTCCGCCCACGAGCAGGATACCCACCATGAGAAGCGATGTAGCAACCGGACGGACGATGAAGGTCCGAGAGGGGTTCATGACTTCTTGGACTTGCGTCCGCCGCCCGCACCGCCTCGTCCGGACGAGTCGCCGGCGCCACTCCCGCCGGAAGGCTGCTCACCGGCGATCTGCGCTTCGACGCGCGCGCCGTCCTCGAGCCGGTCGATACCGACGGTGACCACGGCATCACCGGGCTCAAGGCCGGATACGATCTCGGTCTGATCGCCCTCCACGACGCCGGGAGTGACGGGCTGAACCTGGACGGTGCGGTTGGGATTCAGGCGCCACACGTAGGAGCCGTTCGAATTGCGCTGCAGCCCAGCGTTCGGAATCACCACGACGTTTCGCTTGGTGTCGATCAGCAGGCGGGCATTCACGAACTGGCTGGGATAAAGCTTGTAATTCGGGTTGGCAAAATCGGCGCGCAGCTTCAGAGTGCCGGTGGTCGGGTCGATCTGATTGTCGATGGTGGTCAGCGTTCCTTCTGCCAGTTTGTACTTCCACTCTCGGTCCCAAGCTTCGACACCCAGAACCTGGCCGGCGTGAACTTTGTCTTCGACCGGCGGAAGCTGATCCTCGGAGACGGTGAAGATCACGCTGACCGGGTCGAGCTGCGTGATCACCAGCAGGCCGTTCGCGTCCGAGGCGTGCACAATGTTGCCGGGATCGACCAGGCGCAAGCCGACCAGTCCGTTAATCGGTGCGGTGATGTGGCAGTACACCAGGTTCAGGCGGGCGTTCTCGATGGACGCCTGATCGGTCTTGATCGTCCCGTCATATTGCGTGACTAATGCCTCCTGCGTCGCGAGCTGCTGCTGGGGAATGGCATCCTGCTTGTACAGAACCTGGTAACGATCGAGATCGAGATGAGCGTTCTTCAAGAGCGCTTCATCGTGCTGCAGTTGCCCTTGGGCTTGATCAAGCTGGACCTGGTACGGCCGGGGATCGATCTCCACCAGCGGATCGCCTTTGTGGACGATCTGGCCTTCTCTGAAATGGACGTCCATGAGCTGGCCGTCCACCCGGCTTTTTATGGTCACGGTGTATATGGGAGTGACGGCGCCGAGTCCCGTGACGTAAACGTGCACGGTCCCGCGTTGCGCTCGCGCCGCAAGCACTTGCACGGCTCCGCCACCGCGACCGCCTTTACTCTTTCCCGCGGCCGGCGCCGGAGTGCTCGAAGCAAAGAAGGCCACGATCGCAGGCCACTTATAATAGGCCGCGCCCGCTGCCAAAACGAGCAGAATGAGCCAGATCCAGCGTGAACGCGGCCGCGGGGGCGGAGCTGCGGCCACCACTGCGGTCTGCGGTTTCGGGGGGGCAGCCGTTACGGCTGTCGGCGTCCTATCGTCCATGGATCTCCCAATCTAGCTATACGACTGGGCTCCGAGTTATGTTACCGCGTTCCCCGCCGTGCCTACTTGAGGCGCGCGAACGTTACCCATACACGGGAAAGGAAGAGCGCCCGCCGAAAAGCTCCCAAAAACAGCGGCGCGCCAGACGAGTTATACTCCGGTTCACGGGAGACTTTCATGCGATCGAGACGCTTCCTGCCGGTGGTCTTCGCGGGATTGGCCGCAACGATGTTGGCGCAGACGCTGCCGCGCGGTGTCCAGAAGGGCGCCACCATGGGCGGGATCACCGAGTACGATTATCCGAACGGCCTGCGCGTGCTGCTGCTTCCGGATCCCTCGGCTCCCAAGGTTACTGTGAACATCACGTACCTGGTGGGTTCGCGCCACGAAGGCTACGGCGAAACAGGTATGGCTCACCTGCTCGAGCACATGAATTTCATTCTCACAACCAGCGGCCGGGACATTAAAAAAGAGCTGAGCGATCGCGGCGCGCAGTGGAACGGCACCACCTATTACGACCGCACAAATTACTTCGAGACCTTCACCGCCGGCGACGAGAATCTCAAATGGGCTTTGGGCCTGGAAGCGGATCGCATGGTGAACACGCGCATGGAAAAAGCGCTGCTCGACACCGAAATGACCGTGGTGCGAAACGAGTTCGAGCAGGGCGAGAACAGCCCCCAACGGATTCTGGAAGAACGCGTCATATCGACGGCCTATCTTTGGCACAACTACGGCAAGAGCACGATCGGATCACGCGCCGACATCGAAAAGGTGCCGATCGACCGATTGGCGGCCTTCTACCGCAAGTATTATCAGCCGGACAACGCGGTGCTGGTAATCGCGGGGCAATTCGACAGCGAGAAAGCCTTGTCGATGACCGCAGCGACATTGGGAGCGATTCCGCGGCCCGCGCGCAAGCTGGATGAACCCTATACGGTGGAACCGGTGCAGGACGGCGAACGGTTCGTGGAGCTGCGGCGTGTGGGCGGGAATCCCACGGTGATGGCGGCATGGCATGCTCCCGCGCTCGCGCACGCCGACTCCGCCGCGCTCGAGGTTCTGGTGGGCATCCTGGAGGCGGGCGGAGGCGGCCGCGGAGGACCGGGCACAGGGCGTCTCTACAAAGCTCTGGTGGATAACAAGAAGGCCACTTCCGTCAACATGGACTACGAGGAGCTGCATGACCCCGGTTTTGTAGCGGCGACCGCGACGCTGAGCCAGGATCAATCGCTCGAAGAGGCGCGCAAAGTACTGCTTGAGACCATCGCGAACGTCGCGAATGAGCCGCCTTCCAAGGAAGAAGTGGACCGCGCCAAAGCCCGCATCGTGCAAGGCATGGAGACGGCCATGAACAACTCGCAGCGCGCCGCGATCATGCTCACCAGCATGATCGCCTCAGGCGACTGGCGGCTATACTTCGTCAACTACGAGCAGCTCAAGGCCGTCACCGTCGATGACGTCGTCCGGGTCGCCAAGCTCTACTTCAAGCCGTCGAATCGGACCGTCGGCGAATATATTCCGACCGCTGCGCCGGATCGGACGGAAGTGCCCGCGGCGCCCAGCATCGAAGCCACGCTCCGTAATTTCAAGACCACTCTTTCGGTATCGAGTGGCGAAGCGTTCGATCCCAGCCCCGCAAATATCGAAAAGCATGTTTCGCGCAAACAGCTGGCGAACGGCATGAAGCTCATTCTGCTGCCCAAGACGACGCGCGGCGAGACCGTGAACGTGGTGATCGAGCTGCGGTTCGGCGATGCCGCTTCGCTGGCCGGCAAGACCGCGGCCGGCGAGATGGCCGGGGCGCTGCTGATGCGCGGCACGAAGACGAAGTCGCGCGAAGATATCCAGAACGCTCTGGTGAAGCTCGATGCCCAAATCAGCGTGAGCGGTGGCCCCACTCGCGCAAGCGCTTCCATCCAGGTGAAGCAGGCCAACCTGATTCCGGCGCTTCAGCTGGCCGCGGAAATCCTGCGTGAACCGGCCTTCCCGGACTCGGAGCTCGAACAGGTGCGCAAACAGCGGCTGAGCGCGATCGAGAGTCGCCGGACGGCGCCGGAGATGCTTGCATCACTGACTCTGGAACGCTCCATGCACACCTACCCGCGCGACGACGTGCGCTATGTCGCAACCTTCGACGAGCAGGCCCAGGAGCTGACTCAAGTCAGTCTGGACGACGTGAAGAAATTCTACACGCAATTTTACGGAGCGTCCCACGGTGCAGTTGCTGCCGTCGGCCAGTTCGATCCGGCGCAGTTTTCCGCAGCCATCGGATCTCTGTTCGAGAGCTGGACCAGTCCGTCGCCTTACCAGCGCATCGTCACCGATTACCAGAAAAATGCGCCCGTGAATGTGAAGATCGAAACGCCGGACAAGCAGAATGCCACCTATGCCTCCGCGCTCGATCTCCAGATGTCGGACACCGATCCCGATTATCCGGCGATTGTGCTGGCCAACTATATGCTCGGCGGCGAGCTTTCCTCGCGCATCCCGAACCGGATCCGCAACGTGGAAGGCTTGAGCTACGGTGTGTATACGCGCTTCGCGGCGCCCGCGGCGGGCAACAGCGCGACCTTTCGAGGGCTGGCCATCAGCAACCCGAACAACACCCCCAAGGTAGAGTCCAGTTTTCGCGACGAACTGGAGAAAACTCTGGCGGGGGGCTTCCAGCCCGACGAGATCGCAACCGCCAAGAAGTCCATTCACGACCAGCGCGTGGTGGGCCGATCCCAGGAATCGACGCTCGCGGGCTTGCTGTTGTTGCGCGACGAATTTGGCCGCACCATGCAATGGGACGAGCAGATGGATGCCAAGCTCGAAGCGCTCACGGCCGACCAGGTGAATGCGGCGTTCCGGCGCCACATTCACGCAGATCAGCTCAGCGTCGTCAAAGCGGGCGATTTCAAGGCAGCCGGCGCTTACCCCCGCTAGTTTCGCGCGTTACTCTTCGACGCGGAGGTTATTCTCCACGCCGAACGCTCCGTGCACGCCGTTGGCGCGGATTCCGGCAACATTCTTATCGGCTTGATTGGCCACCACGCCCTCCAGCGTGATGTGACCGTTCTTGACGATGATGTGAATCGGCGGCACCGCCTGCAGAGCGTAGCGATTCAAGCTAGGTGCGCCGTAGATTTCGTGGAACGCAGCCCTACGAATGCGGTCGTCGTTCGTAGACAGGGGCAGCACCTCGATCTGATTCCTAAGCTCAGTGATCCCCGGTATCTTCTTCACCACTCGGCCGGCGTCGTCCTTAAGCGTTGGGCGCGTCACTTGTCCGAGCAGCGTCACGGATCCGTCGTCGCCTACCTGGAACAGCAGATTGTCGAAGACGGAGTAATAGGGCAGCATCACCAATTCATGCCGGACTTCTTTTGCGATGCCGGCGCGATCCTGATCGGAGATTGCTGCCTGAGCTGAAAATGGAAACCAAGCCGCCATTGCGAGACCGATCGCAACGGTAAACAGCTGTATTGAAGTTCGCATGAAGCGCCTCATAAGGGTCCTCCTATGGTCTGAAACCTAGACCGCCCACTCGCTTAGATTCGCCAGCCGGCGTTCGGTTGCAGTCATTGGGCGAGCTAGCGCAAGCCGCGTTCGCTCACCAGATACAGGGCAAAGCTGCCGAGCCAATGGCCGCCTTCGTAATGCTCGTTCTTGATGCTTTCGATGCCGGCTTGCTTCAGTTTGTCCGCGAGCGCCAGCAGCGTCTTCGCGCGGGGTCCCTGCGGCAGCTTGGAAGCGATGCCCTGGAGCATCCAGGCGCGGCTGAGATTGAGCCCCGCCAAGTGATATAGACGGCCATCGGTGTAATCGGTCACGTAGGTGGGCTGCATATCGAGCGTTGGCAGGAACCTATTGAACCAGTGGACGAACTCGGCTTCCGGCAGGGCGCGCCGCATCAAATCCGCCTCGGCCAGGCAGGGGGAAAGGAAGTCCTCACCGGAAGGCTCGTAGGCCGTGGGGCAGTTCCGATCGTTCAGATAGAAGTCGCGCGCCTTTGCGCCCACCAGTTTGCCGAACTGCTCGTTGTGCGCGATGTGGGCGTAATCGAGCAACAGGCCCATCGAAAATGCCGTGTTGGTATGCTCGCCGACGCGCAGGGGATGCTCCAGCTTTCCAAACCAGGACGTCAGCCGCTCGATCAGTATCTGCTCCAGGGGGCGCAGCGCCGCCGACCATTCGCGCGCCTGAGGATCGTCGAATTCCCTCAGTTCCGCGGCGAGTTGGAGCAGCCATGCCATGCCGTAGGGACGCTCGAAGGAATTGCGCCCGTCCTCCTGCTGATATTTCACCTCCTGGGCGATATGCGGAGGCGTAAGGCTTTGCGCCACGGCGCGCCGCGCCTCCCCGGCCACCGGCGACTGCGGAAATAAACGGATGAAGCGCACCAGCAGCCAGTGGCCGTGGACAGAAGAGTGCCAGTCATAGCAACCGTAGAAGGCGGGCGTCAGCTCGCGCGGGGGTTTGACGTCCGCGTCGGAGTTGAGCGAATGCGAGATCTTGTTGGGGTACTCCTTGTGCATGCAATCGAGCGCCATGTGCGCGAAGCGCTCGGCTTGCGACTGGTCGAAAGCGGTGTCAGCCATGAGAACTCCGGAAGCCAGCGCGGCCACGAACAGCAGGCGGATCATGGTTGTATCTTAACCCCGGCGTCGCGCGCCATTTGATAATTCCCGGGCCGATCTGTAGAGTAGGCAACATGCAGCCGGGAGCGTCCACCGAGACGCCAGCGGGGGAACTGACACGCGGCCTCGGGCTCTTCGACGCCACCATGATCGTGGCCGGCTCCATGATCGGAAGCGGCATCTTCATC
>Ga0070734_10003735_pt1 | contig 15400 bp, 13 predicted proteins | sample Coa_R1_8_FD_66444 | JGI IMG/M metagenome (GOLD analysis project Ga0070734, IMG submission 66444) | Surface soil microbial communities from Centralia Pennsylvania, which are recovering from an underground coalmine fire - Coalmine... | ecosystem: Environmental > Terrestrial > Soil > Unclassified ...
GTGCGGATGAGCTTGTTGATGGTCTCGATCATGTGCACCGGGATGCGGATGGTGCGGGCCTGGTCCGCGATGGCGCGGGTGATGGCCTGCCGGATCCACCAGGTGGCGTAAGTGGAGAACTTGTAACCCCGGCGGTACTCGAACTTCTCGACCGCGCGCATGAGGCCGATGTTGCCTTCCTGGATGAGGTCCAGGAAGGGAAGGCCGCGGTTGGTGTATTTCTTGGCGATGGAAATGACGAGGCGCAGGTTGGCTTCCACCAGCTCCATGCGGGCCTGGTAGGCTTCGCGCTCGCCCACCCGGATGCTGCGCATGAGGACCTTCACGTGGTCGCGCCCGGCCATCGTCTCCTTTTCCAGTTTCTTGATGTTGCGGCGCGACTCGTCCCAGAGACGCGTGGCCCTCAGGAAATCCTCGCCTTTGAGGACGCTCTTTTTTTCCAGGGGCTTGAGATCGGCGTGGGCGCCGTGCTTCAAGAGGCTGGGCAGCTTGATATAGGCCTCGGGGGTGAGCTTCATTTGTTTTTCCTGCAGGTGCATCATGTGCTCCAGCTCTTCGATGGTCTCCCCCTGCTCCCGCATGCGCCCGATGAGGCGTTCTTTCACCTTTTTCTGGAACTGGCAGTCCTTCACCAGCCAGATAAGGTCGATGAGTTTGGTGTCCAATTGTTCGGCCAGTTGCTTGCGTTTCTCCAAGGGAACGGACTTGAGGCTGACTTTGTGCTGGAGGGCCTTGATTTGGCGTTCCATCACTTTGAGCTTGGCGTGGTTCTTCCGGATCTTGGTATAGATCTGCTTTTCCGGGACGCCGCCCGGGAGGTCGGCATAGGGGTCCAGGTCGATGGTTTCCTGCAGGGTTTTGCGCTTCTTCAGGACGTCGGTGAAAAGGTCGTGCAACAACTGGAAGCCCAGGGCCGACCCTAGGACGGCCTTCTCGACCTTGAACTCGCCCGCCTCGATCCGCTTGGCGATGGAGATTTCCTCCTCGCGGGTCAACAGGGGGATACGGCCCATTTCGTGGAGGTACATTTTGACCGGGTCACCCATGCGGGTCTCGACGCCGGCCGTTTCGAAGGTCTTCTCGAATTCCTCGCCGTCTTCCTCATCCTCGTCCTTGACGATGGCGCCCGGGGCCTCGGCCCCCGCTTCCTTGTCGTCATCGGGGATGGTGGCGGCTTTCTCTTCTTGGTCGACGATCTTGATGTCGTTCTCGCCCAGCATTAGAAGGATGTCGTCGATCTCCTCGGAGGAGACGACTTCGTCGGGAAGGATGTCATTCACCTGTTTATAGGTGATGTAGCCCTTCTCTTTCCCCACCTCGAGGATTTTCGTGACGTGTTCTTTGGCTTTGGCCGCTGACTTCATTTCGTTTCCACCTCTTGTGAATATTGCCGCTTCAGCACGAACATTTGCTGGCCCAGCAGCATGACTTGTTCCGCTTCCCCAGCTTTTTCCGCTTCGTCCTTTTGCCTTTTCAATTCGGACAGCCGCCACTCCATGTGGCGCTTTTTAAGCCTTGCCGCCAAATCAATCAGCATGGCTTCGCGGTGTTTCTTTTCTGTCTTGCTCTCAATTTGGAGGAAGGAAGGCTCCAGTTCCGGAACCTGGTTCAGTTCCCCCACCTTCATTTCCCCTGCGCTCAGCTTCTCGAACAATTGCCGGAGGTTTTCCTTTTGGAAGACCTCGGGCGACAGTTCGTTGACCGCCCAGGGGACAAATTCCCCGTTCTCCTCCACCAGGAGGGCCAGGAAATCCGCCTCAATGGGCAGTTCCGCCAGCCTTGTCTTCGCTCCCTGCGGGGGGGAGGAAGCCTCCTTGCCATCGGCCGTCTTCGCATCGGCCATCGGCCGCCGGAAACCTTTTTTCCGTTCGGAATTAACGATGGCCAAGAGGCCCCGGTTGTCCAAGCCCAGCTCGGACTCGATGGCCGCACAGGCCGCCTGTACCGAAACCTCGTCCGGGATCTGCAGGATCATCGGCGCGAAACCCTGTAGAGCTCGGAGTCGCTCTTCCACGGGCGTCCCCTGGAATTTTTTCTTCAGGGACTGGGCCCACCACCGGAAAAAGTCCGGGGCTTTTTGCAGCAACCCCTCGAAGTCTTCCTTCGGATGCTTCTTTAAATACTCGTCCGGGTCCTTCGCGTCCGGCATTACCAGCACCCGGATATTCAATCCGGCCTGGATCAGCGGCTCAAATCCCCTTAAGACCGCCGCCTGCCCCGCCGTGTCGGCGTCGTAGGAGAAGACCACTTCCTTCGTGTAACGCGCCAGGACCCTTCCATGTTGGGACGTCAGCGCAGTCCCCAATGTGGCGACAGAATTCTCAAAGCCGAAATGATGGAGGGCCAAGGCGTCGAAGTAACCTTCCACCACCAGCACGTAACCCCGCTGTCGGATGGCCTCCCGGGCCATGTCCAGCAGGTAAAGGCATTCACTTTTCTTGAAAAGTAGTGTTTCGGGAGAATTGAGGTATTTCGGTCCCGATTCGTCGCTTAATGTCCTGCCGCCAAAGGCGATGATTTTATCATAGTTGTTTCGCACCGGGAAGATAAGGCGGTTCCTAAATTTATCGTAGTAGGTGTTCTTTTCCTCGTTATGGACCAGCAATCCGGCGGCTAAAAGTTCCTCCTGGGAAAAACCCGCTTTTTGGGCGGCGTTTTTAAGGAAATCCCAGCCTTGGGGGGCGAACCCGATCAGGTATTTAAGGGCGTCCTCCTTGACGAATCCCCGCCCTTTGAAATAGTCCCGGGCCGCCTGGCCTTCCGCGGAAAGGAGCCTCTCCTGGAAGAATTTCCCGGCGAATTCGTTGAGCGCCTGCATCTTTTCCCGGACCCGGTCGGCCTCCTGGTCCCGCTGACTTTCCTGGGGTTTGGGGAGGTCCACACCCGCCTTCCCGGCCAGCAGGCGCAGGGCTTCCTGAAAGGGCATGCTTTCCTTTTCCATGATGAAGGTGATGACATTGCCGCCTTTGCCGCAGCCAAAGCAATGGAAACTGTTGCGGCTCGGCGACACCATGAAGCTGGGGGATTTTTCGCTATGGAAGGGACAGAGGCCCTTGTAACTGGAACCGGCTTTTTTCAGCTGGACGTATTCGCCGATGACCGACACGATGTCGGTGGCGTCCTTGACCCGCTGGATGATGTCATCGGAATATTTCAAGCGTCACACCCCAAAATTCACTTTTTAAATTTTATCACCGTCACGCCCGCGCCGCCCTGGGCGGGTTCCGCCAGGGTGAACTCCACCCCTGGATGGGCGCCCGGCAGATGTTTATGGATGGCTTCCTTCAAGGCCCCCGTTCCTTTTCCATGAATAATACGCACGAATGGCAGGTTGACCAGGAGGGCGTCATCCAGGAATTTATCCAGCATCGGAAGGGCCTGGTCCACCATTTTGCCCCGCAAATCCAGCTCCAACTTTCCCTTGTCGTCCAGGGCCTTGGCCGGCATGACGCTGGCCGGCTGGGGGCGGGCGACCGGTTTGGGGGCCGCAGTCACCCTTCCCAGGTCGGAATATTTACAGGAAAGTTTCATCCCGTTTTCCATGAGGATGACCGCTTCGCCCTTTTCCTCGTCGGCGGACAGTATTTTGACGTCGCAATTTCCGGGTTTGAAAAAGACCGCATCGCCTTCCTTTAGTTCGCCTACTTCAACGATGACCTTGGCGGGGGCGGGTTTGATGTTCCTCAGTTTTTGGTTCACTTCCCTCTTGGCCGCGTTGATCCTTTCCGGGTTGATCCTATTGCCGCCGGGCGCCTCGACCCCCTGGATCAGGTGTTCCATCTTGCGGCGGGTGTTCTTGAGCAGGCCCTCGGCCTCGACCTGCGCTTCCTTCTTGATGCGCCGGGCTTCGTCCTTCATCTGGCGGCGGGCGGTCGTGAGCTCCTGTTCCATCCTCCGGGCGTTATCCCGGATTTTTTCCGCTTCCTGCCGGGCGATTTGCGCGGCCTGCTTCTCCTGCCCCAATTTCGTGAGCATTTCGGAAAGGTCGGCCTCGCCCTGGGGCAGGTGGGACTTGGCCTTCTCCAGGACTTCCTCGGGGAAACCGAACTGCCGGGCTAGGGTCAGGGCGTAGGACTGGCCGGGAATGCCGGAAACCAGGCGGAAGGTCGGCTTGCCCGTTTGTTCGTCGAAAACCATGGCGGCATTGGCCATTCCCTTTTCTTCCTGGGTCAGCAGTTTTAAAAGGGGCTGGTGGGTATTGGCCATCACGGTGGCGCCCTTTTCCCGGAAGGCTTCCAGGCAGGCGATGCCCAAAGCGCCGCCTTCGCGGGGGTCCGTACCCGCGCCCAGTTCATCCAATAAGAAGAGGGTCTCGGGGCCGCAATGGTCCATCATGCGCTTCAAGGCCTTGAGCTTGGCCGCATAGGTGCTCAGGTGGTCGGAGAGGCTTTGGCCGTCCTCCAGGTCCGAGTCGAAATGGGAGAGGCGGGGGATGGAACTTTCATTGGCTGCCAGGACCGGCAGGCCGGCCTGGGCCATGACACAGGACAGGCCCAGGGTCTTCAAGGCCACGGTCTTGCCGCCCGCGTTGGGCCCCGAGACCAGGATGACCCTGACCTCGTCCTTGAACTCCGCGTCCAAGGGGATCACTTTTTCCCGGAATTTGTCCCGGTTCTCCAGGGCCAAAAGGGGATGCCGGGCCGTCTTCAAGACCAGGCCCGAACCCGCATGGGGCCGGATAAACTGGCCGTCGTAGCGGGAGGCGAAGGTCGCCAAGACCCCGTGGGCGTCCACTTCCGCGCAGGCGATCAGGACGGCTTCCAGCAAGTCGCCCGAGGCCAGCACGGCCTGGGTGGTCTCGCGGAGGATCTTCCGGATTTCCTCATCCTCCCGCAACAGCGCTTCCTTGACCCGGTTGTTGCTTTCCACGATCTCGCGCGGTTCGACGAAGAGGGTGGAACCGGAGGCTGACATGCCGTGCACGAAACCGGGCACCTGGCCCTGGTGGTCGCGCTTGACGGGAACGACCAGCCGGCCTTCCCTTTCGGTGACAATCTTTTCCTGGAGCGCGTCGGCAGACCCTTCCCTTTGGAGGAAGGACTGGTAGAAATGCTGGACTTCGGACCGGAGGGCCTTGAGCTGGTCCCTGGCGCTTTTGAGCTCCGTGGAAGCCGAATCCAGTATCTCCCCCTTCTCGGAAACGACCGACTTGAGTTTTTCCCGCAGTTCGGGCAAGGCGTGGAGCCGTCCCAGCCATTCCTGGAAAACCACGGGCAAATCCCCTTCCGGGGTCAGGTACTGGCGTAGGCGGACCACCTGGTCCAGGAAGACCGCCAAGGAGGCCAGTTCCCGTGCGGAAAAAATCTCCCCCTTGGAACGCGCCTTTTCGAAAACTTCGACGAAATATTGGGAATCCGGCACCGCCGGGTCTCCTGCTTTTAAAAGGTGCTTCTCCAGTTCTTGGGTCTTCGAGAGCCGGTTTTCAATCAGACCCAGGTCGGCCAGGGGGCCCAGGGCTTTCAGGTAGTCCCGTCCCGCGGGAGTCTGGCAATGGCCGGCCAATGCGCCGAGCAATTTGGGGAACTCAACCGCGCGGAGGAAGTTATCGACGATTTCGTTTTTCAAGGAGTCCTCTTTTAAGTTTCTTTTTCATCCCGGGCGACGGCCGGTCGGCGCCGGGTTTCACTGAAATATAGGGGGTGCCCTTTAGGTAAAACCTCAAAGGCAGCTCCGAACCTTCCGTAATGCCGATTCGGGTGGTGACGCCGACGGGTTCTTTGCGTCGGGCCCTTTCGAGGTAAACGGGTTTTTTCCAAAGTTTGGCGCCGTTGTATTGTTTCGTAATCCCCAAGGCCTGCACCAGTTTGCCGGGACCGTTGGTCAGTCCCCGGTCGTCGATATCCAGCCGCCCACGGCGCTTGGCCATGAGCCCGGCACCTTCCACCGGCTCCAAGGCGCGGATCAAAACGGCCCCCGGGGTTCCGACCTTTTCAGTGACGACGTTAAAAAGGTAGTGGTTGCCGTAACAGAAGTAAACATAGGCATGGCCGGCGGGTCCGAACATCACCTGGTTTCGGGGGGTCATGCCCCGGGCGGCGTGGCAGCCGGGGTCGTTCTTGGGGAGATAGGCTTCGACTTCCACGATGCGGCCCGAGGTCAGGCCCTGGGGCGTTTGGTGGACCAGGACCTGGCCCAGGAGGTCTTGGGCCACCTGGCGGGTCGGACGGGAATAAAAGGATTGGGACAGGATCATGGCATCGCTCGAAGGGACGGTCTTATTCAGAACCAACCCGGTGTTCTCTCCGCGGCTTCGCCGCGAATTTCGGCTTTTCTTAACCCAGCTTGGACTTCACCAACCCGCTGACCTTGCCCATGTCGGCCCGGCCCTTGATCTTGGGCGTCAGGACGCCCATCACCTTGCCCATGTCCTTGGGCCCGGCCGCACCCGCGGATTTGATGGCTTCTTCGACCAATTTGGCGAGTTCGTCATCGCTTAAGGAAGCGGGCAGGTATTTCTCGATCAGGGCCAGTTCGGCCTTTTCCTTGGCGGCCATGTCCGCCCGGCCTCCCTTTTCGAAGCCCTCAATGGATTCCTTGCGCTGCTTGGCCTGTTTCGAAAGCACATCGACGACTTCTTCATCCTTGATCTCCCGCTTCAGGTCTACTTCCTTGTATTTAATGGCGGACTTGAGCATGCGCAGGGCGGAAGTGCCGGCCTCATCCTTGGCCTTCATGGCCGTAATCAGGTCGGCGTTGATCTTGTCGAAAAGGGGTGATGCGCTCATGGTTCCTCCGGGAGTGGCGTGAAAGTGGAAAGGGGGCGGAAATAAAAGAAGCCCGCGCCTTGCGAGCGCGGGCTTCCACCGGCTTATGGCTATTCGCGGCTGAACTTCATCTGGCGGCGGCGCGCCTTCTTGCGGGCCGCGGCTTCGCGCTTCTTGCGGCGTTCGCTGGGCTTCTCGTAGAACTCGCGCTTCTTCATCTCCGAGATCAGCCCCGAATTCTGGACAACCTTCTTGAAACGCTTGAGGGCGTTTTCAATCGGCTCGTTTTCTTCCAATCGGACTTCGACCACTGTGGTCACTCTCCCCTCTATGGGTGGAATAGGAAACCCTGAAACCATATGGCGCTTCAGGGAGGAGGAGTTTAATGCTTGGCCTAGCCCCCAGTCAAGCAAGGGAAAAACCATATTTAGCGGGTTTTGAGTGTCCGGAACCCTATAGGCGGGTGTTTTCGAGGAAAGGCTTCAGCCCGGAGGCCAGGCCATGAACCGGCCGCCCAAAAGATGGAGGTGCAGGTGGTAGACGGTCTGTCCGCCGTTGTCCCCGTTGTTGATGACCAGTCGGAAACCTTCCCCAAGGTTCAATTCCTTAGCCACCTTGACCGCCCGTTCGGTGAGTTGGGAAACCAAGGGGTTGCCCGCGGGGATGTCCTCAACCGTTTCAATGTGTTCCTTGGGTATGAGCAGCACATGGGTGGGGGCGGCGGGATGGATGTCCGTGAAGGCCAGGAAGTTTTCATCTTCGTAAACGACGTGGGACGGGATTTCCTTCCGGATGATCTTGCAGAACACACAATGGTCGCTCATACAGACCTCCAATTAACTTGTCATGCTTTGCCGACACCTTTACTATACAGCGCCAAAAGCTGATTTTCCTTTTCAAAATCCCGGATCCGGAAATGCCCTTATTTAAAAATAGCCGTCGTCAAACCGCTTTCATCCTGGGGATTATTTTTCTAGCGGCTTCCGGCGCCCAAGCCGGAAATCTCTCCCTGGAGCTGATGACGGGGACGGCCTACAACTTTCCCACTCCGTTGACGGTCCAACAAGCGGGTTATCCGGACATCCAACTGACGGCCCAATACGACACCGAACCTTTCTACCCCTACACCCCCTATTACGCTTTTCGGATCTCCCTTTGGGACCGGAATGAAGCTTGGGAATTCGAGCAGGTTCACCACCGGCTTTTCCTGACCAATCCCCCGCCCGAGATACAGGATTTTTCCATCCACTACGGCTATACCTATTTCCTCCTGGGCCACGCCTGGAAAATGGGGGATTACATCCTGCACTTGGACGCGGGACCGGTGGTCACAAGCCCGGAGAACATCGTTCGGGGCCAGGGTTTTCACACCTATAACAGGGGTATCCTGGATTCGGGTTACTATCTTTCCGGATTGGGGGCCCAGGCCGCCCTCAGCCGGAACTTCAACGTTTGGGATTCGGTCTTCCTGTTGGCGGACGTCGGTTTGATCGGGGGCTGGGCCTGGTGGGTGCCGATTTCCAACGGTTCGGCGGACGTCCCGACCCTGGGCCTTCACTTTCACATCGGAACCGGCGTCGGTTTTTAATCCTTGAACAAGTAAACCGCCATGTCCTCCGGCAGGTATCCCGTCACGATCTTGTACTTCCCTCCCGACCAAACCGCCGCCTTTTGTCCCAGTTCCGCCGGGGTGGTATAGAAAAGCTCCTCATCGGGCCAGGAAGCGTCGCGATTGAGCATGGTAAAGGCCATGCCCAGCCTGGCTCCGGCAAAAGCCTGTTCCACCATCCTCTCGATCCAGGCCCAATTGTCCCTGACCCTGTGGTTGAAAACGCCGTTCACGAAAACATAGTCCCATTTTTCCCGGGGCGGGTCTTGGAGGATGTCGCGTCTTTCGAACCGGGCTTCCGGGAAACGGTTCCGGGCCCGCTTGACCATGAAGTCCAGGATATCGATGCCGGTGTAGCTTCCCGTCCAGCCCGCCCCTTTGAGGTAACCATAAAGGCAGCCCAGGCCGCAGCCCAGGTCGAGGAGGCTTTTGTTCCGGAGGTCGCCGATGCCCGTCAGCGCCTGGAACCGCAGTTCCTGGTTGCGCCGGGACCGCCAGCCCGCTTTGTTCTCGGGAAGGTCGTATTTCCAGGACCGCAGCAGGTAAAAAAGATGGAGGTGGAGCCGGTCGTAAAAGCTGAAGGAACCGGCCAAGGTCAGGCCCAATCGGCGGAAGCGCCGCCCGGACCCGCCCCGGTCACCGCCACCAAGGCCTCCTTGCCGAGCCACCCCTCCCTCTCGGGGAAGACCACCCGGAGGCCTTCGTCGGTCAAGCCGGCTTGCTGTCCGCCGCCATGCCGTTCGACGATGACCCGGTATTTGCGGCCGCTGGCCCTTTGGGCGGATTGGGCCAGGCATTCCCTTTTTAATTCCCAAAGCCGGTCCATGCGCTCCCGGATGACCGCGGAAGGAACTTTGGGCTTCAAGGCCTCGCCGGGGGTGCCGGGGCGGTCCGAATAGGGAAAAGGATGGAAGTCCAAAAAACCGGACTCCCGGATTAGCTCGAGGGTATTTTCGAAGGCCTTGTCCGACTCGCCCGGAAAGCCGGCGATGATGTCGGAAGTCAGGCCCACTTGAGGGGCCGCCTTCCTGGTCTTTTCGACGGTCCGGCGGTAATGGTCCAGGCTGTAGGGGCGCCGCATGGCCTTCAAAACTTCCTCATCCCCGCTCTGGAGGGGCAGGTGCAGGTGGGCGCAGAGTCCAAGCCCCGTCTGCCAGAGCGGCAATAGGGCGTCCTCGAAATCCGCAACCGCATAGGAGGACAGCCGCACCCGCCGGATACCCGGTAGGACCAGAAGTTTTTCGATCACCGGGGCAAGCCGGGGTTCCCCGGCCTTGAGTCCCCAGTCCCTTCCATAAGAGGAGAGCTGGATACCGGCCAAAACCAGTTCCTTCACGCCGTTCCGGGCCAACCGCTTGCCTTCTTCCACGATCTCGAGCCCCGGCCGTGAAACCATTTCGCCCCGCACCCGGGGGATCAGGCAGAAGGAACAGCCGAAGTTGCACCCGTCCTGCACCTTGACCGTGGCCCTCTGGTGGCCGTCGAAACGGGTGATGCCGCCGCCCCAAGGGGTCGATGGTAAGTCCGGGGAAGAAGAAGGATCTTCCCCAAGGCTGGGATGGGATTTCAGGATTTCAGGAAGAAGCCGGGATTTCTTGTCATTCCCGACAACCAGGTCCACACCCGCCAGGGCCGCCACTTCCTGGGGACGGTCCTGGGCCAGGCAGCCGGTAACCACGACGAAGGAACCGGGATTCTTGGCCTTGGCCCGCCGCACCAACAGTCGCCCCTCGGCATCGGCCGCGGCGGTGACCGTACAGGTATTGATGACGTAGATATCCGCGGCCTCGTCGAAGGGAACGGTTTGGAAAGAAGCCCTTTCCACCTGTTCCTTCATTGCCTGGCCATCATATTGGTTGACCCGGCAGCCAAGAGTGGTAAAGGCGATTTTAGTTTTGGGGACCGTCGTCATGGGATTCCGGTTTAGCGTCCTTGGGGGTGGAAAGCAAGAAGATGTCCAGCGGTGCGTAAACCGCCAAGCGGTAGGAATAGGCTGAGATTTGGTCGATGAGATGCACCCGGAATTCGGCTTCGAACAAGGCGCCTCCCTCCAATGGGAATTCCCGTTTGGCGCCCAGTTCAAAATAAGTCCTGTTGTCCGCTACGAAAGGATGGATCTGATCCACCGTGGTCGAGTCCATCGAGCTATAGGAGGCGTAGTTGGCATCCCCTTCGGCGGTGTAAAAATCCTTTCCAACCCAGCCGATTCCGAAAAGTTGAAGGAAGCCGTCCGGGGCAACGGTGGTTTTTAAGTAACCCCCGCCTCCATACTGGGTGTTGCTGGTGCTGTCCCCTTCTAAAAGTCCGCTGCCAACGCCAAAAGCGTCAAACCGGGTGGAACCCAAAAGGCCCGGGACTTTCCAGCGGAAACCCAGGGCCGGCACCCAGTTATTGACGATCCCGCCGGTGGTGTAGAGCTGGCCGCCGTCGTGGAACCCGTGCAGTTCCTCCTCGAAAAGGAAGTTGTCATCGATGGGCTCCTGCCAAACACCGCCATAATCCATTTGTTCCGGCTCGGAAGGGGTATTGAGCTGGTGCCAATTGAGGAACACGTTGGTTTTGAAGGCCGGATTGTCCTGGATCCACTGGATTCCGTACTCGATGGGGCGGGTGAATTCGAGAAAGGTCACTTCCAATGGCTCGATGAACCCGTGTCGGTTGGTGGCGTCAAGGGTGCCCATGATGAGCCTCGTACCCCCTTCCCGGTATTCGAAGGAAAGCAGGGGTTTCACGTCCACAAAGGGATCGACGTCGCTGGTGCTGCGGAAATCGCCGAAAATCCCCGCCGAAAGGAAAGCCCTTTGGCCCAGCGCGGCCTCCAGCCGGCTTTGTCCCTGCTGGCCGAGCAGCGTTTCCCCCGTGCGGTAGGGCTCGAAAAATTCCGTGTTGTCGCCGTAGAAGGTGAAGGAATTGATCCAGGTGATGTCTGCGGCCAGGGCCTTGCAGGAAAGGGCGGCTGCCAGGGCCAGCCCCAGCAAAACCGGTTTACTTAAACGGATCATTTTGCCCCCAAAAAGAAAACGGGCCCCCAGGGGCCCGTTGAGTGAGATCACTAAAAAGAACGGATCAGAACGAGAAGGTCAGGTCCACGCCGCCCTCAATCCCGCTGAAATCCAGGTCCAGGGCCTTGACCGGATCCCCTGCGGGAAGGTTCGAGAACCCCGCGGTCGTCTTGGAGCCGACCGTACCGACCGCCCCCGTATTGGTATCGATCATCAGCGTGCTTCCGGCATTTTGGAAGTTCGTCGCGTCCAGGTAACGGTAGCCGATGTAGGGTCCCACCGCGATTCCCTTGCCCAGGGAGAAGTCCACCCCCAGGATCGCCTGGGCGTTGAAGGCCAGGGCGCCGTAGGTCCCGCTGCTGGAATCCTGCCCCAGGGGGTTGGTCCCCGACGGGTCATATTCCTGCTTGCCGAAGGTCATGCTGATCGGCGAAATACCGCCGGAGATACCCAGGTAGCCCTTGACCTGCTTGTCCCCAAAGAGCAGCTTGAGCCCCAAATCGGTGGTGATGATGGTGGTATTGAAGGTGTACTTCCACACATCCGGGGTGTTCCCCGGAGGGGTGGGATAGGTGGGGTTGAACTCGTAGGTCGTATAGGAAAGGTTGCCCACCGGGAAATAACCGATGGCCAGGTTGATCTCGAAATTGTCGCCCAATTGGACGAAGGGTTCCAACTCGGGCAGGGCCACGATATTGGGGGTCACCCCGCTCAGGGAAACGCTGCCCGCCTTGACCACGCTGGTCTTGATGTCGGTGGGGTCGGCAAAGATGTCTTCAATCCCCCCCAGCAAATGGAAGCCGAAAGCCACCTGGCTTCCCTTGCCGCCGGCGGAAGTCCCGCCCGCCACAGCCGTACCCGTGTATTTGGCCACCTGGTCGTCCACCCATTGCTGGTCGTCGGGTGAAAGGGACGCCTTGACGCGGTCCGCATAGGCCTTGATGGAGGCATTGGGTTGCTTGGCGTTCGCGATGGCGAAATAGAGGGCCGCATTCTTGGCATTGCCCATCATGTAATAGGAATAGCCGGCGTAATAATAGGGACGGTAATCGTTGGGGCTCTGTTGGATGGCACCGTTGAAATACTGGATGGCTTGGGAATACTGGCGGCGCTGGAAGAGGGTGTAACCGGTGGATAAGTAGCTGGAGCCGCCTGTGGATGCGGCCGGCGCGCCCGTCCCACCGGAAACCTGGGCCCTAAGGTTTTGCACAAATTGGGCCAATTGGGTGTTACCAGGCTGTAAAGCCGAGGCCCTTTGGTAGAAACTCAGGGCATCCGCCTTGCGGCCCATGGCGTAATAGCAGTTCCCCAGGCCCTGGTAGGCGGAAGCGTTGTTGGGATTCATTTTAACGGCGGCGTAATAGTATTTGGTGGCTTGGGCGTAATTGCGGGCGGCGTAATATTGGTTTCCGGCGGCGTAATATTGGGCGTCGCTGGCGCCTTGGGACTTGGCAGGATTGGGGAATGAAAAACTCAAGGCAGCCGCTAAAGTCAACAGCAACCCAACGGTCTTCATCCCTCGCATCGCCGCCTCCAAAAACCCTAAATGAATTTTGTTTGAGAAACGTTTCAAGCCAGGTAAGCAACAGACATTATAAAGAGTAAAAAAAACCCGTCTAGAAAAATGATTTAGTGAAACCGGTTTTCCCCCAGGGGTTTTTCCTGGGTTTCAAGCGTTCAAGCGGTAGGACGCGCCACTCTCAAGTGGACGCAGGCGCGGAAACGACGGCTTCCACTTCCCGGGCCCCTTCCTGGGGTTCATTGACGAAGACCTTGGGGGAAATGTTCACGCGTTTTTTGTAGTCGCCCCTCACGCGGTCCACGAAAGCGGCGCTTTCGGCGGCCCTCACCAGGCAGACCACCGAACCTCCCCATCCGATGCCCATCATGCGCGACCCCAGGCATCCCGGCTGGCTGCGCACTACCTGGGTCAGGATATCCACCTCCTGGCAGGTGACTTTTAATTTGTCGGCCAGCGAATCATGGGATTCGCTCAGGAGCCGGCCGAACCCTTCATAATCCTGCTTCACGAGAAGGTCCTTGGCCCTTTTCACCCGTTGGTTCTCGTAGACAACGTGGTCGAGGCGTTTGCGCAGGATAATGTCGATGTTTTTGCGGGCCGTCTCGTAGGCTTCCCCGCCCACGTCGCGCAGGGAGATGACCTTGGGGACATACTTGCGGATTTCGGTCAAAAGCTGCCCGAAAAGCTCCAGCCGCTTTTTGAATTCTTCCTCCCTTTCCTTTTTGCGCGCGCCGCTGTCCACGACCACCAGCTTGTAGTTTTGGGAATCAAAAGGCATGTATTCGGGCTTGAAGCTGCGGGCGTCGAAGAGCACCAACTGGTCCTTCTTGGCGAACTTGACCCCATAGGGGGAGAAATGGTCCCCCCTCATGGTCATGAATTGGCTTTCCACGCGCTGGCAGAGCTTGACCAGGGTGGCGTCATCCAGCGGGTTGGTCCCCAGGATGTTGCAGGCCACACCCGTGGCCACCGAAATGGCCGCCGAGGTGCCCAAGCCCATGTCCTCGGGCATGTCGCTGGTGATGACCATCTGGATGCCTTCGAGCTTGCGGCCCGTTCTTTCATAGAAATAAAGGACGCCCTTGGGGTAATTGGCCCACCCATCGGCCCGGTCGAATTTCAGCGTGGCCAGTGAAACCTTGATCTTTTCGTCGTAGGAGAGGGAATGGATGAAGGCCATCTTGTCGCTGCGCCGCTGGGCCGCCACCACCACCGAATGGTTGCCTCCTGCCAGCAGGCTGAAACCGTCCACCGCTTCGGTATATTCGCCCCCCAACAGGGTCAGGCGGCTGGGCGCCGCCACCAGGGTGATCCTGCGCCCCGGGTCGCCCCCGTATTGGTGCAGAAAGGTGGACTGGGCTTTCTTGATCAGGTCTTCCAGCGGCATAAGTCCTCCCGAAGCTATTTTTTAAACAAGATGAGGTAGTAGAACAGAATGGGGGCGTTGAAGAGCAGGCTGTCGATCCGGTCGAAGACACCGCCGTGTCCCGGTAGGAGGGACCCCGAATCCTTGGCGGAGAGGCTGCGTTTGATGATGGATTCTACCAGATCGCCCAGTTGGCCGAACAGGGAAAGAAGGACTGAAAGGGCCACCACATCCGCGAGGCTGTAGGTCGAAGGGACGCCCAGGGCGGCCATGGCCTTCCAAAGCAGGAGGAGACCGGCCAGGACCATCGCGAAACCGCCGATGCAGCCTTCCACGGATTTCTTGGGCGAGGCCAGTGGGGCGAAATGGTGCTTTCCCCACCAGCGCCCGCCGAAATACCCGCCCGTGTCATAGGCCCAGGTCGCCACATAAAGCCACATCAGGTGCCAGGCGCCCTGGGGCAGGTCCCGAAGGCGGAAAAAATAAATGCCGAAAACCCCGAAATAAGCCACGCCGAAGAAGGTCACGCTGACCGAGGCCACCATTTCTTTCAGGGGACGGGAGGACCAGAGGAAGGAAAGGGTGAGGAGGAAAAGCCCCAACGGCAGGGCGTCATGTCCGGTCCAAAGGGCGGGCAGTTGCACCACCCAGGGGAAAAGCAGCAAGCCCAGGGCCACCATCCCCTCCGTCCGCAGGGTCTTGAACTTCCGGGCGTCGGCCATCCGCAGGTATTCCAGCAGGGAAAGCCCCAGGGCCGCCGCCACCACGATCTTGAAGGGAAGGGTCTCGTTCCAGAAGGTCAGGAATAGGAGGACAGGGATGGCCACCAGGGCCACTAGGATGCGCTTGGTCAGCGGGCCCATGAAGTCACGCTCCCCGTAACGCTCTCCACACCCCCGAACCGCCTTTGGCGGGTTTGGAAATCCCTCAACGCTGCGATGAAGTGGGGCGTTCGGAAGTCCGGCCAAAGGGTGGGCGTGATGTGGAATTCCGAATACGCCAGTTCCCACAAAAGAAAGTTGGAAACCCGCATTTCCCCGCTGGTGCGGATGAGAAGGTCGACTTCGGGCAAGGAAGCCGTGGAAAGGGACTGGGTGATGGTCTTCTCGGTGACGGCGGAAGGCTTGAGCTTCCCCGCTTTCACCTTGGCGGCGATCCCCTTCACCGCCCGGGCCAGGTCGGCCCGGCCGCTGTAGG
>Ga0070734_10003736_pt1 | contig 15399 bp, 12 predicted proteins | sample Coa_R1_8_FD_66444 | JGI IMG/M metagenome (GOLD analysis project Ga0070734, IMG submission 66444) | Surface soil microbial communities from Centralia Pennsylvania, which are recovering from an underground coalmine fire - Coalmine... | ecosystem: Environmental > Terrestrial > Soil > Unclassified ...
CCAACCTGACGCAGGATCACCTCGACTTTCACGGCACGATGGAGCAGTACGCCGACGCCAAGTGGCGCCTGTTCAGCGACCTGCCCGCCCAATCCGAGAAGGCATTCACCGCTGCAATCAACATCGACGATCCGATTGGCGCCGAGTGGGCCGCCCGAAGTTCCCGGCCCGTGATTCGTTACTCCCTGGAGTCCTCGAACCGGGCGTTCCTCACCGCCGAGCCTGTCAAGGTCGGGCTGGAGGAAATCGAAGTCCGCTTTAACTGGCGCGGCGAGCAGACGGGAGTTGCGACCGTACAGTTGGGGGGCGGTTACAACGTCAGCAACACCTTGAGCGCGGTTGCCGGTATGTTGGCTCTGGGCTATTCCATGGAGTCGGTGGTCGCGGCGCTTCCCAAGGTTCGCCCGGTGCCGGGCCGCTTCGAGCCGGTCCCGAACGGTCTTGGAATCGGAATCATCGTCGACTACGCACACACTCCCGACGCATTGATCAAGCTGCTCGACGCCGTTCGGGCGCTTCAACCCAAGCGAGTCATCACCGTGTTCGGCTGCGGCGGCGACCGTGACGGTACCAAGCGGCCGATCATGGCCAAGGCGGCCAGTGAGCGGAGCGACCTCACCGTGGTGACCAGCGACAATCCTCGAACCGAGGATCCGGCCGCTATCCTTTCGGAAGTGCAGGCCGGCGTCGTGCCTGGCGCCGAGTCAGTTTCGATTCTGGACCGAGTGGAGGCAGTCGCATACGCGGTCCGGCATGCCCAGCCCGGCGATGCCGTCGTCATCGCCGGAAAGGGGCACGAGGACTACCAGATCATCGGCCACACGAAACACCCGATGGACGATCGCGAGCTGGCGCGCCGGGCAATAGAGGCATGCGCATGAAGCCGACACCGGTTGCCGAGTTGGCTAAGCTGTTGGGGGGCACCCCCGCGGGGATCGCGGACTCACTGGAGGCCACCGGGTGGGCGACCGACTCGCGGGACGTCAAGCCGGGTGACGTTTTCCTTGCCATTAAGGGTGCTCGGTCCGACGGTCACGAGCACGTTCCCGGTGCCCTGACGGCGGGTGCGGTCGCGGCAGTCGCGGAGCAACCGGTCGAGGGCCCCCATATCCTCGTCCGAAACCTTCCCACCGCGTTGGCAAAGATGGCGTCCGCCTATCGAGACCGCTTTGATGGGCCGGTCATCGGCATCACCGGCAGCGCCGGCAAAACGACGACGAAGGAGTTCATCGCCGCGGCGGTCGAGCCGCTCGGGTTGGTGCTCAAAACCGAGGGAAACCGCAACACCGAGTACACCGCGCCGCTGATGTGGACCGAGCTAACCCAGGAGCACATGGTCGTGGTATGCGAAATGGGGATGCGGGGTTTCGGCCACATCGAGCACCTAGCCAGCTTCAATCGACCGACGATCGGGGTTGTCACCAACATCGGTTTCTCACACATGGAGCTCGTGGGCAACCGCGAGGGGATTGCCAAGGCCAAGTCCGAGATGCTCCAGGCGTTGCCGGAGGATGGCGCTTCCGTCCTTTGGGCCGAGGATGACTTCCTGGATGCGCTGTCCGCCGCATCACCCGCGCGGGTGCGTACGTTTGGAACCGGCTCCGGAGCCGAGTGCCGGATCACCGGCTACGCTCCTCACGGTTGGGCGGGATGCGGGGTGACCGGGACGCTCGACGGCGCCGAGTGGATCGCCGAGGTTCCCGCCATCGGACGTCATATCGCGCTTGATGCCGCCGCCGCGATTCTGGCCGCGAACTGCGTCGGGATCGGGCCGGCTCATGCCGCGGCGCTGCTCCGGAATGCCAAGCTTCCTCCGCTCCGCATGGAGGTCCGCGAGTGGAACGGCGCGACTCTTCTCGTCGACGCCTATAACGCCAGCCCTGCAAGCATGCTGCCCGCCATCGAAGTTTTGGGCGAGGGTGACGTGTCGGGACGAAGAATCGCCGTGATCGGCGAGATGAAGGAGCTTGGGGAGGCGTCGATGACCGGCCACCGGGACGTCGCCCGGGCCCTCCTCCAGGCGCGCGTCGACTGGATCATGCTTTTCGGCGCCGGCACCGAGGATACGCAGGACGAACTGTTGAAGGGCGGCCAGATTCCTTACACGATCGAGCAGGCGGAGAACCTGTACGACGTTGAAATCTTCTTGAGGCGAAAGTTGAAGCCGGGAGACGTCGCCCTGATCAAGGGGAGTCGATCGCTCGAATTGGAGAAGGCGGTGCCGAAGTGACGCTCGCGCCCTTCTGGCTCGGCTTGGGCTTGTCCTCGCTTCTCGCCTACCCCATCTTCCGGCTTCTGATCGTGCTGAACTCCCGCCAAAAGGTCAGCGAGTATGCGCCCGAAACTCATCGGGCCAAGCAGGGAACTCCAACGATGGGCGGGCTCATCTTCGTGATCCCGTTCCTGATCATCGCGCCGCTTCTGGCGGGATCGAGCGACTACTGGTTGTTTTACGGCAGCACCGGGCAAATGGCGGACCCTCGAACCAATAGCCCATGGCTCATCAATGCGATATTGGTCTTCCTCTTTGCCGCCATCGGTTTTCTGGACGATTTCGTGGTCCCACGCCTCATGCCAGGCAAACGTGGTCTCGGCTGGAAGCAGAAGCTCGCCATGCAGTTCGGTGCTGCACTCCTGTTTGGCTGGCTTCGCGCGGACCGGGGCGTGCAACTCGGCTTCGACGTGTTCGTCATCCTGGCGTGCGCCAATGCCTACAACTTCGCGGACGGCCTTGATGGATTGGCAGCCTCGATCGGCTTACTCCTCATACCCGGACTGGTCGCAGTATCGGCCCTGACCAAGAATTACGCTCTCATCCAATTGTTGGCCCTGGCGGCGGGGGCCATGCTTCCGTTCGCCTTCCTAAACGCTCCAAAGGCTAAGGTCTTTATGGGCGACGTCGGGTCTCTTCCTCTCGGAGCTCTGATCGGATCTGCCGCTGCGATACCTCTTGGCCCGCCCCCGAACCACTCGACCGCACCGATGCTTCCCAACCTGATGGTTGGTGTCGGGGTCCTGCTGCTTGTGCTCGCCGTCGAACTCCTTCCGGTACCTCTACAAATTCTATGGGTGAAGCTCTTCAAACGACGGCTATTCCCATTCACACCCATCCATCACGCGTTTGAGAAGGCCGGTTGGCAAGAAACGCGCGTCGTCGCCATGTTCGCGCTGGGCCAACTGGTGTGCACCCTCGCCTCGATCTCGATACTCGGCGTCTCACTTCCCGAGGCTCCGAAGGTCCTTATCCGGGAATGAGACTAACCGGCCAACACGTCGCGATCTTCGGCCTCGGCCGTTCCGGGCTCGGGGTCGCGCGGGCCGTCCTCGAACTCGGCGGCACGCCGACGGTGTTCGACGAGAACAGCCGCGACAAGCTCCCCAAGCCCGAGACCGCCGCCGCTGCCGAGAAGGATGGAATCCACCTTCAGTTCAACTGGACGGGCGATATCGATCCCGCCAAGTATGCCTATCTCGTTCTGAACCCGGCCGTCGACAGCCGCCACCAGGTCATCAAGAGGGTCGTCGCCAGCGGGCTGCCGGTCCTGAGCGAGATCGAATTCGCCTACCGAATCGCGGTTGCTCCAATCGTCGCGGTCACCGGCACCAACGGCAAGAGCACGACCGCCGTGATGACCTATCTCTGCCTTCTCGCCGCTGGCGAGGAAGCGGTGCTTTGCGGAAACATCTTCGGCTCCGGCTACCCGGAGCGGCCCCTTACCGACGCGGCCCTCTCAGCCCACGCCAACCGCATCCTCGTGGCAGAGGTCTCCAGCTTCCAACTCGAATGGGTCGATCAGTTCGAGCCGGTCAGTGCCGGCATCACCAACATCACCCCCGACCACATGGACCGGTACGACCGCTTCGAGGATTACGCGGCCGCCAAGCGCAACATCTTTCGCCGCCAACAGCCGAACGACACGGCGGTCGTCCGTGCGAACGATCCGGAGGTTCCCGAGCCAACCGGCCCCCAGGTGCTCACGTTCGGAGCCCAAGGCCGGCATGCTCGGATGGAGGGAGACGACCTCTGGGTGCTCGGCACGCGTAAGCACGTGGCGGGCCTCCCCTTTCGCGAGCCCCACAATCGGGTGAACGCCCAGATGGCCGCGCTCCTCGCCTACGGCGCGCTTGGAAACCTCGCGCTCCGGGACACCGCTTCCAATGCCCACGAAGTCCTCCGCAGAGCCGGCGCCGACCCTCACAAGGAACCCGGCCCGTGCCCCCCCGAGCTTCTTGACGGCCTGGAACGGTTTCGGGGCCTTTCGCACCGGATGGAGGTGGTCGGCGAGCACGGCGGCGTCACCGTGATCAACAACTCGATGTGCACCAACCCCAGCGCGGTTGTGAGCTCGCTCCAAGCGGTCGGCATGCCGTCCCACGTCCTGATGGGCGGGGTGAACAAAAATCTCGACTTCGCCCCTGTCCGCGACTACCTCGCCACCGCCAAACACCGCGTCTATCTCTTTGGCCAGGACGGCCAGGACGTCGGTGCACAAATTGGCGGCGGATTCCCCTACTACGAACGGATGGAGGCTGCTTTCGCGGCCGCCACTGCCCAGGCGCACGCCGGCGAGGCGATCATCCTCGCGCCGGGATGCGCCGGGCTCGACGCGTACCGCGACTTTCGCGAGCGCGGCGACGTCTTTCGCATGATCGCCAAGGAGTGGCTTTCGAAATGAGGCAAAGGCTTGCTATCCACGATCCCGTCATCCTGCTTCTGGCCGGGCTGCTGACGGTAATTGGTCTGTTCTTCGCTTTCGACGCCGGCTTTGTTCGCTCGCTCCAGCACGGCCGCGGCGCCGTCCCCCCTGAGTTCACTTCCCAGCTCGAGTTCCTCCCGCTGGCGCTCCTCGCGGGCTGGGTCTGCTCGCGCATCCGGCCGGATATGTTACGGCGTTGGTCCAAGGCTGTTTGGACCGTTTGCCTCGTCATGCTCGTGATGGCCCTTGTCCCGCCGTTCCGCCACACGATGAACGGCGCCGACCGGTGGGTTAAAGTGATCGGCCCCCTGCAGTTCCAGCCCGCCGAATTCGCCAAGCTTGGCGCGATCATCTACCTGGCTGCCGTGTTTGCCAAGCGTTCCGCCTGGCCCGCGAAGATTCGGAAACAGCCGAGCTTTTCGATGTGGGTCGACAACGTGGCGAGTGCCAAGCTGAAGCGCTGGCTCCCCGCCGTCTGGGTTGTGGCTGCCATCGCACTCATCGAGAAGGAGCCGGACATGGGGACAGGGCTCGTTATCGCCGCCGCCGGCTTTGCGATCGCCACGGCGGGAGGCGCCACGAAGCGCTCGTTGCTTGCCGGCATCGCGATTGCGATCGTGTTGTGCGGAGTCATGCTCGTCGCCCAGCCCTACCGGCGTGTTCGGATCGCTAACCACTTCCAGCGGTGGGAGCAACGCAACATCGACGACTCCGGCTACCAAACGGTGCAATCGGAGATCGCGATGGCGAGCGGCGGACTTCGGGGGGTCGGAAGCGGCGCCGGGCATGCCAAGCACCTGATGCCGGCAACCACCACCGACTTTGTGATGGCCACCGTGGCCGAGGAGTACGGGTTCATCGGAGCCATTGTCGTCTTGGGGATGCTGGGCGCTATCGTCGTTCGCCTCCTCTACCGGGCCGCGGCGTTGGAGGACCGGTTTGCACGACTCACCCTCATCGGAGTGGCCACCTGGCTTGGGTTCCAGGGCTGCGTCAACCTGCTTCAAGCCAACGGTACGCTCCCCCCCATCGGAATTCCGTTCCCGTTTGTCAGCTCGGGCGGCTCGAGCCTGCTCGCGCTCTGGGCGGCTATCGGCGTCACCGAGGCGGTCGCGGTTCGAAGGCCCGCGCCGACCCATGCCATCGTCGAGGAGGCGCCAATTGCGGCTGGTCGTGACCGGCGGCGGGACGGGCGGGCACGTCTTTCCCGCGCTTGAGATAGCCAAGGCCGCGCGTGAGCGCGGCGCGTTTGTCGCCTACTTCGGCTCTCGGCGGGGTCAGGAGGGCGATGCTTCCGAGCGTAACGACTTCCCGTTCGTCGGCTTTGGGTCTGAGCCGATCTACTCGGTCCGGTCGCCGCGGGGCTGGCTCGGATTGGCGCGTGCTCTCAACAGCGCCCGGCTCGCCAAGCGCGAACTGAAGGCGATCGGCGCCGACGTCGTGTTTTCGACCGGCGGCTACTCGGCTGCCCCGGTAGTTCAGGCGGCAAGATCCCTTGGCATCCCGTACGTCATCCACGAGGCGAATTCGGTGCCCGGTCGCTCGAACCGCCTCTTTGTCAAGGAGGCGGCGGCGTTTACCTGCGTCTTCCGCCATACCAAGAATCTCTATCCCGGCGCGGTGCGAACCGGCCAGCCGATTCGGGCCGAGCTGCGGGCGGCGGCGGCGAAAGGGGGGACTCGCCGTCCGCTCGTCACCGTGATCGGCGGCTCGCAAGGTTCCGCGTTTCTCAATCGCACGGTGCCCGCCGCCGCCGCCCTCATGAAGGCGCCCGCCCACTTTCTTCATGCGACCGGCCCGAAGCAGTTCGACGAGTTCAGAGCGACCGAGCTGCCGAAGAGCTATGAACTTCGACCCTTCATCGAGGCGGATGAGCTGGCCAAGGCCTATGGCGAGGCGCTCGTGGCGATCGGCCGCAGCGGGGGAACCTTGGCCGAATATGCGGTGTTTCGCCTGCCCAGCGTCCTCGTCCCGCTGCCGACCTCAGCCGACGACCACCAGCTTCATAATGCTAAGGAGTTCGTCGAAATGGGCGCCGCCACTCTCCTCTCCGAAGCCACAACCACGCCGCAGGCGATTGCCTCGGCGCTCGAAGGCTGGCTGGCAGACGAGCCAAGACGGCGAAAGGCCGCCGAGGCCCTCGCGGCCTGGGACATGCCGGACGCGACGGCGACAATCACCGACGTGGTCATGGGCGCGGCCCGATGAGAACGCCCGCCGAGATCGCTGAGTTCTTCGCCCCTCGCGAGGCTCTGGGCGAGTGCAAGTCCCTCTTCCTGGTCGGTATCGGCGGCGCCGGCATGAGCGGCCTCGTTCCCCTTGCATTGGCCGAGGGGTTCGCGATAGCCGGGTCCGATGCCTACGAGTCCGAAGTCACACGCTCGCTCGGGGTGCCTGTGACGGTCGGCCACTTCGAAGCGCTGCCCGAGGGCGTCGACGCCCTCGTCCTGACCGATGCGATCGACCTGGCAGCAAACCCTGAGGTCCGGGTCGCCCGAGCTCGCGGGCTTCGGCTCTTCCGGCGCTCCCAACTTCTCGGGTGGCTGCTCCGCAGTCGCAAGGTTGCCGCCGTGACCGGCACCCACGGCAAGACGACGACCACCGGCCTTCTTGGCTCGGCGCTCATTCATGCCGGGCTCGACCCGCTGGTCGTGGTTGGCGCATCCGTGCCCGACTTCGGCGGCCCGGTGCGAAACGGGAGAGGCGAGTGGGCGGTGGTAGAAGCGTGCGAGGCCTACGACGGCCTCCGCGATATCGATCCCTCGCTCGTGCTCCTTACCAATCTCGAACTCGATCACGCCGATTTCCACGGCGACTACGCCGGCCTCAAGTCAAGTGTGCTTCGGTTCGTTCGGCGCTTGCCGAAAGATGGAATCCTTATCTACGCCGCTTCGGACGCCGGGGCAACGGAGGTGGCGAAGGAAGCCGGCGTTACCGCCGAGCCGTACGTCCCCATTCCCGGCCTGGATCTCAGCCTTCCCGGCGAGCACAACGTCCTCAATGCCTCGGGCGCGATGGCGGCCGCCAAGCGGATCGCTCCGGATGCCGACGTGAGCCGGCTTCGCGAGGGGCTCCAAGCGTTCCACGGCGCTGAGCGCCGCCTCCAGGTGCTTCTAGACACGGACGTAACCGTGGTGGACGACTACGCTCACCACCCGACGGAGGTTGCGGTCTCCATTCAGGCGCTGCGGAGCCGCTATCCGGGCAGGCGCCTGATCGTGGTCTACCAGCCCCATCTGTACAGCCGCACGAAGGATTTCGGGCCCCAGCTCGCCGAAGCGCTCAGCGCCGCCGATGAAGTGGTTCTCACCGATATCTATCCCGCTCGCGAGGCGCCGATCCCCGGAATCAGCTCCGCCGTCCTTGCCGAGTGGGTTGATGTTCCGTGCCGATACGTTCCCAGCCGCCACCAGCTTGCGGCAAAGGTCCGCCGCTGGCTCGCGCCGCAGGATATCGTTGTCGGGATGGGGGCGGGGACGATCGCCAACTTCGCGCCGGCGCTCATCGCCGAGCTCGAAGACCGCCCCCTAGCCGGACTGAGTCGTCCGCTGCGGATCGCCGTTCTGTACGCAGGCGACTCGAGCGAGCGCGAGGTTTCGATTCACAGCGGCCGAGAGATTCTCGCTGCGCTGACGCGGCTGGGCCACGATGCGCAGCTTCTGGACGCCACCGAGCTCCTCCTTGGCAAGGGCGACGTCACTGGACTCACCGGACCGCACCGGCCGGACCTCGCGTTCCTCGCCGTTCACGGCACCCACGCCGAAGACGGAGCGATTCAGGGTTTCCTCGAGCTCCTGGGCATCCCATACACCGGTTCAGGAATCCAGGCCAGCGCGTTGGCGATGGATAAGTCGATGACCAAGCGGATTCTCGAGGCGAGCGGCATCCGGGTCCCCCGTGGTGTAACCCTTCGTGATCGCGATGACGCGATCCCCTTCTCAGGTCCGCTCGTCGTCAAGCCGAACGCCGAGGGAAGCACCGTCGGCGTCGCGTTCGTCCGGGAACCTTCCGAACTCTGTCCGGGCTTGGCCAAGGCCTTCAGCTACGGGGATGAGGTCATCGCCGAAGAGCTTATCGAGGGCACCGAGATCTCTGTTCCCGTGCTCGTGCACGAAGCACTTCCGCCGGTGGAAATCGTTCCCGCCACCGGGCTGTACGACTTCACTTCCAAGTACACGCCCGGGGCGACCGAGGAGATCGTTCCTGCCCGCCTGCCGGCCGAGGTCCTTGCGGAGAGTCAACATATCGCCCTGAAAGCTCACCGGCTTCTCGGGTGCGAAGGAGCTACCCGGACAGACATGATGGTCCGCGGGGCCGAGATCTTCGTCCTCGAGGTCAACACCCTCCCCGGAATGACGCGCACGTCGCTGCTTCCCAACAGCGCCGCCGCCCACGGGATCGACTTCGACACGCTGTGCGAGCGGTTGGTACGGGATGCGCTCACGCGCAGCGGCGCGCCGCACTAAGCGGCGCGTCCGGTGGGACGCGCTTCTTCTGCTGCTCCTGGCCGCTAACTTGGGTGCGGCGATCTGGAATAGTCCGCTCCTCCCGCTGCGGCGGATCCGGGTCGTGGGCGCTCAGCCCGAAGATCGCGACGCCATCGATGCAATCGTGCAGCACGAATCCGGCATCGCGGCGCTCGCGGTGAACGTGCCCGCGCTCGAGTGTTCCGTGCAACGCTTGCCCGAGATCGAGCGGGCGGCCTTCAGCGTCAACGTCTTTGGGAGCGCCCGTTTGAATCTGCGGTATCGAACGCCCGTCGCCCGAATCGGCCACTCTCAACTCGCTCTGGACCACGAGGGGCGGATCTGGAAGACCCGCCAATCGCTCGCTCACCTTCCATCGGTTCGGCTCCCGGCCAAGGCGCTTACCGCGCGCCTCGCCCTGGCTCGCTCCGCACCGGTTTGCGGAGTTGCCGCCCTTGCCGAGTCGTTGCCCCGGCACTGGCCGGATTTTAAAGGTGAGATTGCCCTCGATGGGGCCGGGACGGTGTGCTTAAATAGAGGTGACTCAGGACGAGTCGTGCTTGGAGGTGCCGAGGCCATGGATGAGAAATTGTCAAAGCTCGCCGGCCTTCTCCGCGAACGCCCCGAGTTGTTCACCGGGGCCATCGAAGTGAACCTGACGGCCCCAAGCCATCCTGTGTTTAGCCATGTCTCGCTTGGGCATCCGACCGCTGATTAATCGATCACCCGAATTCGCCTGGGTTTGGCCGGTCAGCGCGATGTGCCTCATCCTCGGCGTGATGCTTCGGCTGGCGTGGGTGACCGAGCAGACACGGTCCGCCCGCTTCGCGATCGCCGCCCCCCAATTGCAGGCCCGGGTGGGCGCGGGCTCGCTCGATCTCCAGGAAGAGGCAAAGAAGCTTTCTGAGGAGGTCCAGCACTTGCGGGCGGAGAACACCAAGATGGAGAGTTCCATTTCGACCCAAACCGGTTCGACCAAGGTGCTCAACGAGCAGCTTCAGGAGACGAAGGCGTTCGCCGGGTTGACCGAAGTCGAGGGCCCGGGCCTCATGGTGACGCTGCGGGACAGCAGCAAGGCTCCGATGGCATTTCAGAACGAGCAGATCATCCATGACGGCGACGTGCTTCGGGTAGTGAACGAGCTCTGGAACGCCGGCGCCGAGGCCGTCGCCGTCAACGGCCACCGCGTGGTCACCACCACCAGCGTGCGATGCGTCGGCTCAACCATTCTCATCAACAACACGCCAATCGCCTCCCCAGTCGCAATCCGCGCTATCGGCGAAGCCGACACGATGCAAGGCGCCCTCAACCTCCCGGGGGGCGTGCTCGCGGAAATCCGCAGCATCGATCCCTCGATGGTCCAGCTCACTCCAGTCAAGGCGATGCGCCTTCCCGCCTTTTCGGGCAGCACGACTCACCGCCTGTTGAAGGTTCCGGCCCCTCCGAAATGAAGACGTTCCGCGGGAGTGACCGATGTATCTGATCCCGGTTTTCGCCCTTGTGCTGGGCGTCATCGTCGGCGCCTTTTGGAGCCACCCGCTTACCGGCGCCTACGGCCAGTACATGGCGATTGCGTGTCTGGCGGGCCTCGATACCATTTGCGGCGGTATCCGGAGCGGGCTGGAAGGGAAGTTTCACCAGGACATCTTTGTCACCGGCTTCTTCTCGAACATCATCATCGCGTTCGGCTTGGCCTGGCTCGGCGAAAAGATCTTCGTCGACCTCTATCTCGTCGGCGCGCTGGTGCTCGGTTGGCGCATCTTCAACAATCTAAGCCTCATTCGTCGCTACCTCTTGACCCGACTCAAAGACGCCTCCGAGCGGCGGCGCCTAAACCGTATTGCCGCCCAAACCGAGGGCGCGCAAACCGCGGTAGCTTTGGGTCAAGCTGACACAACTGCTTAACAATGGGAATCGCTACTGTATTGGATGTGGGGTCGACCAAGGTCACGTGCCTGGTCGCCGAGCCGATCGCCGGAGACGGAATCGGGATCGTCGCAGTAGGAACCGCTCCGTGTACGGGCGTTAAGCGCGGCGTCGTCAGCGACATCGAATCGACCGCCCAGGCCATCAGCGCCGCGGTCGGGCAGGTCGAAGGCAAGCTCGGCGTCGAGGTCAACGATTTCCATGTCAGCGTGAACGGCAGCCACGTCGAGGGTTCGACCGCGCGGGGCATGGTGCCGATCCTCCCCCGTTCCCGTTCGATCACGCGCGAAGACGTCCTCCAGGTCCTTAACCACAGCCGCCAGATCCCGGTCTCTGATGCGCTCGAGCTGCTCCACACCATGCCGCGGGAGTTTGTCATCGACGGCGAGCACGGCGTTCACCAGCCGGTCGGCCGCACCGGCGGGCAACTCGAGGTCTCCACTTACGTGCTAACCGGCAAGCGAGAGGCGATCGAGCCCCTGGAGCGCGCGGTTGGCGGCGCAGGCAAGCGAGTCGGGCAACTCATCGCCGGACCGTTGGCCTCCGGCATGGGCGTTCTTTCGCCGCAGGACATCGAGTTCGGGGCCGTCTGTATCGATATCGGGGGCGGCAAGACCGACGTCGCGGTTTTTAGCGAAGGCTCGCTGATTCATTGCGCGAGCATCCCCATCGGCGGAACGCTCGTCACGAGCGACATCGCGCACCTCGTGCGCACGAGCACCGAAACCGCGGATTCATTGAAGGTCGCGAAGGGCGCCGCCATGTCGGCCTCCGTTCCCGAGGGCGACTCCGTCGACGTCATGCAGCTCGGTCACATCGAGGCGCGCCCGATGCAACGCCGCGTGCTCTGCGAAATCATCGAGAGCCGTATGCGCGAGATCGCCAACCATGCCAAGACCGTGATCGAAAAGAGCGGTAAGTCGCGCTTTGCGAACGGCGTTTCACTTACCGGTGGCGCCAGCATGCTCCCGGGCACCGCCGAGCTTTTCGAGGCGATTCTCGGGGTTGGCACGGTCCGGTCCGGCCGCCCATCGCAATCGCTTCCCGCGATGCCGGTCAACGCCCCGTCCGCCGCATCCTTCTCGGCCGCCGTCGGGCTGGCCCGCTTCGCGTTCGACAGCTTCGAGGACGAGTTGGTACCCGCCAACGGGCAAAACTGGCAGGCGAAAGTTCGGTCTCTCTGGTCGATGTTCGCCGCGAAGCCCTAGCATTTTTCGCATTCCCCAAGGTATCCACAGAGTCTCCACCGCATACCGGGCGGCGGAGGCTTCAAACTTGGGGGAGTTCGGAGCACGGTTAACGGAACACACCACATGGCAAACAATCAGTTAGAGGGCGGAAGCGCAGTTATCAAGGTTATCGGTGTTGGCGGAGGCGGATCGAACGCCGTCAACCGGATGATTGCCACCGGGATTCAGGGCGTCGAGTTCATCGCGATGAACACAGACATCCAGGTCCTCAACCTGTCGGACGCTAAGCGCAAGATTCAGCTCGGCACGAACCTCACCCGCGGCCTCGGCGCGGGCGGCAACCCCGAGGTGGGTAAGAGCGCGGCGGAAGAGTCCAAAAACGAAATCCGGAAGGCCATCGAAGGCGCCGACATGGTCTTCATCACCGCCGGCATGGGCGGCGGTACCGGCACCGGCGCGGCGCCGGTGATCGCCGACCTCGCCCGTGAAATCGGTGCTCTGGCGGTTGCCGTGGTGACCCGTCCGTTCGGGTTCGAGGGGCCGCGCCGGTCCAGGACCGCGGATGCGGGTGTCACGAGCCTCCTTGGCCGGGTGGACACCATCATCACGATCCCCAACGATCGTTTGCTCGACGTGGTGGAGCGCAGGACGACCCTGAGCGACGCATTCCGCGTGGCCGACGACGTACTACGCCAGGGTGTTCAGGGAATTTCCGACATCATCACCATTCCCGGCCAGATCAATGTGGACTTCGCCGACGTGCGCGCGGTCATGACCAACGCCGGCCCCGCCCTGATGGGGATCGGCTATGGCGTCGGAGAGCAGCGCGCGCTTCAAGCTGCGCAAAGCGCGACGAGCAGCGCCCTGCTCGAGCAGACCATCAACGGCGCGAAGGGACTCCTGGTCAACGTCACGAGCTCCGAAGATCTGACCCTTACCGAGGCGACCGACGCGATGAATTACATTCAGTCGCTTTGCGACTCCGAGGAAGCCAATATCTTCTTCGGGACCGTCGTCGATCCGGCCCTCGAAGGCACCGTCCGCGTTACCGTTCTCGCTACCGGCTTCCTGCCCGATACCCCCAGCGCGGAGAAGGCGATGGATGCGCTGGTGGGGCAGGCGCTTGTAGAGCCGGAACCAGTGAGGCAGCGCCTGCACGTGAACCCCAGTCGCCGTGAGCCGGTCGCCGAGGCCGCCAACGTCTACGACGAAAGCGATCTCGACATCCCAGCTTTCATCCGCGAGCACCGGAACTAAACCGGCAAAAACCGATGTCGTTGGCGCTTTGCGCCAACGACTTTTCCACACTTTCCGAACGCCGAATCGTTGCACGATTCTGGGTCGTCACGACTTATGATGTCGCCGCGCGTTCTACTCGGATCCAGCTTCTTTCTTTTGGCCGCCGCCCCCGTTCTGGCCGGGATCACCGCCGCCAGCCGGTCTGCCGGGACGCTCGCGGAGACATTCGCCACCGCCCAGCCGATCTCCACCCCGATTCGGCTCGAGCGGACGCCTCGCATGGACGGCGTCTATCGCGCGGACGAGTGGGATCTGCTTTGGGGCCAAGTGCCGCCGCCGGTGGATGCCGGGAAAGCCGCGCCCCCACCCGCGCCGGCGCCTCTTCTGCCCAAGGGAGATATTTCCGGCGCAAAGACGCCGGGGGATGAGGGCAAGCCGCCCGCTACACCGACGACGGGCACGATCCTGACCGGGGCGATCGGCCCCATTACTCCACCGCCGACCACGACCGACACCGGCCACCAGAAGGCGCCGAACACGACGCCGATCGACCAAACGCCACCTCCGGCCCCCAAGACGGCATCCCCGGTTACGACGCCTCAATCCGGCACCGCCCCGCTGACGCCCATCAATATCCAGCCGATCAAACAGGAGGTGAAGCCCGTCCCGGTCCCCGCGCCCGCGCCCCCTCCTCCCCCGCCCGCGCAGGCCACGTTTATGACCTGGGAGCCCGGCAAGCTTTACTTCGGCGCCTTCGTTTCGCCTAACAGCGACATGCTCGTTAGCATCGACGCTTCGAACAACGGCTTCCTCATCGGTAGGGACAACCTCGAGTTTCGCGTCACCCCCGGCCCCACGCCCAAGGTCAGGGCGCGAATCCTGGACGCAACTTCCTCCAGCGGTCCCGCATGGGTCGATGCGCCGGGCTTCGAGATGGCGGCGGTCGCCGTCTCCGCCGTCCAGCCGGACGGCAACCTGTTCGTCGAACTCGCCGTCACCGATCCCGGCTACGGAATCCTCAAGACCGCCCTTAAGGACTCAATTGGAATTCGCGTTGACGGGGTTGCCACTACCGCTCCCGTCACCGAACCGAGCCTGCCGCGAATGATGAGCACGGTGCAGCTCGCAGATCAGCGCGTTCATAACCTGCCTGAGGGGATCGGCGCCCTTGTGGCCGCCAAGGGCCGCAGCGTCGTGGCCGGCGGCGCCACCACCGTGAAGCTCAAGCTCACCGGGAACGAGACGTCCGGCATCAAGTTCGTCGAGATTAGCGGGGAAGGGGCCCTCGCCGATAAGGTCAACTCCCTGCGCGTGCCATCCCCCAGCTTCAGCCCCCGCGGCGATGCCGTGATCGACTACCCGACCAAGGTCGTTTCCACGGCGAACGTGGGTTACGGCGTGCTGAGGGGCGAACTCACCGGCATCGGCTGGATCGGCGGCTCCGTCGAGTCCTCTTTCCGGGTTGCTCCTGCCCTCGATGTCTTGGCTCCCGCCAAGAGCGGGAAGGTCTCCCTCAAGCCGCAGCGCCTCACGTGCGCCGCCGACATTCTCTCCAACACCGATCAGCGCATCGAAGGGAACTTCCAGGTCTTCCCGCCGGAAGGGTGGCGCGTAATTGACGGTACCGACAAGAACTTCTTCATCTACGACAAGGGCACGAAGGCTCTTCGGCAGTTCGTTCTTGAAGCTCCCGCGGGTGTCAAAGGCACGTTCAAGACCAGGCTGAGGATCGTCGCGCTCGGTTCCATCACCGAACAGCCGTACTGGATAACGATTCTGTAGGAACGCTTCCGCGGAGCCGATATTGTTAACAGGCCGTCGAGGAAGCCGGCCTGTTTATGGCTTACGTCAGGGGCAACTTCATCCCGCTTGCAACCCCCT
>Ga0070734_10003737_pt1 | contig 15392 bp, 15 predicted proteins | sample Coa_R1_8_FD_66444 | JGI IMG/M metagenome (GOLD analysis project Ga0070734, IMG submission 66444) | Surface soil microbial communities from Centralia Pennsylvania, which are recovering from an underground coalmine fire - Coalmine... | ecosystem: Environmental > Terrestrial > Soil > Unclassified ...
GCCCGCAGCATTCGCTCCGGAGCCAGTCCCGCTATGTTGGTGATCCCTTGTTCCACTTGGCTGACTCCCGCATAGCATCCTTCGAAGAAGAACAGTTCCACCGCGTCGTCCACGGGGCCCGTGAAGTGGGCTTTAAAACCGAACAGCCGTTCGCTCCCCGGCGGTGCGACTGCTTTTCTTCCCGTGGCAAGAACGACGTTTGCGTTCGGATCTGCTTGTCCCGTCCACGTCTCTCTGATCGTCCGCGCGCTCCGTGCGGCAGCCGTGTCGAAAAGAAATCTGTCAAACGCATAGCGGCTTAAGCCAAAGGCCGGCTCCATCAGTACCGAACGTTTTTCTCGCGGACCGAAGTGCAGCGTCATTCGGCGGATGGTCGCTGGACCCAATGCCAAGAAACCATCCATGCAGTCCAGCCGGGTCAGAATCTCGCCGATCTCCGGCGACAGAAATTCGCCGCAGACCTTATGCCGGGGTAAGCGCGATTTCTCGATGATGGTGACAGAAGCGCCATGCTTCAAAGCGCGAAGCGCTGCGGCGGATCCGGCAAGGCCTCCGCCCACCACCTGAACCTCAGGCGCAGTTGAAGGCATGGTCTAAACTCTAGCGGAAAATCTCGCTGAGCGGAACTTCTAGGGCAGGATTCTCGGTTCGAAGCACGCCGTCCTTCACTTCTTGCCATCCAGTCCGCGGAGTCGCGAAAAAGGCCTTTTTCGTTTGGGGATCCAGAATCCACGCATAGGGAACGCCCATTGCAAAATAGTCGTTGATCCGTTCCTCAACGCGAGTCATTCGGTCTTCCGGCGAGAGAACCTCAATACACAGAAACGGAGGCTTGGTGAGAATCTGCTCCTCGGGATCTCCGAGGACGACGCAGACATCTGGAATCCGGAAACGCCGTGGCTTGACTTGAACTCGTATCTCCGGAAGCACCTCAATGCCGAGCGGCTCTTCATAGCGCGCCAGGAAAACTACAAGTCTGCTTTGAATCCTGCTGTGGCTCAGTTCCCCCAAGTTGCGCTGCTCTATGTGTCCATCCACATAGTCGCAATCGGGACGAAAAGTAGACGCTAAATACTCTTCAACGGAGATCAGCGTCCGGCTGGACATGCCTTCAAGGTATCACGCGTTACGCGCGATCGAGGTAGGCCGACTCGGACGTCGAAACGCGAATTTTCTCGCCTTCGCTGATGAACGGCGGAACCTGGACCACCAGCCCCGTTTCCAGTTTGGCGGGCTTGGTGACGTTCGAAACCGTCGCACCCTTCAGGCCCGGCTCGGTTTCCACCACCGTCAGATCCACCGAGGCAGGCAGCTCTACACTGATCGCTTTGCCTTCGTAAAACTCGACCGCCACCTTTAGATTCGGCGTCAGGAAGTTGACCGCGTCGCCGAGCAGATCCTTCAGCAGGTGCATCTGCTCAAACGTCTCGGTGTTCATGAAGTAGTAGTATTCTCCATCGTCGTAGAGAAACTCCATCTCCTGCTCGTCGAGCGACGCCTTTTCCACTCGATCCTCGGAAGAGAACCGGTGCTCCACCATCGTGCCCGTGCGGAAGTTGCGCATTTTCACCTGAACGAAACCGCGCAGGTTGCCGGGTGTGCGATGAACCATCTTGAAGATCGAGTACAACTCATTGTTGAACTTGACCACCATGCCCGGACGCAATTGGGTTGAAGAGATCATAAGGGAAACTGTTAGTTTAACAGATTGCCCGTTAATTCTCGGTTGGAGTCTTTTCCAAGTGGTCGACCACGATGGTTTCGACTGATGCTTTGCGCGCGTCCAGCTTTAGGCCGAGCTTCTGAACCGCCGAGAAAATTGCACCGCCCGATGGATCCGAAGCGGCCGGAACAACCGCATTCGCTCCTGGCCCTCCCGGACCACCGAAGTTTCCGCCCAACTGCGCCCGAGCCGCCGCCATAACGTCCAGCATTGAAAGATCCAGCGTGACCTGATAGCCGCCCTTGAGCTCGGTCATATCCAAAACCGGACGATCCACGAAGCTGGTAAGCAGTTCCGCCAGCCCAGCCATCGTAATCTTGGCCGCCTCCAGGTGCATCTGGCCGTCGTCACCCATCCCGATCTTCATTTTTCCGAACTGAGGGCTGCTGACCGTCGCGCCGCCGCGGCCCATACCGCGCCCGCCACCTTCCTGCTGGATGCGAACTTCACCTTGCCCCGTGTTCATTACGATCGCTCCGTCCGGCTTCGACGAATCTGCAGCCGGGGCATCCGCCTCGGGCGCGGCTTCCTTCAGCTTTGACCCGGTCTTTCCAACGATCAACGCGTACACGGAGCGTTCTCGATTCTCGCGATGATACGCCAGCTTGAAGCGATCCATAAGGAGGTTCAGCAGCATATCGGGAACCTGATCTTCAGTCGCGCCATCGGGGAGCTTAGCCTCGATGTCCCACCTCTCGGTGTTTATGAAATCCGCCGCCGTTCCACCGCCGGAGATCTGATATTGCTTCACCCGAAACACCTGCGGAAGCAAGGCGAAGATCGGCATGCCACTGATCGACACCCTCGCTCCATCTACGTTCATGCCGATGCGGAGCTTGCCCGACCGGATGGCATCAGGATTGAGCGCCGCCGCGGGCTTGATACTGGCGACCTCAAACTCGAGCTTTGGACTCGAGTGAGGAACTGGCGCCTGCCCGAACATCGCGGCCGCCAACAAAAAGCCTGCAAGTGTCTTGCACATAGGATCTACCTCTATTGTTACGCGCCAACCCCGAGATTGTTCCATTTTTGCCTTGACAATGTTATATATTACTAGTACACTATCGATATAGATGGCGAAGCCCGAATCAGCACCGAGAGCCTCCTTTCAGTTCCGGCTGGATCCGCACAGCGGCGTGCCGGCGTACCGGCAAATCATCGATCAGGTGCAAGCTGGTCTTGCCTCCGGAGTTTTGACGGCGGGCGCTCAGTTACCAACAGTGCGTCAGGTTGCGGTCGATCTCGCGATCAATCCCAACACAGTTTTACGTGGTTATCGGGAACTGGAGATCCGGGGTGTGCTCGAAACACAACAGGGCACCGGCACGTTCATCTCGGATCGCAAGGTGAATCACGACGAAGGGGAGCGGGCGCGCCAGTTGAACCAGCTCGTGAGCGAATTCGTGGCCCGAGCCGGAGCCAACGGATTCACCCTCCAGGAACTGATGGACCGCTTAATCGAATTTGAAGACAAGGGGAAATAGCGATGCCTCAAATGAAACCCGTAAATACTGTAAGCGCTCCCGGAGCCGCCGCCTTCGGATTATGCCTGGTGGCCGGAACGGTTGTCACGGCACTGTTGCGCAGCCCGATTCCGTTTTATGCGGGGGCGCTTGTGGGCTTGTACTGCATGCTCTCGATTAAGGTAGTCCGGCAGTGGGAAAAAGTCGCCGTGCTGCGCTTGGGCCGCTACGTGGGACTGCGCGAACCGGGCATGTTCTGGATCATCCCCATCATCGATACTTTGACGCCATACGTCGACCAGCGCGTGCGCGTGACCAGCGTCAGCGCGGAGTCTACCCTCACGCGTGACACCGTCCCCACCAACGTGGACGCCATCGTGTTCTGGCTCGTCTGGAATGCCGAAAAATCGCTGCTCGAAGTCGCGGATTTCACGGACGCCATCCTCATGAGTGCGCAAACTGCCCTGCGCGAAACCATCGGCCGCCACGAACTCGCCCAAATGATTTCCGAACGCGAGACACTGGGACGCGAGTTGCAGCGTGTCCTGGACGAGAAAACCAACCCCTGGGGCATCACGGTTCAATCCGTCGAGATTCGCGACGTGCGAATTCCGCAGCTTCTCGAAGACGCGATGTCGCGAGAAGCGCAGGCCGACCGGGAGCGCCGCGCACGTATCATCCTGGGCGAGGCGGAGACGCAAATCTCTGACAAATTCGCTCAGGCGGCGCAGGTCTATGCCGACAACCCCGTCGCGCTGCACCTGCGCGCGATGAACATGCTGTATGAGTCGATCAAAGAAAAAGGTGCGATGGTGATCGTGCCGTCGTCCGTGGTCGAGACCATGGGCCTCGGTGGCATGCTGGGTACAGCCACGCTGGCTAAGAATCAATGATTTCGGGGCGGACCATTGGGTTTCGTGGTATGCCGAGACATCGCATTCGGCCGGGTGCTGTATCATCAAACATACACCCGCATGATTTCTCAGACGATCCTGGAAGGCCTTACATTCGATGACGTCTTGCTGCTGCCGGCGCGGAGCGAAGTAGTCCCAACCCAAACCGATACGCGGACCTGGCTCACCCGGAAAATCGGACTGAATATTCCGATCGTCAGTTCGGCCATGGATACCGTAACCGAGTCCCACCTGGCGATTGCGCTCGCGCAACAGGGTGGCATCGGCATCATCCATCGCAACATGACCATCGACCGCCAAGCCGAAGAAGTCGACAAGGTGAAGCGGTCGGAGAGCGGCATGATCGTGGATCCTGTGACCGTGGATCCAGAGCAAATGATCGGCGACGCGCTCGACGTAATGAAGCGCTACCGGATCTCCGGCGTGCCTGTGACCAAGCATGGCAAGCTGGTGGGAATCCTGACCAACCGCGACCTGCGCTTTGAAACGCGCACCGACGTTCCCATTTCGAGCGTGATGACCAAGGAGAATCTCATCACTGTGGGAGTGGGCACGACGCTTGAGGAAGCCGAAGCGATTCTGCATCAGCATCGCGTGGAAAAGCTGCTGGTGGTGGACGATCACTACAACCTCAAGGGCCTGATTACCGTCAAGGACATTCAGAAAAAATTAAAGTATCCCAACGCTGCCAAGGACGCCCAGGGGCGCCTGCGCGTGGGAGCCGCGCTGGGATCTTCGGGCGATATCCTGGAACGCGCGCAGGAGTTGATGAAGAAGAAGGTAGACGTGATCGCCATCGATTCCGCGCATGGCCATCACAAGGGAGTGATGGACGCCATCGCGGCGGTGAAGCGCGAATTTCCCGAAGTGCAACTGATCGCAGGCAACGTAGCTACCTACGAAGGCGCGCGCGATCTGATCGCCCTCGGCGTGGACGGAGTCAAAGTTGGGATTGGACCCGGCTCGATCTGCACTACCCGCGTCGTGAGCGGCGCAGGCGTCCCGCAGATCACGGCCATCTCCGAATGTGCCAAGGCAACCGCCGGCACGGGTGTTCCACTCATCGCCGACGGAGGTATTAAGTTCTCGGGAGACGTTACCAAGGCGATCGCCGCTGGAGCGGACTGCGTGATGATCGGCAGCCTGTTTGCGGGCACCGAGGAGAGCCCCGGCGAAACGATTCTGTACCAGGGCCGAACCTTCAAGAGCTATCGGGGCATGGGTTCCATGGGAGCGATGTCGCAAGGCTCAGCCGACCGCTACCAGCAAGATGCCAGCGGCAAACTGGTGCCCGAAGGCATCGAAGGACGAGTGCCGTACAAAGGCATGCTGGCCGATCTGGTTTATCAAATGGTCGGCGGCCTGAGGTCGGGCATGGGCTACTGCGGCTGCGCCACCATCGGGGACCTCCGCGAAAAGGCGCAATTCGTGCGAGTCACCTCAGCCGGCTTGCGCGAGAGCCACGTGCACGACGTCATCATCACCAAGGAAGCCCCCAACTACCGGCTGGAGTAAGATCGAGCTTTGAGGACTCCAGTCTCCGAGTTCGTTCCCCTTCCGTTGACGAGTCGCCGGAGATCCCAGGTCAAGTGAATCGGTTGATGAAACCGTCTACGCTGCCAATCGATAGCAAGCTGCGTGGAGCGATCTGTCAGGTTGCTACGTCGGCTATCTAGCCGAAGTACGCTCATCCACCCACGGCCTGCGCCGCTCGACAGCCGTCGTGACAAGCGAACAGCTCGCTCCACCATGAGATACTCCAAAGATAGTCGTGTGGGAGGCTAGGGGATTTGCCTCGGGAGGTGCTTGATGAAACGCCTTTTGAAATGGGTGGGAATCCTATTCGCGGTAGTGGTACTGGCCGTTATCAGCCTGCCTTTCCTCATTAACGTCGATCAATTCCGCCCCACGCTCCAATCCGACTTGAGCAGCGCCCTCGGCCGCGACGTGACGCTGGGAAATCTGCAACTCAAAATTCTTTCGGGTGAGGTCACGGCGGACGATCTCTCGGTCTCCGAAGATCCGGCCTTCGGGAAACCCGCCTTCCTGCAAGCCAAGTCCCTGCATGTCGGCGTGGAACTGTGGCCCTTCATCTTCTCGCGCAAGCTCATTGTCACCAATCTGACCATCGATCAACCAGAGATCGCGGCGGTGCAATCCCCCGTGGGCGACTGGAATTTCTCCACCCTTGGGGCAAAGACGAAACCAGCGGCGGCCGCGACACCAGCCTCTTCGACCTCAGACGCGGCCCACCTGCCCTTGGATCTTTCCGTGAAACTCATCCGGATCACCAACGGCCGTCTGATTCTCCGCAGAACCGTGGGCCATTGGAAGCCGCTCGAACTGGACCAGGTGAATATCGAACTTCGCGATTTTGCTAGCGCCTCTACCTTTCCCTTTTCACTTTCCGCCCAAGTGCACGGAGGCGGCACGATTCAACTGGATGGCAAAGCGGGTCCGATCAATCCCGCGGATTCGGCGATGACCCCCGTGAGCGTGACTCTGAAAGCGGCCCAGCTCGATCTGGCCAACTCCGGCATGAACGACGCCGCTCCCTTTGTCACCGGGCTCGCTGCCTTCGATGGCAGCGGCGAATCGGACGGCGTCACGATGAAGCTCAACGGCAAGCTCAAAGGCGACAAAATGAAGCTGTCGAAAAATGGAACGCCCGCGACTCGCCCCTTGGAAGTCGACTTTTCCATTCAACACGATCTTCGGAAGCACTCGGGCGTGATCCATCAAGGCGATATTCACATCGGCGGCGCTGTCGCGCACCTCACGGGAACCTATGCCGAGCAGGGCGAAGCCATGACAGTCAATCTGAAGCTCTCCGGTCCCAACATGCCTGTCCAGGAGTTGGAAGGGCTTCTACCGGCCTTCGGAGTCGTGCTGCCGGCGGGAACCTCTCTCCAGGGAGGAACTGCGAATGCCAATCTCTCGATGGAAGGTCCCGCTGATCGCCTGGTGACGACCGGATCGCTGGCGCTCAATGGCACGCGCCTGGTCGGCTTTGACCTTTCTAAAAAAATGTCGTCCATCGAGAAACTCGCCGGAATAAAAGCGAACCCGGACACGGAGATTCAAACGCTCAGCGCGAACGTAAAATCGGCGCCGGATGGATTGAGCGCACAAGATATGCAACTCGTCGTGCCCGCGATTGGCGAGTTGAGCGGCGCCGGCACCGTCAGTCCTGAGAACGCCCTGAATTTCAAGATGAGCGCGATCGTTCACGCCTCCGGCATCATGGCTGTGGTAGGGAAGACGCCGATACCGTTCACCGTGGAAGGCACGGCTTCGGAGCCGGTATTCAAGCCGAACCTGGGCGCCGTCGCCAAAGAAGAGGTTAAGAGCGTCGGAAAAGATGTCGAGAAAGCCGCCGGCGGACTCCTCAACGGCCTGCTGGACAGGAAAAAGAAGGACTAATCACGCATCGTCTCGATTCAGCATGTCCATCATCCGGCCAATGAAGTAGCCGGTGATTGCCGCGAGCACGAAAGACAGAATCCACACCAGAGGCGAGTCCATACCCGCCTATCGGCAAACTGGAGCGAAAGTAATATACTGGTTCAGCCTTAAAGGAGGGTGCCACAGATGTCGTTTTTCGCTTGGATCGTACTGGGATTGATCGCGGGGTTCATCGGAAGCAAAATCGTAAACAAGCGGGGTGAAGGCCTCATCATGGACATCGTTCTGGGAATCGTGGGAGCCGTCGTCGGAGGATGGCTCGCCGGCTTCTTCGGAATCGCTGGCGTCTCCGGCCTGAATCTTTATAGTCTGCTGGTCGCGGTCGTGGGCGCAATCGTGGTCCTGGTCGTCTATCACGCCATTCGCAGAGCCGTCTAGGCGGTCCGGCTCCGAAATTCTTCGCCGCCGGTTTGAAACGCAGCCCTTCGAAAACTCACCGTTATTCGGAAGGAGTTTCGAATGGCTAGCGATTCCGGTCAGAACAAGGGCGCTCCCCGCGTAGACTTCGGGCCCGCCAGAAAGTACGTTCGCAACGGGACAGGTCGCCATCCGCGCGTATGGCAGGAGAATCATCCGGCTGTAGTTGCAGGACAACCTACTGCCCCGCGAGCCCCCCACGGCAGCATCCCCCGCACGCCATTAGCCGAACGTCTCCGTCGGCGTGTGGAAGAACACATGGAGAGGTGAAGTATGCAGCTCTGCTTCCATAATAGTTATTCCTCTCCTCTTTGGGTCGCGGTCATGTGGTACAGTCCCGGGCCCTGCGGCGGCGAAGGCGGTAACTGGGCGACTGCGGGCTGGTGGCAGGTTGACCCTGGCGGCACGGTGCACACCGACGTCTGGACGGCCAACCGTTATTTCTATATCTATGCTGAAGCCGAGGATGGCGCAGTATGGGGAGGCGACTACGGACCTGTCTACGCCACCAACCAGGCGTTTCAAGGATGCCTGAACATCGCCAATTCTCAAGAGTTTCCGATCGGCATGGCGCAGATCGACGCCGGATGGTGGTTCTGGTCGTATATCACCTATACCATGACTCTCGAATAGCGCCAGCATGATCCCGGAGCGCGGGGTTTCGCGCGGAATCGATCAGGAGTCGCTCATGAAATACGCAGCGTCCGTCCTGATCCTTTCGATTGGGTTAAACTCCACTCCGGTAGCCGCCCAAACTACAGCGGGAACCTGGAACTCGCGTCTCCTGCCGAACGTCAGCGGATCGTTTACACCGCAGACCGTAAACTTCGCGGCCCGTAACTGGAACCTGGATGATTTCTCCTACGCCGGATACTATTTAGGCGCGAAGAGTCTCGGCTCGGTCCCCTGCAACGTCGCGAATGTGACAGCCACGGGGGACATTACCGCGGCCGTGCAGGCAGCGATCAATACCGTGGGCCAGGCTGGAGGCGGAATCGTAAAAATTCCAGCCGGCACGTTCGTCATGTCCAGCTCGGTCGCTGTGACGTATAACAATGTCTCGATCGAAGGCGCGGGCAGCGGCCAGACGACCATCAACGTCCCATCCACATTCGCTTCGCCCGACGATCCCTACGACGGAGACGGCCTGTTCACGTTCGGCCGAACCTTGGGAAGCACCACCGAGAACGACGGCTGGGTCAACAAAGGGACTATCCTCACCAGTGCCTCCGCGGTGATCCATCGCGGCGACATGCAAGTTACCGTGGCCGACGCATCCAAAATCAACGTGGCTGACTGGATCGTGGTGCAGCAGTTTTTCTGGACCGCGCTGGTGAACAACAACTCCACCTCGCCCGATCAATGGCCGGCCAACAACTCCTACGAGTTCTCCTTCACTTACTTGCGCCAGGTCACGGCCAAATCCGGCAATCTGGTTTCCCTCGACGCACCGATTCCATGGACTCTGGATCCGGCCAACAACACCGTCCGCATCCGAGCGACCGACGGCCAGATGATCGAGAACACGGGCGTGAAAGGCATGACCATCCGCTTCGCGAACAATACGCTCGCCTTCACGGGACGCCCGCATGGAAGCGCGGTCTACTTCGAGGGCGTCCGCAACGGCTGGGTCTACGACGTCCAGGTCTTCAACTTTCCCCGCAATGGAATCTATGTGAGCTATAGTGCCCGCATCACGATTCTCGATTCTTGGGTACAGACCGCACAGGATACCGGCGGTGACGGCTACGGTTATGGATTCCTCGTCTCGCCGGGTCAGAACATCCTCATCAAGCGCTGCCACGGTGAGGCCGCGCGCCATAATTTTATCCTGTCGCATCCGCAGACCTCGGTGGTGGTCGAAACGCAGAACGCATCGGTCAACGCGACCCAGCCCGACGACACACATTTCGCCTTCGAGCAAGCCATTCTCTGGGACAAGCATTCCCAGACAGGTGGCGAGGCGCTGGAGGCGCTGAATCGCGGCGACGAGAGTAGCGGAGCGTACGAGACGCTGGCATCCGGCGTCATCTGGAACTTCTACGGAGATGGCGTGAGCCTTCCGAATTTTCCTGGCGGCGGTCTGTTCCTCAAACCCTCGCCCGACGGCCAGTTGATCGTCGTCGGTGTCACCGGCCAGCATACGGTCTATGACAACTCCCAGGGCAACGTGAGCCCGTTCGTCAAAGGCCAGCTCATGCTCGCCAATCCTGGCCTTCAGGTCGGCGCCAGCGCGGGAGCTTTGCAGAACGTGCTCTACGAGGGACTTTATCAAAGTGGCTTGCAACCAGCGTCGCTCTACGAAGCGCAGCGCAGTAATCGAATCGCGTCACCACCAGCCGATTGGGTGGATGCGTGCGGGGTTGCTCCGGTTCTGAATACAGGCGGAATCGTGAACGCCGCCAGCTTCTCGCCAGGACCGCTTTCACCGGGTGAGATCGTAACGCTCTTCGGAAAGGGCATGGGCCCGGCGGCTCTGACCGGTGCGACCCTGAATCCGCTGGGCGTTTATGACAGCTCCGTGGGCGGAACGCGTGTCCTGTTTGATGGCGTCCCGGCGCCCATACTTTATTCCCGCACGGACACCGTCAGCGCGGTGGTCCCGTATTCCACCACGGGAAAATCGACCACGGCCGTGGCAGTTGAATACCAAGGGCAGCCCTCCGCGACTGCACAATTCTCGATCGCCCCGGCGGCTCCTGGAATCTTCCAATTAGGGAGTTCCAGTTGGGTGATCAATCAAGACGGAACGATCAATTCGCCAACCAATCCGGCCGCGTCCGGATCAACCGTGATCTTCTACGCCACTGGAGGAGGCCAAACAAATCCCGCCGGCGTGGATGGCAGTTTAGCCGCCGCACCCTATCCGTCACCCGTCGCGCCCGTGTCCGTCACCATCGGAGGGACCAAAGCCGCGGTCGCCTACGCCGGAGCGGCGCCGGGTTTCATCGCGGGCCTGCTCCAAATCAACGCGCAGATTCCCACGGGTCGTTCATCACCCGCTCTGCTGGTTCTAACCATCGGAGGCGCGTCCAGCCAATCCGCGTCCGCAATCGCCATCAAATGACGTGGCGCACGCACTCGTGCGTGCCGTGTCGGGACTTTCTCGACACCATCTTCTAGTAACATTTAGATTGACCGAGCGTGCCAGCTTCTCCCTCGACCGCGCCGACGCGCGCGTCCTTCGGGAAACCATCTCAAAGCTCAAAGCAATTGGGTATGTTGAGACAAACGTGAAGGACCGCCTCGGTCTGGACGATCTCGCCGATCTGAATTGGCGTCACGTCCCCATGTACCGAGCGGAACGTCTCGCCTCCCGCCATCCTCTCGCTCTAGCGATCGACTTGCTCCTCCTGCAAGGCGCGCTCCCCAAGAACGAACTCGACCAATTGTTCGCCCCCGCCGAACAAGATGCGTTGCGTCAATCCGGCATCCTCGCCATCGATGAAACTGCCCGAGCCCGAGCTTCGCTGTTCCCCGTCGGCGATCGCCCGATCTTTTCCGATCACGCCTGGCCCGAACTGCCCCATCCCGGCTACACGACGGTTCCGGCGGATCATGTCATGGCCATCGGCCAGGATAGCCGCCACTTGGCGCGCTGCACCACCCGCCGGCCCTTTCGCACGGCTCTCGATCTTTGTACTGGCTCGGGTATCCACGCGCTACTCGCGTCTGCCCACACCGAACGTGTATTCGCCGTCGACATCAATCCGCGAGCCGCCAGTTGCACCTGCTTCAATGCCCAAGCCTTAGGAATCGAAAACCTGGAAGTTGCGGTCGGAGATCTCTTCGAACCGGTCAGCGGCAAGCGCTTCGATCTGATCACGGCGAATCCCCCGTTCGTGCCCTCGCCGCTCGACGTCCTCCGTTTTCGCGACGGCGGCCGTTCCGGCGAAGACGTTCAGAAGCGCATCGTCGCCGGTCTGGCGGATCATCTGGCGCCGGGCGGCATGGCGCAGATCGTCACCGAACTTGGCGAGCGCGACGGGGGAGAGTCCATCGCCCATCGCTTGCGCGAATGGCTCCACGGTGCGCCGATGGACATCCACATCTTGCGCCTGCGCGAACACTCGGCCGCGACGTACGCCGTAGGACACGCCAAAGGCGACGACTACCAGGCGACACTCGATTCCATCGGCGAATGGGCGGCAAATCTTCGAGCGCAAGGTTACACCCGCGTCATCTCGCTCGTGATTTCGTTTCAGTGGAGCGATCCAGCGTTCGGCCCGCCATGGGAGCGAGTCGACCAAGCACCTCCGCCACGCCGCGAGGCTGGAGCGGAGATCGAAGCGGCCTTTCTCGCCGAACGCTTAAGCCACCACCTCCAGGCAAACGAAATTCTATCGCGCAGCGGACCGATCGCGCTTCTCGACGCGCAAGTCTTAGGCCAGAACCTATCGGCCAAAACTAAGGCGACGGTGCTGGGCCGCGCCCTGTCAATCGAACATCAGCTCGACCCGCTAGAGCGCGAAATCGTAGTGCAAATGGAACGGCCTGTTGCGTTGCCCGAATTGATCCGCGGCTTTCAAGATCGTGGCGTAGACGAGCCAGCCGTGCTCGCGGCAGTGCGCTCCCTGCTTCGAAACCAACTCATTCGCGTGACTCACCAAAGTTGATATCCTGCCCAAGGAGACGCCCCGAAATGAAGATCTGCTGGATTGGTTTAGCCATCGTCCTATTGACCATCCCCGCCGCCGCGCAGTGCGTCGACTACTCCAAAGACCCCGCCGGTTGCCAGCCCTCGACGTTCGATACGCCCATCGGCCAGATGCCCTCCGTCCGCGTCAACCGAGATGGCAAGCTGGACCCGACTTCCTCTGAAGAAGACGCCCGAGCGGGCGTGGCGAAGCTCGAAAAAGAGCTGCACCTCTTCCGCAACATCGAACCCGTGCACTGGGTGATTACGGTGCCTTCCATAAAAGATTCCGCCACCGGAGCCTGGAAGGGCGGCGATCTGGATGCGGGCGGCGATGGCCGCGGTCTGGGTATCGCCGGAAACTGCATCTTCACCGGTCACCAGAACGGTGCAGGCCGCAAGCACGCCATCAATATCTTCAAGATTCAACCCGATCCCGAGAAACAGCCGCCTGTGCAGGTGGGCGAAATCCCCGCCATGTTCGAAGGCAATCAAGGTTTCGATGACCGCGAGCTTCGTTCCCTCGTCTACAAAGCCTCGAAGGGCGAGGACCGCTACATCCTGGTCCGCAACGCTGGAACAAACACCATCGGCCGCATGGAGACGTATCAAATCGACATGACTACATGTCTCCCGACGTCGAAGAGTGAGATCACCGACTTCGGTGGACAGTCGCACGAGTTCTTCCTGTGGCACGATCCCGCGAACTCGAACCGGGTGCTGGTCTACATGACCAACTGGACCTCCGGATTGCCGGACCCCGACCATCCGGGTCTCAAGACTCCCGACCTAACCGCGCTGGCCGTGACGGACGAAGACACCGGAGAGATGCTGCCCAAGGCCAAAGCCCTGGGGACCTTCACGCTCCAGGAAGTGGGCGGCCCTCCCGTAAACGAAAAGGCGGACGCCACGGGCCTCTTCTCAGACGGGCGCTTTCTCGACTTCAGCAACAACAAGAATCTGGCCGGCCGTCCGGCGAACTTTCAGAACAACGAACAGAACCGCCTTCACTCCATCTCGGTTCTTGACGATGGCGAGCGTGTGTACGTCGCGGGGACCACGGCCGGTTTCTACGTGCTCGACTCCGAAGCCATCGCGCATCACAAGAACTCTGAATTGGCCGCGGGCACGGCCGGGTGCAATCAGCGCTCAACCATCGTTTCGGCGAATGGCGTGATCGATCCTTCCAAACTTGCCGCGATTGCGAACGACTGCATTCACATGGTGATCAGCAACGATCCAGGACTGAAGGCCTTTCTCACATCGGCCGCGCCGCCCCAAGCCAAGGCCGAGCGTTACCTCGTTCTGCTGACTCGCTCGCGTTTCGATGTCTATCCGCCGGTGAATGCCACCCCGACCGGGACGCACAGCGCCGTGTTCGTCCCGAACCGCCCGGCTCAGGTAAGAGGGAACGACAAAGGCCGTCCCGCCTACGTTTGGGTCACCGATGAGAACGGAGGCTGTCCCCTCAACTACGCCCGAATGATTTCGGTGGAATCGGAAATCACGCCGATCATGGTCGGCGGCTTCGCGATTCCCGACAATCAATTGGACGAGTGCCTCACGCAAGCGATCACCGAACCAGACGGACGGCCGAGGCAAATCGTCGCCCAGCAGAATCACAACCCGACCGTCTTCAAGAACCTCGTCTTCAACACTTGGTACGGACACGGCCTGCGCGTGATCGACATCTCGATTCCGCAAACGCCGAGAGAAGTGGGATACGCGCTGACCCTCCCACACGGAATCGCCAGAACATATCCGGTCTTCAAGGATGGACTGATCTACTGGGTCGACAACAAAACCGGACTCCACGTGGCGCGCTACACCGGTCCCAGAGCAAACGAACTGCCGGGCAAGGGATCTGGAACCTACGAAGGCAACGCCACCAGCCCGCACCGCTAATCTCACGTGGAGCAGGCGATCGGTTTTCGTCGCCTGCCGTTTCACAGGAGATCGACCAACTGAGCGACCGACATCCAGATGCGCGGATCATGGCGCGCAAAGTTCCGGGAGCCGGCTCGCGATGTTGAGGTACGGACAGACTTGCAGGATGTCCCGGCTTAATCAAGATGACGTGACTTCCGTGCTGGCGATCTTTGATCCAGCCCGCGTTTCGAAAAACCCGACGGCCCGCTCCCCCGAAAGGGACGGCAGAGACGCCATCTTAGGACACTTCTACCTCACGGACCTCGATGGTCAGTGGCATCGCATGAGCCGCGCGCACGGCTAAACAACCCGAGATGGCTTCGCGGATATTATCTAGCGCCTCTGCCTCAGTGCGGCCCTGAGACACACAACCGGGGATCGCCGGACACTCGGCCACCAGCATACCGGTTTCATCAGGCTCGAGCGTCACCAGAAGCTTCATACTTGGATTCTAACGCCCGTCAGTTTTCAGTGGGAACCTTATCGATCTTATCGATCACGATCACATCCAGTTGAGCCTTGCCCGGGACCAGTGTCAATCCAAGCCCCTTCTGCACTGCATCGACGAGAGTCGGCATCGGCTCGCTCGCTTGTTGATTAACGTGTTCGCTTGGAGGAGCCGGCGCTCCCGCGAGATCGATTGCGTAATCGAGACTAAAATCGTACGACCCGGTCAAACCCGATTTGTCGATCACGGGACGGCCAAGCGCGTTTCCAAGTGTCGCCGTCAATCTCGTGAGGTCCTGTGCCCTCACAACCCAGTGAGCATGCGCCCCGTTCGGGTCGGGGAAAATCGTCATCACGGATCCAGGGCTCAGCAACTGTCCGTTTTGCATTTTAGGCGG
>Ga0070734_10003738_pt1 | contig 15392 bp, 14 predicted proteins | sample Coa_R1_8_FD_66444 | JGI IMG/M metagenome (GOLD analysis project Ga0070734, IMG submission 66444) | Surface soil microbial communities from Centralia Pennsylvania, which are recovering from an underground coalmine fire - Coalmine... | ecosystem: Environmental > Terrestrial > Soil > Unclassified ...
CGGATGCGTCGGCGCGGCAATTCTGGCGACGCTCGATCGAGACCGCGCAACAGAGCGAGAGCGATCTCGAACGCGCCATCACGCTTGTCGAGGAGACCGGCGCGATCCGCGATACGGTTGCGCGCGCGCGTCACTATGCAGATCTCGCCCGCCGTGCGCTGGCTGCTGTTCCCGACAGCGAAGTCCGCCAAGCCTTGCTGGAAATCACGGACTTTTGCGTCGAGCGCGCGTACTAACAGCTTCAAGTCCCGAACCAAAACGCTCTTCTAAACAAGTCCGGCTGCAATCCACCAGTTCGCGTGACTGCTCAATTTGGCCGCTGCCGCTTGGACGGCGTCCCGAGTCTCGAACAATCCAAAGCAGGTTGCTCCGCTTCCGGCCATGCGGGCTAGCAGCGCGCCGTCACATGCGCGGATAGCCGCCAGGACATCGTCGATTGGTGCCAGAGCGTGCGCCGGCGTTTCAAGATCGTTCGCGCTTGTCTCGAGATACGCGACCAGATCGCGGATGCTTGACCAGCTCGGGGGCTTTTGCCGCGCGACGCCAGTGCGATCGCGGAGCTTGGCAAACACCTCGGCGGTGGAAACCGAAACACCCGGATTCACAAGGAGTATGAAGCACTTTGGCAGGCGGGGCGCGAGGGACAGCACCTCGCCGCGTCCTTCCATCCAGCAGGTCGAGGATGCCACACAGGCCGGCACGTCAGAGCCCAGGGATTCAGCGATCCTCCTGAGCTGATCGTCTCCCATGTTCATGCCCCAAAGCTGGTTGAGACCGCGCAGTGTGGCCGCGGCATCGGCCGAGCCTCCGCCCAGGCCTGAGGCCACAGGCAGGTTCTTGGTGAGTGAAATCTGCGCGGCGGCGGCAGTCGCCGCCTCATTCGCAAGTGCGCGCGCCGCGCGCAGAACGAGATTGTCGCCGGGTGGATTCCCGAGCAGGGAAGGAGCGCACGGTCCCTCAATCGAAAGCGTGAGTTTGTCAGACGCTTCGAAGACCAGCTCGTCCCCGATATCCGCAAAGGCCACGAGGCTCTGCAGCGCATGATAGCCGTCAGGACGCTTGTCCCCGACATGCAGAAACAGGTTGATCTTTGCGGGAGCGAATTCGCGAATGCGTTCCGACACGGCTCAGTCAGCTCGCGCGCCCGGGCAAACCGTCCTTCAGCTTCTTTTCGAGCGTGGTCTTCTCATCGGCATCGGGCCCGAACGCGAGCGCGTGACTCCACTGAAATCTCGCATCGAGCCTTTTGCCGACGCGCCAGAAGGCATCGCCTAGATGATCGTTGATGGTCGGATCACCCGGTACGAGCAGAATGGCGTCCTCGAGCGCCTTCGCAGCGTCATCGAAACGCCCGAGCTTGAAATACGCCCAGCCGACGCTGTCGACGATGTAACCGTCGAAGGGCTTCAGCTTGCGTGCCTTCTCCAGCATGGAGAGAGCGGTGGGAATATTCCTTCCCTGATCGACCCAGCTGTAGCCGAGATAATTCAGCACCTGTGGTTCATCCGGCGACAACTTCAACGCCGTCTGAAGATCGGGTTCGGCAAGGTCCCAACGATGCGAGCGTTCTTCGGCAATGGCGCGCGAGTAGAACAAGGGCCAGTCCTTCTGGACCGGCGTGCCGAGCAGCTTCACGGCCTGATCATAGGCAACCGTCGCTTCCGCCCAGTGTTCGCCATTTCTCTCGGCGTCGCCCAACGCCGTCCAGGCGTCGATATCTGCAGGCGCGGCCGTGGTCAACGCTTTCAGATCGGCAATCGCAAGATCCGTCTTTTCCAGCCGCGCTTCATCGAGCGCTATTTGAATTTGCGCCAGACGCCAATAAGGCGAACTCCGGTCGATCTCGCGATAGACGGCAATGGCGTCATCGTATTTTTCGAGCGTCTCGAAGCGGTCGCCCAAAAGGATATTGGCTAACGAGAGATCGGGACGCAGATACAGGGCCAATCGCAGGTACAAAATCGCGATATCGGCGCTCGACTGGTCGCTCAGGGACCCCGCAATTCCGAACAACGCCTCGGCCACACCATCGGCGGGTTTATCGACCAGCGAGTCGGGTTTCTTTCCGGCCGTAAGATCGGCCTCGCGCTGATTCACCATCGGCGCGAGCGCAGGATCTCTGCCCAGCTTGGAATAGAGACTCGCTGCATCCTTCACCCGGCCGTTGCGTTCGAGGAAGCGTCCATAGGCCTCGACGATTCTTGGCGATGGGCCCGCCTTCAGCAGGGCATCGCGGTAGGCGACTTCGGCCTCCGTGGGCCGATTGAGAAAATCGTCCAGCAGGGCGGTATGAAAGGCAGTCAAGGCGTCTGCGCCATTCGTTCCCGCGACCGTCTTAATATCGGCGAAGGCGGCGGCGGCATCGCCCTGACCCGCCGCCGCCCAGGCATCAATAAGTCCTGTGGTCAGGTTCGTGAACGGACCTTTCGCAGAAAGGCTGAGGTTCTGGCGCGCCTTCGCGTAATCCCGGTTTTTGATTTCGGCAACAGCCATTGCGAGGCGTGCTGCGCGATCATCCGCGCTCGTTTTGACAACCTGGGCAGCCAATCTTGCCGCTTCGTCGACCTCGCCCGCCGATGTCGAATAGAAGAAGGCAAGCTCGAGAAGGCTCGCATTGTTCGGATCGCGCCTCAGACTCTCGCGGTAGAATCGCGCGGCGTCACGAAGATCATGCTCGCTCGCGGCAAACCGGGCCGCGAGATAATTTCCATAAGTTCTCGCCTCGTCATTGCCGCGCGCGAAGGACGCGATCCGGGCCGACGGATCGGACCCGATCTGCGCCACGCCCAGCGTTTGGCATCCGGCGACGGTGCCGAGGAGCAGAACGGCGGCAAATTTCACGACGCGCAATATCGTCTCCTACATGTTCGAATAGTTCGGACCGCCACCGCCTTCCGGCGTTACCCAGGTGATGTTCTGGGCGGGATCCTTGATATCGCAGGTTTTGCAGTGGACGCAGTTCTGCGCGTTGATCTGAAAGCGCGGACCGGACGCCTCTTCCACCACTTCATAAACGGCAGCCGGACAATAGCGCTGCGCCGGCTCGTCGTACTCGGGCAAATTCCGCTTGATGGGAATCGAGGGATCCGTGAGCCGCAGATGCACGGGCTGGTCTTCCTCATGATTGGTATTCGAAAGAAAAACGCTGGACGGCTTGTCGAAACTCAGGACCCCGTCGGGCTTCGGATAGGTGATCGGCTTGAACTGCGACGCCGGTTTCAACGTCGCATAGTCGGGCTTTCCGTGCTTCAGAGTGCCCAGCACAGAAAACCCGAACAGCTGGTTGGTCCACATATCGATACCCGCGAGCGGCAACAATCCGCCATAGGTGCCAAATCTGGACCATAAGGGTTTCACGTTCCTGACGCGGCTTAAATCACGGTAAATATGGCTTTTCGGAACGCTGTCTTCGTAGGCCTTGAGTTCGTCAGTGGCACGTCCGTCAGCCAGGGCGGAAAACGCTGCTTCGGCCGCGAGCATGCCGGACTTCATCGCGTTGTGACTGCCCTTGATCCTGGGCACGTTCATGAAGCCCGCGCCGCAACCGATCAGCGCGCCCCCCGGAAAGGCGAGCTTCGGAATCGACTGCAGTCCGCCCTCGGTCAGCGCCCTTGCGCCATAACCGACCCTTTTTCCACCTTCGAGGAATTGGCGGACGATCTTGTGGTGTTTGACGCGCTGGAATTCGTCGAACGGCGAGATGAACGGATTTTCGTAATTCAGATGGACAACGAAACCGATCGAACAGAAGTTCTCGCCCCAATGGTACATGAAGAGCCCGCCGCCGGTCCGGTTGTCGAGCGGCCATCCCGCGGAGTGGAGCACCATTCCGCGGCGGTGGTTTTCCGGCTTCAGTTCCCAAAGCTCTTTGAGGCCGATGCCGAATTTCTGCGGATCGCGGCCGGCGTCGAGCTTGAAATGCGCAATCAGCTTCTTTGAGAGCGAACCGCGCGCGCCTTCCGCGAACAGCGTGTACTTGCCGGCAAGGTTCATGCCGGGCGTGAAGCCATCCTTGTGATGCCCGTCGCGCGCGATACCGAGATCGCCCGTCGTGACCCCTTTCACTTCTCCTTGTTCGCCAAAGACAATCTCGGCGGCGGGAAAGCCCGGATAGATTTCGACTCCGAGCGCTTCGGCCTGGCTCGCGAGCCAGCGGCAGAGATTTCCGAGGCTAACGATGTAGTTGCCGTGATTGCTCATCAGCGGCGGAAAAATGAAGTTCGGAATCCGGAAGCCGCCATTGCGCGTGAACAGATAGAAGCGATCATCGGTGACCGGGGTATCGATCGGCGCACCCGCCTCCTTCCAGTTGGGAATGAGCTCGTTGATGGCAATCGGATCGATCACCGCGCCGGAAAGGATATGCGCGCCGACTTCCGAGCCTTTCTCGAGCAGGCAAACGCTGAACTCACGGCCCTTCTCGGCCGCGAGCTGCTTCAGCCGGATCGCCGCGGCGAGGCCCGCGGGGCCGCCACCGACGATGACGACATCATATTCCATGCTTTCGCGCTGGACTGGCTCTGCCATAAGCGTTCCCGGCTTGATCCCCTCAAAAATCCATATGGGGCGCAGGCCTTCATCTGGTCAACCGCTCGCCGGACGCACGTCCCCTCGCCTATCATCCAGCAATGACGGGAACAAACCTCGATTCACTGAGCGCGCTCAGATGGCTGGTGGACGCCGGCGCCGATGAAGCCATAGGCGAGCACGCGATCGACCGTTTCGCCCCGCCAACCCTGCGTGAAACCGTCAAGAGTCCGCCCATGCCTGTCCGGGAGCGCGTTCAGATCGCTGCTCCCAAAAACACGAGCCCGCCGCCACCGACGGCCCAAGCGAACGGAGACGACGCGATCGGGGAGGCGCAGCACGTTGCGAGGAGCTGCAACACACTGGCGGACCTTCGCGCCGCGCTCGAAGGTTTCGAAGGATCACAGTTGAAGAAAAACGCAAAACGGACGGTGTTTGCGGATGGCAATCCCGCGAGTCGCATCCTGCTGATCGGGGAAGCGCCCGGCCGTGACGAAGACCGCGAAGGCCTCCCGTTCGTCGGACGCGCAGGAAAGTTGCTCGATCTGATGCTGGCCGCGATCGGGCTCGGCCGGAGTTCCGTCTACATCACCAACGTTATGCCCTGGCGGCCGCCCGATAACCGCAATCCCGAGGCGACGGAAGTGGCGATCTGTCTCCCCTTTCTCCGGCGCCACATCGAGCTTGCCGCGCCTAGGATCATGATGCTGCTCGGGAGCACCTCGCTGCGTCACGTGCTCGGCAATGCGGAAGGTATTCTGAGAAACCGGGGACGGTGGATGGAGTACCGCGTGGGAGAAGAGAACATTCCGGTGATGCCCACGCTGCATCCGGCCTATCTTTTGCGAGAGCCGGCGCACAAGAAGCTGGCGTGGCGCGATCTGCAATCCTTTGCTGAAAAAATAGAACAGATGAAATTGCGTTAAGCTCGCGCAAACCTCGCTGATTCGTAAGGAAGGCAACGGATTGAGCCGTCCGTCGCCCGGCGGTAAAAACCGGCGGCTGTGCGGGGGCGCTGTCGAAGGGTTGCGCATTTGAAACGCTTTGCGCTCGCGGTCTCGACCGCCCTCCTCCTCGCAAGCGCCTCGGCGCTGGCGCAGACCTCCGGCGAATATGCTTCGTCCAACGTTGCCGTTGCCGTTCTTTCGCCCACCGACGTCCGGCTTTACCGCGATGTCATGGCCGATGAACACGCCGGCCATTTCCGCGACGCCTCCCGGGATTTCGATCAGGTCAGCGATCCCTCACTCGAGGGATATGTGCTCGCCGAGCATTATCTCTCGCCGCGCGCGCGCCACGTGCCGGTCCGAGAACTGGTGAGCTGGCTCGAGAAGTATCGCGAACTTCCGGTTGCGGAGAGCATCTACAGGCTCGCGGTAAAGCGCTCGACCAAAAGGGTCCGCCGCCACCATCACACGATCCTGGTGGCGATCGTGACCAACATCCCGGTCCCAGGGCCTGCCATTCACCGCCGGGGCGGTGGATATGAAGATGTCTCGATCCCCGATTCCACGCCGATTTCCGAGGCGGCCCGGTTTGCATTGCCTGCCATCGAAACGGCCGTTCGCGCCGATCAACCCGACGCGGCCAACGCCGCCCTTCAGGTTGCGCGGTCGCAAGGTGCGCCGTCGGTCGATCTCGCGCGCCTCGCGCACCGGGTCGCGGCCTCCTATCTCGCCGAAGGCATGGACGACCGCGCGATTGGGCTCGTCAGCCAATTCAGCGAAGGCGACAAGTCGTCGGTCCCGCTGCTCTATTGGGATGAAGGCATCGCCGCCTATCGCCAGCATCGCTTCAACGAGGCTGCCGGAGCGTTCGAAACTCTCGCTTCCAACGGCGCGGTACCCAACTGGACGCGCAGCGGCGCGGCCTTCTGGGCGGCGCGCGCCCATCAGCAGCTCGGCGAGGCGGACAAGGTCGTGCCCCTTCTCCAGCTCGCGGCACGATCCGAGCCCACGTTTTACGGCCTTCTCGCCGAGCGCATCCTCGGCGAAGACACCGAGACCGGCTTCGCCGACCCCAACGTGAATGCGACCGATTTCGCCCAACTGATGCGGAACTCAGCGGCGCATCGCGCTGTCGCGCTATACCAGATTGGCGACCGAAGTGACGCCGTCTTCGAACTCGATCGCGCCTTCGGCGAGTCGGATCCACGTCTCGACGTCACCTTCGCCGCGCTGGCGCATCGCATGGACGCGCCGAATATTGAGCTCCGGGCCAGCGAATCCTGCGCCTCGCGCGGCATCATGCTGACGGGACTGTTCCCCGTGCCCGGCTACCGCCCTCTCGGCGGCTATCGCATCGATCCTTCGCTGGTGCTCGCCTTTGCGCGGATCGAAAGCCGCTTCCAGTCCGAAGCGACGTCGCCCGCGGGCGCCCGTGGCGTGATGCAGCTTATGCCCGGGACAGCCGCGCGCCTTGGCGGATCCGGCGCGCCCGGGCGGCTTTACGACGCCTCGTACAATCTCACCCTTGGGCAGCGTTATCTCGAGGAACTGCTCGACCAGCTGAGCGGAAACCTGGTCGAACTCGCAGCCGCCTATAATGCCGGTCCCGGCGCGCTCACACGCTGGATGGGAACGAAGAGCGACACCCTCGACGATCCGCTCCTCTTCATCGAGAGCCTGCCGGTTTCCGAGACGCGCTCTTACATCAAGAAAATGATGACCTATCACTGGATGTACCGCCGCCGCATGGGCACCGATGCCAAGAGCCTCGATGACACGGCGGCTGGCGGCTGGCCGCTCTACCGGCCCGCGAGGTCCGCACCGGCCGTGATTCCCGCCACGACGACCGTGACGGCACCGGCGTCCCTTCCTTCTGATACGTTGAGTGATGCCCGACCCTCGTCTTGACGAGTCGATTGCCTTCGTTCCCGTCCGCATTGCGGTGATGACGGTCTCCGACACGCGCACCGCGAAAGACGACGTCTCCGGCGACACGCTTTGTGCACGCCTCTCCGCGGCCGGCCATGAGCTTGCGGCGCGCACCATCGTCCGCGATGACCAGCGCGCGATCGCCTCTCAGCTGAAGCAATGGATCGCCGATCCTGCAATCGACGTCGTGATCTCGACCGGCGGAACCGGCCTCACTGGGCGCGACGTGACCGTCGAGGCCTTCAAATCGGTGTTCGAAAAGGAGATCGACGGCTTCTCGGCGATCTTCCACAAAATCTCGTTCGAGAAGATCGGCACCTCGACCGTTCAGTCGCGCGCCTGCGCCGGCGTCTCCAACGGGACGTATCTGTTCGCGCTGCCCGGCTCGCCCGGCGCGGTGAAAGATGGCTGGGACGGAATCCTCAAATGGCAGCTCGATATCCGGCACAAGCCCTGCAACTTCGTCGAGATCATGCCGCGGCTCGCCGAGAAGTAGCGCGCGGCGTTCCCGAAGGCCGCTGCCTCGCGCGTTTGAAAAACAATCAATAAATATCCGTCGACGAAAATATCAAACCACGTCGCGTGCGACGTCGCGAAAAGTGTTGCGGCATAGGGTCCGGAGCGATGTCCGCGCGCTTTGATTTCGAGCCGGAGAAATCAGAAATAATCAAACACCATTTTGCGGCGCGGCGGCATCGGCTCCTTGGGCGCCGCGCGAAATCGCCGTAAGCTCGCCTCGTCACAGGGAGACTCTCATGTCTGTTGCACTCGTCGTCGGCACGCCCAAGGGCGCTGCGATCATGACCTCGAAAGATCGCAAAACCTGGACGCAGGATTTCGTTTTGCAGGGTTGGCCGGTCACCGCGTCGGTGCGCGACGACAAGGGCCGCGTCTACGCAGCGGTGAACAGCCCCAATTACGGCGTGGCGCTGTTCGCGAGCGACGACCTCAAGGAGTGGAAACAGCTCGAGAGTGCGCCGCGCTACGCGCCCGAAGATCGCGGCAATCCTGAGCACCATCGCATCGTCTCGCAGCTGGATTTCGGCGGCCTGCTCAAGGGCGGCGGCCGTTTCGTCGACCAGATCTGGACGCTCCATGCCGCGCACGGCGCGCTCTATGCCGGCGTTTCCGAAGCCGGACTCTTTATGAGCCGTGACCGCGGCCAATCCTGGCAACCGGTCAAAGGATTCAACGAACATCCCAGCCGGTCGACTTGGGTTCCGGGGTTCGGCGGGCTCGGCGCGCACACCATCCTGAGCGACGCCAAGAATCCGAACCGGATGTGGGTCGGCATCTCGGCGGCCGGCTTCTTCCGCACCGATGACGGCGGCAAGACCTGGGAGCCAAAGAACAAGGGCGTCAATCCAGCCGTGGACGCGGCGCCGGCCACGACGGGCCAGTGCGTGCATCACGTCGCCAACGATCCCGAGCGCGCTTCGACCCTGTTTCGCCAGGAGCATCGCGGCGTGCACCGCAGCGATGATGGCGGCGACACCTGGCGCGTGCTCGAGGACGGCCTTCCCGTCGGTGAGTTGAGTGACGGACATCGTTGCTCCTTCGGTTTTCCGATCGTTCTGGACAGAAAGTCCGGGTTTGCGTTCGTGGTCCCGCTCGACGGCGACAATTTCCGCTTTCCCCGCGGCGGGCAGCTCGCGGTCTACCGCACCAAGGACGGCGAGCGGTGGCATGCGCTGAGGAACGGATTGCCCGCCAATTCCTACTCGGCGGTGCTGCGGGGCTCGATGGCGGCGGACCAGCTCGACCCCGGTGGAATTTATTTCGGCAATGCCTCCGGCTCGATCTTCGCGAGCAACGACCTCGGCGAAAGCTGGCAGGAAATCGCGCGTGGACTGCCGCGGATTTACAGCGTCGAGGCTTATGCCACGTGAGCGTTCACGTGCAGCTGCCGCCGATTCTCCGGCCGGTCATGGGCGGTGCGCGCGTCGTCGAGAGCGAGGGCAACTCGATCGGCGCGGTCGTTGCCCATCTCGCCAAAACACATCCGGCCATCGGCCTTCATCTCTTCGACGAGACCGGCGCGATACGGCGAAATATCGTTTTTCTCCACGCAGGACAGGCGATCCGGGCCAGCGAGGCGAAGGACCGGCGCGTATCTGACGGCGATGAGATCGTGCTGACGAACGCGCTCGCGGGCGGCTAGCCGCCTCGTCCGAGGCGCAATTCGTAGCAATGTCATAACGCATAGCACGCATTTTAGAACACGTCAAGAGAACTTGACGGGTTTGGCTACTCACCCCCGGAAGTGCTGTCGAGAAGTTCGGCGATGACCTTGAGATAATTGGCGAAGGCTTTCCGGCCCGGACGCGTCAGCCGCACCCGCGTATTGGGCTTGCGGCCGAGAAAGCTTTTGACGATTTCAATGTAGCCAGCTTCCTCGAGCTTCGAGAGGTGAACCGAGAGATTGCCCTGCGTCGTGTTGAGTGCCCCTTTAAGCTCGTTGAAATCCGCCGTCTCCGTATTCGCAAGATAGGTCATGATTCCGAGGCGCACACGGCCGTGGATCACATCGTCAATCCGCCCGATGTCAATCGGAATCACTGCTTCGACTCTCAGGCCGCTTGCACGCGCAGCAGCAGGAAGCCGGGAAGCGCCATGCAGAAAATGAATCCGATCGAGGCAAAGAGAACGAACCCCGGCATGTACGCAATCGAAACCGCCATGCCGATCCCGGTGACGAACCAGCCGGCCCCGACCGCGCCATGCCACAGACGCCGGCGCAGCCCAAAGGAAACAAGCCAAGCCGCTCCCTGCAGAATGAATATGGCGCAAGGATAAATCAGCCATGTCGCGAGACTCCGCTCCCGGAGCGCAACCGCGCCCACCACTGCCATGAGTCCGAGACCGCCGATCCCGACGGCCGCAAATACCGCGCCGACCGAGCGCGCCGTGAAGTTCGAACTGGTCTTGGGGTTGCGCGCGATGATGACCGCGAGGCCGGCAACAAAAATGATCGAGGGTCCGAGGCCGAGTGCCAGGCTGACGATATTGGTTCGTGGCAGGAAACCGAACATCTGCATCGCATGGAGAAACATTTCGGTGCCGTAGACGAGGCCGGCCCAACAATAGGTTTCGGCGAGCCCGCGATAGTTCGCTTCGCTGCCGCCCTCGGTGAGCGATCGCAGATAGGCGAGATCCTCGTTGATCGAATTGGTGGTCATGTTTTCGTCCTCAAGCGGGATGGACGACGAGCTTGTTTGCCACGGCCGCCCGGTCCATCCGCTTTCCGTTCAGCACCGCACCGATAAAGCTGTTGCGCACGAAAAGCGCATAGCTCGCGAACAGGACGGCAAAGGTCACACCGAGAATCAGCGCGAACTTTGCGGGCCAGGGCCAGGCGAGCTGCGAGACCGCGACTTGCAAGGCCATCACGATCGGCAGATGCGCGAGATAGAACCAGTATGAGGCATCGGCGACATATCGCCGTGCCCTGCTCTCGCCCGACAGGAAACGCAAGGCGAAGCCGACAATGGCGAACGTCCAGCACCACGAAGCAAGCGCGTAGGATGCTGCAAGGATGAATTTGGCTGGCAGATCGGACGTTGGCAGAAAGACCGGCACGACTCCTTCCAGTGCGAGCCCCGCGCAAGTGGCAAGGAGTGCCCACAGCAGGTGCACTGGCCATTGCTGCTGCCAGATGAGGAGCAAGTCACGCTGACGCTGGGCCGCCAGACCTGCGGCGAACGCCACGCCAAAGGCCGTTGCGGCCGCAGCGTTGGGCAAGAACGATGAATCGGGGGTGGGAATACCGAACCAGGCGAGCCAGCCCGGCGTCCAGAACAGCGCAGCCGTCACCGGAAGCGCCAGCACGGGCGCGAGCAGGAGATTCCGCGCCAGCGCATGGATGGACCGGTCGATCACGCGGCGAAAAACCTGTTTGCGGTCTGCGAACCTGACGAGAGCCCGTACGGCCAGCGCACCCGCATAGAGGAGCAGCAGCATGTAAAGAAACCAGAGATGGGTCAGTGGAAAAGCGGGAAACCGGTATGGCGGTGGCGGCGGCAACTTGAATCCATGCTTTTGCATGGTCAGCGCGCCCCAGATCGTCACCGCCACGATCGAGGGAAAGACGATCGGCCAGGCTGCAACAAGCGGCAGTGCGATGCGCTTGAGGCGGTTACGCACGAAGGCACCCGCGCCCCGGCGCTCAAGCATCAGGTGCGCGAAATAGCCCGCGACGAAGAAAAACGTCGTCATCCGGAAAATGTGAGTTACATGGAAGACCAGCGCGAGCGCGACGCTGCGCTGGCTGTCCATCACGATCCAGACCGGAACGCCGTTCGGTGCCGGCAAAAACGAAACCGTGGCGTGGAAGACGATTCCGGCGAGCAGTGCGAACCCTCGTACTGCATCGAGCGCGTGCAGGCGCTCTGACGTTTCATGTGCGCCCGCGGCCATCGAACACCTCCATCGAAGGGCTGCCTTCTAGCACGTTTAGTTTGTACTGCAAACTAGTTTGTCACAGACTCGATGCGATAGCGGAAGCGCTGTGGCACAATCGGGCATGGTTCTCGTTCTTGATCTCGATGGCGTCGTCGTTCTCGGCCATCCGGAGGGAGGCCGCTGGGACAAGCATCTCGCGCGCGATCTCGGGATAGAGCCGCAGCGCCTGCAGGAGCGTTTCTTCACGCCCCATTTTCAGAAGATCGTCACCGGCGAAACACGGCTTACCGACGTTCTGGCTGCTTGCTGGCCCGAACTCGAATGCCGTTCCAGCCCGCAAGAGCTGATCGGCTACTGGTTCGCAAACGACAGCCGCTTGAACACCGAGGTGCTGGAGATCGTCGATCGCTGGCGTGCGGATGGGCGCAGGGCATTTCTTGGCACTGTTCAGGAGCATGAGCGCGCCCGCCACGTCTGGGACGTACTCGGTCTCTCGCGGCATTTCGACGGCATCCTCTATTCAGCCGAACTCAGGGCCACGAAACCAAAACCGGAATTCTTCCAGCGCGCGCAGGAGCGCCTCGGCTGCTCACCCGGCGAGGTGATCTTTCTCGATGACATGCCCAAAAATGTCGAAGCGGCACGTGCGCATGGCTGGAACGCACATCTCTATCGCCATGCGGAGGACGTGCGCTCGGCCCTTGGTCAGACGTGATTTAGGGATTCGGCCTCGACGCCTGCACCACGTTTGATGGCTTCCGGCGGCGAAGCAGAATGGCTGCGGCTTTGATTGATCGCGCGCGCGCGAAGCACGACCAGACGTCGCCTGCCGATGCGGCGCGAGAGATCGAAATCTTCCCGCAGGCTTGGGCGGTGCCCGCCAAGCACCTGGTAAAACCGCTTCGGAATCAGCAGGCCCTGCTCGGCGCAGGCACGGCCGATGAGCATCGTTCTCAGCGCAAGCGCCTGTTCGCGCCGGCGCGCAGCGGGTTCGAAATCATCGAGCGCAAAGCGGAATACCGCCGCGCGCGGACGCTCCGGTTCAGCGCGCCGGATGAAGCTTCCGGCCTCAATCATCCAGCCCGGTTCGAGCGCCGTGCGCGGCTCGAGAAAGAGAAGCCACTCGCCACGCGCGGCCGCAGCGCCGGCGGACATCCGTTCGCCCCTGTTCACGCCTGCCGATACGAGGCGCGCTCCTGCCCCGTCGGCGATCGCCAGGGTTTCGTCGCGCGAGCCGCCATCGGCGACGACAACCTCGCGCACGAGTCCGTCCACGGCCGCAGAAATCAGGCTCTCGAAACAGCGCGGCAGCAGGGCTGCGGAATCGAGTGTTGGGACAATGATGCTGATCATGGGGCAGGAAATATGGTCGGCCAGAGCCTGAGCGTCAAAACCTCTAAGAATCAGCATCTTAATTGCAATTTTCAGAAAATGTACTTGTTTTGTTCTCATTCGTGCCGTAAGCTCCGAATCATGAGCACGGCCCGAGACCAGACCTTCGATCCCAGGCTCGGGAAGGGCCGCGGCGCGCTCTCGAACGCCACCGGCCGCTACGAGCCGCACCAACGTGTCCTGACCGATGACGGTTGGGATGATGGTTGGCGCGACACGGACCTCCCCCCTCCGCCGCTGCGCACCGAGGTCCTGCTCGATGCCTCGCGCACGATCATCGCGCGCAACAAGTCACCCGACATCTCGTTCGATCAGTCGATCAATCCCTATCGTGGCTGCGAGCACGGCTGCATCTACTGCTTCGCGCGACCGACCCATGCCTATCTCGGACTCTCGCCGGGCGCCGACTTCGAATCCCGCATCTTCGCGAAACCAAACGCGGCCGATCTTCTCGCCAAGGAGCTTTCGGCGCCCGGCTACGTGCCCAAGGTGATCGCGATTGGCACGAACACAGACCCCTATCAGCCGCTCGAGAAGAAGATGCGCGTCACCCGTTCCATTCTCGAGGTGCTGAAAGCCTTTCATCATCCCGTCGGCATCGTGACCAAGTCGCCGCTCATTCTGCGCGATCTGGATATCCTGGCGCCGATGGCGTCAGAAGGTCTCGCCAAGGTCGCGCTCTCGGTGACGACGCTCGACCGGAAGCTCGCGCGCATGATGGAACCGCGTGCGGGCACGCCGACGCGCCGGCTGCAGGCGATCAAGGCGCTCGCGGACGCGAAGGTGCCGGCCGGCGTGATGTTCGCGCCGGCGATCCCCGCGCTCAACGACAGCGAAATGGAGGCCGTTCTCGGCGCCGCTGCCGAAATGGGCGCGACGACGGCGGGCTACGTGCTCTTGAGACTTCCGCTCGAGATCAAGGATCTTTTTCGCGAATGGCTGGAAACGCATGCGCCCGATCGCGCACGGCATGTTATGTCCCTCATCCGGCAGATGCGCGGCGGCAAGGACTATGACAGCCAGTGGCACACGCGCATGAAGGGCACCGGCGCTTATGCGGAGATGATCGCGCGCCGCTTCCACATGGCGGTCAAGCGCTACGGGCTCAACCGTGACTCACGCCCCCTGACGCTCGCAAAATTCAAGCGTCCGGAACGCGCAGGAGACCAGCTGAGACTTTTGTAAGATGTCCATTAAGGCCTCCGCCAATCGTCATTCCTTCCAGGCTCCGATATGCTGAAGCGCGATTTCGCAGCATTGTGTCTTGAAACTCAGCCTGCATACATCTGAACTCGGACAATGGGAAACGGCGCAGCGGGACGCGCACCCTCGCCTTCGCGGCTACGTCCACGGATATTTCGCGAGTTCAAGCTACCTCCAGAAGCCTGTTCTCGAGAGGCACCTGCCGTCCACCGAAGTGCCGCTTCTTATCAATTTTCGTAGCCCCCATCGAAGGCAGACGTCTCGGAATAACGGCAGCGGCAGCTGGACGAGCCATGACGGCATCTGGACCATCGGACTCCAGAACCGCTTCGCCTTGGCGGAAGCGGCGGGCGAGCGTGAGTTCATGGTGGTCCGCTTCACACCCATCGGGGCTCATGCGTTTCTCGGTATGCCGATGCACGTGCTCGCAAACGGCGCGATCAACCTCGCCGAGATAGACCGAAATCTGACAAGCGAGATTGAATCACGTGTCCTGCGTTCGCGGGGCTGGGCCGCGCGGTTCGACGCAATCGAGCAGGTGATCGCCGGGCGCATTGCCGGTCGCGGCAATGTATCGGGAGCGATTCACTCCGCGTGGAACAGACTCGTGCACGCCGATGGCCGGATTGCGCTTTCCACGCTGGCCTCCGATCTGGCGTGCAGCCATCGCACGCTGATCGGCGAATTCCGGGAACACATCGGGATCGCGCCGAAGTCGGCTGCGCGCTTGCTGAGGTTCAATCGGCTGGTTCGTGCACTCAATGCGCTCACGCGCGACGACCATGAACCCGCGAGCAAGCCCTTTATCGAGCGGCCCGGACGGGCAAACAGCGCGCGGCCAACTGTGCGCTGGGCCGATCTTGCCGCCGCGTGCGGCTTTTTCGACCAGGCCCATCTGGTCCGGGAATTCCAGTCGTTTGCCGGAGCCACACCCGCAGCGTTTCTGCGCTTCGTCGCAAACGAGCGCTAGCCCGCCACCTTCGTTCAAAAAAA
>Ga0070734_10003739_pt1 | contig 15390 bp, 15 predicted proteins | sample Coa_R1_8_FD_66444 | JGI IMG/M metagenome (GOLD analysis project Ga0070734, IMG submission 66444) | Surface soil microbial communities from Centralia Pennsylvania, which are recovering from an underground coalmine fire - Coalmine... | ecosystem: Environmental > Terrestrial > Soil > Unclassified ...
AGCACGGCGCCGTCGAGGACGCGCAGCGCGCGCTCGACCTCGATCGTGAAGTCGACGTGGCCGGGGGTGTCGATGAGGTTGATGTTGAACCCCTTCCACTCGCAGTACGTCGCGGCGGACTGGATCGTGATGCCCTTCTCGCGCTCGAGGTCCATCGAGTCCATCTTGGCGCCGACGCCGGACTTGCCGCGGACCTCCTCGATTTTGTGGATCTTGCCCGTGTAGAAGAGGATGCGCTCAGAGAGCGTCGTCTTCCCGGAGTCGATGTGGGCGGAGATTCCGATGTTGCGGACCTTGTCGAGCGAGATGGAGGCCATGACCAGTTGTTTCCTTCGGGCGTGGTGGTGGTAAGGGCGCGGAGTCTATTCAAATCTGGCGCTTTCGCCAGCGCGAAAACCTTCGAACGCTTCAGGGGAGGATGCTGTAACTCGGCCGTCGGTTACTTGACGCCGACCAGCTCGACGTCGAACACCAGCGTGGCGTTGGGGGGAATGGGCCCGCCGGGCGTGCCGCGGGCCCCGTAGGCCAGGTCGGGCGGGATGGTCAGCTTGCGCCTGCCGCCCACCTTCATCCCCTCGATCCCCTGGTCCCATCCTTTGATCACCACCCCTGCGCCCAGCGGAAAATCGATGGGCTGCCCGCGGTCGTACGAGCTGTCGAACTTGGTGCCGTCGGTGAGCTTGCCGGTGTAGTGGACCGAGACCGTCTTCCCCTTGGTGGCGGTCGCCCCCTCCCCCACCTTCACCTCGTCGATCCTGAAGCCGCCGGCCGGGGCGCCCTTTTTGGCGCCGGTGGTGTCGGACTCGGCCGAGCCCGATCCCTTGGCCTTGTGCGAGCAGCCCCCGGAGAGCGCCAGGGCGAGGGCGAAGAGCGGGGCGCAGAGCTGCTTCATGGCGCGGGACCATAGCACGGCCCCCGAGGCCGCCAAGCCGGCTCGGCTATCCACCTTGCCTACTTGTTGATGGCGATGGCCGCCGTGCGCACCAGGATCTCGGGGACCGGCCCGCGCGCGCGCCCGACCGAGTTGATCGCGCGCCGCGCCGGGACCTTCTGGTGAAGCAGCCCTTCGTAGAGCTGCAGCGTCGTCGCGCAGTACGAGTTCGAGAGCACGGCGGGCACGCGCTCGCGCGACAGCGAGCCGAGCGCGTCGGCCAGGCGCTGCTGATCGGTCGGCCCGAACGCGCGCCGGGCGTAGGCGGTGAAGGAGGCGGTGCGCGAGATCGGGACGTAGGGCGGATCCAGATAGACGAAGTCGTCCGGTCCTGGCCGCCCTGCGTCGAGCACCTCGCGGAAGTCGCCGCAGACGATCGTGGTCCCCTGCAGCGCGCGCGACGCCGCCTCGAGCCGCGCGACATCGCAGATCTTCGGCCGCACGTAGCGCCCGAACGGGACGTTGAACCGGCCGTCGCTGTTGACCCGGTAGAGGCCGTTGTAGCCGCAGCGATTGAGATAGATGATGCGCGCCGCGCGCGCCGCGGCGGTGAGCCGGCGCGGATCCCACTGGCGCACGCGGTAGTAATCCCGCTCGGTGTTGCGGTGCTTCTGCAGCTCGCGGATGACGCCGGCGACGTCGTCGCGCACCGTCTCGTAGCAGTTCACCAGCTCCGGGTTCGCGTCGCCGAGCACCGCGCGCGCGAACCGCCGCTCGGCCGCCAGCGCGAAGAAGACTGCGCCGCCGCCGACGAACGGCTCGTAGTAGGTCTCGATACGCGGAGGTGCGAGACGAAGGATGCGCGGCAACAACTGGCGCTTGCCGCCCGCCCACTTGAGGAACGGCGCCGGTCCCTCGTCGTGCATGTCGCCTCTGACGTAGCTTGATTCGCTGGCGACGTGCAAGGAAAAGCCTGCGCCAAAAGCCTGCCCGACGGTGCAGCAACGGTGCAAGCAAGGTGATGCAGCGCTCGAAATGTAAAATTTACCTGCTTTTCGGCTGTTTTTTGTTCCGTCGCGCGATCTTTGACCTTACAGTCTGTGGCGAAAATCGCGGCGCACGCATCGGCGTCCGCTCGACAAGCTCGAAAAGGAGAACGACATGGCGAAGGTGCTGACGAAGTCCCAGATCATTCAGTCGATCGCTGACGCTCACAAGGACAAGCTGGCGCGCAAGGACGTGGCCCGCGTCCTCGAGTCGCTGACCACCGTCGGCCACAAGGAGCTGAAGAAGAACGGGATCTTCGTCCTCCCGGGGTTCGCCAAGTTCGTCGTCGTGAAGAAGCCGGCCACCAAGGAGCGCCAGGGGATCAACCCCTTCACCAAGGAGCCGATCACCATCAAGGCCAAGCCGGCGCGCAAGGTCCTCAAGGCCCGCCCGGTGAAGGCCGCCAAGGACGCCCTGGCCTAGTCGTTCGCCTCGGCCTCTGCTCGCGTCACCCCAGGGATGCGAGCAGAGCGTCGGTCAGCTGCGGAACATCTTTGAAGCGCGGAGCCTTGCTCCAGGGATAGAAGTCGTAGGGGTCGATCAGGGCAGCACGGATTCCGGCGCCCTTCGCCCCGTCGACGTCGGCGGAAGGTGAGTCGCCGACCATCAGCGCGTCTGCCGCCTCGACGCCCAGCCGCTCGAGCGCGACGGCGAAGATGCGCGGGTCGGGCTTGGTGAAGCCGACCACCGTCGAGTCGACCACCGCGTCCAGCAGCGGACGCAGGCCGATCTCGATCAACATCTGCTCGATCGTCCCCTCGCTGTTGGAGACGACCGCCAGCTTGAACCCGGCGCCGCGCAGCCGCTCGAGCGCCGCGCGCACGCCGGCGCCGATGCGGCGCCAGGCGTTGCTGGCCCGGTGCTCGCGCAGCATCACGGTCGCCGCCAGATCGAGCGCGGCCGGCTGGCCCGGCGTCCCCGCCAGGTGCAGCAGCCGGCGGTAGAGCCGCTCGTGCCAGCTGAAGCCGCCGTCGTGGTGGGTGCGCATGACGACCCCCTCGGTCTCGCGGTACTCCTCGCGCAGCGCGCGCTCGGCCCGCTCCAGCGCGGCGGCGTCGGCGACCACTCCGGCCTTGGCCGCGTAGTCGGCGAGGCGCGCCCCGTCGTGAAACGTCAGGGTGAAACCGGCGTCGAACAGGATCGCCCGCGGGGTCGGTTTGAACAGCGCCAGGGCTTCGCGGTATGAGGCGGACATGGTGAGGCTGAACCGGATCTACACCAAAGCCGGCGACGGCGGCGACACCCGCCTCGTCGGCGGCCAGAAGGTGCGAAAGGACTCCCTGCGCATCGAGGCGTACGGGACCATCGACGAGCTCGGGGCCTGCATCGGCCTGGCGCGCACGGCGCTGGCGGCGCCCGACGCTCCCGACGGCGCCGACGCGCTGGCGGCCACGTTGCTGCGGGTCCAGAACGAGCTCTTCAACCTGGGGAGCGACCTGGCGACGCTGAATGAGGACCGCCGCCCGGGCCAGCCGGTGATCGAGGCGCGGCACGCGGCGACGCTGGAGAAGGAGATCGACGGCTGGAACGAGACGCTCCCCGAGCTGCGCAGCTTCGTGCTGGCCGGCGGGGGCATGGTCGCCGCCTACCTGCACCTGGCGCGCACCGTCTGCCGTCGGGCCGAGCGTCTGATCGTCCGCCTCGGCGACACCGAGCCGATCGGCGCCGACGTGATCCCTTACGTCAACCGGCTGTCGGACGCGCTGTTCGTGATGAGCCGGCACGCCGCGCGCCTCTACGGCGAGCCCGAGCCGCTCTGGGAGCCGGAAAAGACGTAGTCGAGTATTCTGGCCGCGTGACACTGGTGATCCGCGACGGCGTCGCGCTGGCGCCGCTCACCACCCTCGAGCTGGGCGGGCCCGCCCGTCACTTCGTCGAGGCCGACGACGACGCGGCGGTGGTGGAGGCGCTGCGCTGGGCCGAGGCGCGGGGCCTGCCGGTGGCGATCCTGGGCGGCGGCTCGAACCTGGTCGTGGCCGACGCCGGCTTCGATGGGCTGGTCGTGCGAATCGGCAGCCGTGGGCGCCGGTTCGAGCCGGCGGGCGGCGAAGTGGTCGTCACCGCGGCCGCCGGCGAGCCGTGGGACGCGCTGGTCGCCGAGGCGGTCGGCCGCGACCTCGGGGGGCTCGAGTGTCTGTCCGGGATCCCGGGCCTCGTCGGGGCCACGCCGATCCAGAACGTCGGGGCCTACGGCCAGGAGGTCGCCGACACGATCCGCGCCGTGCGGGTGGTCGAGCGCGGCAGCTGGCAGATCCGCGAGCTTCCGCCCGCGGCGTGCGGCTTCGGCTACCGCGACAGCGCGTTCAAGCGGGACCCCGGGCGCTTCGTCGTGCTGGCGGTCAGCTTCGGGCTGCGCCCCGGCGCCCCCCCTGCCCTGCGCTACCGCGAGCTCTGCGACAGCCTGGCCGGCAACGCCCGGCCCACGCTGGCCGAGACGCGCGCCACGGTGCTGGCCCTGCGGGGAAAGAAGTCGATGCTGGTCACGGCGGGCGACCCCAACCGGCGCAGCGTCGGCTCGTTCTTCACGAACCCGATCGTGGCGGCGGACCAGGCCGACGCCCTGGCCGGGGGCGCGCCGTCCATGCCGCGCTGGCCGGCGGCGGACGGTCGGGTCAAGCTGTCCGCCGGCTGGCTCATCGAGCAGTCCGGCGTCAGAAAGGGGTCTCGGCGGGGCGCGGTCGGGATCTCCAGCGCCCACGCGCTGGCCCTGGTTCACCACGGCGGCGGCAGCACAGCCGCGCTGCTGGCGCTGGCGCACGAGGTCGCCGGGGCGGTCCACGCTCGCTTCGGCGTGACGCTGGTCCCCGAGCCGACCTTCCTCGGCCTCTCCTGGGACGCCGGCCGGGCGCCGGCTGAAACCGGATCGCGCGGCTGAGCATCGTCTAGAGGCCGCGGCGGCGACCGGCGCGTTCGCCGGAGCGCGCGGCCCGAAGCCTTCGCACGAAAGGCTTGACACCCGGGGCGCCAAGGTGGAACTTATTCAAAGAATGAATCGCCGTTCACCAGTTGAACGCTCCCCGCAGACGTTGCGCGAGAGGTTCAAGGAAACCACCTTGCAGGCCGTCCTGACCGCGGCCGAGGAGGTCTTCGCCGACGCCGGCTTGCACGCCGCGCACATGGGCGAGATCGCCGAACGCGCTGGCGTGGCGGTGGGCACGCTCTACAACCACTTCGCCGACCGCGAGGCGCTGCTGGCCGGCCTGGCCGAGGCGCGCTTCAAGGAGATGATCGCCGACATGGACGGCGCGCTGAAGGCGACCGGCGACCAGCCGTTCGGCCCGCGCGTGCGCGCCCTGGTGGTGGCCATGCTGACCTACTACGAGCGCCACTGGAAGTTCATGCAGATCTTCCTGCAGGGCGAGACCGGCCGCTACCAGCGCACCTACCCCACGCTGGTCGAGGCGATGCGCCACAAGATGCGCGAGGTGCGCACCCGGGTCGAGAAGCTCATCGCCCAGGGCGTGCGCGAGAAGGCGATCCGCGCCGACCTCGCCGACCTGGGGGCGTTCTTCCTGATCGGGATGCTGCGCTCGCTCGTCATGCGCCGCCTCTACCAGGATCCGAACAAGGGCCTGGTGGTCGAGGCCGACCGGATGCTCGACGCTTTTCTCCACGGCGTGGGAGGTGGGTCGTGAGCGCCGCCGCCGGGACCTTCGCCGTCGCGCCGGTGCGCGCGCCGGTCAACAAGTGGCTGGTCACGCTGTCGGTCACCTTCGGGACGCTGATGGGCGCCATCGACACCTCGATCGTCGCCGTCGCCACGCCGCACCTCTCGGGCTCGCTGGGCGCCACCGTCGAGGAGATGACCTGGGTGACCACCGGGTTCGTCATCGCCACCGTGGTGGTCATGCCGCTCACCGCGTTCCTGGGCCGGTTCTTCGGCCAGAAGCGCGTCTACCTCTTCTCGCTCGGGCTGTTCGTGGTCGGCTCGGCCCTGTGCGGCCTGGCCCGCTCGCTGCCGATGATGGTCGCCTGCCGCGCGTTGCAAGGCCTGGGCGCCGGCGCGCTGCAACCGACCGAACAGGCGATCCTGCGCCAGACCTTCCCGCCCGAGGAGCAAGGGATGGCGATGGCGCTGTTCGGCCTGGCCGTCGTCGTCGGCCCCGCCGCCGGCCCGGTGCTGGGCGGCTACATCATCGACAACATGAACTGGCCCTGGATCTTCTACATCAACCTGCCGATCGGCCTGCTGGGCATAGCCATGGTGACCCGGTTCGTGCACGAGCCGGAGGACATCCGCCGCGCCAACCGCGAGCGCGCCGCCGAGCAGCGCAAGAACCTCGACTGGCAGGGGGTGGTGCTGATGGCGGGCGGCCTGGCCACGCTGCAGTACGTGCTCGAGGAGGGGAGCCGCAACGATTGGTTCTCCTCGACCGCCATCGTGATCTGCTCCTTTCTGGCGGCGATTCTCCTGACCGCCTTCGTGATCCGCGAGCTGACGGCGCCCGTCCCGGCCGTCGACCTGTCTCTGTTCAAGGACAAGGTCTTCCTGTCCGGGACGCTCATCGGCGCCATGATGTTCGCCATCCTGATGTCGATCACCTTCCTCTTGCCGCTCTTCATGCAGGAGCTGCTGGGGTTCTCGGCGGTCCAGTCGGGCTCGGCGCTCATGCCGCGCGCGCTGGCGATGATGATCGCCATCCCGCTGGTGGGTCGCCTCTACAACTATGTGCAGCCCCGGATCATGGTGATGATCGGCGTCGTGCTGGTGGCGTTCTCCGCCTACCAGATGTCGCACTACACGCTCGCCACCGGGTCCGGCTCGGTCGTGCTGGCGATCATGATCCAGGGATTCGGGTTCGCGGCGCTGTTCGTGCCGCTGACCACCGTCGCGCTGGCCAGCATCCCCCGCTACCGCCTGACCGATGCCACCGGGCTCAACTCGCTGCTGCGTCAGATCGGCGGCTCGCTCGGGCTGGCGGCGTTCGCCACCCTGCTGCCGCACTTCGTGCAGGGCGCGCGCGTCGGCCTGGTCTCGCACCTGGTGCCCGGCAGCCCCCAGGTCATGCAGCGCGTGGGCGCGATCGAGGGGGGCCTCGCCGCCCGCGGCCTCGACCCCAGCACGGCCCACGCCGCCGCCAGCCGGGTCCTCGACGGGATGATCACCCGCCAGGCGACGCTGCTGGCGTTCGAGAAGATGTTCATCCTGGCCGGGGTGGCGTTCCTGCTGATCATCCCCCTGGCGTACTTCCTGCGCGCGCCCGCGAACACGCGTGGCCGTCGCGTCGATCTCCACTGAGAGCCTTCACGAGAAAGCGAGAGAGCAGACATGGACAGCGCCGCACAAGCCACCAACGATCGTAAATCCGCCCCCGCCGTCGCCGCCGCGGCACCGGCGGTCATCGCGCCGGTCACCGACGCCCCCCCGGCCAAGCGCAAGCGACGGCCCTTCGCCATCCTGGGTATCGTCGCCCTGCTGGCGGTGGTGATCGTCGGCGGCTACAGCCTGCTGACCGCCGGGCGCGAGAACACCGACGACGCCCAGGTCGCGGCCGACATGGTCCCGGTCGGCACCCGCGTCGCCGGCGCCGTGGCCCACGTCCTCATCAAGGAGAACCAGCTGGTCAAGAAGGGCGACCTGCTGGTGGAGATCGATCCCAGCGACTACGACGCGCGCGTGCAGCAGGCCGCCGCCGAGCTGGCCACCGCGCAGGCGCAGGCGACCGCCGCGCAGGCCCAGGTCGAGATCACCGAGGCGACCTCCAAGGGCGGCCTGGTCGCGGCGAAGGCGGCCCTCTCGGGCAGCACCGCCGGCGTCTCCAGCGCCGGGGCGCAGCTGGCCTCGGCCCGCGCCGAGCTGGCGAGCAGCGACGCCGACCTGAAGAAGGCCGAGATCGATCTCGAGCGCGCCAAGATGCTGCGCCAGGCGAACGCCGTCCCGCAGGAGCGGCTCGACAGCGCGCTGATCGCGTCCGACGCCGCGCGCGCCGCCAAGGCCCGCGCGGAGGCGCAGGTGGCGCTGGCCGAGGACGCCCGCCGCAGCGCCGAGAGCCGCGTCGGCGAGGCGCAGGGCAAGGTGAGCCAGAGCGCCCCGGTGGCGCCGCAGATCGCCGCCGCCCGCGCCAACGCCGATCTGGCGCAGGCGCGCGTGCGCAGCGCCGAGGCGGCGCTGTCCCTGGCCAAGCTGCAGCTCGGCTACACCAAGATCGCCGCGCCGGCCGACGGCTACGCCTCCAAGCTGACCGCCCACGAGGGGCAGCTGGTGACGATGGGGCAGCCGCTCATCGAGCTGGTCCCCACCACCACCTACGTCATCGCCAACTTCAAGGAAACCCAGGTGGGCCGCATGCGCGTGGGCCAGCCGGTGGAGATCAAGGTCGACGCCCTCCCCGGCCAGACGTTCCAGGGGAAGATCGAGAGCCTGTCCGGGGGCACCGGCGCCAGCTTCTCGCTCCTGCCGGCCGACAACGCCACCGGCAACTTCGTCAAGGTCGTGCAGCGTGTCCCGGTCCGCGTGGCCTGGGCGAACGCGCCCGGCGACGGGACGCTGCGGGCCGGGCTGTCGGCGGACGTCACGGTCGACGTGCGCTAAGAAGGTACCCACCATGACCCGTCCGTTCGCGACCCTGTCTGGAATTCTGTCCGTCGCCTGCGTCGCAACCAGCCTGGGCACCGCCCAGGCCGCCCCGCGCGCGCTCACCATCGACGACGCCGTGGCGCTGGCGCTGCGGGCCAACCCGCGCCTCAACTCGGCGCGCGCGCGGGCCGAGGCGGCCGACGTCAACGCCGCGTCGGTCGGGCGCCGCATGCTGCCCGCCATCCGCGTCAACGACGAGGCGCAGCTGTGGAACGCGCCGTTCGCCATCGCCTTCCCGGGCGGCATGCCAGGGACGGCGCCGCAGGCGTTCGTGGTCCGCAACAAGGAGACCAACACCTTCACCGCCTCGTTCGATCAGCCGCTGTTCGGGCTCTTCCGCGCCAACGACGAGCGCGAGACGCTGACCGAGCAGAGCGCCAGCGACCGCGCGCAGATCGCGGCGGCCGAGTCCGACGTCCGGCAGACGGTCGAGACCCAGTTCCTCCGGGTGTTCGAGGCGCAGGCGCTCGAGCAGATCGCCAACGCCTCGATGCGCGAGCTGGGCGAGCAGGTGACCGTGGCCAAGGCGCGGCTGGCCAGCGGCGTCATCACCAACGCCGACCTCCTGCGGATCGAGGTCGCCGTGGCGAACGCCCAGCAGCAGGGGCTGGAGGCGCACAGCCAGGGGCAGACGGCGCGCGCGCAGCTCTTCGCCGCGATCGGCGTGGGGCCGGCCGATTCGGCCGAGCTGACGCTGATCGAGCCGGCCGCCCGGCTCGCCGCGGCCCGCGCCAAGACCGTGGCGCCGCCGCTGGCGTCGCTGCTCCCGCAGGCGCAGGCGCAGCGGCCGGAGATCAAGCAGCAGGCGCACCTGATCCTGGCGGCCGATCGGCAGGTCGGCGCGCGGACGTACGCGCTGTTTCCCGACATCGATCTCGAGGGGGCCTACATCCGAACCGACGGGCAGCTGTTCGCGCCGCCCAACTCGGCCTACCTCGGGCTGAAGGCCAGCTGGGCGATCTGGGAGTGGGGCGCCACCAACCTGCAGCGCAAGGCCGCGCAGGTCCAGGCTGAAGCGGCGCGCCGGGACGGGGAGATGCTGGCCCGGCAGATCGAGGCTGAGCTCACCGCCAGCCTGGCCCAGGGGGACGCCGCCCGCGGCGCGGTCGACAGCGCCGAGAAGGCGGTGGCCAGCGCGCAGGAGGCCTACCGCGTCACCGATGCGTCACTCAAGGCCGGCGCCGCCACGACGACCGACCTGCTCGAGTCGGAGGCGGCGCTCACCCAGGCGCGGCTCAACCTGACGCGCGCGCAGTACGAGCTCGTCCTCTCCGACGTGGCGATGGCGCACGCGACGGGTGCGGTGGGCGTTGCGGGTTTGCCGCCGTCGTGAAAAAATAACGCCTGCACATGACCCCTCGCACCCTCTCGAAGCTCCTCCTCCTCCTGGCGATCTCCCTCGGCGTCCCCTCGGTGACCCGCCCCGCTCTGGCGGGCGTGCGCGCCGCGCAGGGGCGCCGCCACCACCGCCGCCACCACGAGCGGCAGCGCGAGCACCAGCAGCGCGAGCGCGAGCGCGAGCGTGCGCACGGCGGCGACGGCGAGCGCCACGGCGAGCTCTAGCCCGCGTCTCCCTCATCACCCCCGCGCGCCGGCAGGCCGCGGCCTCGCCCGATCCACCGGCGCCGCTTTGGCGGCGCTCAGGGAATGGGGTTCGCCGTCCAGGAGTCGACCACCGTCGCCTCCCAGTCGGAGAGCGCCTGCGCCGGGGGCGGCGGCATCGGGAAGGTGGTCACCGCTCCGCCATAGATCACGTCCGACAGCATGTTGATCGTGGTGTTGGCCCCGGCCGGGGTCGTCGCCCAGTGCTTGGCGCCCCACTGGCAGCCGGGGTTGGGCCCGCCGTCGGCGGTGCACTCGGGCGAGTCGTCGTACCGGCCCAGATAGACGTAGAAGCTCACCAGCGCGGAGGCCGGCGCCGGGCCGGAAGGCAGGAGCGCCTTGGCCGGCTCGAAGACGCTCCCGTCGGGGAGCACGGCGTCGCCGTGGCAGCGCAGGCATCGGGCCTGGAAGATCGGGAGCACGTCGGCCGCGTACGACGGCTTGGACGGCAGCGCCTTGCACCCGGCCGACACGCCGGCCAGGGCCAGCACGGCGCCGCAGAGGAACGAGGCCCGGGGGCTGATGCGCTTCGCCATGGCCTTCCTCATAGATAGTAGTGGAACTGCAGCATGAACATCGAAGCGGTGGCCGGATCGTTCGCGCTGGGCCCGAAGAACTGATAGCGCCCGAACGCCAGCAGCTCGAAGTGGGCCGAAGGGAAGTAGTTCACCTCGACGTCGGCCGCGTTGAGGCCGGTCCCCGACAGCGACAGGTCCGACTGGTAACGTTCGTACGCCACGCCGGCCATCAAGCCGCGCACCGGGAAGAACGTGCCGCCCAGGTAGGAGACGAACTGGTTCACGCCCGCCGATCCCGAGCCGACGGTGACGACCTGGCGGGTGAAGTCCCCCTCACCGAGCAGCAGCAACTTGGCCGGCTCCAGCCAGACCTTGCCGACGGCGCCCCCCTGATAGCGCGTCATCTCGCTGTTGGTGCCGATGCGCGCCTGCAGTCCCACCATCGCCATGCCGTTGAAGCGCTTCTCGCCGTAGACCGCGCCGCCGCTCTCGCGCTGGCCGACCGACTGCAGCTGGTCCGGGAAGCTGGTGGGTGGAGGCGTGAAAGCCGTGACGTGCAGCTCCCAGTCCTCGCTGACGTAGCCGCCCGACAGGTTGTACGTCTGGTTGTAGATGTCGAAGCCCGTGTAGCGCTGGACGTAGAAGATGTGCTCGACGAAGCGGAGACCGTAGGGCGCGTAGAACCGCCCGATTCGCAGGTAGGCGCCGGTCGCGCCCGCGCGCCACATCAAATAGTGGTCGGTGGAGATGAACCGATCGCCGAGCGTGCTGAGCTGTCCGCCGACAGACGAGTCGGGCGGCCGGGTGTCGCCGCGGATCCCCCCCTCCAGATACAGCGAGACCTGCTCGCCGAAGGCGAAGCGCGCGTAGGCGTCGGCCTGCATGGGGAAGAAGTCCCACTCGGGCGCCAGGTAGCCGCCGGCGTTGTTGTAGAGCCCCGCCAGCCGGACGTCAGCGCCCAGAGCCACCCATGACGGCGGCGTCCAGACGCCGTGCAGGAACGCGCCGTCGCCGCCCCGGCTGATCGTGTCGGCCGATTCGTCGCGCCCCCAGGCGGTGATGAGCCCACCGCCGGCCGGATCGAAGTGGCACTGGCTGCAGCGGGTGGTCCCCGACGAGAACTGGAACTGCGGGTAGGCGGCGGCGCGGCCCGCGAAGCCGAGGATGAAGAGTCCCGCCGCCAGCGCACAGAAGAGAAGTCGTCGCATGGGTCAGTTGTTCGGGGCCCCGGCGTTGATCCAGTCGGTGATGATCTGGACGTCCACGTCGGGGAGCGGATTGTCGGGCGGCATGCGCAAGGGCGCCGCGTTGGTCAGCCACACGTTCGTCAGGGACGATTGCTCGGCGTGATACGGAATCACGAACAACCCGCCGACGAGGCTCTTGTAGCCGGAGGCCGGGTCGTGCAGATCGACGGCCGAGCGCTGGCTGATCGCGGAGTGGCAGTTCACCGTCGCGCAGCTCGGCTCCATGATCGTCGCCGAGATGAACGACCAGTGGCTGTCCATGGGACGCGGCTCGTAGGCGCCGCCGCAGCCGACGGCGAACAACGAGAGGACTGCGGCGACGGCGGCCAGACGAGCGCGCCTCGGCAGGAGCATCGGGGGATTATGCATCAAGGCTGTCGGGGCTCAACTTTGATCAGAGAGATCCATAAGGTGCCATCACCGTCGGTGCCGGTTGAAATTCCGCGCGCCGCCCCCACCGTGACGCGCAGCTTTCCGCCCGGGTGGGAGACGTCCCCTGCAAGTGTGATCGCCGTCGCCTCGCGGGGCCAGGGGGTCCGTACAAGATCATTCCCGTCGACGGTTAAATGGATCGTCGAAGGGGGAACCTTCCCGACGCCTTCGGCGAGCATCGAAATTCCGTAGCGCCCCGCCGGCACGTCGACGTCAAAGCCGGCCGCCGCGCGCCCGCCGGACAGTCGGAGGCCGAAGCCGTCCCAGACCCCGCGCACCGGCGACGGGGCGGCCCCGGGCGCGGGCTCGACGGCCCGCACGTCACACAGCCGGTTCGAGCCGCCGACCTGACAGACGCACACCGCCCAGCGGTTGTTTTCGCGCAGCCGCTCGCCCGCCGCCACCAGGCGGGGCCAGCCGGCGAAGACGGCGATCACGGCGGCCGCGCCGACGAGCAGCGCGATCACCGTGCGGCGGCGCGGCGCCCCCCGCCGCGGGAGATCGCGCGCGGCGCGGGCCACGAAGACCAGCCCTTCGCCGGCGAACGGAAGCAGCAGCACGACGACCGCCAGGTGATAGCGGGCCTCGGCGAAGAACAGCGTGTAGAGCACGGTCAGCGCCAGCGGCAGGGGCAACAGCGTCAGCGCCGACCAGTTGCGGCCCGCCGCCGCGGCCACGATCCCGACCAGGATGGCGCCGACGAACAGGAACCAGGCGGCGTCGACCAGCCGCTCGACGCCGGCGCGGTGGACCTCGAACCAGCCGCCCGGCGGCAGCACGCTCTGGCGGTAGAGCGGCCAGTAGAGCAGCGAGCGTTCGACGCCCAGCAGGCGGTCGGCCTTCGCCACCAGCAGGCCGAGCGCGTAGCGCGGCGAGAACGCGGTCCATTGCTTGGCCAGAGCGTAGGCCACGCGGTCGGACTCGCGGTGGGGCGGCGCGAACAGCGCGTAGCCGGTCCCTTCGGCGTAGAGGCGGTTGAGCGACCGGCTGTACCGCCCGTCGGTGTCGGGGTTCGCACCCACCAGCGCCGTGTGGCCGCCGTGACTGTCGGTGAGGAAGAACTCGCCGTAACGGTGGTGGTTGCGCACGCCCCAGGGGAGAAGTACCAGGAAGGCGAAGAAGCAGGCAGCCAGCGTGCGGGTGACGACGTGGACCCAGGCCGCGCCGCGCGCCCTGAAATGCAGGGCCGCCAGCGCCACCAGCGGCAGGGCCACCGCGCGGATCCAGGCAGCCAGGCCCATGGCGAGCCCGAACGCCGCCGGCGCGCCCAGCGGGCGGCGCCCGGCGTCGCGGGCCAGCAACCAGACCGCCAGCCCCAGCAGCGCCGCCGCCGGCATGTCGGTCCCCGTCACGCTGGAGACCGCGATCCCCGCCGGCCAGAGCGCGCACAGCAGCCCCGCCACTAGGGCGGACCCCCGACCGAACAGGGCGCGCGCGGTGCCGTAGACCGCCAGCGTGGCCAGCCCGCCCGCCGCCACGCCGATCATCTTCACCGCCAGGAGCTCGCCGCCGAGCGCGTAGACCGCGGCGGCCACGAACACGTAGCCCGGCATGTAGATGAACGCCGGATCGAGCGCGTGGTGCTCGACCAGGTAGCGGGCCGACTCGAGGTACATGGCGAAGTCGCCGACCGGGCGGGTCGGGACCTTCAGCACCCAGACGAGGCGCACGGCGATCGCCAGCGCGGTCAGCAGCCAGCCCAAGCCGCGGTTATATCGCGCCGGGGGTGCTTCGCCCTACCACGATCCAGTGGCCGAAGCGCTGGCCGCCGCGCGGCCAGTCGGGAAGCCGCTCCGGCCATCCGCCGGGGCGATCGTACCCCACGATGTACTCGGCGCCGGTCGAGAGCAGGCTGTCGCGCACGGTCGCCCGTGGGTCGCGCGTCACGATCAGCGTGACGTCCTCGGTCCAGGGAACGCCCGCCGCGTGCGCGATGCCGATGTCGGCGAAGGCAAAGGGCTCGATCATGACCCGCTGGCCGGACGTACGGACCGCGCGCAGGTGCGCGGCCAGCGCGCGGTCCTCGGCGTCGAGCCGGGTGAGCGCGCCCATCGACTCGGCGCCAGCCCAGATCCGGGCGCGCCCGACCGTCGCCACCGCAAAGACGGCGACGGAGAGGACGGCCGCGCCGGCCAGCGCGCCCAGGCGAAAGGCGCGCCCGCGCGCGAGCGGCACGGCGCCGGCCGCGAGCGGCAGCAGCAGCGCGCCCGGGATGAGCGCGAAGCGGGCCAACGGCTCGAAGCTCTGCGCGATCAGCCCCTCGGCGAGGTAGAGCGCCGGCGGCCCGAGGGCGGCGACGACCGCCACCCGCATGGCCGGCGACAGCGAGCGCGCACCGCGCACCAGCGCCACGCCCGCCAGCACCGCGCCGGGCGGAGTCATGGCCGCCAGAAACGCCAGCGCCCAGACGCCGAGCTGCCGCGCCCGCCCGAGCAGCGCGCCGTAGCGCGCTCCCGCCGTCGCGCCGAGCGCCGCGTGATCGCTGGAGATGTAATGCGCGAAGAAGAACGGATCGCCGCCGGCGGCCGCTCCCCAGGCCAGCCAGGCCAGCGGAAAAACCGCCGCGCAGGCGGCGAACACGGCCAGCCCGCGGATCATCGTGGCTGGCGCCGGGCCGCGCGCGAACCAGAACGCCGCCGCCGCCACCATCGGCAGCGCCAGCCAGGCGTCGTAGCGGGTGACCGCCGCCAGCGAGGCGAGCAGCCCAGCCGCCGCGAAGGTCGCCAGGCGCCGAGACTCCAGCGCCGAGAGCAGCCGCTCGATGGCCGACACCCACAAGAGCAGATAGAGCGCCTCGCTCGAGGCGGTGGTCGACGCCTGCAGGTGGAGCGGCGAGACCGCCAGCGCGAAGGCCGCCAGCTCGGCCCGCGGCTCGCCGACCAGCCGGCGCGCGAAGGCGAAGAAGGGGAAGAACGCCGCCAGGCCGCAGAGCAGCGACAGGTAACGCGAAGAGCGCGGCGCGTCCCGATCGAGCGCGATGAAGGGGCGCATCAGGGTGGTGTGCAACGGGCCGAACTGGCAGTAGGTGCGCGGGCGCGCGGCGCTGCTCGGCTCCAGCACCATCCGCTCGGCGATGAGCGCGCGCATCGGGGCGTC
>Ga0070734_10003741_pt1 | contig 15383 bp, 10 predicted proteins | sample Coa_R1_8_FD_66444 | JGI IMG/M metagenome (GOLD analysis project Ga0070734, IMG submission 66444) | Surface soil microbial communities from Centralia Pennsylvania, which are recovering from an underground coalmine fire - Coalmine... | ecosystem: Environmental > Terrestrial > Soil > Unclassified ...
AGAGCACGAGCAACCTTGGCATCCGCCGCCACGGCTTCCAGCCGATATTCCGCCTCAATCAGCGGCGTGTGATACTTTTCCTCCAGTAGAGTGAAGATGGGCTCGGTTTCGAGATTGTCTTCCACGACCTTCTCGCCGATCTCGCGCGGCAGGTACGTTTCATCGAACGAGAGCGGCACGCCGTTCGCGAGCCGTACACGCTGAATGCGGACGACCTTGGTGCCGGTTGAAATCCCCAAATGACGAGCAGCTACTTCGCTGGCGTGCACCACCTGGCGATCGAGGACACGCGCTGACGCATGGTAGCCGAGAGCGCGCATATCTTCGACAAATCCGGTTAGCTCCGTCAGTTCCTGGGTGATCTTCGGTTCGAGCACGAAGGTCCCCTTGCCGCGCCGGATCTCCACCAGTCCGCGGCGGATTAGGTTCTGAATGGTCTGGCGGATGGTCGTGCGGCTGACGCCGTACTGCGCGATGAGGGCCGTTTCATTCGGAAGTGCGTCGCCGGGGGGAAAGGTCCCGTCGGCAATACCGGCCGCGATCGCCGCTTCGACCTGAGCGTATAAGGGCAGATGGCTGCCGGGATCGATCGCAGGCATGCCCTTACATCATGACATCATGACGTCATGATGTCCAGTTTAAAAAACGAAGCACGCCGGCTGAAGTCAGCCAATAGAATCAGGGCTTTGCCGTGATGCCGCGGGTAAGTCATGTTATCCTACGCCTTTCTCTCCCATCTATGAAGCTTATTTGGACCAAGACCGACGAAGCACCCGCGCTCGCATCCTACGCGCTGCTGCCCGTCCTGCGAGCGTATTCCAAAGGGACTGGGGTCGAAATCGAAACCGCCGACATCTCGCTGGCCGGCCGTATTATCGCCAATTTTCCGGAGCGTCTCCGGGACGACCAAAAAATTCCCGACGAGTTGACCCGCCTTGGCGAGCTTGCCAAGACACCCGAAGCCAACATCGTTAAGCTGCCTAACATCAGCGCCTCGATTCCGCAGCTTCGCGACGCCATTGCCGAACTGCAAGCCAAAGGGTACAACATTCCCAATTATCCGGACGCACCCTCTACCGATGAGGAGCGCGCGGTGCAGTCCCGCTATGCCGTGGTCCTGGGCTCGGCTGTGAATCCCGTGTTGCGCGAAGGCAATTCGGACCGGCGCGCGCCCGGGTCCGTCAAAGCGTTCGCGCGGAAGCATCCACATAAGATGATGAAGCCCTGGCCGAAGTCTGGGTCAGTGACGCGCGTCGCCCACATGACCAACAAGGACTTCTTCGGCAGCGAAAAATCCGTCACCGTGAGCGCCGCAACGGACGCCCGCATCGAGTTCGTGGATTCCACCGGCGTCGTGAAAGTCCTGAAGCAAAGAATCCCGCTGACGGCAGGCGAAGTCGTCGACTCCGCGGTGATGAACGTGGCGGCACTGCGGAGATTCTACGCGGAGCAGATCGCCGCCGCGAAAGCGGACCAGGCGCTGTTCTCTTTGCATCTGAAGTGCACCATGATGAAGGTCTCCGACCCGATCATGTTTGGGCATTGTGTGGCGGAGTATTTCGCCGACGCCCTTCAGAAACACGCCGGCGTCCTTGCCGAAATCGGCGCCAATGTAAAGAACGGACTGGCCGACATGCTCAGCAAAGTCAATCAGCTTCCCGCGGCGAAAAAGGCCGAGATCGAAGCCGATATCGCGGCTTGTTACCAAAATCGTCCCGCTTTGGCGATGGTCGATACGCGCGCGGGCCGGACCAACCTGCATGTTCCCAGTGACGTGATCATCGACGCGTCGATGCCGGTGGTGATCCGCGATGGCGGCAAGATGTGGAACAAAGAGGATGCGCTCCAAGACACCGTGGCCGTAATCCCGGACCGCTGCTACGCCACGATTTATCAAACCGTCATCGAGGACTGCAAACAGAACGGACAGTTCGATCCGGCGACGATGGGCAGCGTGTCCAACGTGGGGCTGATGGCGCAGAAGGCGGAAGAATACGGCTCGCACGATAAGACGTTTGTGGCGCCCGGCGAGGGAACCATTCGGATCGTAGACGAAGGCGGCAAGACGCTAATCGAACAGAGTGTCGAGCGTGGCGATATTTTTCGCGCTTGCCAGACCAAGGACGAGCCCATTCGCGATTGGGTGAAGCTAGGTGTGACGCGCGCGCGTGCAACCGGCACGCCCGCGGTGTTCTGGCTCGACCCGGCTCGCGGCCACGATGCTCAAATCATCAAGAAGGTAAAAACCTACCTGGGCGATTACGATCTTGCCGGGCTGGATATCAAAATCCTGAAGCCCGAGGACGCCATGAAGTTCTCGCTGGATCGCATTCGCCGCGGCGAGGACACCATCTCCGTCACGGGCAACGTGCTCCGCGACTATCTCACGGACTTGTTCCCGATTCTCGAGTTGGGAACCAGCGCCCGCATGCTTTCCATCGTGCCATTGCTCGAGGGCGGCCAGTTGTTCGAGACCGGTGCCGGCGGTTCAGCGCCCAAGCACGTGCAGCAGATGGTGAAAGAAGGGCATCTGCGCTGGGATTCGCTTGGGGAGTATTGCGCGCTAGGGCCGTCGCTTGAATTGGTCGCGACCAAGAGCGGCAACCGGAGCGCGGCTGTTCTCGCGAAGACGCTGGACCAAGCCATCGGCCAGTACCTCGAAGATTCCCGCTACCCCTCGCCGAAGGTGAACGAGATCGACAATCGCGGTTCGACCTACTATCTCGCGCTGGCGTGGGCGAAGGCACTCGCCGCTCAGAACGAGGACGCCGATTTGAAGCAGCGCTTCACGCCGGTGGCCGCCGCGCTGGCGGCGAACGAGAGCAAGATCACGCAGGAGCTGCTGGCGGCGCAGGGCAAGCCCGTCGACATCGGCGGCTACTATTTCCCGGACGACGAAAAGTGCGCTGCGGCGATGCGTCCTAGCGCCACGCTGAACGCGATCATCGATCAGCTTTAACGACGGCGGATGTAGCGGCGGCGCCTTCGAACACCGTCTCGAAGTGTTCCACCGTCGGAAAGGGATCGTAGAAGTGGTGCAGCAGCCGCTTCCACTCCTGGTATCCGGCGGATTGGCGAAAGCCGATGGTGTGATCTTCGAGCCTGCGCCAGTTCACTAATAACACGTACCGATCCGGCGCTTCGAGGCATCGCTGCAACTGATGCGAAACGTACCCCTCGATCCCGCGGATGATGGGCTGCGCCTCCGCGAACGCCTGCTCAAAAGCCGAACTTTGCCCGGCTCGTACATTTAACAGCGCCACTTCAAGGATCATTTTTTGGACTGCTCCGGTAGCAGTTCATATTCGCACGCTCCAGCGATGCGGCGCTCTCGAATCGGCCCGATTAATTGTTCACAGTGCTGACGCCACTCACGGACACCGTGTCGATCGCGCCTGAGCTCTCCGTCAGTGTTACTGTGCCCGTAAAGGCGCCATAGGCGGTCGGTTGGAACGTCACGCGGATGGTACACGTCCCGCCGGCGGCGAGGGACGTTCCGCAAGTGGTCTTTTCGGTGAGCGAGGGATCTCCGCTAATACCAATTGAAGCGATCCCTGCCGCGGCGCCACTGCTGTTCGTGACCGTGATCGTCTGAGTGGGGTTATCGCCGATGGTGTATCCGTTGTTGAAGCTAACAGTTGACGGCGAGAGGGTCAGCGCAGGAGTTTGGGAGCTGCTGGAGCCGGTACCCGTGAGCGAAACTGTGAGCGCGCCGGTGGAAAGATTCACCGCAAGCGTGCCGGTCCGGGCTCCTCCCGCTGTGGGAGCAAACTTCACGTTGATCGTGCAGTTCGTGCCTGGCGCGAGGGAGGCGCCGCAGGTGGTGGCGTCTGAAAAATCTCCGGTGAAGACGAAGCCGTTCACGCTGACGGCGGACGCGCTGTTGTTGCTCACCGTAACGGTTTGACCGGCGCTGACCGATCCCACCGCCACCACGCCGAAACTCAAGGATGTGGGCGAAACCGCGACCGGGGCGGTGCCGGTTCCGGTGAGCGTGACTTTTTGAGGGCTGCTGGTGGCGTTATCCGCAAACGAAAGCGTGCCCGTTGCCGATCCGGCTGCCGTGGGGCTGAATGTCACGCCGACCGAGCAGGCCGCTCCCGCGGCGATGCCGGTCCCGCACGTGTTGGTCGAAATCGCGAAAGGTCCAGTGACCCCGATGCTACTGAAGGTGAGAGCTACACTTTGGCGATTGGTCAGAGTAACGGTGCTGGCTGGGCTGGTGGTCCCGACCGCCACAGAACCGAAGTTAAGAGAGCTGCCGGAAAGCGTCACCGGCGAAGTCGTAGATCCGCCCGTTCCGCTGAGACTCACCGTCTGAGGGCCGTTCGGGGCATTGTCGGTGAAGGTCAGCGTGCCCGTGGCTGCGCCGGTCGCGGTGGGAGTGAACGTGACGCTCACGGCGCAGTTGGCCCCGGCAAGGATGCTCGCGCCGCAGGTGTTGCTTGAAATGGCGAACGGCCCGGTCACCCCGATGCTGGTGAAGGTCAAGGCGACACTTTGTGCATTCGTCAGAGTGACGCTCTTCGCGGAACTGGTGCTGCCCACCGTGGTGGCGCTGAAGCTGAGGCTGGTGGACGAAAGCGTCACGGGAGCCGTCCCTGTTCCGCTCAGGCTTACCGTTTGCGGACTGTTGATCGCGCTATCGGCGAAGCTCAGCGTTCCAGTGGCCGCGCCGAGTGCCGCTGGCGTGAAGGTCACGCCCACGGTGCAGGTCGCGCCCGCGGCGATGCCCGTGCCGCAAGTGTTGCTGGCGATGGCGAACGGGCCCGTCGCGCCGATGCTGGTAAACGTCAGCGCCGTGCTTAGTTTGTTCGTGACCGTGATCGTCTTCGCGGCGCTGGTGCTGGCGACCGCGAGCGAACCGAAGCTCAGGCTGGAGGACGAAAGCGTTACGGGAGAACTTCCGTTGCCGGTCACGGCGACCGTCTGCGAGCCCGCGTTATCGGTGATGGTCAAGATCCCCGAAGCCGAGCCCGCGACCGCCGGTGAGAACACGACGGCGATCGTGCAGGTCGCCGCGGGCGCGATCGCCGCACTACAAGTATTCGTCTGGCTGAACGGACCCGTGACCGAGACGTTTGTTACCTGCAAGGTTCCCGTGCCGCTGCTCTGCACGGTGATGTTGCGCGCCGTGCTGGACGTTCCCAACAGCTGGGAAGAGAACGACAGGCTCGTGGGCGTCACCGTGGCCGCCGGTGTCGTGCCAGTCCCACTCAGCGGGATGGTTTGAGCCGTGCCCAGGTTTCCCGAATTGTCCGTCACCGTTAGCGTGCCCGTGATGGTGCTTGCCGATGGCGGTGTGAACGTCACCGATACCGTGCAATTGCTTCCTCCTATTAGCATCGCGGGACAATTATTCGTCTCTGCGAATCCGGCGCTTACGGCCGCGCTATTCACTCCACTGATGGGACTGCCCCCGAAATTCGTGATCGTAATCGTTTGCGCCGCACTCGTGGTGCCGACGTTCTGGGTAATGCTCAAACCCGGAGGCGTGAAGCTGATTGCGGAAGGACGCGGCGTGGGCAAGTTTATCGGGACCGCCCCGTACACGCTAACATAAACCCCGTCCACCAGACCGTTGATATTCGAAGTCAAAACCGCGGCCTCGCCATCGACGATCTGCGCGTTGTATCCGTTGCCTAGCAAAATCATGCCGCTCGAATCGACGGCGATGGTCTTGGGAGCGAAGGTGCCCAAGCCGATCGAGCTCCAGTTGGCGCCCGTCATGTCGTCGACGCGAACGACGGTGTTGCCGTCAGCAACATAAATCTTGCCCGCCGGATCGACCACCACGCCGGTAATGGAGCCGAACTGATAAATGTAGGGACCGACGGGTTGGGACTGGCTTAGGGTGGTCCAGTTGGTGAAGTTCAGATCGTCGAAACGGGCAATCCAGCGGTTCCCGGCGTCGGCCCAATAAATCCGGCCCTGCGCGTCAAACCCAGGGGCGGAGTACAGCGCTCCGTACTGGCCCACGCCGGAGCCCGCGCCGCCCACCTGGATCAAGTTCGTTCCGTTCATGTCGTCCATGCGGGTGAGACCATGGCTGTCCACAACCCAGATGTGCCCGGCTGGATCGATGCTGACGCTCTGCGGGTTCGTGAAAGGTCCAGTGCCGTAGGCACCGAAACTGATCCAATTGGTCCCGTTCATATCGTCAATCCGAACGATCCGGTCATTGTAGATGTCCGCAATGTAGATCCGGCCGGCCGAGTCGAGCGCAATTCCCTGCGGCCCGTAAAACTGGCCCACGCCCGAGCCCTGTGTCCCGTAGGCGATCGCGTTAGTGCCGCTCAAATCGTCGGAACGCAGAATCCGGGCGTTGCCGTCGGTGAAGTAAAACGGCGTATACGCGGAGTTGTAGCCCGTATTTCCACCGAGGACGACGCCGTTGGTTCCATACACCTGATATGTGGTGCCGTTGATCGCCTGGGTGGCTCCATTCACCGATAAGGTGCCGCTAAACGCTCCTTGAAAGGTGAAACTGCAGGTGATGTGACCGCCCTTGCCGCCGCCAGCGCAATTCTCCACGGTCGAGCTAGTGCTGAACGTCGCGTTGACCACGGTGCTGCCGTCCGTTGTCAGAAAGCGCAAAGTACTTCCGGAAATGGTCAGAGTGCCGGGAGGGTTTGCCACTGGGCTGCCTCCGGCCAGAGAGCCTCCCGAGTTAAGAAATCCATTCTGATCGGCATATGCCAGCGGCATCTCTACGGCAAATGCTATGGCAAAACACACGACTGCCAGCGTGTTCTTGGTCACGTTTGATCTCACCCCACTAATTTTTTAACAGCGCGCTGCTTCACCCACGGAACGTGATCCTGAGAGAACTCCCCGCATGAGATCCAGGAAACTGCTATCCGGCCAGAAAACGCCGTGTAGTGGGATAGATCGTCCAAGCCACCCTCGCGTTACAGGGGAAATTGAGCAGGAAGAAGGCGCTAAGGTGTTTTCTCTCACCGGCAATGACTCGGCAGTAGAATCGGCAGTGACTCGAAGGATTGGCAGGATGTAATTGATTTCTCATGGCTTATGCACCAGGAACCAGATGGCGATCAACGTGTCGAATATCATACAGCCCCATGACGACGCCGGCATAAAGGGCCAGATTGGGTTGCCCCACAAGTGGTGAGGCAGATCCCAGGCCGCGTGCATAAGCCAGGCGACGCCGATGAACCGGTAGGACCTGAGCGCGAGATAGACGACCGGCGTTGCCAGAGCGGGATAGATTAGCTCCCAGACTCCAAATCCTCCGTTTAGGTATGCGCCACAGGTTCCGGCCACCAATATCGCGTTCAGGGTTCGCCGCGTGGGTTCCGGAACGCGTGACATGATCAGCACGAAACACAGTGCACCGACTGCCGGACCGTAGTAGTCGGCAGCCAACAAATGGTGCGGGCTAAACATCCGATGCTTCCTCCCGATTCAGTCTACGAATCGCGAGACAATGGGGCGAGTGGCCAAAAAGACAACCTTCGCAGGATTTGCGCCAAATCGGCAAATCGTTGCCGTTCTGGCTTTTGATGGCGTAGTTTTGAGCGACCTCGCTACCCCTTGTGACGTCTTCGGGAGCGTGCGCGACTCCAAGGGCGAGCACCCGTATGAAGTGCGCGTCTGCGGGTTGCGGCGGAAAGTCAGGTCCAAGCACGTGAGCTTGGATGTTCCGTGGCGGATTGCTACGCTGCGGCGTGCCGGCACAGTCATTGTTCCTGGGATCGAATCGATAGATCAGCCAGTGCCGCGGGAATTGCTCCAGGCGCTGGAGCGCGCGATCGCGCGCGGGGCCCGAGTCGCTTCGATCTGCTCAGGCGCTTTTGTGCTGGCCCGCACGGGAGTGTTGAACGGCCTGCGGGCGACCACGCACTGGCGCGCTACGGAGGAACTGGCCCGCCGCTACCCTGCAATCGAAGTGGACCCCAATGTCCTCTATGTGGACAATGGCGTAATTCTCACGTCGGCGGGGGCGGCGGCCGGATTGGACCTGTGCCTTCACTTAGTGCGGCGCGATCTGGGCGCGGAGATTGCCGCCCGCACCGCCCGAATGGCCGTCATGCCGCTTGAACGCGCTGGGGGACAAGCCCAGTTCATCGTCCATGAACCTCCGGCACTCAACCGCAGCCCCGCTATTGGTTCGCTTCAGTTTTGGATTGCTCAAAACCTCGACAGAGACCTTTCGCTCCCGCGGCTCGCGCGCCATGCGGGGATGAGCATCAGAACCTTGAGCCGCCGATTTCTCGAACGAGTGGGTGTAACGCCGGCCCAATGGATTTGTGCCGCGCGAGTGCGCCGCGCGCAGCAGCTTCTCGAAACGACCAGCCTATCGGTTGAGGAAGTCGCGGAGCAATCCGGATTTCGCTCCGCATCGGTTTTGCGGGAGCACTTCGGTGGAAGGATCGGAACCACTCCGCTCGCCTATCGGCGCAGTTTTGCGAGACTTTGATATTCTTGGGCTCACGAGGTGAGGGGCAATGCCAGCCAGCGCGAGTGCCGCGATTGAGGGATTGATGATTCGAAAGGCCCGTCCCGAAGACGCTCCGGCTTGTGGGCGCATTTGTTACGAGGCGTTTTGCAAGATCAATGCCGATCACGGATTCGCGCCGGAACTGCCCGAGGTTGGCATTGCTGTCGGCCTGCTTTCGACGATGTTCTCCCATCCAGGGTTCTGGTGCGTTGTGGCGGAGCAGGGCGGGACCATCGCCGGCAGTAATTGTTTAGACGAACGTTCTTCGGTGTTCGGAGTAGGTCCGATCACCATCGACCCCGGTATCCAGAATCAAGGCATTGGGCGCCGGCTGATGCAGGCCGTGCTGGATCGAAGCCGGGAACGCAACGTCGCTTCCGTACGCCTGCTCCAAGCCGCGTTTCACAATCGTTCTCTTTCCCTGTACACCAAGCTCGGGTTTGCGGCTCGGGAGCCGATGTCCGTCATGCAGGGCGCTCCTTTGATGTTTTCCGTCGAGGGATGCCCCGTACGCGCGGCAAAGATGAGCGACCTCCCCGCGGCAAATGCTGTCTGCGAACGTGTGCATGGGTTCAACCGATCCGGTGAACTGCGTGACGGCATCGAAAGCGGGACGGCACTGGTGGTGGAGCGGCACGGCCGGATCACTGGGTACGCGTCTGCCTTCGGTTACTTCGGGCACGCGGTTGGAGAATCCAATCTGGATTTGCAGGCGCTGATCGCCCATACGGACAGCTTTGGCGGACCCGGGATGCTGATTCCCACTCGCAACGCGGAGCTTTTTCGTTGGTGTCTTGAAAAAGGGCTGCGCGTGCTCCATCCGATGACCCTCATGTCCATCGGACTGTACAGCGAGCCGAACGGCGCTTATTTGCCGTCTATTTCTTTCTAGCTACTTCATCGGTGGAAGTTCCGGCTTGCCTTCGGGTGCGTGCTCATCCACGGCGATGGCGAAGTAGCCGCTTACGGCGTAGGTGTTCATGGCGGCGACCATGTCCATCGTGCCGCGCTTGCCCCACAGATCGACAGCCTTCGCGAAGGTCGCGGAATCGACCTTCTTGTCGCGGAATAGCTGGCGGCCGAAACGGATGACGGTGGCGTCTTTTTCCTCCATACCGACGAGCGAGCGGTTGTTTCGAACGACGTCGATCACCTTGGCATCGATCCCGGCCTTGAGGCCGCTGGCCTCGTGTCCGTTCCATTCCAGGTTGTAGTTGGTTTCACGGCAGGCGACCAGAATCGCGAGCTCCCGCGTGTGCGGATCGAGCGTTCCGCCCGTCACGGCGGCATTATGCAGATCGAGGAGAGCCTGCGCGACGCCTGAGTTATAGGCAGCGAAGGCGAGAGGACCACTCAGCGTGCCGTCCTTGCTGGGAAACACGTCGGCAACCTTTTGGCCCTTGGCGTCCATTTCGGACTTCTTCAGATAAGGAAGGCGGGCGCGCGACTGCGGATCCAGATCGGCAGGCAGCTTGGATTGAGCGTACGCGAGGAAGGCCGCCGCGGCTGTGATCGCGATCACGGCACAGCGGCGCGAGGATGCTGTTAGGGTCATGGTGTTTTCTCCTCCGTTGATTCTACTCCTCCACAAATCCGCACGTAATGGCCGGTTTCTTACGGAGAGAAATAATGAATTAACTCGATAATTGCTTCCTAAGCATGGCGCCTGTCTAATTTGATATTCTCAAGGAATGCCTTGGAAGCTTTCGCTCTTATTGTGCGGAGCCACGGCCTTGTTCGCCGCAGACCCTCCCCGTAAAGTCTTTCCGTTTCCTTATACGCAGGAAGACTTGCCGAATGGCCTACGTCTGATTACCGTCCCGGCGGAGTTCCCGAACATCGTCTCGGTGTTTGTGGTGGTTCAAACCGGTTCGCGAAATGAAGTGGAGGAGGGGAAGACCGGCTTTGCCCACCTCTTCGAGCACATGATGTTCCGTGGCACGGGCCAGTTCCCGTCCGAGAAATACGTGGACGTGCTCAAGCGCGCCGGCGCATCCTCGAATGCCTTCACCGTCGACGACGCCACCACCTTCCACACCACTTTTTCGAAAGAAGATCTCCCGCAAATTCTGGCCATGGAAGCCGACCGTTTTCAGAACCTCAAGTACACGCCCGAAACCTTCAAGACAGAAACCGGAGCCGTGCTCGGCGAATACAACAAAAACAGTTCGGATCCGGCCCGAAAGCTGAACGAAGTTCTGCGAGACACCGCCTTCGACCGCCATACCTACAAACACACCACCATGGGCTTCCTAAAGGACGTGGAGGACATGCCGAATCAGTATGAATACAGTCTGCGCTTTTTCGATCGTTACTACCGGCCCGAATACACGACGATCATTGTCGCCGGCGATGTCGACCCCAAGGATGTGCGCGGCTTGGTCGACAAGTCCTGGGGCAACTGGAAGCGGGGCAGTTACCACCCCGACATTCCGGTGGAACCACCCCAGGAAGCTCCGCGCGAAGGCCGCGTCGAATGGCCCTCCCCCACGATGCCGATGCTGGCCATCGCTTTTAAGGCGCCCGCCTACACGGACACGCAGAAAGACACGGTTGCGCTGGATGTGCTTTCCACGCTGGCCTTTTCGCAAAACTCCGATCTTTACCAAAAACTGGTCATCCGCGAGCAAAAGGCCGATCAGATATTTGCCGGAAATGCCATCACCGTAGATCCCGATTTGTTTACCATCCGTGCCCGAATAAAACGCGTTGAGGACGTGCCCTACGTCCGCGATCAGATTCTTGAAACCATCAAGAAGTTCCAAAACGAACTGGTGGCCTCGGCGAAGCTCGAAACTGTGAAAAAGCGCGAGCGGTATGGATTCACGTTGCAGCTCGACAACAGCGAGAGCGTTGCCCAAACGGTGGCTCGTTACGTCGCGCTAAAGCGAACGCCCGCGACGATCGACCGGCTGTTCGAGCAATACGCCCAGCTTAGTCCCGAAGACGTGCGCCAGGCTGCCCGCAAGTATCTGGTGGAAAAAAGTAGAACCATTGTGACTCTAACGGGAGCCGGCAAATGAGGCTGCCCATTGCGCTTCTCGCCACCTTGTCCGCAACCGGCTTCGCGCAAATTCGAACCGTAACGCTGCCGGACAAGTCGCCCATTGTCACGTTGCGGGTGGTGTTTACCGCGGGCGCGTCTTTCGATCCAACCGACAAGCCGGGAGTGGCCGATCTCACCTCGGCCATGCTTTCCGACGGGGGAACCAAGGATCTGACATACAAGCAGATCGTCGACCAGATGTTCCCCATGGCGGCTTCCGTCGGCTCGCAGGCGGACGAAGAGATGTCCACGTTTTTCGGCGCCACGCATGTGGATAATCTGGACGAGTATTACAAGCTGTTTCGCGACATGCTGCTCAATCCGGGCTGGCGCGAGGCAGATTTCAAGCGCGTGAAAGACAACTCCCTCAATTCCCTCCGTGAGGGCTTGCGCGGCGATGGCGATGAGGAACTGGGCAAAGAGGTTCTGTACGCCACGGTGTATCGCGGGACACCGTACGGGCACTATATCGGAGGCTCGGTTTCGTCTCTCGAAAAAATCACATTGGACGACGTGAAACAGTTCTACAAACGGCACTACACGCAATCGAATGTCATCATCGGTATCGCCGGCGGTTATCCGGCGGGGTTCCTGGATCGTATGAAGAAGGATTTCAGCGCTTTGCCCGTGAAGGACGAGACGCCTGCTCCCGCGGTGAAGCCGGAAGCGGCCGATCACACCCGCGCCCTGATTGTTGAGAAGAATACGCGCTCCGTCGCCTATTCGCTGGGTTTTCCGATTGATGTGAAGCGCGGCGATCCTGACTACCCGGCCCTGCTGGTGGTACAGTCCTATCTCGGTCAGCATCGGCTGAGCGGCGGCCGCTTGTATCAGCGCATTCGCGAGGTGCGCGGGATTAACTACGGCGACTATGCCTACCTGGAATACTTTCCGCGAGGCGAGTATCTTATGGAGCAACCGCCCAACCTGGCGCGCCGCAGTCAGATCTTCCAGATCTGGATTCGCCCCGCGGAGCCTCCTCAGGCCGCCTTTACTCTGCGATTGGCGGTCTATGAGCTGAACAAGCTGCTCCAGGAGGGAATCTCGCAGGAGGCTTTTGAGCGCGCGCAGGAGTTCACCTCCAAGTACGTCAATGTGCTGACGAGGACCAAGCGCGCCGAACTTGGCTATGCGATTGATAGCTTGTACTTCGGGATCCCTGATTACAATAGCTACGTCAAGAACGCAGTAGCCAAGCTGACGCGGGAGCAGGTCAACGCCGCCATTCGCAGGTATCTGCGCGCGGACCGCATTCAAATCGTGGCGGTTTCGGCCAACGCGGAGAGACTCAAGCAGCAGCTAATCGGGACGGGTCCGTCCCCGATCCAGTACAACTCTGAAAAGCCTCCTGAGGTCTTGGCCGAGGATAAGATCGTGGAGAAGTTCGATATCGGTCTGCGCTCGCAAGATATCGAAATCGCACCGGTAGACACGGTTTTCAACTGACGTTATCCGTAGTGGAGCGAGCCGCCAGCTTGCCGCGACGGCTGTCCTAGCCGGTGTGGGCGGGCCGACTGGCGATCGGCCGCCGGTAAATCAACCGGCTTCACGCAACTCAGCCGATGGCTTTCAAGCCGCCTTAGTACGTCGGCGGATGAGCATACGCCGGCCAGAAAGCCAGCGTAGCTGGCAGCTCGCTCCACGAGCGGTGGGACGGGAATTGTTCTAAGCTAGTACCACCCACTCGTAACGACTCCAGGAATTGCTATGTCTGCTCCTACGACTGCCAAAATGCCCGGAAAAAGGCCGCCAGGGCCTCCCGGCGGTGGATTGTTCGTGCTGGTCAAGCCCTACCGCGGGCTGGTCGCGGTGCTTGCGGCTCTAACTATCCTGGCGAATGCTCTGAACCTGGCGGTGCCGAAGCTGATCGCAAAGGCGATTGACGATTATCAGAAGCCCGAGTTTGCGCTGGGCCCCATGATCGCCCGGTTCCTGCTGGTCTCTGTGTCTGCGTTCCTGCTCACTTATTTGCAGAGCCTCGTTCAGACCTACGCTTCTGAACGCGTGGCGAAGGACCTGCGCACGAAACTGGCGGCGAAGCTCGCGCTGCAGACCTATAGCTTCGTCGAGAAGATCACGCCCGCGAAGCTTTTGACCAATCTCACTTCCGATGTGGACGGTGTGAAGGTTTTCGTGTCCACGGCCATTGCGACAATTATTTCGTCCATTTTTCTGATCCTCGGGTCCAGCGTGCTGTTGCTTTCCATCAACTGGCGTCTGGGCTCCAGCGTCCTTCTGATCGTGCCGTTCATCGGGATTGTGTTTTTTCTGGCGCTCAAGAAAGTCCGCGAGCTCTTCAAAAAAGGCCAGGAGGCGATTGACTGGCTGAATCGGGTGATCAACGAAAGCATTCTGGGCGCGACGCTGATCCGCCTGCTCAATTCGCAGCAGGTGGAGTATCGGAAGTTTGTTTCCGCCAACGCGGAGTCTAAAAACATCGGGCTGAACATCCTGGGAATCATGTCTGCGCTGATTCCCACCATCACACTGGCGGCGAACGCGGCCACGGTGGTGATCCTCTTGTTTGGCGGCCGGTTCGTGATCGCCGGCAAAATGACGCTGGGAGATTTTTCGGCCTTCAACACGTACCTGGCGTTGCTGATTTTCCCCATCATCCTGCTGGGATTCATGAGCAACGTGATGGCGCAGGCGGGCGCGTCCTATTTCCGGCTCAGCGCCGTGTTAATGGCCCCGCCGCCACCGAAAGCGGGAGAACTTCGTTCGGCGCTGCGCGGCGACATCGCCATGAGCGGAGTTTCCCTTAAGTTCGGGGACAAGGAAGTATTAAAAGACGTGTCCTTTTCCGCAAAGGGCGGGAGCACCACGGCTATTATTGGTCCCACCGCGGCGGGCAAGACGCAGATGCTGTACGTTCTGATCGGGCTGCTTCAGCCTACGTCCGGGACCGTGAGTTTCGACGGCGAGCCCCTGGGGGCCTACGACAAGGAAGCCTTGCACCGCCAGATCGGCTTCGTATTTCAAGACAGCATCCTGTTCAATTTGACTCTGCGGGAGAACATCGCGTTCAGCACGGACGTTCCGCAGCAGGATATGGAGAGGGCGATCGCGACGGCCGAGCTGCACGATTTTGTCGCCACGCTGCCGCAGGGCCTGGAGACAGTGGTTTCCGAGCGCGGCACCAGCCTTTCCGGAGGGCAGAAACAGCGCGTCATGCTGGCGCGGGCGCTGGCGCTGAATCCCAAGGTGCTGCTGCTCGACGATTTTACGGCGCGCGTGGATGCCAATACGGAGCAGGCGATTCTCCGCAACATTCATCAAAACTATCCCGGCATCACACTGATTTCGGTGACGCAGAAGATCGCCAGCGTGGAGAATTACGACCAGATCGTCCTGCTGATGGAGGGCGAGGTACTGGCCACGGGAACCCACAGCCGGTTGATGGATACATCGCCGGAATACGTCCAGATCTACGAATCGCAGCGGAGCACCAATGTCTATGAAGTACGCGCTTGAGACCTCCACGGCGTTCGGTCCGAAGACGCCTGGAAAGAAGAGCACCGTCGGCGCCGGCGTCAAGCGGTTCGTGCCGCTGATGAAGCCCGAGACCGGGCTGGTGGCTGTGGCTCTGGTGGCCATGGGGATCAGCACCGGCGCGGCTCTGATTGGTCCGATCCTCATCGCGCGCGGCGTCGATACGTACGTGCGCCTGAGGGATAGGCACGGGCTTTTGATGACGGCCCTGCTTTTGACGGTGGTGTATCTGGTGGGCGTGGTCGCGAGTTACACGCAGATCCGAACCATGGGCGGTGTGGGACGGCGGGTGCTTTTCAGTTTGCGCAACGCTCTTTTCACCAAGCTTCAGGATCTGCCCGTGGCCTTCTTCAATCAGAACAAGGCGGGCGACCTGATCTCGCG
>Ga0070734_10003747_pt1 | contig 15354 bp, 11 predicted proteins | sample Coa_R1_8_FD_66444 | JGI IMG/M metagenome (GOLD analysis project Ga0070734, IMG submission 66444) | Surface soil microbial communities from Centralia Pennsylvania, which are recovering from an underground coalmine fire - Coalmine... | ecosystem: Environmental > Terrestrial > Soil > Unclassified ...
GCTCAGGATCTCCATCATGTAGTCGGTGGCTTCCTTGGAATGCATCACCGCAAGCTGATTCACCACAAACTTCTTCAAGTTCATGTCCGTCTCTTTACGCGCGATTTCCACCATCGCCGACGCATTGCCTTGCACGAACAACGCGTTGATGATGGCCTTTTTGTTTTCCAAATCGGTCTCTTGCGGATACATTCCGGCCAGTGACGGACCTGTTTTGCTGCGGCCCATCACGCCGAGCTGGTTGATGGCGTAATGGCGAAGGCTGGCGTCTTTCTCATTCTTCGCCAGATCGAACAGCTTGTCGGAATTGCCGGCCACGAAAAGGCCGTTGATGATCGCGCGCTTCACTTCCAGAGACGATTCGTTCGCATAGAGCTGGGCTAAGTCGGCCGATCCGCCCGCATTTCCGAGAAGCTGGATGGCTTGCACTTTCAGTTCCGGATTGGTTTCCGATTTCGCCGCCGTCAAGAGGTTCTCGCGGCTACCGGAAACCATGAAGCTGTTCAAGATGGCGCGTTTGACATGCGTGTCGTTGGTGCTCTTGTAGACGTCCACCAGGATTTGCAGATTTTCGCGGCCTCCGTATACGCCCAGATACTCGATGGCCTTCGACTGCAGGTCGGGATTCGTACCGCCCTTCGCGACGGACGCCAGAACTTCGCGCGACTTTTGACCGTGGCTTTGTGCGAGCACAAACAAGGCGCGCTCCTTGAGCTTGGGCGAATTGGCGCTGTGCAGGATCTTTTCGAGCATCGGAATGCTGCGCTCGGGATCGCTTTCCGAGAGCGCCTGCAGCGCCATGAGTTTCAAATCCTCATCGGCGGTGGAGTCGGGTGAAATGGGTTGGCCGCTCTTCTGCCGGATTTCCATTTCGAGCGCCTTGGCATCGTCCAGCCAATGGCTTTTCGGATAATTCTTTTGCAGCTCGCTCAAGCTGGCGAGCGCTTCATCCCGTTTGCCGACCCGGTTCAACGAATAGGCGCGCCAGTAATAAGCTCCGTCCGCCCGGCTGCCTTTGTTCTCGATCACGCGGCTGAAAGATTCGATCGCCTTGTCGTAGGATTTGCGATCAAGATACGATTTGGCGCGCCGGTACTCGGATTCATCACGATCCATGTTCCGGCGTTCCATTTCCCGTTCACGCTGCGCTTGTTCGCGCTCCCGCTGGGCTTCTTCGCGCGCACGCTGCGCTTCTTCGCGAGCGCGTTGCGCGTCCTCTTGCGCGCGCTCATCCTGCTCGTCGCCGGCATCTGCGGCCATCGCAATTGCCGCGAGAACCGGAGGCATGGGCGGCATGGCCGGCATAGGCGGCACGGGGGCGATGGCCGGCAGTGATCTCCAGGCGTCGATTTCCATCAGCGTTCTGGGAGGCAGCGGTGCTATCGCGGCAATGGCCGGCTCCGGCCAATCCGCAGGCTCCGGCGGCATCGCGAGGTCGAAGGACCACGCGCGCGGCGCGGGCGCGGCTGGGGGAGGCGGAAGAGGCGCAACATCTTGCGCGATTGCCATCAGTCCGGCCGCAGCCATCATCCCTGTCATCACGAAAAATCGGTACATGTGTGTCATCTTGTTTCTTCCTTACAACTTCTTGTCGTTATTTTTTGCGGGCGCCGATTGCGGCTCCCGCGCTTTGGTTCCCATCACTCGCACTTTGAAAAGCAGTCCACGGCTCTCGATCTGCTGGCGGAGATCGTCCAACTGGCCGCTCGAAACTTCGGTCGGACTGTGGGCGATTTCGAGAAGTACGCGCTCCAGATCGTCCAGGACATTGGCCACAGCAGTATTGCCGGCGGTGCGCGCCGTCTGCCGGTAGAGGCGATTGTCATCCAACAACTCCGACGCCATTTGCCGCTCGTCGGAAATATCCAGCTTGCCTTGGTGATCCGGCGCGTTGGTCAACTCGGCCAGCACCATTTGCGACCGTTCCAGGTGATCGCCCACCGCGACCATCAAAATGCGCTCGCGGATCTGCTGGTTCTTTGCGACTTCGGTGGTGGCCTGCTTATGCGTGATGCGTCCAATGAAGAACGCGCCCACCAGCAGCGCGGACATTGCCGGCGCCCAAATCCACCATTGCGCGAACAGGCGGGTCTTTCGTTTGCCGATGCGATGGCCGATCCGCTTTTCGATGCGCTGCCAGACTTGCTGCCCGTAATCGGCGTCGCGATCCGGCACCGGCGCCGAGTCTACCGTGTTCAAAACCAATTGCAATGCACGGAACTCCGTCCGGCACGCTTCGCATTCGCCTAAGTGCTGATCGATGGCTCCCGCTTCGGCGGATTCTCCGTAATACAGGAGTACTAATTGTTCTTCGCTGACGTGATTCATCTTGCTTGTCCTACCAGTGGTTCCAAATTCCTGCGCAGCTTTTGCACTGCCCGAAAAATACTGTGCTTGGTGGCGTTCGCGCCGGTGCCGAGCGAAGCGCCGATCTCTTCAATTGACAATCCTTCAAAATGGCGAAGCACGAAGGCCGTGCGTTCCTGCGCGCTCAATTCGTTTAATGCCTCGTTCACGCGATCGCGAACCTGCGAGCCGTACGCCTGGCGCTCCGGCCCCGGCGTATCCATTGCGATGTTTTGCAAAATGTCGCGCTCCTCTTCGGAACCGAGCTCACGAGAACCGCGCTCGCGTTTTTCTTCGTGTCGTTTTCGCATACGGATCAAATCCAGGGAATAATTGGAAGCGATGCGGAACAGCCAAGTGGAAAAACTGGAGCGCGCTTCGTATCGATCGAGTTGTTTGTAAGCCCGCAAAAAAGTTTCCTGCACCACGTCCTCGGCGTCCTGTTCGTTTCCCGTCATTCGAAAAGCCAGGCGGAAGATAGATCGGCTATGCTGCTCGACGAGCAGCCGAAAGGCGTCGCTGTCGCCGGCCCGCGCCCGTTCGACTGCGCTGCCTGCTTCCACTTCCATCCAGCCTTTAGACTACTGATTTTCGTCACGGTTAGCCGGACTGGCCGTCCTTGCGCTCCCTTACGGTCGCGGTTCGGTAGCAGCAGCGGTACTATGGGCTTGCACGGCCCACGGAATGACCTGCTTACGCTTCGAATGCCAGCCCGGATGCACCGCCTGCTGTACCCAAAAGGGCTTTGTTTACATCACCGAGTCCGATCTGGCGCGCATGGCTAAGTTCGTCGGGATGGGTGTGGCTGCCTTCGAAAAGCGCTATGTCTATCGCACGCGGCACCTGCTGCGGCTGCGGATGCCACGCCAAGGACAGTGCCATTTTCTGCGGAAAGAGGGCTGCTCCATTCATCCGGCGAAACCTACGCAATGCCGTATTTTTCCTTTTTGGCCGGAGCAGGTGGAATCGAAGCGGGAGTGGCGGAAAACGGCGAAATATTGTCCAGGAATTGGCAAGGGCGAATTGATCCAGATCGAAAACGCGAAGGAGCAGGCGGCGGAGATGCGGGCGGCATATCCGGGGATGTACACGTAGCGCACGCACTCGTGCGTGCCGTGTTCGCACTCTTGCGAACACAAATTTTTCAAGGCGTTCACACGAGTGCGTGCGCCACGATGGTAGAATGTCTACCAATGCTATGCGGGATGACGACGTTGAGCGGGAACTAAAGGCGCACCTGGACCTCGAAGCCGAAGAGCTGCGAGCATCCGGAGCCGCGTCCGAAGAAGCTCGTCACGCCGCGCGGCGCGCGTTGGGAAACACCACTCTACTCAAGGAGACAATTCGCGATATGGCGGGATGGACTTCGTTCGAACGTTTATTCCAGGATCTGCGCTATGGAGCGCGCTTGTTGCGGCGGACTCCTGGTTTTAGCGCCGTTGCGATTTTGACGCTGGCACTCGGCATCGGCGCAAACACGGCCATCTTCAGCGTAGTGAATGCGGTGCTGCTGCGGCCACTGCCCTTTGCGGATTCCAGCCGCTTGTTGCGCATCGCGCCGGCGGCAGGTTTCATCACGAGTTATCCGGATTTCGAAGATTGGAAAAAGCGGAGCCGCAGCTTTGAGCAGATGGAAGCTTATGTTCCGCGATCGTTCAGCCTGGCGGGCGGAGACAGGCCGCTGCGTGTGCGTGGACTTCGGACTTCCGGAGGGCTGTTGCAGCTTTTGCAGGTGAATCCGATTCATGGCCGCGCGTTTGTCGCTGAGGAAATTCAACCCGGCCGCGATCACGTGGTCTTGCTTTCCGAGGGGCTTTGGAAGAGCAGCTTCGCGCAGGACCCGGGCGTTTTGGGCAAGACCGTAAAGCTCAACGATGAAGTGTTCAATGTAATCGGGATTCTGCCTTCGACGTTTCAGTTTCCTCCGGATCAGCCGGCGGAAATCGTGTTGCCGCAGCCGCCCGATGAAAATCGCGGCCATGGTTTCGTCAACGTCGTGGGCCGTCTGAAAGCCAACGCCACTCTGGAGCAGGCGCTGGTGGAAATGCAAACCATCGCGAAGCAGCTTGAGTTGGAATATCCGAAGTTCGACAAAGGAAACGGCGTGCGTGTGCTCTCGCTGCGCGATTCTTATGCGGCCGAGTTTCGTCCGGCGTTGCTGATCTTTTTGAGCGCAGTGGGATTCGTGTTGCTCATCGCGTGCGCGAATGTCGCGAATCTCTTTTTAGCGCGAACGGCGGGACGGCAGAAAGAACTCGTGGTGCGAGCCGCGATGGGCGCCGGCCGCTTGCGATTAATCCGGCAGCTCATCACCGAAAGCGCGCTTCTCGGATTGGCCGGCGGATTGGTCGGATTGCTTTTTGCGTATTGGGGCGCAAAAGGATTGGTGATGTTGGTAGGGTCCACGTTCTCGACGCAAGCCTTGGAAACGGTTTCGATCGACGGCACGGTGCTCGCGTTCACTTTGCTGACCTCCCTGGCCGTGGGAATGCTAGCGGGATTAGCGCCTGCGTTCGGTGCATCGAGATTGGACGTCAACGATACGTTGAAAGAAAGCGGGCGCGGGCTCAGCGGCAATCGCCGCCGCAATCGGATTCGCGGGGCATTGGTGGTTGCCGAGATTGCGCTCGCGCTTGTGCTGCTCGTCGGCGCAGGCCTAATGATCAAGACATTCGCGCTGCTGAACCGCGTGGATGCTGGCGTTCATGCGGACAACGTCGTCGCGCTGAACCTTTCGATCAGCGGCAAGAAGTACGCGGAGACGCAGGCGCGCGCGCCGTTTGTCAGCGCCGTGCTGCATCGCGTGGAACAGATCTCGGGAGTGGAAGCGGCGTCCGTGGTCACCGATACTCCGCTGACTCCCGACAGCGATGCCATCGGATTCAGCATCGAGGGCCGGCCCGATCCTGGTCCGAAACAGAAATTCGAGATTAACGTGAATGTGGTGGGTCCAGATTACGTGCGGACGCTCGGAATTCCACTCTTAAAAGGCCGCGATTTCACGGAGCGCGACACGCTGGCAACCCCGCTCGCGGCCTTGATCAATCAGGCGATGGCGCGCAAATATTGGCCGGATCAGGATCCGATCGGTGCGCGCATTTCCGGCGATGGGAAGAATTGGGCTGTCATTCAAGGCGTGGTGGGTGACGTCCGGCAAGGCGGTTTGCGCGAGGATCCGGTGCCCGAGGTTTATCTTTCGTACTTGCAAGATCCTTTTGCTTGGCCGTATTTGACGATGCTGGTGCGGACGTCGAGCGATCCATTGAAGCTGGTCTCGTCCATCCAGAGCGCCGTTTGGTCAGTGGAAAAAGATCTGCCGATTTCGAGCATTCGCACGATGCAGGAGATCCGGTCGCACTCGATCGCGCAGCCTCGGTTGACGGCGCTTTTGCTCGGCGTGTTCGCGGCGCTGGCGCTGATTCTCGCGACGGTGGGGATTTACGGCGTGATGGCTTATTCGGTGACGCAGCGGACGCACGAAATGGGATTGCGGATGGCACTCGGTGCGCATGCGTCCGACGTGTTGGGCCTGGTAGTGGGGAAGGGAATGCAGCTCACAGCGGTTGGTATCGCGCTCGGGCTCGGGGGCGCGTTGCTAATTACACGAGTGCTCGAAAAATTTCTGTGGGGAGTGCGGCCCACCGATCCGCTGACTTTCACCGCGGTGGCGCTATTGTTGACTGTCGTCGCGATGCTGGCCTGCTATGTTCCGGCGCGGCGTGCGACAAAAGTGGATCCGATGGTGGCGCTGAGATACGAATAAACTACTGGCGCGAAGCTTCGATAGCTTCGTCAAAAACTTTGGCGAAGAAATCGCGCGAATCGGGCGAACATCCGATGTGCAGCGTGTCGCCGGTTACCTGGATGAAGCCGAGGTAGCCGTCCCAGCCCATGTCGTCCAGAATGAAGTTCAGGCATTCGCGCTCGCCGGGCGGCAGGTTGGATCGATCGATGTCGAAGACTTGGCCGGTCGAGTGTTCGGGAAATTCCGGATCGACGAGCAAGGTTCCAGCCTCGGCCGGCCGATCGTTGGTGCTCACGAGTTCCAGCACTTGCAGCGGCACGAAATGTTCGCCGCGCGGTTTGTGTTCTTCGAACAGGCGGCGCGTTTCGAAGGCAATGTAGAGCAGGGTGCCGATTGCGGCGCGCGATCCTTGCAGGTAAAGATCCGGATCGCCCGAGGGTTTCGGCAGCGTGAATCCGAACAGCTTTGGATCGTCCACGGCTCGAACGAGATTTTCGGCCTTGCGCAAATCGCCGGCGGAGCGGTAGAACGTGTCCTCGGATTTCAGCCAAACCATCAGCCTGTTGTTGGCGCGACGCGTGGGATTGTTCGGGTTGCGAAATTCTTCCGCCAGATCGTGGAACGCGGCACGATCCTCGCGGTACAAATTCAGAAGCTGCTCGGCGCGCATCACGCGGAACCAGTAGGTGGGCGAATAATCGCGCTGCATGTGGCGCTGCAGCGCTTCGTAGAGATCGCGATGGAAAGCTGGGCTGGCCGCGAAGAACATAGCCGCGACCGTAGGCTGCTTCTTGTGACCCAACGCGGATTGCGCGAGCGGCAGGAGTTCGGAGATGCAGCCCTCGCCGCAGTGATAGCCGAAGACGGCCCAATCGCGGCCACCAAATTTGTTTTCCATGCGCGCCAGGTAATTGGCGGCGGCGGGCACGGCGCGTTCGGGATTCAGGCGGTCGTCGCGCACGAGCTCTGTGTACGGCGTGCGATGGCGGATGGTCCTATAAACCGGCTTGCCATTCTTGCGCTTGACTAATTTGCGCTCGGTGGTGACTTTGAAACGCGTGGTGCGGATGACGCGCAGTCCGGCTGCGCGCGCGGTGGCTTCCGAAAATTGCATGATGCCTTTCGGTCCGGCGGGGCTCACGGCATTGGCATCGCCCCAGCTTTCGAGGTACGCGATGGCGGAGATCAGCGAGGCGGGGAGGCCGCTCGAAGCAGCAGCCCGGTTGAAGATTTTGGTGAGCTTGGGACCAGTGATGCGTTCGGCGCCGGCGACGGCTTGCGGCTCGCGCAGAATGGCGAATGTCTCGGAGGCGATCATGCGATCGGTGCGCGTGTCGAGAACCAGCGGAGTGATCTCGGCGCGATCGGCGCCAACGCCGGAGAGGCGGTGTTCGGGTGTGAAATAATCCGGCGCGGCGAGCAGGGGATCCACGAGCAGGCACACCAACGCAGTAAACGTAGTGGTACGACGAAAGCAAGCCACTCTTTTTCTATTTTACCAAGCGTTGGGCGAAGATCAACATAAAGGGGTGAAAATGTTTTGGCCGCCGCGCGGCTGTATAATCGCTGACATGCGCGGCATTGTTGTTTTCGCTCTGGCTACGGCGCTTTCCGCCGCTGAAACCACGGTGATTTATGATGGCTCGGTGTCGGCGCTGCCGGAAGCCGTAAGCGAAGCCGACAATCTGTGGGTCACGCTCCCCGATCTGACCCGCGCGACTCGCTTCGTCCTGAAACCGCAAGGCGCGTGCCTGGATGAGTTCTGCGTGCCGATTCCCAAATCGCGCAAGGCGGCGTTCATCAAGACCGAGCGTGACCGGAAGCTTTTCAATTTGACCGAGCTTGCGCGAACCATGAAGCAGCCCGCGATCCATGATGAAGCGAACTCGATCTGGCTGTTCGGAAGCCGTCCCCAATCACTGGGTGCGCTGGCAGACACGCTGGAGGCGCCGGATTTCACGCTTCCCGATTGGAAAGGCACTCCGCGCTCGCTGCACGATTTTCGAGGCAAAAGAGTGCTGCTGGTCACGTGGGCATCCTGGTGAGGCTGCCGCTTCGATCTGCCAGGCTGGCAGAAATTCTACGCGGAAAACAAGAGCAAGAATTTCGAAATCGTTTCGGTTGCCGAAGACATCGGCGGTATTAAGGATGCGGGCCCTTGGATCGAGAAGGTCAATCCAGACTTTACTGTCCTCGTGGACGACAGGCACACCGTCGCAACGTTATATGGAATGGTGAACGTGCCGACTGGCGTGTGGATCGATGAGCATGGCAAGATGGTCCGCCCGAACGAAGTCGCGTTCATCGACAATCGCTACAAGAGCATGCACGGCATCGACGCGCAGCCGTATCTCAATGGTCTTCTCGACTGGTTGGACAAAGGCGGCAAGAGCATTTATGCGATGAACGCTGAGCGGTTGCGCGAGCATCTGGATCAGTTCACGCCGCAGAATCTGCTGGCCGACGCGAATTTCAAAATGGGGCAGTATCTGGTGGCTGCCGGCCACGCGAACGAAGCGATTCCGTATTTCAAAACCGCGCAATCGCTGCGTCCGGACGATTGGAACTACAAACGCAACGCGTGGCTGTTCGCGAATCCGGATAAGGATTACGGAACGAATTTCGGGAAAGAAGTGAAGGCATTGAACGGCAAGCCGTACTATCCGGCGCCGGATTTGCCTAAAGCGCCCGCGTCCAGCCCCCATCCACCGGAATCGAAACTCCCGTGATGTAGCTGGAACGTTCTGAAGCGAGAAACACAACGAGATTCGCGAACTCTTCCGGCGTCCCGACGCGTCCCATCGGGATCTGCATCTCCGGATGAACGTCGAGCTTCTTCAATCGCTCGGTGGCAGTGTAGCCGGGGCAGACGTTGTTCACCAGGACATTGAACGGCGCGTATTCGTTGGACAAACTCTTCACCAATCCTCGGACGGCCGAGCGCGCGGCGTTTGAGAGAATCAAGCCATCCACCGGCTGCAGTACGGCAATGGAGGAGATCGCGATGAACCGGCCCCAGCGCCGCTCTTGCATGTGTGGAAGCACGGCCTGCGCGAGGTACAGGGTGCTCATGAAATTCAGATCCAGCGCGGCACGCCAGTCGTCGGCCGAGGTCGCCGCGAATTTCTTGGCTGGCGGACCTCCCGCGTTCGCAACACAGATATCAATGCGGCCGAACTTACGTACGACGTCGCCGATGAATGCGCGAACCTGGGCTTCTACGGTGACATCGATGCATTGCGCCACTAGTTCCGTAGGGATTTCCGCGGACGTGCGTTCCAGCTCTTGCTTGCCGCGTGCGCAGATGGCGAGCTTCGCGCCTTCGGCCGCTAATCCAAGCGCGACCGCTTTTCCCAGCCCTTTGCTGGAAGCTGCGACGATGGCAACGCGATCTTTCAGACCGAGATCCATCGGCTATAAGTCCCAATCCAGAATACTCTTCCGAACCGTTTCCCATTCCTTCGCGCGAGGATCGATCGGCTCAAAATGTCCCGCGCCTTTGAGCGCGATTAATTTGGCGTTGCCGGATTTCTTGACAAACCGCTCGCTCAGTTCGAACGGGACAATCTGGTCGTTGGTTCCGTGGACCATGCGCTGCGGGACGGAAATGGGCAGCAATTCGATGGGCGACGACGACGCGTAGCGCTGCGGATATTGTTCGGGCGTTCCACCTAAGAATTGCCGCACCACACCGCCGCTTAATTGCAACGCCCAGGCGCGGCGCAAATCGGAAACAGCAGCCAGCGGAACCACGCCACGGATGTCCACGGCCATTTGCGCGGCGAGCCAAAGCGCTAGCTGGCCGCCCGCGGAGTGGCCGCAAGCGATGATTCGATGCAGATCGATCGGATAGCGGCGCGCCAGCGCCTTCACGTGTTCGGCAGCATGCAGCACGTCATCCAACGTACCGGGCCATCCGCCGCCCGCGTCGCCGATTCTGCGATATTCAATATTCCACGTAGCCACACCGGCGTGAGTCAGCGCGGCGCAAAGATGTCCGGCGTGTTCCAGATTGTACGCATTCCTCCAGAATCCGCCGTGAATGAAAATGACGACGGGATAGGGCGCGGGTGCGTGCGGGATACGAAGATCGCCGAACTGCAAGCCGTCTTTGCCGTAAGGAATGCGCGCGTCGGCCTTGGGAGGCGCGAGTGTCAGGATATCCTGCGCGGCGAGTGAAGCGGCGGCGCCGCCGGTCCACAGGAATGTTCGTCGTTTCAACGCAACTGGTTCTCAACCTCTTCGAGCCAATCCGGACGCTTCAATACTTCACGCGGCTTGCTGCCATCCGGCGGACCGATGATACCTTCGCGTTGCATCATATCCAAAATCCGCGCGGCGCGTCCGTAGCCCAGGCGCAGGCGGCGCTGCAGCGTGGATGTGGACGCTTTGCCCATTTCCAGCACCACGCGGACGGCATCGGCGTACGCTGGATCCTCCGGACCATCGAATTCTTCGCCCTCGCCTTCCTCGCCCTCTTCGGTTGGGGGCGCGAGCAGGAATGTCTGATCGTAATCCGGACGGGCTTGGTTTTTCCAAAATTCCACCACGCGATTGGTTTCCGCCTCGGTCACGAAAGCTCCGTGGACACGAATCAGGCGCGAGGAGCCCGGCGGCAGGAACAGCATGTCGCCCTTGCCGAGCAAATGCTCCGCGCCCATGACATCCAGGACGGTGCGTGAGTCGACGCGAGTGGCCACGCGGAAGCTGATGCGCGACGGGAAATTCGCCTTGATCAATCCGGTGATGACGTCGACGCTCGGGCGCTGCGTTGCAAGCACCAAATGCATCCCGACGGCGCGCGCCATCTGCGCCAGGCGCGTGACCGCTTCTTCCACATTGCCGCGCTCGAGCATCATTAAGTCGGCCAACTCGTCGATCAGAATCAGGATGTAGGGCAGCGGCCGCAGATCTTCCGGCGCCGCGGGTTCGTCTTCGTCGAACAGACTGCGCGGCTCATTTTGAAGCTGCTTCATCTTGCGATTGTATTGATCGATGTTCCGGACACCCTGCCCGGCCAGCAGCTTCAATCGCCGTTCCATTTCGAGCACGGCGTTGCGCAGCGCGTTAGTTGCTTTCTTCGCATCGGTGATGACCGGCGTCAACAGGTGCGGAATGCCTTCGTACAAGCCCATTTCGAGCCTTTTCGGATCGACCAGGATCATGCGCACTTCATCCGGCGTCGCTTTATACAGAATCGACATGATCATCGAATTGAGCATCACGCTTTTCCCGGCGCCGGTGGATCCGGCGATCAGCAAGTGCGGCATGGATTCAAGGGCGGCCACCTTGATGCGTCCGCTGATGTCTTTGCCGAGGCAAATCGACATCCGCGAATTCGATTCGTTGAACTCTTCCGATTCCAGAATCTGCCGCAGGCTGATCACCTCGCGGCGCGAATTCGGAACCTCAATTCCGACCGTTGGCTTTCCAGGAATGCGCTCGATCAGGATGGATTCGGCTTGCAGGCCGAGGCACAAATCTTCGGAAAGCGTGGTAATGCGGCTGTATTTGACGCCGGCCTCGGGCTTGAATTCGAACGTTGTGACCACGGGGCCCGGATTGATCTGCACCACGTTGCCATGCACGTTGAACTCTTCGAACTTCGCTTTGATACGCGAGGCGATTTCTTTGAGCTCCAGTGAATCGTACGCGGTACGGCCCGGGATTTCGTTAAGCAGCTCCGTCGATGGCAAGCGATACTCCGGATGCTCGGTGACTTCGGGCGCCGTTTTAAATCGCCCGCGCGTTAATCCTGGCGCGGGTGCAGCGGGTTCGGGCGGTGGCGGATCTTCCGCGCGCGCCGGAGGCGGTTCGTACTCCAGCGTGTGGATCGGGATCTCTTCTTCTACCGGAGGCGCCATGTCTTCCACCGGCGGGGCTTCCGCCATTGTCGCGCCTGCGGCGGCTGCTCTCGCACGCTTCAACTCCGCGGCGGCTTCGCGAACCACTTGCTGGGTTTCTTCCATCGCATCTCGCTTCTGGGCGCGGCGCTGCGCGCGAGCTTCGGCGCGTTCCATGGCGATGCGCTGCCGGTCGGCGCGCCAGTTTTCCCAACGCGCGAGTGCGTTGCGCAAGAGTCCTAACGGGCCGTGTAGCCATTTCGCCAAGGTCACCATCGAGAAGGTGGAAATCAAATAGAGCGAGAGAATGAAGCAGATACCCGTGAGCAGCGCCGCGCCGGTGAAATTGAGCGAGGCTCGCAACGAATCCGCCAGCACCACGCCGATCATCCCGCCGGAAGAAAACGATCCGTTCCAGGGATGCCAGGTGGGAAGCAGCGAGAGTCCGACGCTAATGCTAAGGAACAGCATGCCGGATCCGAAAATCTTGATGCCGGGCGCCTGAATTTCCGACGAGCGAACCCAACGCCAGGCCAGCATCCACAGAAGCACGGGGATGGCGAACGCGCTCAGGCCCAGCACTTGAAGGCAAAGGTCGGACGTGTACGATCCGGCAAAACCGGTTAAGTTATGCGCGCGGAGAGCGCCGGAGGCCGAATTGAAGGATCGATCCTGCGGGTGATAAGAGACCAGGCTGAGCATGAAGAAGAGCCCGGCGAATAGAAACACTAATGCGCCGGCTTCGTTCAACCTGTGGAAGCGAGTAGGACCAAGAATCTTCATTCCGCCGTGAAGCGGAAAAATGCAGCAAGAGCGATTACTATTATGCCAAAAACGATCCGATAGTACACGAAGACCATCAGGCTGTGGCGGCGCAGGTAGCGCAGGAAAACGGAGATCACGATCGCCCCCAGAACGGCGCTTAATAGGATGCCGACGAGAAAAGGCATCTTCATGTCGGCCGGGATGCCGCCATGCTTATGGATGTCCCAATATTTTTTCAATGCGGCAGCCGCGATGGCGGGCGCGGAAAGCAGGAAGGAGAAGCGCGCTGCCGTTTCGCGATTGAGTCCGCGAAATAATCCGGCCGTGATGGTGATGCCGCTGCGCGATGTTCCCGGGACCACGGCCAATGCCTGCGCGATTCCGATGGTCAGTCCGTCGGCCCAACTGACTTGGCTCATTGGCTTGGTGCCGGTGCTTTTGCGTTCCGCTACCCACATCAGCAGCGCGATGAGGATCAACATGGTGCCGATTAAATAGGGACTGCGCCAGCTTGTTTCGGCTTGTTTGTTGAACAGATATCCGATCACGCCGATCGGGATGGATCCGAGCGCGAGCAGCCAGAGGAGAGAGCGATTCTGCTTGAGCTGCGGATCGCTGCCGGCGCTCAATCCGAGACCCTGGCCGATGATTTGGACCCAATCGCGAAAAAAGTAGATGAGAATCGCCGCCAGCGTGCCGAAGTGGAGTGCCACGTCGAAAGTCAGGCCTGGGTCTTTCCATCCGAACAGCCAGGGCGCCAACGCGAGGTGAGCCGAGCTACTGACCGGCGCAAATTCGGTGAGCGCCTGGATGATGGAAAGCACGACGACCTGATAGAGGGGCATGGATTAGTTATGGTAACAAAGCGTTTTTGGAGGGCACCGCGGTGGCGCACGCACCACGTTATACTGAGTGCGTTGCATGAATGTTCGATGCCCCAGTTGTGATGAATATGTAGACCTGCCCGACGCGCTTGATCCGAAATTTGGCGAGCCGTGCTGCGAATGTTGCGGAGCGCCGCTGGCCGGATATTCCGCTCAATATCGCGAGTGCGGGCGCTGCCGGAACGTCTACATGTCGACGTTTCCGGCGTGTGTGATTTGCGATTATCCGGCGGAGAGCCGGCAGGAAGTGCTGACCAACTCCGCGCGGTCTGGCGGATTTCAAAACCTGGCCTGGTATAGCTACGGCATCGATAAAGCCGCGCGCAAGCTGAAGCTTTCCTATCAACTGATCGACGATCTTTCGCAGCTTCCCGGGATACTGGCCGATCTCGCTGGCGCTTCGGCACTGGCCGTGGATACGGAAACCTCCGGCTTAGATCCCTACACCTGTGAACTAATCCTGCTGCAGATCGCGACGCCGGCCTGCGTTTATATTTTCGACACGCGTTCGCTGGATAAAGCGAAACTCGCCGCGGCGCTAAAGCCGATCCTCGAAAACAAAAACATCACCACGATTCTGCACAATGCGAACTTCGACTACAAGTTCATCAAGGTTCACTTAGGCATCGCTCTCGGAAATATCTATGACACGATGCTCGCGCATAGCCTGCTGAGTGCGGGCACGCACATTTCCGGCTCGTTGAAGGCGATTGGAAAGCTCTATTTTCAGATCGACCTCGAAAAAAACATCCGGCTCAGTTTTCAATCGCTGAAGACGCTCGAAGCGGAGCACATCGAGTACGCCGCCACCGACGCTGCGTTGCTGTTTCCTGTTTACGACGCACAGATGAAGCGGCTGGAAAAAGAGTATCTGGTCCCCATCGCGCGGATCGAGTTCGACGCGATCCAGCCGATTGCGGAAATGGAACTTGCCGGGCTGTTGATCAACGTCGAAAAATGGAAGGCCATTGTCTCCAAACATCGGGAGGAGCGCGACCGGCTGGAGCTGGAAGTTCTGGGCCTGCTGGCCAGCGCGAGCGGCAATCGGCATTTATATGACGACGCGAAATCCACGCTCACCGTCACTAGCCAGAAACAGGTAATCGCGGCGTTCGCGAAGCTGGGCGTGAAGCTGGAGGATACGAAGGAAGAAACGCTCGCCAAGCTGGATCATCCGGCCGCCAAAAAGCTGCTCGAGTTCCGCGAGCATGACAAGATCGTTACATCGTTCGGCGAAACTTTCCTTGAGCTGCTGAATCCGGTCACGAATCGCATTCACCCCGATTTCAAGCAGTACGGGGCGGAAACGGGGCGGCTCAGTTGCCAGCATCCGAACGTGCAACAGATCCCCGCGTTCTTTCGCGAGTGCTTCATTGCGCCGCCTGGATGGAAGATCGTAACGTGCGACTATTCGCAAGCCGAGCTTCGCATTTTGGCGCAGTTGTCGCGCGATCCGGGATTTTGCGAAGCGTTCAACAGCGGCGGCGACCTGCATGCCATCACCGCCAGCAAAATGTTCAAAGTGAAGCTGGCGGATGTCTCGAAGACGCAGCGCTCGCAGGCCAAGGCGATCAACTTCGGGCTGGCGTACGGCATGGGAGCGGCCGCGCTGGCGGATCGCATCGGCGTGGACAAAGCGTCGGCCGAGAAACTGATCGAGCAGTATTTCAAGGCGTATCCGGAAGTGGCGGGCTGGTTAACGCGCGCGGCGGATGAAGCCAATCGCTTGGGATACAGTAGGACGCCGCTTGGACGGAGGCGCTACTATATG
>Ga0070734_10003748_pt1 | contig 15349 bp, 10 predicted proteins | sample Coa_R1_8_FD_66444 | JGI IMG/M metagenome (GOLD analysis project Ga0070734, IMG submission 66444) | Surface soil microbial communities from Centralia Pennsylvania, which are recovering from an underground coalmine fire - Coalmine... | ecosystem: Environmental > Terrestrial > Soil > Unclassified ...
CCACGCCGATTCAAACCACCGCCCCTCCTTATACTGACGAAGCGCGGCGCGCAGGTCTTGAGGGAGAAGTGCTGCTCACCGGCGTGATCACCGAGGATGGCTTGCCGCGCGACATGCGCGTCACTGGCCCGCTTGGCTTCGGCCTCGATGAGAGCGCGCTCCAGACAGTCCAGCAATGGCGTTTTCTGCCGGCCACGCGCGCTGGCCAGCCCGTGCCCACCGAGCAAACCGTCGCAGTTCTGTTTCATTTGCCCGAACTTCAGTCGCGTTGGCACTTGATCGGCGCGGATTTTCATCCGCCGGAGGGTGCCTCGCGCCCTTCGTTCCTGAAGACCACTTATCCCGGGGGCGCGGGAATCAGCGTCAACGCTCTCGAAGAAGGTTGGGTAATCGGCGCCATCGGCCGTCAAGGCACAGCCAGTATCGCATTCGACGTCGACGAACACGGCGCGGTGGCGAACGCGCGCGTCGTCAACTCGTCTCACGAGATTTGGGGCCGGGAAGCATTGGCCCTCGTACGCGGCTGGCAATTTCAGCCGGGCACGAGATCGGGTTCGCCCGTGCCGGTTCCTTGTACGCTCGACTTCGTCTGGGGCGCAGCGACGCTCGATACAAAGATTGTGGAATGGGCTCGAACACAACTGGCCGAGCCGCCCATCGTACCGGTCCCGGCTCTTGACTTCGGACAGGAGCCTCTCTCCCCGCAACCGGTAACCTTTCTCGTCTACGGGCCGGACAGTTCTCTCTACACGCGGGAGGCACAGCAGGCCGGCCTCGAAGGAACAGTGCAGTTAATGGCTAACATTACCGAAGACGGCTCGCCCCGGTTGGTCCGCGTGACGAAGTCGCTCGGAATGGGACTGGACCAAAATGCGGTAGAGGAAGTCGTGAGGTGGAAGTTTCGCCCGGTTCTCGTGAATGGAGCGCCGACGCCCGCCCGCGTCATTGTGGAAGTGATTTTCCAGTTGCATCCCACGCCGCTTCGCTAGTACCCCAACATCCTCGTCCCCTGGAGCATACAGCGCGACTTTGTTATCCTTCGAAAAGCAGTCGGTTCGGCAGTCACTCACGACTATCCGCCCAGGCGGCCCGGCCGGATGGGGAAGGCTCTAAGGCCGCAGGGGTGGTCTGCCCGATAAAGGGGTATGGCCCCGGATCCGCTTAGCATGGCGCTCAAGATTCGATTCCGGACCAACAAGTTTATGTCGCCGTGGGATCCTGCCGCCGGCTATAAACTGCGCCCCCGCTCCTTCATTGCTTCCGTCGTCTTTCACACCGCCGCCGTCGGTGCGTTGCTCTCCCTGCCGGTTCTCTATCCCAACACACCCGCTGATAAGAGCAATCGTCCGATCTATGACGAATTGGTGAAGCCGGATGAGAAGAAAATCGTGTGGTATGCGCCCCGCAGGCCGTTACCTCCCGTGACGGCGCTGAAGCGCGTCGGCACATCCCCGACGCCGCGCGGCCGGGAGCTTTCCAAGGACGTCATGATTGCCACCGCCCCCAAGGCGGCTTCCACCAAGCAATTCATCTGGCGCCCGGTGCCCAAGGTGGAGATTCATCACGACCTGGATGCTCCCAACATGGTCCTGAAGCTGGCCGCGGCAGTCCCGGTGCCCGCGCCACCCCCGCCACCCGAGCCCAAGAAGGTGGACCGGCCAAATCCCGAGGGCCTGCGCGCCAAGCAGCCCAATACCTCGCCGCCGAATCCGCAAGGCGACGTAAGCCACGCCCTCGAGCAACCCAAAATACCCTTGGAAGTGCCCCAGCCTCGCAAAGCTTTCGTCCCGCCGGCGCCCTCTAAACGGCCGCCTCGATTGCCTGTACCGGTCACAGTCGCAGAACTTCCTGTCCCGGACGCATCGATCACTGGCTTCTCGGGCCCGAAGAACCCCCTTCCGGCAGGCCTGGGGGCGCCCGTCATCGCCAAGGGAGCGCCGCCTCCACCAGCGAATGCCCCGCCCGGACAGTCGAACAGCGCGGGAAACGCGAAAATGGATCTGGCCATCGCAGGTTTGAATCCCGCCGACAAGCTTACCGGCCCACTGCCCGAAGGAGGGCGCCCGGCGCAGTTCTCGCGCGCTCCCGTTGTAGGGGAGCCCGCCACGGGTGAAGTTGGTGGTGGCGTCGGCGTGCCGGATCTCACGATCCGTGAAGGTAAACCGGTAGACCCTCCGCGCGTCAGCACTCCGCGCCGAACCATGGTCTATGCCGACAAGCTGCGCGGCATCCCGCTTTCCACTTTGTCAGTGCCGCTGCGCCCGGCCTCTCGAATGATTCCGCGTACCATCGATTCGCGATTTACGGGGCGCAACGTATACACCATGGTGATCCCGATCGAAGATATCGCGCCGTACTCCGGTGACTGGATCCTTTGGTTTGCCGAGCATGAGGCCAAACCGGGCGATACTCCCTTCGTCCGCGCTCCGATCCCGCTCCGCAAGTTCGAAGCCGTTGAGCCCGTCCTCCCGGGTGCGCGAACGGAGCTACGGGTGCAGGTGGGTGGCGTGATCCGGCAGGACGGCAAAATCGAAGGCCTCACGGTGTTGCGGAGCCTTACGCCCGGAATCGAAAAGGCGGTGCTCGACGACCTCAAGGAATGGGAGTTCAAGCCGGCCACCCGAGACGGAGTCCCCGTCGACGTCGACATCGTCCTCGAGGTTCCTTATAGCCTGCCACCGCAGGTCGCGCGCGGGGGCACCCAGTGATCCTGTCACCAGTTAGAAATCGAAGCTCAAAAACCAGATTTCCGAACCCGTTTCTTACGTCTCAACCGGTCGAATCCTTCCTAGTAGTTCTCTTCAAGCAGCGGGTCCTACCAAGCGCCGATAACCCGCTGTTTCTTGAAGCTTTTACATGTGTCAGTACCACGTCTAACCTACTGGAACTTAAGTACTAAACACTGAGCCGGATTCCACGGGTACTAGTACGGTTTAGGACTGCTTACATCTAGTATTAGGTGCTATTCCCGACTCAAATAGAGTAAGCTAAGGCTCGACGGTTGGTCGCCCATCACTGCCCTTGAAGGCACGGCGCGTCGAGAGAGCTAAACCTTGGCAAATGAGATTTGAAGGAGCAGTTGATTGTTTCTGATTCTCACGCTCGGGATGCTATCAGTCGTGCTGGCGCTGTTGGTCACACCGCTTATTCGTGACAGCATCGGTAAACTGGCATTTCTGGATCACCCCGACGGCGATCGCAAGATTCACGCCACGGCGATTCCGCGCGTCGGCGGGATCGCGATCGTGCTGGCCTACGTGTCGACATTCGCCATCGCGTTGGCGCTACCCTTCACTTACACTTACGTTCTGCACCAGGCGCTTCCCCAGATCCTGGAATTGACAGTGGTTGGGCTGGTGGTTTTTCTCACCGGTGTTTTAGACGATCTGGTGGGCCTCACGGCCAAGCAGAAGCTGCTGGGAATCGTCGCTGCCGCATCGTTCGCTTACGCCGCCAACATCCGGGTCGGCGTAGGGCTTTTCCATGGCCTTCCGAACTGGCCCTGGCTGAGTTTCCTGCTTACGGTGGTCTGGCTGGTTGGCTGCACCAACGCGTTCAACCTGATCGATGGCATGGACGGATTGGCCGCCGGAGTCGGCTTGGTCTCTACCCTCACCGTATTGGCGATGGCGCTCATGCAGGGAAACCTGCCCCTGGCCCTGGCAACCATGCCGCTGGCCGGCTGCCTGCTGGGTTTCCTGCGGTACAACTTCAATCCGGCGTCGGTATTTCTGGGCGATAGCGGCAGCCTGCTGATCGGCTTCCTTTTGGGTTGTTATGGTGCCCTGTGGAGCGAGAAATCGGTCACTCTGTTGGCCCTCACCGGCCCGATTCTGGCCGTCTCTGTGCCGCTACTCGATGTCCTGCTGTCGATCGCGCGGCGCTACCTGCGCAACCGGCCGATCTTCCAGGCCGATCGCGGACATATCCATCACAAGCTTCTGGACCGCGGTCTCAGCCACCGCGGCGCTGTTCTGACGATTTATGGGGGCTGCGGCGTCGTCGCTGTACTCTCTCTGCTGGTGAGCGCCGTTCACAACCGGTACTCGGTTTTGATCGTGATCGCGTTCCTGGCTGCGGCGTGGTTTGGTATCAGACACCTCGAATATGCGGAATTCGCAATGGCGGGCAAAATGTTCTTAGGCGGGAAATTTCGTCGCATCATCGACGCGGAGACGCGTTTAATCGATTTCGAAAATCACTTGGCGAAGGCCGTGGACCTCGAGACCTGCTGGTCGCACATCTGCACGGGCAGCCGGCAGTTCGGCTTCCAGGGCGTCCGCATGAGCGTCAACGGCAAAGTGTTCGAGGACCAGAAGGAGGGCGGTAACGGCCGCATCTGGCAGCTTCGCATCCCACTCCCCCGCGGCGAATACGTAAACTTCTTCCGCGATTTCAAATCCGAAATGGATCCGCTGATCCTGAGCGCTTTCGTGACCGCCGTCGAACGCGGGCTCACTGCCTGGCTGGCCGCGCCCCGGATCGAGATCGTCCGCATGCCGGCGACTCCTCACGCCTACGCCGCAGCCGCCGGGACCGAGCGCCGCGTCGGCTAGCACCAGCTGGATTGCGGCGCATCGCCGCTCCATCTTACTCACTCTTCAAGAGATCATCCAGTCATTAAATTGCTGGGATCATTGCGCTTATTCGGGTGTTATGATGGCTTAGGATGTCGATGCTTTCTCCCAGGCTGCAGCTGAAGGTCTCGCAGAAGCAGATCCTCACGCCTGGCCTGGTCCAGATGGTCACTGTTCTCCAGCTCAACCGGCTGGAGTTGAAAGACATGATCACGCAGGAGATTTCCGAGAACCCGGTTCTCGAGGAAGCAGCCGACGGCGTCGAGGAGCTGACCCAGGAAGAAGTGCAGGCCCTGCTCGAGGCTGAGCGCGTCGCCGAGCCGTCGGATCAGACCATCCTTGAGGCGGCCAACGGGACCCCATCCACCGATACCGAGACGTCGCTTGAGACGGTGGATTTGTCGGACGGCGTCGGCAGCATGGAGTTCGGGGGGGCGGCACAGCCGGCACAGGAGGACCCCGTAGCCGCGGCGCCATCGACCGAAGTTGAAAATCCCGATCAGAAAACGGAAAAGGATCCGTTCGATGAAATTGATTTCGGCAGTTTTTTCGACGATTATCTCGATCCCGGATACAAAAGCCCCGCCTCTGAGTCCGTCGAAAAACCTTCGTTTGAAACTTTCCTCTCGTCTCCGGTAACGCTCGCCGATCACCTCCATTCGCAGCTCGCCGTGCTGGTGATGTCGGACGAGCTGCGCGATGCGGCGACGAATATCATCGGCAATATCGACGAAAACGGCTATCTCACTGCGACCATCGAGGAGATCGCCGAGACCGGCCAGCACACCCTTGACGAAGTCCGCGCGGGCTTGAAGATCGTGCAGTCGCTCGATCCGGCGGGCGTGGGCGCGAAAGACGTCCAGGAATGCCTGCAGCTGCAGATCGAGAGCCGCGGCGGCCGCGACGGCGTAGCGTGGCAGATCGTTTCCAAATACCTGAAGCTGGTGGAAACGCGGCAGATCAAGGAAATCGCCAAGCAGCTCGGCCGGCCGATCGAGCATGTACAGATTGCGCTCGACGTCATCCGGCACCTGGACCCCTATCCGGGCTTGCGCTATTCCGGGCCCGGCGCGCGGCAAGTCGAGCCCGACGTATACATCTTCAAGGAAGGCGACGAGTACATCATCCAGCTCAACGATGACGACCTGCCGCAGCTTCGGCTGAACGCGCAGTATCGCAAGATGCTCGATCGCGACCAGGAGCCGAGCAAAGAAATCCGCAACTACGTCAAGGATCGCTACGCGGCCGCGCTGCAGCTCATCAAGAACATCGAGCAGCGCAAGCAGACCATCCTGAAAGTCTGCCAGTCCATCGTGCGGCGGCAGCTCGATTTCCTGGAGCACGGCATCGATCAGCTGAAACCGATGATGATCAAGGAAGTGGCCGAAGAGATCGGAGTGCATCCCTCGACGGTAAGCCGCGCGGTGGCAAGCAAATACGCCGACACGCCGCAGGGTGTCTTCGAGCTGCGCTACTTTTTCTCAGAAGCGGTACAGGGCGCCGCCGGCAGCGCTACTCCGTTGCTGATTTTGAAACGCAGGGTCAAGAAGATGATCGAGGAAGAGAATGCCGAGCATCCCCTGACAGACGAGCAGATCACCGCGCGCCTCAAGGACGAAGGCATCGACGTCACCCGCAGGACAGTGGCCAAGTACAGAGAAGACATGAAAATTCCATCCACTCACCAGAGGCGTGTCCGCAACTAAAGCAGCTTCTCCGGCACGGAGGTGATCGCATGAAAATTACATACTCAGGTAAGCACGAGGGCTTCGCCCGGAAGCAGCAAGCCAAATTGGAAGCGAAGCTCCAGAAGCTTTCTAAGATGCTGGAGCGAAAAGGCGAAAAAGAAGCGCACGTCATCCTCACGCAGGAGCGCTTTCTGCACAAGGTGGAAATCACGGTCCGCGCCATGGATCACGACGTCGTGGGGGCTGGCTCGCATGCCGATGTGGTGGTGGCCGCCAACGACGCGCTCGACCGCCTGGAAAAACAGATCCTGAAGCTTCGCAACCGGTGGCGCGACACGAAACGCAAGAAAGACAAAAGCGCCGAGCCGGCGGCCGCGCCGGAGCAGGTTTCGAGCAGCGCTCGTTCCAAGCGCGCCCTAGCACCGCCCGCTTCTTCGAGGAAAGGCGCCTCAAAGAAGATCTATCGCGTCAATCACTCCGACGGCGCCAAGCCCATGACGCTCGAAGAAGCCATGCTCGAAATGGAAGCCGAGCAGGATTACATGGTCTATCGCGACGCCGAAACCGATCGCGTGCATGTCCTGATGCGCCGTACCGACGGCCATTTCGACCTGATCGAAAGCTAGCGCCTCAAGAGAGTGGCTAAGAAGCGAGCAGGTTCCCGATCGAAGGACGGCGTTGAGCTGGTCATCATCACCGGCCTCAGCGGCTCCGGGAAAGCTACCGTGCTCAAGGCTTTCGAGGACCTGGGTTACTACGCCGTAGACAACTTGCCCATCGGCCTGCTGCCGAAATTCGCCGATCTGGCCAAAGGCTCCCCCAGCGTCCGTCGGGCTGCCCTGGTAATCGATATTCGCGAGGGGCACAGTCTGACACAGTTCCCGTCGATGTTTGAGCGGCTCAAGGCGCGAATTCCCGCCACACTCCTCTTTCTCGAGGCCGACGACGGCACGCTCATCCGCCGCTTCAGCGAGACGCGCCGGCCGCATCCGCTGGGCAAGCGATCCACCGTAGCCAAAAGCATCCACACCGAGCGCGACCGCCTGGCGCCGATCCGCAAGGTCGCGGATCTAATTCTCAATACTTCCAAGTTCAACGTGCATGAGTTGCGGCACGTGATCGAGCAAAAATTCCGCGATGGACGCGAGGAGAACGGGCTGCGCATCGATGTGACTAGCTTCGGCTACCGGCACGGAGTCCCCCCCGATAGCGACCTGGTTTTCGACGTCCGGTTTCTTCCCAACCCGAACTACATTCCCGAGTTCAAGAATCTGACCGGACGCAACCCGCGTGTGGCCCGCTACATCCGGTCGTTTCCCCAGACGGTCGAGTTCGTCGAGCGGATCACGGCCCTGCTTACGTACCTGATCCCGCACTACATCAACGAAGGCAAGACCTACCTGACCATCGCGTTCGGATGCACGGGCGGCCATCACCGCTCGGTGATGATCGCCGAAGAGATTCGCAAGCGCCTCGAACAGGCCGGCTTCAAAGCCAAAGAGACGCACCGCGACATCAGCCGCTAGACGCGCGTCTTTTTCCAACCGCCGCGCCGGAACAGCGCGATACTGAGCACGGCCAGCAGCGAATCGGCGATTACCACGGTGATAAAGACGCCCCGCGGCCCGAATCCGGAATGAACCGCGAGATACCAGGCCAGCGGAAGCTGGCAGGCCCAGAATGAAATCAGATTCAGTACCGTGGGCGTGAACGTATCGCCCGCCCCGTTGAAAGCGGCGCTCAACACCATGCCGTAAGCGTAGGACACATAGCCCAAGCTGAAGATGCGGAGCCCGCTGACTGCCAGAGGCGCTACCGCCGGGTCCGTTGTGAACAACCCGATGATTCCGGGCGCGAACGCAATAAAAACGACGCCGACGGCTCCGAGAAAGAGCATATTGTAAAGACCAGTGCGCCACGCCGAAGCCTCCGCGCGATCCGGCTTATGCGCACCCAGGTTCTGCCCGACCAGCGTGGCCGCCGCGTTGCTCATGCCCCAGCTCGGGAGAATCGCGAAGATGATGATCCGGATGGCCAGCGTGTTCGCCGCGACGGCCGCGCTGCCGAAACTCGCCATGATCCGCACCACGCCGATCCAGCTGGCCATCTGTACGGCGTACTGGAACATAGTGCTGAGCGACAGCCGGATCAGCCGCGCCATCACTCTGAGGTCCAGCCGCAGCTGCGCGGCGTGAATCCGCAGGCGGCTGCGGCCGTCGATGAGCACCCAGAGCTGAAACAGCACACCCGCGCCGCGGCCGATCGTCGTGCCCACCGCGGAGCCGGTCACGCCCAGCTTCGGGAAGGGGCCGACCCCGAAAATCAGGCAGGGATTCAGCGCGATGTTGACGATGTTGGCGAGCCACAAGGCCCGCATCGCCACGGCAGCGTCGCCTGCCCCGCGAAACACGGCATTGATCAGGAACAGCAGGAAGATGGTGACGCTTCCGCCGTAGATCATGCGCGTGTAGTTGGTGCCGGTCCGAACCACCTGGTCGGACGCGCCCATGACGCCGAGCAACTGCGGAGCGAAGTAACAGCCGAGCGCGGCAACCGCCGCCGCAATCGCAACACCGGCTGCAATCGCCTGCACGGCCACCAGCCCGGCGGCCTCCTCGTCCTTTTCGCCGATGCGGCGTGAGACCAGCGCGGTCGCCCCCATCGCCAGCCCGAGCGCGATGACGTAGACCATCGTGAGGCCGGTCTCGGTGAGACCTACGGTCGTGATCGCGTCCGCGCCGAGCCGCGCCACCCAGAACACATCCACAACGCTGAACAGCGACTCCATGCACATTTCGAGCACCATGGGCACGGCCAGCAGCACGATGGCGCGCCCGATGCTTCCTTCGGTGAAGTCCTGGTTAGTGCCCCGGATGGATTCGGCGAGCGAAGCCCAGAGTCCGGGCGTGCCCGTACCTGCAGAGTTCGTTTTGTTGACAGAAGTCTCCACGGAAATGAAAAGCCCTTTCAGGATTGCGCGCACAATCCTCCCCGGCGCGCAGGGGCGATAGCTGACCAGGAACCCGGTTCAACCGGGCGTCAGTTAGCGATGGGGCTTTTCATTGGCTTCCATAATAACCGCTCGCTTCAGAAAGCTCTCGTATTGTAGCGCGAATCAGGAGAGGCTCGGCGTTGCCGGCCCAGCGCTTAGGGCTTAAATCGAACGGCGAGCTTGCCGCCGGGGCCCTTATAGTGCAGCTCTAGATCCTTGGGCTTGGGCTTTCCATTCATTTGAAAATAGAGCAGGCCGGAGACTGTATCGGTGATTTCTTTTTCAGGCAGAACTTTAGCGCTGAGCGCGGCAAGCAGCGGGTTTTCGGACTCGGAATGCTTGCTTTCGACCTTAGTATTGGCCGCATCGTCAGGCGTGGGCCCAGAAGTGCCGACCCCGAGGCCGCCGATCCCGAACGTCGGCCGCGCCCGCTGTGTGGCTCGGGTGCCATTTTGGGTCACCACCAGGGCGGCGCTGCCAGCTATCTGACTGGGCGCAAAGGGTTCGCCCCGTTCCCCATCCTTTGTCGACAACAGCAGAAAGTCATCCAGGCTGACCGTGAGTGGCTTGTCACTGACCGACCGCACAGTGACCTTCAACACGAAGAATTCAGGGTCCAGATCGTTGCCAAGTTCCTGATGTACCTGATCCTTATCAAGAAGGCTGGCGGAAATTTCGACCAGGTCGTTGGAGGTTTGCTCGAGGGGAAGCTTTTTGTCGGCTGCGCCGAGGATTGCGACGGTCGCCAGAATGGGGAGCCAACGTCGGTAATACATAAGGCCCAAGGGCATTATACCGGCTTACCAGCCAGGGATATACGGCCTAGAGGCGACCCGGCCTAACCTAAAGGCTGTTCGTACTACAGCCGATCAGATTCATGGTGTCGTCTATGAATCGGCTTTGCCTTCCAGTACTATTTTGTTTGACCGGAGTCTACGCCAGCGCGCAGACATACAGCACGATAACGATCTCCAGCAGCGCGCCGGGCGCCCGCTTCAGCGTGGATGGGCAGCCGTACATGTCGGCGGCCAATTTCAACTGGCCGCTCGGCAGTTCGCACGTGCTGGCCTTCATCACGGATCCGCTTTTACCGAATCAAAGCGCGAGCGCCGTTCAGACCTCGACGGACGGATCCACGCAGTTTCTGTTCAATGGGTGGAAGGACAACACGGGGTTCCTGGTTCCGACGGCCGCGCCGATTCAGACCATCACCGCGAATCCAGCGATCACCAGCATCACAGCGCAGGTGACGGTGGCATACCGCGTCATGCTGAACTTCTTTAACTCGCCGAATCCGTTGGTGGATGGGATCAGTCCGCCGACCTGCGGCGCTCCGAGCAGCGCATCGCAGGTGCCGGCCGGCGAAGTCAGAGCCGGAGAAGTGTTCGTCGGCACGGCATGTTTCTGGAACTCGGCAAACATCTTCGCGCAGGCCAACACGCTGCTCAATCTCAACGCGTTTCCCTACCCCGGCTTCGTGTTCCTGGGATGGTCCATTAACGGCGGGATCGTGAGCCCATTCTTAAGCTCGCTCACGCTCACCGGACCGGTGACGCTGGTACCGATGTTCACTCCCGCCAAGCGGGTGCATTTCCTGACGAATCCTGCCGGTTTGCAGGTACAGGTAGACCACACGCCGACGGTGACGCTCACCGCTCCGGAAGTCAACGGGCTCTGCCCGGCGAACCAGTCGCAGCCGGTCTCACCGATCACGGGATTTCCGGCCCTTTGCTTCGGCGACTATGATTTCGGGCCGGGCACCGCCCACGTGGTTGCGGGCGTGACGCCGCAGCGGGACGTGAACGGCAACTGGTGGGTCTTTAGCAGCTGGAGCAGCAACGTGTCTGCCACTGGCGTGTATACGGCCGATAGCACCGTAGGCAATTCGGACACGGTTACGGCAACGTACGTTCCGGGGGCGCAGATCAGTTTCCTGACGAGTCCTACCGGGCTCAAGCTGACCGTTGACAATCGGCAGAATTGGCCTGGCTACAACTTTGTCTGGGGGCTCGGCACGACGCACACGGTTACGGCCTCGCCCACGCAGGCCTCGTCCAACGGCCGTCAGTATAGTTTCCAGGGATGGTCGAACTCCGGAGCCGCCACTCAGACCATCAGCGTGGATCAAAACGCAGTTGCGAACGGGCTGCGAATGACCGCGAACTACGCCATCTTGAACCGCATCGTGATTCAGAGCTCAGCGCCTAGCTTGTCGGTAATGGTGGACGGCACAAACTGCCAGCTTCCCTGCACCATCGATCGTCCGAGCGGGTCGCAGGTGCATGTCACCGCTCAGCCCCAGATCTCCATGGGCGCCGGATCCCGGCTCGATTTTTCGTCCTGGTCGGACGGCGGCGCGCCGGATCATGTCATCAACGTGAATCAGGACTCCACCACGTTGAACCTGAATTACACCACCTCGTATCAGTTGCTTCTGGCGTCCGCTCCCGCTGCCGGCGCTTCGTTCCAACTCAACCCGGCATCGCCTGACGGGTTCTATCCTCAAGGGACTCAGGTCACCGTTACGGCAGTGCCTAACCCGGGTTTCAAATTCTTGCGCTGGGCAGGAGATCTGAGCGGCGGTTTCCCGAGCGGCGTCATCACCATGGCGGTCCCTCATAACGTGCAAGCGCAATTAAACGCGGTTCCTTTCATTCCAACCGCTGGAATCACCAACGCGGTAGGCGCAACGCCGAATTCCGCAGTGGCCCCCGGGTCGATCATCTCGATCTACGGACAGGGCCTCGCTCCCAACCTGGAAGTCGGCCCGGTGAATCCGCTGTCGCAAGCGCTTTCCGGCGTCACCGTCACGATCAACGATCAGATCCTTGGGCTGCTCTTCGTATCCGCGGGGCAGATCAACGCTCAGGTCCCTTCCACTCTCGCCGACGGCACCTACACGCTGGTGGTGCACAACAGCGGTCAGGCCGATGTTTCCACCACCTTCACGGTCGCTCGGGATGCTCCGGGCCTTTTCGCGCAGACCATCAACTCGCAACAGTACGTGCTCGCGATGCACGCAGACGGCTCGCTGGTGACACCGGATAGTCCGGCCGCCGGCGGGGAAACGATCTCCGTGCTGGGCACGGGCTTCGGTCCCTACAACGGCACGATTGTGGACGGTTTCTTCCCGCCGACACCAGCGCCGACGTTGGTGGACCCAGTCGTCGTCACGGCCGGTGGAATAGACCCGGTTGCAACTTGGGCGGGAGCGGCTCCCGGTTATGCCGGCGTCGTGCTGACTCAGTTCCAGGTGCCCGCCGGGATGCCTTCAGGAACTTCGGTGCCGATGAAAGTTACCGTGAACGGAACCGACTCGAATACCTTGCTTCTGCCGCTGCAATAAACCGCGAGGCGAGGAGGGAACTAGCTGGCGGTGCGGGCCAGGCTGTTGACGGTTGCTAGGATCAGGGCGACCAGATTCCAAGCAACCAGCAGGGCGAACAGGATATTCATACGCGAAAGAAGTCTTTCGCGGCCCATGCGCCAACAGTAAAGCCCTAGCGCCACTGCAAGCAGCTTGATCGCGAGCAGTCCGCCTAACGGGTTCGGCCCCATGTTGATGGCGAATCGAACCAGCGGATTCCCCTCCTGGACGCCATTCGTCAAAAAGGCGATCGTGGTCAGGAAATCGAGCACCTGGAGGTAGGAGTAGTTCAGCAGCAACTGGTTCATAGAGCCGCTCCCGGGCACTCCACCATCTCGGGCATATACCCTATAAGTTACTCGACGCAAGGGCTCAGCGTAAAGCGGCGATTGGTCTAGTACGCCTACTCCGATTAACCCTCTATAATTCAAAGACTTGGCCGCGCTGGGGCGTTTCGACGACGACTCCGTACCGCTCGCGAATCGCGGTGGCGAAGGCTGCGCGCTGCGCTTCCTCACCGTGCACCAGGAAGACCTTCTTCAATCCGGCGGCGAGAGGCTTCATCCAGGCGAGCATCTCGTCGCGGTCGGCATGGCCTGACAGAGCATCCAGCTTCTCGACCTCGGCGCGCAACGGCATAGGCTCGCCGAAGATCGGAACTTCACGCAGGCCGTCCTCGATCTTGCGGCCGAGTGTGTTCTCGGCTTGATATCCGGTGAGCAGAACCGTGTTGCGGGGATCGCCGATATTGTTCTTCAGGTGATGCAGGATGCGCCCGCCTTCACACATCCCCGACGCCGAAATGATCATAAACGGACCATGCATGTCGTTCAAGGCTTTCGATTGCTCCACGTCGCGAACATAGGTCAGGCGCGAGAATCCGAACGGGTCGCCGTGATTCGTCAAGAAGGCCGCCGTTTCCGCATCGTAGAGTTCCGTGTGTTTGCGGAAGACGTCGGTAACGTTCACCGCGAGCGGACTGTCAACGAAAATCGGGAATGCGGGGATGGACTTGGCATCAATCAACTCGTGCAGCAGAAGAACAAGCTGCTGGGCGCGCCCGACGGCGAAGGCAGGCACGATCATTTTGCCGCCGCGCTGATAGGTGCGATTTACAATTTCAGCCAGCCGTGCGGTTACCGACTGAATCGGTTCATGGATCCGGTCACCGTAAGTACTCTCGAGGATCAAGAATTCGCACGGCGGGAGCGGCTCCGGATCGCGGATGATGGGCAGACCCGGGCGGCCGAGGTCGCCGGTGAAGCCCAGCCGCACCTTGCGGCCGGCCGACTCCAGCTCGAGCAGCATACACGTCGACCCGAGAATGTGGCCGGCTTCAAACGACTGGTAGCGAAGACCGGGGCCGATGTCGGTGGGCGTGTGCATTTCGATGGGATGGAACAGGCGGAAGGTGGCCTGGGCGTCTTCGACGGTGTAGAGCGGCTCGATGAGATCATCCTCTTCTCCGTTTCGAAGCTTGAGCGACCGTCGCCGCGCCGTGCGGCGGTTGAGAAACTCGGCGTCCTTCTCCTGCAGGAACGCCGAATCGGACAACATGGGCTGGCACAGGTCAGCCGTGGCTGCACTGGTGTGGATGGGCCCCTTGAAGCCGTCTTTCACCAGCAACGGCAGGTTGCCGCTGTGGTCGATATGCGCGTGAGACAGCATCACGGCGGCAATGTCGCCGCACGGAAAAGGAAAATTCCGATTGCGGCGCTCGGCGTCCTTTCTTCTGCCTTGGAATTGCCCGCAGTCGAGCAGATAGTCCCGTCCTTCGACCGTCAGTTGATGCATGGAGCCGGTTACCACTCCGGCCGCGCCCCAGAATGTCAATTTCATCCTTTCAAGCATATCGTGGGCCCCAGGATCGTCCGGCGGGCAGAACGTGAAAGAGAAGATATGTTCTCAGGTGAACACCTGATTGGTCGGGCGCTCGGCCGCTGTTACATTCAGGGTGGATGCTGAGAAGGCTGACGGCTATCGGTGTGTTTCTGCTGGCGATAGCGCCCTCAGCCTACCTGGCCTGGACTCTAAGGTCGATGCCCCACCTGGGCTACTATCACGACGACGGGATCTACTGGGTCTCCGCCAAGAGCCTGGCCGAAGGCGGCGGTTATCGGATTCCCAGCCTGCCCGCGGATCCGTATCAGACCAAGTATCCGCCGCTTTACCCGGCCCTGCTGGCGGGCATCTGGAAACTCAACCCCAGCTTCCCGGGGAACCTTCCAGACGCCACGCTGCTGGCCTGGTTGTGCCTGCCGCTCGTTCTGTTCGCGCTGTGGCATCTGCTGAGCCGATACGGATTCGACTTTCCTCGTCGCTGCGCTCTGCTGATCGTTGCGGGCTGGAGCCCCGTGGTTGCAGTCTTCAGTTTCTCGCTGATGCCCGAATTGCTGTTTACAGCGCTCCTGCTTCTCAGCCTGATTCTGGCTGAGCGCGCCGGTGCCGATGACGCGCCAATGTTGGCGGCGTTCGCCGGAATGGCCGCGGCCCTGGCCTATCTGACGAAGTCGATCGCCGCGCCGTTGCTGATTACCGTTCCCGCCTGTTTCCTCCTGCGTCGCCGAGCGAAGAGCGGCATGATGTTTTTCGCCACGATGGCCCCTGCAGTCGCGGGATGGCAGTGGTGGGTGGCCCGCCATATGACCCACGCGCAGGACCTCGTGAGCCTCTACTACACCAATTACCTCGGCTTCCAGATCTACAACGTGCCGCTAGAGGACCT
>Ga0070734_10003749_pt1 | contig 15348 bp, 15 predicted proteins | sample Coa_R1_8_FD_66444 | JGI IMG/M metagenome (GOLD analysis project Ga0070734, IMG submission 66444) | Surface soil microbial communities from Centralia Pennsylvania, which are recovering from an underground coalmine fire - Coalmine... | ecosystem: Environmental > Terrestrial > Soil > Unclassified ...
ACCGACTGCTGGAAATATGAAAGATCGTACAGAGTGCCGCTGTAGTCGTGGACCAATTCGTGACGGTTGAAATAGGAGGTGTCGGAGATCAACTCCGAGTCTTTCATGTCCCACACCACTTTGAGTGCGGGTAACACGAAACTGTCCCTGTCTCCCATGTTCTCCGGCGTTGCTGTTTTGTAGACACCATCACCCGGATTGGAGAGCCCGACCCAATACTGATCGATGTTGTTCTGGTCGCGGTACTGGTAAAAAACGCTTGGCGTGACAGTAATGTTGCTCGCTGCCTGCCAAAGCATGGCAACGCGACTTACGAATGTGTTGACATAATTCGTATCGGATTGAAGGGTCTGGCCTGTCAGATAATCGACTTTGTCAATCCAGCCGCCGTCGTACCTTCCCCAGGCGCTGGCACGAAACCCCAGCACATCGTCCTCGATGGGCCCGCCCATCGCAGCGCCGAGCTCGTAGCTCGGTGCCCCGTACCAGGTATCCGCGATTTCCGCCTTGGCGAAACCGCTGTAATCCGTGAGGCTTGGCGCGGGCGTAATATAGCGCACTGTACCCCCCTCCGAACCAGCACCGAACAGCGTACCCTGCGGCCCACGCAGGACTTCCACACGCTCAAGATCGAAAACTGCCGGCAGCGTATTGTCGGAACCAAACCCCAGCGCACGCAGCTGGATGGGCGTGTCGTCGATGTAGATACCGGTTGTGGCGTCGCCCGCAGTAGAGTTGACACCGCGGATCGAAATATCCTTGCTGACCGGATCGAAATTGATCCCGGGAGTGTACCCCACAAGATCGGCGATACTCTTGGCATCCAGCTGCTGAATGTCTTGTGCCGTGAATGCGCTGATACTAAGCGGAACTTTCGTGATGTTCTCCGCGCGACGTGTCGCGGTAACAACGACTTCCTCGATACCCCCCTGGGCGGCCTGATTAGGCGTGGCCTGATTGGGCGTTGCCTGCGCGGCCGCCGGCACCGCAGAAAAGCCCGATAGCAGAAGCGCCAGCAGCGGAAGCGCCGCGGCGGCAACTCTCGACATTTGAAACACCCCACGCCCGCAGGCCCATGTTGGCGCCATGGCCCGACGCCGTCAATGCCGTGAAGCGTGCGTTTGTCACGTTTACTGCAACTTGACCATTACGTGACGCGGAACGGAATAGTCCTCCAGTGCGTAGGTGCTCAAGTCCTTTCCGTAGCCCGAGTGCTTCAAGCCGCCATGCGGCATTTCATTGACCAGCACGAAATGGCAATTGATCCAGGTGCAGCCAAAGCGCAGACGCGCCGCCGTCGCGAGGCCTCGCGAGATGTCTTTCGTCCACACGGACGACGCCAGGCCGTAATCGGAATCGTTGGCCCATCTTACGGCATCCTCGACATCTGAGAATCGCGTGACGGAGATCACGGGGCCAAAGACCTCTCGCCGCACGATCTCATCGTCCTGGTGCGCGCCGGCGACAATCGTCGGCTCAAAGTAGAAGCCGGAACCAGCGACCGCCTTTCCACCGGCAAGAACTTCCATATGCTTTGCGCCGGCGGCGCGATCAACGAAGCCGCCCACGCGTTCGCGCTGTCGAGAAGAAATCAGCGGTCCAATCTCGTTTTCGGAATCCTCAGCCAGATTGAATCGCAACGACGACGCTACCGAGACAAGCTCGGCGACAAGGCTGTCGTACACACTCGCGCCGGCGTAGACGCGGCAGGCCGCGGTGCAGTCCTGCCCCGCATTATAGAAACCGGCACTGCGCAAGGTCGAAACAACGGCGTCCAGATCGGCATCGTCGAACACAACTACCGGTGCCTTGCCGCCAAGCTCGAGATGCGTGCGCTTGAGAGTTGCCTGCGCCGCAGCGATTACCCTGCTGCCTGTCGCCACATCGCCGGTCAGCGAAACCATTGCCACGCGCGCATCGTTGATGAGCGCATGACCCACCGTGTCACCGCGTCCCGTAATGACGTTCGCAACGCCCTCGGGGAAAATTCCAGCGAGATGGCGGGCGAGCTTCAAGGTGGTGAGAGGCGTCCGTTCAGACGGCTTGAGCACAACGGGGTTTCCAGCGGCAAGCGCCGGCGCGAGCTTCCACGCGGCCATCATCAAGGGGTAATTCCAGGGTGCGATGGATGCGACAACGCCCACCGGATCGCGCCGCACCATCGAGGTGTGGCCAGTGATGTATTCGCCCGCGACAGGAGCATGCATCGCGCGCGCAGCGCCCGCAAAGAAGCGAAAGCAATCGACGACTGAAGGGAGTTCGTCGGCAAGCACAAGGTGGCGCGGCTTGCCGGTGTTGAGCGCTTCAAGGTCCGCGAAGGTCTCTGCCTCTGATTCTATTTGATCAGCCAGCTTCAACAGCATCTGACTACGTTCGGCAGGCGTGGTGCGCGACCATCCATCGAAGGCTTTTTCGGCCGCTCCAACCGCCGCGTTCACCTGCGCCGTCGATGCCTCCGGCAGTTCGGCAATAACTGCACCAGTGCGAGGATTTATTATGCGCTCCGCCGCACCTTGCCCCTCCTCATACCGATCACCAATCCACAACTGAGTGTCCATGTTCGCCTCGATTTCGTGCAGCGTCGCCGACGGTTATTTCGACCGCACACGCGAGACAGCATCTTGCCATCCAGCGTACAGCCTGTCGCGTATTGTTTGGTCCGCTACTGGCGAGAAAACCCGGTCAAGCGTCCATGCTCGGCCGATTTCGGACCTATCACGGAAGACGCCGCTCGCCAGTGCCGCAAGAGCCGCAGCACCCAATGCGGTCGTTTCCGTTACTGCCGGTCGTGCCACCTCACAGCCGGTCAAATCGGCGAGGCGCTGGCAGAAGGCGCTGTTGCGCACCATTCCGCCATCGACTTTGAGAACCTTTGGAGCAGCGAGGCCACCGCGTGCCATGTCACGCGTCATGGCTTCGAGCAGGTCGCGTGTCTGGTAGCAAACGGCATCGAGCGCCGCGCGCGCAATTTCGGGCGCACCGCAGTCACGGGTCAGTCCCACAATCGCCCCCCGCGCCTGCGCGTCCCAGTATGGAGCTCCAAGCCCCGTAAACGCGGGGACGAAGTAAAGTCCGGCAAAGTCGCGCGCTTTTTCCGTTAGCGCTTCGATGCCGCTTGCGTTTCTGAGCACACCAAGCCCATCGCGCAGCCACTCCACCACGCCGCCCGCAACAAAGATGCTTCCCTCAAGCGCATAGGTTGCACGGCCGAAAATGCGCCAGGCAGCCGTTGCAAGAAGGCGGTTTGCGGAGACCGGGACCTCGCTCCCCGTGTTCACCAGCGCAAAACAGCCGGTGCCGTATGTTGCCTTGACGTCGCCTGCGGAAAAGCATGCCTGCCCGAATGACGCCGCCTGCTGGTCGCCGGCAACGCCACGGATGGGGATCATCGCGCCGAGGACGTCGGAACAAGTCTTGCCGAAATCGCTGGCGCTGTCGCGAATCTCGGGGAGCAGCGAGTGCGGAATCCGGAATAATGACAGGAGCTCCTCATCCCATTCCAGCGTGTGAAGATTGCACAGCATGGTACGCGAGGCATTCGTTGCGTCCGTGGCGTGCACGCGTCCACCCGTAAGCCGATAAATGAGCCAGCTGTCGATCGTACCGAACGCAAGCTCGCCACGTTCGGCCCGCGCCCGGGCTCCCGGAATGTGATCGAGCAACCATTGAAGCTTGGTCGCCGAAAAATATGGATCAATAATCAATCCCGTACGTTCGGTGACTCGCGGCGCAAGCCCGCGCTCGTTCAAGGTGTCGCAAATACCTGCCGTTCGCCGATCCTGCCATACAATGGCGTTGTGCAGTGCCTCGCCCGTTGCACGGGCCCACAATACCGTTGTTTCCCGCTGATTGGTGAGACCGATGGCGGCAATCTCATGGGGTGACACGCCTTTCGCCGCGACGCGGCAACAGGAGAGCACCGTTTGCCAGATCTCCTCCGGGTCATGCTCTACCCATGCCTTAGCGGGGTAGATTTGTGTAAGCTCGATCGCGTGCGCCGCGAGTGGCTTCAACGCCGCATCGAACAAGATGGCACGCGACGACGTCGTGCCCTGGTCGATGGCAAGCAGAAAAGGAGGCTCTGCATCCATGCAGCTTTTGTGTTAGCAGACTACCACGCCTCCGGGCTAGAATTGCTTCCATGATCGATCCATTCGGGCGTAAAATCACCTATTTGCGGGTTTCCGTGACAGACCGCTGCGATTTCCGCTGCGTTTACTGCATGCCCGAACGTATGACCTTTCTCCCGCGCGCCGACTTGCTCACGCTCGAGGAACTCGAGCGGCTCTGTTGCGCCTTCATTCGCATGGGGGTCCAGCGGTTGCGTATTACGGGCGGCGAGCCTCTCGTTCGCCGCGACGTGATGCGGCTGATCGAGAGTCTCGGCCAGAAGATGGGAGAGGGGCTCTCCGAATTGACGCTCACCACCAACGGAAGCCTGCTGGCAAGGTTTGCAGTGCCGCTCCACAGCGCCGGTGTGCGGCGCGTCAACGTTTCGCTCGATACCCGCGATCCCGAACAATTCCGCAGCATCACACGCGGCGGAGAACTGAAAAAGGTACTCGCCGGCATAGATGCGGCGCAGACAGCAGGACTTGCCGTCAAAATTAATATGGTCGCGCTAAAAGGTGTCAATGAGGAGCATATCGACGACATGCTTGTGTGGGCCCACGCGCGAGGCATGGATCTCACGCTGATCGAGACGATGCCGCTCGGCGATGTGGACGCGGAGCGTGTCAAGCAATATGTGCCGTTGTCGCTGGTACGCGCCCGGCTTGCACAGTGCTACACGCTGAAGGACGAGGCGTTTCGCACCGGCGGACCTGCGCGATATGTCCGGGTTGCAGAGACCGGCGGCCGGCTTGGCTTCATCACGCCGCTCACACACAATTTCTGCGAGAGCTGCAATCGCGTTCGCGTGACTTGCACGGGAATGCTGTATATGTGCCTTGGCCAGAACGACAGCGCCGACTTGCGAAAACCACTTCGTGCCGCACGGGACGATCTAGCGCTCGACCGGGCAATCGAAGAAGCGATCGCGCGAAAGCCCCGGGGCCACGACTTCGTGATCGACCGTCGCAGCAAACAGCCGGCCGTTGCACGAACCATGTCGCTCACCGGGGGCTGATTCACTTGACCAAAGCCCTGCATTTTGTGGCCTCGGATTCCGTCGAGGCGGAAGACGCGCTTAAGCGCATGCGTGCACGCTACGGCGATGCGGGCGCGGACAACTGCGAAATAGTGGTGGCGTTCGGCGGCGACGGATTCATGCTTCAGACCCTGCATACGTTTCTCGATCACAAGCCTCCCATATACGGCATGAATTTCGGTTCGATCGGGTTCCTGATGAACGAATTCCGCGAAGAGGAGCTGTATGATCGGCTGGCAGCGGCGGAGCCTGCGCAAGTGCATCCGTTGCGCATGGTCGCCACGCGCAGCGGAAATCCGGTGGAAGCGCTCGCCTTCAACGAAGTGTCGCTTTTGCGCGAGACACGCCAGGCGGCCAAAATTCGGATTCTCGTGGATGGCAAGGTACGCATTCCCGAGCTGATCTGTGACGGTATACTGATTTCGACGCCGGCCGGCAGCACGGCGTACAACCTGTCGGCCCACGGCCCGATCCTGCCGATAGATGCCGATCTTCTGGCCCTGACACCGATCAGCGCCTTTCGGCCGCGACGATGGCGGGGGGCACTTCTTGCCCACCGAGCTCGCACGCGATTCGAGATCATGGAAGCCGACAAGCGCCCTGTGAGCGCGGTCGCCGACGATAAAGAGGTAAGAGACGTCCGCTCGGTCGACGTCGCAGAAGACCGTTCGATCACCATGACGATGCTTTTCGACCAGGGCCATAGCCTCGACGAGCGAATCTTGGCCGAGCAATTCGTCGATTAAGCCTGCCTCATTTCTAGCCGTCCTTAAACGGTACGTTTGTCAAGTCGTACCCCGCGTCTTCCCTGATCCGGAGGCGCGTCCCCTCCGGTGTTTCCTCTGTCCACGGCTCGACAATAACGGGCGCCTCTGCTCGGGCACGCGCGAGCGCCTCTTCGACGGTTTTCGATTCCGCAAGCTTCATCAAGTTCAGTCGTGTCGGAAACATGATGCGCCATTCCTTGCGGTTCGCGACCGCACGCTCTGGTCGCACCCACATGGAATCGACGGACTCCCGTCCGCAATGCTGGCCCGAGTGACCGATAGGCACACGCGCCAGAAAAAAATGCGTGTCGTAGCGCCTTGGCATGTGCTTTGGCGTGACCCAATGCGCGAAATGGACGAGGTCATCAAAGGCGAGCCGCAAACGTTCCTGACGCAACATGGTGATCAGCGATGTTTCGCCTTTCTCGATGCGCTCGCGATACGGGTCAAGTTTTGAAAGCCGCATAGCGCTCACAAGTGCTTTGGTATTATCCTCGCGCGCCAGAAGCACACCGGCTTCCTCGAAAGCTTCGCGAATAGCGGCAATCGCCACCGCGCGCATGTCGCTGTTCCAGGCAGAAATTCCGTCGGCGAAATGGATGAAAGCCGGATCGAAATCGTCGGGCGCGGCCTTGCCCCCGGGAAAGACCAGGGCGCCCGCGGCGAACTCGATCTCATGGTGACGGCGCACCATGAAGACTTCAATCCCCGCCTTACCATCCTGCAAAAGTAAAATGGTGGCAGCTGGGACCGGCACTGATTCTCGTGTCACGATACGTTCACCACTTCATGCCTGTGGGAATGCAGTTATTCCAAATGTTCCGTTTTGTACGCCGCATCCGTGGAAAAGCGTCGCGGATCGAATGCAGAAAAATATTTCGGTACCTCTTCACCCATGATCATTCCCGTGATGGTCTCCGCAATGGCAGGCGCATAAAGGATTCCGTTGCGGTATTGACCGCTCGCGACAAACAACCGGGGGACACACGCGCCGACGATGGGTAGATCGTCCGGTGAACCCGGCCTAAGTCCGGCCCAATGCTCGACGACCTCCCAATCACTTAGGCACGGCAGGAGCGCGACCGCCTCCTCCAACAGCCATTTGTAAGCTTTTTCGCTGAGCCTGGAGTCGAATCCGACACGCTCTACGGTTGCCCCGATAAGGAGTTGCTCACGTTGCGAGACGAGATAGATGTTCCCGCCGCCAATTGATGGTCCGGGCAATGCTTGATCCAAAGGCGCCCGCAGCGCGAGCATCTCGCCTTTTACGGGAACTACTGGCGCCACCGCTTCCGCCGGCAAACCTTCAATTCGCGCGCTCCACGCCCCTGCCGCGATCACATATGCGTCCGCTATGTGGAGAGCGAATGGCGTACGTACTCCAGTCATTCGGTCGCCTTGGAATTCGAACCGAACTGCTGCCTCGTTAAGCTGCAGATGCCCCCCCGCCCTCACGAAAGCAGCCGCCAGCGCCCTGCCCAGAGAGCGGTTGTCGACCTTCGCTTGTTGCGGATTCCATAATGCCGTTCTCGTGTCGGATGCGATACGCGGTTCAATCTCGCGTGCCGCGTCAAACCCGAGCAATTCTCCGGCATTCAACTTTGCCAAGCGCTCTAATTCGTGTTCTTCGGACTCCGTGCGTGCCACAACAAGACTACCATTTGCGGCGTAACCTATCTTTCGCCCGCTCTTCTCTTCGATCTCCGCAGCAAAACCGGGCCAAAGTTTCGCGCCGCGATTGGCAAGCAGCGCTTCACCGTCGGTCTTGTTGACTCGGGAACCCGGCGCAGCAAGCATTCCGGCCGAAGCCCAGGTCGCTCCGCGGCCGGGTTGTGCCCGCTCGAGAACAATGGTTTCCACCCGTTGCTGCGCGAGCCGCCAGCCGATGGCGAGGCCGGCCACGCCCGCACCTATGATCACCACTTTCATTGAGCGGCGAATGGCCTGAAAACCTCCCGTGGTGTCAAGTTTTCGCGCGTTCGAGGTTTTCCCAGGTTCGGAGGCGTTGCTTGCTAGCTAGCTTGAAACCCCATTGCCTCGCCAAAAAGTGGTAGACGAAGGGGTCCGGGCGAAATGCCCGGGATTCCGGGAGAACAACATGGAAAAGGCGACTTTTGGGGCAGGATGCTTCTGGGGCGTGGAATCGTTTTTTCGTGAAGTACCGGGCGTAGTAGACACGGTTGCCGGATATGCCGGAGGACACACGCAGAATCCCACCTACGAAGACGTCTGCAGCGACCGCACGGGCCACGCCGAAGTCGTACAGGTCACGTTCGATCCACAAAAAGTCTCCTACGACAAGCTCGTCGACATCTTTTTTCAGAATCATGACCCGACGCAGATGAACCGGCAGGGACCGGATGTAGGAACGCAATATCGGTCGGCGATCTTTACGCATTCGCCACAGCAGGAGCGGACAGCTCAGGCCAGGAAAAAGGCTTGGGCAGGCCGTTTCAGCCGGCCGATCGTAACAAGCATCGAGCCTGCGCCCGCGTTCTGGCGAGCGGAGGAATATCACCAACGCTATCTTGAAAAGAACGGGCTGCCTTCGTGTCACCTGCACATGCGGGAGGAGACGTGAGCATCGGATTGAAGGCGACAACGTTACTCATGGCCCTTATGACGGCGTCGGCAACGCAAGCGCAGATCAGCCGCGGCGACCGCTACTCCGGTGCGCCCTGGGCGACGCGCTCGCCCGTGCTCGCGCAGCATGGCATGGCAGCCACCGAGCAGCCGCTCGCTTCGCAGATCGCCATCGATATTCTGAAGAAGGGCGGCAGCGCCGTCGACGCGGCGATCGCCGCAAACGCCGCCATTGGCCTGATGCAGCCCGTCTTGAACGGAATCGGCGGCGATCTGTTCGCAATCATCTGGGATCCAAAAAACCGAAAACTGTACGGCTATAATGGTTCAGGGCGATCAGCGATGGGGCGCGATCTCGCGAAGATGACGGCTGAAGTGCGCGCCGTGTGGATGAAAGCCGGCGAGCCGGCGAAACAGCACATTCCTCCATTCGGTTCTCTTTCCGTGACGGTGCCCGGCACGGTGGACGCGTGGTTCGCGTTGCACGAAAAGTTCGGCCATCTGCCCATGAAGGATGATCTCGCGCCCGCCATCAACTATGCAACCAACGGCTTTCCGGTGACCCAGCTGATCGCGCAATATTGGAAAGCCAACATGGCGGGGTTCGAAAAGAACAGGCCGCTGATCGAGGAATTCGACAACGCGCGCACCACCTATCTCATCAATGGGCATGCCCCAGCTGAAGGCGAAATCTTCCGAAACCCGGATCTCGCGCACACGCTTTCGCTGATCGCGAAAGGCGGGCGCGACGTCTTCTACAAGGGAACCATTGCCCACACGCTAGATGCCTATTTCCGGCGCATCGGCGGCGACCTGCGCTACGAAGATTTCGCCAGGCATCGCGGAGAATGGGTTGAACCCCTCGCGGTGAACTATCACGGCTATGATGTCTATGAACTCCCGCCCAATGGCCAGGGCGGTGCAGTTCTGCAGATGCTCCAGATCCTCAAGACATTCGACCTGAAGAAAATGGGCATCGGGTCGGCCGATACGCTGACCGCAATGCTCGAGGCGAAGCGCCTCGCCTACGAGGACCTCTCCAAATGGTACGCGGATCCCTCCTTCGCGCATGTGCCGATGAAGGCGCTCCTGTCGGACGGCTATGCCGCAAGTCGGCGCAGGCTTATCGATCTCTCCCGCGCCAATCCGAATATCGGCCCAGGCGAGCCGAAGCTGAACGACGGCGACACCATCTATCTCACAACGGCCGACAAGGACGGCATGATGGTCTCGTTGATCCAGTCGAACTATCGCGGCATGGGGTCGGGACTCGTGGCCGATCATCTGGGCTTCATGTTCCAGGATCGCGGCGAGCTTTATTCGCTCGATCCCAAAGCTGCGAATGTTTATGCGCCGGGCAAGCGGCCGTTTCACACCATCATTCCCGGTTTCGTGATGAAGGACGGCCAGCCCTTCCTCTCGTTCGGTCTGATGGGAGGAGACATGCAACCACAGGGCCATGTCCAGGTCCTGACCGATATCGTCGATTTCGGTATGAACGTACAGGAAGCGGGCGACGCTGCGCGCTGGCGGCATTTCGGCGGATCGGAACCGACCGGAGAACCTTCGACCGGAATCGGCACGGTGGAGATGGAGTCGGGTTTCGACCCGGTGGTGAAAGCGGAGTTGCAGCGCCGCGGCTACAAGGTCGTACCCGGAACCGGCGGGTTCGGGGGATACCAGGCGATCATGTGGGACGCCAGGAACCATGTGTACTGGGGGGCCTCCGAAATGCGCAAGGACGGCGAAGCGATCGGGTACTGAGTTCGTACAATCCGCGTCAGTCACCCGGCATGTGAGGCGACGGTCAGGTTTCTTTCGCTGTTATTCGCCCGCTGCGTTCTTCACGACAAATTGCGCATGCGCTCTGCTGCCGTCCGAAAAGACGAGCGTAACGATTACGGTCTTTCCCGGTGTCATGGCGATGCTGGGACTCATGCACATGAGGTGATAATGGCCGGGTGCAAACGAAACCGTTCCGCCGGGCGAAATGCTCACGCTCTTCACGTCCTCCATACGGCTCATGCCGCCGGTCGCAAGAGTCTGATGCAACATCAGCATGCCGCAGGCAGAGCTCTCCGCGGCAATAAGCTCAACAGCCCTGGAACCGCTGTTCTTCATCGTGAAATAGCCGCCCGCGGGCTGACCGGACGGGAGCGCCCGGAACCACCCATTGGACACCGTGATATCCGCGGCCCAAGCGGGCGTGGAAAATGCCAGAAACATGCCGGCCGCGCCGAACAATCGACTGCAGTTATGCATGGCTCAATTTCTCCTCGTCGAGACGCATAAACACCAAAACGCAAATCATGCCTGCGAGACTCGTCAATGTGCTCGGCAACCAGATGATGAGACCGCCATAGTGCTGATCGGACAGCGCGGCGATATCCCAGAGTCGGCCGCAAATCCGGTAAACGGGATAATAGTCTGTCGAAGAGAGCGAGAGAACGGCGCCGAGCGCCATCTGCAGGGGTTCGACGGCGATCACAAGCAGCGCTCGCAGACCAAATCCCAGTCGCGCGGGCGGACGCGGCCGATTGTCGAGAATGAGCGACCAGAAGAAAATCCCGTCGATTGCCATGCTCCAGTTCATCACATTGTAAAGGTCGAGATCGAGCATAACGCGCGTGTGGAATGCTGGAATGAGCCAGAGATAAATCAATCCGACGAAGAGTACAGGCGCCACCGCAGGATGCTGGATCACGTCAACCGCTTTGCGGACGGGCGTTGCATCAAAGACTCGTCGACGCACAAGGTTGGGCATGCCTGCCCGTATTGCTTCCCCCGGCATCCCAAGCGCAATCAGGAAAGCGCCGATGTGATGCAAGACGAAATGCTGCGCCCTGTGGATGAAGAACATATGCTGCGCGAAATAATCAAAGTGCGTCTGCAGCACGGCGTAAACAAGGAGAACGCCAAGAACGAAGGAAACCTGTCGCCATACCGCGGGTCGCGACGCGTCCGACAGGCGTGCGAGGCCAAGCACAAACCATGAGAGCCCAAGCGCGGTCACGAGAAAGACCGGCCAGGAAAACTCCCACGGCATCCACACTGGCAGATCGGCCGGAAAAAATCGGCACACAATCGAAATGGCCGACCCGAGCAGGAGCAAACCGCTATAGGCCAACAATTCGTAGCGCTTATGGGTTCGAAATGACTCTTGCGTCGCGGAAAGTAGGCTCATTTGCGGGCCTTATAGCGGCTCTACGGGCGCTGCGGCGAGGCGTTTGGTCACACAATTCTCCGGAGGGACCAATTGCTCAAGACGGTCACAATTGTGATAACGCTCTCGTATGCAACTCAATTCTCTTCAACGGGCATTGGTAACGGCTCTGTGCATTGCGACGGCTGGCTGCGGCCGCGCGACCCAGGCCGATATGACCGATATATCGGGCGTCATGCCGCCCCTCGCGTTCAATATGAGGCGCGCCAATGATGGCGCACGTGTCAGCGCCGCCGATTATCGCGGCAAGATCACGCTGCTTTATTTCGGCTATACGCACTGCCCCGACGAATGTCCGACCACGCTGTCCGACCTTGCTGTTGCGCTGAAGCGGCTCGGTCGCGAGGCAGCAGATGTGCGTGTATTGTTTGTGACCGTTGATCCGACGCGCGACACAATTCCTATTCTGAAGAAATACGTGAATGCTTTTGCGCCGGAAATCGATGGTCTGCGCGGTAGCGACAACGCCATCGCGGCGCTGGCGCGGCGCTATCGCGTCATCTATTCCGTTACGCCAGCTACCCCGAAACTTACGTACGAAGTCATGCATTCCGACTCGCTTTTTATGTTCGACAAATCCGGGAATGCACGTCTGGTGACCATGTCGACCCAGGATACGACGTCTCTGGCGGCGCAGATCCAATCGTTGGGCTAGGTCTCGCTCGCGGTTGGCCCGATCGACTGGTCCATACTCTGCGAGGGCCGGTCGGACCCGGCGCAGCCGATCACGCGCGCCGGAACACCCGCCACGGTACAATGCGCGGGCACAGACGAGAGTACAACGCTGCCTGCGCCCACCCGCGAGTATTCTCCGACTTCGATGTTCCCCAAGACTTTGGCCCCGGCGGACAAAAGCACACCGTGACGGATTTTCGGATGCCGGTCGCCCTTCTCCTTGCCCGAGCCACCGAGCGTCACCCCGTGGAGCATGGACACATCATCTTCTACTACCGCCGTCTCACCGATCACGATGCCTGTTGCATGATCCATCATAAGGCCGCGGCCGATCCGTGCAGCGGGGTGAATATCCACGGCAAAAAGCCCGGACACCCGACTCTGAAGAAAATATGCAAGGGTCGTTCGTCCGCTACCCCACAGCCAGTGGGCAATGCGATGGCATTGCAGCGCATGGAACCCTTTGAAAAACAAAAAAGCCTGGATGAAGCTGTGACAGGCGGGATCCCGCTCGACCACCGCTGAAAGATCAGCGCGTACAGCGTCGCCAATCCCACCGTCCGCTTCCAGCGCTTCGCCGAAGAACTCGCGCGACTGCATGGCGCTCAGTTCCTCACCGCCGATTTTCCGTGCGAGATGGTAAGAAAGGGCATCTTCCAGCCGCTCGTGATTGAGGATGGTTGCGTGCGCCAGACTGGCAATGGAAGGTTCCATTCCGGCAAGCTCCACGGCCTGGGCACGCAGCGCCGACCAGATCGGATCGCAAAACGTCACGCGCTCGGCAGCCTCTGACATGAAGCGCTCCTAATCTCAGCCAAGTTTACCCAATCACCGCTCTTCTTCAAAAAGCAACTCCGGCTGGCGGTCAGGTCGGACCTCAGCTATGCGTTCCACCCTTATCAGACAACGACTTGTGGGGTTTTTCTTCCATGGTGAGTCAACTGAACGATATCGAAAACGGCGCTTTGGCCCTCCTGCTCAGCCGCCGCTCCGGCTCGGCCAAGCGGATGACCGGACCAGGACCCACAGTCGCCGAGCTGGATATGATGTTCGAAGCAGCAACACGCGTTCCAGATCATGGAAAGTTAGCACCCTGGCGGTTCATCGTGTTCGAAGACAACGCGCGCGTCCGTTTCGGACACGTTCTGGCCGACTGCTTCCGTATTGCAAATCCGGATGCTGACGACCACCGCTTGGACGCGGAGCGCAAACGTTTCTTGCGCGCGCCAATCGTAGTCGCCGTGATCAGCCGGGTCCAAGAGGGCCTTCCTATCCCGGAATGGGAGCAGATGATGTCGGCCGGCGCGTGCGGCATGACACTTGTGCTAGCAGCACACGCTCTGGGTTATATTGCGAACTGGATCACCGAATGGTGCGCACATGACTCTTGCGTGCGGCAGAAACTGGGGCTTAGCCACAACGAACGAGTAGCGGGCTTTGTTTACATCGGGAAGTCGGCGGTTCCGCTCGAAGACCGTCCCCGCCCAGACTTCCATACCCTCGTGACGCGTTATTGAATTACCCCATTACCGCAGACCGATCAGCTTGTGCATTTGCAGGCTCAGGCGCCATTGCGGATGGGAAAGACAGTACTCCGCCGCGGCGCGGACGTTCGCCTCCCGCGTGGGAGAATCCATAGGCTGCAGAAAAAAATGTTCAAAATCCCATGACGCAAACCGTTCGGGCGGCGCATCGGCCTGCGGATAGATGAGTTTCAATTCGTCACCACTACGCTGTACGACCTTGGCGTCGGCTTTTGGGCTGATGCAAATCCAGTCGATGCCGGACGGCGCCTCAACTGTCCCGTTGCTTTCGATGGCAATTTCAAAATTCCGCGCGTGGAGCGCGTCGATCAATGGGGAATCCAGCTGCAGGAGCGGTTCGCCCCCGGTGCATACGACGTAGGACTTCGACGCCTGTGCCTCAGGCCAGAGTGCCGTGACCTTTGCAGCAAGATCTTGCGCAGTCTCAAACCGCCCCCCGTTCACGCCATCCACACCGACGAAATCCGTGTCGCAGAATTTACAGACGGCGCGCGAACGATCTTTCTCCGCGCCTGTCCACAAATTGCATCCCGCAAAGCGCAAGAGCACCGCGGCGCGCCCCGTCCGGGCACCCTCACCCTGTAGCGTGTAGTAAATCTCCCTGATCTGGTAGCTCATGGTTGCACGTAGCGCGCGTAACCGGCGGCCCTCAGGCGGCAGGCAGGGCATTCGCCGCAGCCATAACCCCAAGAATGCCGTATCTCACGATTGCCGTAGTAGCACGTGACAGTGTCTTCAATGATCAGATCGATGAGGGCCTGTCCCCCGAGCGATTCTGCAAGCGCCCATGTCGCCTTCTTGTCGATGTGCATCAGCGGCGTGTGAATGCCGAACCGTGCATTCATGCCGAGGTCGAGAGCGCGACCGATCGCCTTGATACTTTCTTCGCGGCAATCTGGATAACCGGAATAATCTGTTTCGCACATCCCGCCAACCAGATTCCGAATGTTGCGGCGGTAGGCGAGCGCAGCCGCGAATGCAAAAAACAAAATGTTACGCCCCGGGACGAAACTTGCCGGCAGCCCATTTGGCAACGTATCGAACGCTTGCTCGCCCGATGAGGCAAAGAGCGCACTGCCGCCGATCGCCGGAAGGACATCCAGTGGCAGAACGTGATCTTTCCCCAACGCACGTTGCCATTGCGGGACCATCTGTCGAAGATGCGACAGGATGCGTGTACGTGCCGGCATTTCCGCTGAGTGGCGCTGCCCGTAGTCAAATCCCACCGTCTCGACTCGCGCGAAACGTGTAAGCGTCCAGGCGAGACAGGTTGTCGAGTCCTGACCACCCGAAAAGAGCACAAGCGCCGCATTGCTATCCATCACTTATCCCTTCAGTGGCCGCAGCCCGGACGCCTTTGGCCACCGGCACACCACACTAAGGGTTGCGTTTGGCGCTCTGCTACAG
>Ga0070734_10003750_pt1 | contig 15347 bp, 8 predicted proteins | sample Coa_R1_8_FD_66444 | JGI IMG/M metagenome (GOLD analysis project Ga0070734, IMG submission 66444) | Surface soil microbial communities from Centralia Pennsylvania, which are recovering from an underground coalmine fire - Coalmine... | ecosystem: Environmental > Terrestrial > Soil > Unclassified ...
ACGCGCGTTTTCGAGAATCGTAGAAGCCTCGATTGCCAGCGTCTGCAAGAGTTCCCGGTTGCCCGCGGAAAGATCGGCCGGATTGAAACGCGAGTCCATGTACAGCAGCCCGACCGTTGCTTCCGCGGCCGAGCTTATGCGCGTATCCTCTGACGATCCGCTGCGGATCTGCACCAGTGGAAGGCAGACGACGCTGCGCAGTTCGAGCGCGGCCACGCTCATCTCCGGACGCACGCCCTGTTGCTCCAGCGGATCGAAGCTCATCGAAAGTAAATCGCGCCGCGAATGCAGCGCGCGTTGGATGACGGACGTGGGTACGCGCAGATCTTCCGGGGGAAGCGGCTGGCCCGCGCGATCCCGCGCGACGGTTACTTCAAGGTCCTCCGTTTTCCGCAGCATCAGGAATCCGCGCTCGCAGCCGGTCACGGCAAGAGCCGCATCCACGACTGCGGTGAGTACTTCTTGAGTCGATAACGAGTTTTGCAGCGCCCGAGCCACTTCCATCAAGGACCGCAGCTTGGCCAGATTGTTCGCTTCGACGCCGGCGGCATGCGAGGAGGTGGAGAACTGCTCCAGAATGCGGTTGATTTCCGCGTGCTCCACCGTAAAGGTGAGCTGGTAGGATTCGCGCACGCCAAAATCGATGCGGTCGGAATTGCGCAGCACGTGGCGCGCGATGCGCTCGCCGTTCACCCACGTGCCGTGGCGGCTGCTGAGGTCTTCGACCACGTAATGCCCGTTCTCGTAAAAGATGCGGGCGTGGTTGCGGGACACGCGATTGTCGCGCAGCACCAGGTTGTTGTCGGCGTGGCGGCCGAACGTGAAGGGCAGGGGATCTAGGCGCACGCGCGTACGCTGGCCGGACGGATTCAGCACCAGCAGAGCCGCGGGCGCCAGGCCGGCTTGAGGATCACGCTGTGTTTCGGGACTGGCGTCCGCCATCTAAGTGCGCTCGGCCCGCGCGCTCAGCGCCGCGTCCTCCTCCTGCGGCGCTTCTTGCGATCTCAAAACCTGACAGTGCGAACAATACCCGCCCACTTCGGTGCGCGCGAAGACGATCTCAAATCCGAATTGCGATTGCACCTGAGCCCGGACGTGCTGCAACTCCTCGCCGAAAAACTCCTCGACGCGGCCGCAGCGCAGACAGATGATGTGAGCGTGCTCCTGTTTCAGGCGAGTCTCGTAGAAGTGCTGATCGCCCTGGAAGTGCGCCAGGTCGAGTTCGTCCACCAGACCGCTCTCCTTCAGCAGCTTGAGCGTTCGATATACGGTGACGCGGTTGAGCTTCGGGTCCTTCTCTTTGGCCATGCGATACAGGCCTTCGGCGTCCAGATGCAGCCCCGAGTGGTCGATCAGGTCGAGCAGCAACCGGCGCTGGCGCGTCAGACGCACACCCCGCCGCTCCAACGAATCCTGAATGCTGCCCGGCATGCCTAACAGTGAATGTAGCAAATCCTGATGTGACGGAGGCAGATTGGCCCGCAGCAGCTGAATTTAATCTAAGAGATTAGGTCTACCGATACGCTGGCGCCGGTATCTGGCCGTCTCTTCACCCTTCCGTGGCGTGCGTCATGGCGTCAGCATATCACTCAATCGACGTATTGCGCTTCTGGGATGGCCGCGATAATCTCGTTAGGTTGGTCTTCCCATGACACAGACGCTGGCGCTGGAGTGGGGCCGGTTGGCAACTGGCCCCACGGTAGATCAACAACAATGAGGACTCGTCTGGCGGTTGCGGCAATCGCGATCGCGGCTGGCATAGCGGCTTGGGTATATCTGAGACCGGCTCCGCACAAGGAGTCGGCCCCTCCCAACGCCTACGTCGATCCGGCGCTGTGCGCGGACTGCCACGGCGCGATCGCGGCCAGCTACGCGAAAACCGGAATGGGACGATCGTTCGCGCGTCCCCGCGCCGAAAACACTCTCCAGGATTTCCCGTCAGGGAAGAAGTTCCTCCACAAAGCTTCGGAAAGCTATTTCACGATGGTCGAACGCGGCGGCAAATATTATCAGCGGCGCTGGCAGACCGGGTTCGATGGCAAAGAAACCAACATCGACGAGAAGGCGGTCGATTTCGTGATCGGCTCGGGCAACCATTCGCGAACCTATCTTCACTTGACCAGCCGCAACACGCTTCAGGTTCTGCCTCTGAGTTGGTACGCGGAGAAGGGCGGCTATTGGGACATGACGCCCGGTTACGATCAGCCGGATTATCCGGGATCGGTGCGCCCGGTGCACTACGAGTGCATCTTCTGTCATAACGCTTATCCGAAGATTCCCGAATCGGACGAGCACTCGGCCGGCCCCGAGATGACCTTCGCGAATCCCATCCCTCTGGGGATCGACTGCCAGCGCTGCCACGGCCCAGGCCAGCGGCACGTGGACATTGCTTCGGCCGGTGCCACACCGGACGCGATCCGGGCCGCCATCGTAAATCCCAAGCGCCTGGATCCGGATCGCGAGGTCGAGGTATGCCTGCAGTGCCACCTGGAGACGACCAGCCTCGATCTTCCGCACGCGGTGCGGAAGTTTGACAAGGCGCCGTTTTCTTACCTGCCCGGGCAGCCTTTGGCAGATTTCAGCCTGGCATTCGATCGCCAGGGCGGAATGCCGGCCGATCGCTTCGAGATCGCGCAAGGCGCCTACCGGCTGCGACTCTCGCAATGCTTCCTGAAGACCCAGAACAGCGCCAATAAAATGCGCTGCACCACCTGTCACGACCCGCACGATATCCCGCGCGGAGCGCCGGCGGCCGCGCACTATAACGGCATCTGCCAGAGCTGCCACGCCGCCACATTGCAGCGTGCCGCTGCCTCCGGGCCGCACGCGGCCGGAGCGGATTGCGTGAGCTGCCACATGCCCAAGCGCAGAACCGACGATGTGGTGCACGTGGTGATGACGGACCATTTCATCCAGCGCCAGAAACCCGCGGGGGATTTGGCGGCTCCTAAGCCGGAGATCGAGGAATCGGCCGCCAACAAGTACCGGGGCGAGGTGGTGCCCTACTACCCGCCGTCTCCTCCGGCATCGACGGAGAACTCCCTCTACGTAGCGGCCGCGCAGGTTCGCGATCGGACCAATCTGAACGATGGTTTGACACGGCTCGCCGGACTTCTGGAGAAAGATCGTTCGGGTTCGGCCGGTTTCCAGGCTGAACTGGCCCTGGGCTATCGCGCCGCGGGCGATCCCGCCAAGGCTGTTCCGTATTTCGAAGAGGCGGCGCGCCGGGAACCGACCGCGTTCCGGGTGCTCCAGCTGGGAAATGCGCAGATGGAGGCGCGGCAGTTCGCGCAGGCGGAAGCGACCCTGCGCCGCTCAATTGCCCTATCGCCGGATGAACCCTTGGCTTGGGGAACCCTTGGCTGGACACTGTGGCAGCAGGACAAAGGCAGTGAAGCGCAAGCGGCTTTGGAGAAAGCGATCGCGCTCGATCCCGAACTGCCGGAGTTGCACAACAATCTCGCTTCCGTGCTTTGGGGGAGCGGGAAACAGGCCGAGGCCGAGCAGCAGTTTCGAGAAGCGCTACGCATCCAGCCCGGCATCGCGGAGTGGCGGCTGAATTTTGCCCGGGTGCTGGCCACGCGGGGCGAGCTCCCGGAGGCTCGGTATCAGTTTGAGAAGGCGATCGGCTTGAAGGATTCAGCCGAGGCCCGGCTGGACTACGGCCGGCTGTTGTCGGACCGCGGTGAAGGAGCCGAGGCCGTTCGCCAGCTTGAGGCCGCCGTTCGCTTGCAGCCCACTCTCTGGCAGGCCCATTTTGAACTAGCGATGGCGCTCGGGAGGAAGGGCGATCCGGTGAGCGCTATCCAGCACCTGAAGATCGCAGCGGGTGGTTCTGACGCGAACGTGCGAGCCGCAGCTCTGGATGTTCTGCGGAAGCTGGGACAGTAGCGAAAGCCCCCGTGGAGCTGTCTGCCAGCCGGCGTACCTGAATGGTTCACTCAACTATGCTCACTCAACTATGCCGGCTCGATAGCCGGCAAGGCAACTGAACAAGTCGCTCCACGGTTCTTGGCGAGGCGGGCGACCAAATCCGATCCCCCGCCTCACGACGCCAGAAAACTAGAAGGTGAACCGTCCGATGATTTGGCCGGACCTTGGCTGCGCCCCCGCGCCACCGATCGTGGCGATGGTCCCGTACCCGCTGGTGTTGACGCCACCAGTCGAGGCGGGAGCCGTGGTCGTCGAGCCCACTGCGGGAGCCGACAGGAACAGGCGGTTGAAGATGTTCTGGAATTCGGCGCGGACTTGAAGATTGTATCTTCCTTCCTTGCCCATCCGGAAGTTCCGGCCGAAGCTCATCGATTCCGCCGGCTGCCTTTGCCAGCGGTAGTTGCTGTAGAACGGGGCGGAAGCTCCCCATTGCCCTGAACCCGGATCGCTCCAGGCGGCAGTGTTGAGAACGATCGCGGTCTGCGGGTTGAAGCATCCGCAATTCGGATTGACTGCCAGCGGATTCGCGCCGGGAACACGATTGTCGTTATCGGAAGGAGCGCCGTTGAAACCGCCCTGCCGCAGCAATTGGTTCTCGAGCTGATTGGCGGACGATGCGGCCTGAATCAGCGCGCCGTTCTGGTAACGCAGCAGCCAGCCGAGCTGCCAATCGCGCACGACCTGGGAAACGACGTGTGCTCCCACGCTATCGCCAGGCGTTTTGGGAGTCGTATAGTTGCCGGAAATGACCAGGGCCAGCGGCGGGCTCAACTGATTGAGCTGCTTGTTGTTCGCATAGTTGAAGATGTCCTGGATGACCGGGTTGTACGTAAGGAAGATAGGCGCCTCCGAGCCCGCGCCGATGTCCGTGGCCTTGGACCAGACGAAGGACGCCTGCCCCGAAAGGCCATGCGAGAACCGCTTGGTGGCTTTGGTCTGCAGCCCGTCATACCAAGTTTTACCCATGGGAGGTCCCAGGAACGAGGACGGTCCGCCACTCGCCCACTGTGGCACCGGACGAATCTGCTGGGCGACGGTATCGTTGGGGGGCATGCCGGGGTAGGCAACGCCAATTCCAGCTTGAATCGCTTGCGGAGAGCTTACCAAATCCGTGAGCAAAGCGAGACTGGCTGGATTATTGCGGCTTAGGCCGTAATGCGCCAGTGTCCCATCACTCAAACAGTTGCATTGGTATTGGTCCAGACCTTCCGCGGACCACCAGACTCCATGATTCCCCACGTAAGTAGCCTCCACCACGAAGTCTCTGCGGATTTCACGTTGCAGGCCGATGCTCCACTGCAGCGTTCGCGGTGGGCGGGCACTCGAACTGAAGATGGTGTTCGGAGACGAGGGCGGCAATAGCCCGGCCGTCTCGATGGGCTGTTTGCCGGGATTATAGTTGGGCCACGTCACATTGGGAAAGGGATTGTTTTCGAAAGCATTCTGCGCGGGAGGAATTCCGTAGCCCAGCGCATTAAACGTGTAGTAATCCGCCAAGCTGTATTGCAGGCCGCTCGGGGTTTGAACCACGCCATAGGTCAGGCCCGCGCCGGCGCGCAGCACGGTCTTCTCGTTGATCTGATAAGCGCCGCCAATGCGCGGCCCCAAGGCCCACGGATAGTTGTGAGATATTTCGCACTTGCAGGTGGCCCCGTAGATGGTGGCCCCCAAGAGGTTCACCGTCGGATTCAGGGTGGAGAAAGAAGCGATCGGCATGCGCCCGTGTTCTTCCGTCAAATACGTCTGGAAGTCGTATCGCAGGCCGTAATCCAGAGTCAGCTTGCGCGTGACCTTCCAGCTATCCTGCGCGTACAGCCCCAGGCTGTGTTGGCCGGTTTTGGTCTGCGTGTTCGGGCTGATTTCCACGTCGTCCGGCAGGCCAAGCATAAAGCTGGCGTAGCCGAAACCGGACGGATTGGAGAAGTTCAAAGGCTGGAAGTTCTGCCATGGATCGCTGGTTTCCGCGTTCGAAATACCAAAGGCTCCATTGGCGCGCCATCCGCTATGTTCGGGATATCCGTCGACAATCAATTCCGCGCCGTACTTAAAGGAATGGTTCCCCTTGACCCACGTCAAATTGACGTTCGCCGTCGACTTCTCTTCCCAGAGGAAGGCAATGAAGGCCGGACCGATTCCTCCACCAGCCGGGCCTTGATACCCGCCGCTGACGAAGTTCGTCAGGCCGCCGCCTCCGTCGAAGAATCCGCCGATGGACGGGAAGCGGTTGGTCTGGAAATACCCATTCATTCCTATGGAGGATTCAGTGAAGGACGGATAATCTGTCGGCTGGTACTGCTGAATGTAACCAACGCCCATGTGCAGCAGCAGGGTTGGCGTGATGCTCTGGTCGTAGTTGACTCGAGTCGTCACGTTCCGGAGGGCGACCGGGGCCGGGGCATTGTAAGCCTGCGTGACGCCGTTCGCATTCGGGGAATTCTGCTCCAGCCGCGAGAAGTACCAGCCAATCTTAATGGTCGGACTGAGGGAGTGATCGAGCTTGAAGGACCAGTTGGTTGTGTGCAGCCAGTTTTGGTAGGCCGGCGCAAGATAGTTGTTCGTGATGCCGGGTTGGTTCGGCAGCGGGAAAAAATTCTGAATCGCGGCCGCCACCGGATCGAACCTGGTCACGGGAATCTGCTGGTTGGGGAACGGAGTGCGCACGATAGACCCATTGACGGTGTGGTTGGTGTTGGGATCGAAGACCTCGCCATACGATATCGTCTGGCCTGCCGGATCCACCGCCGGTGCGCCGGCGAGGGTGGTGATCCCGGGGCTGAACGCGCAGCTACTAGTCGCCGCGACGTAAGCAAAACACCCGGATGTGGAAAAATTGCCAGCCCGGTAGGCCAAGCTAGGCACGGTTTGGAAGCTGTTGGAAGTGGTCTTGTTCTCCCGGAACTGCTCTAAGTTGACGAAGAAGAAGGTCCGGTTCTGGCCGTTGTAGATTTTGGGAATGCGGACAGGTCCGCCGATCGTGAATCCCCAGTCATTCCGGCGCACCGCGTTGCGGATGTGCTGGCCCTCTTTCAACGGGTTTTGCGTGCCTTCATCAGTGAAGGGCAAACCGGCATTCAGAGCCTCATTCACGAAAAAGTCGTAGGCGCTGCCATGGAACTTGTTGGTGCCCGACTTCATGGTGTAGTTGATCATGCCGCCGCCCACCTGCCCGTACTCCGCGGCAAAATTGCTGGTCTGGACCGAAACCTCCTGGATGGCGTCAACGCTCGCGCCTTGGCTGTACTGCTGGATGGTCTTCCAGATGTTTCCCGTGGCATCCTGGCCTTCAATACGAATGGCTTCACTGTTGCTCGGCAAGCCGTTCACCACGATCGCATCGTCGGTGGAGAAGGTCACGCCGGGAAGCAGTTCCATGGATTGCAGCGGATTCCGGATCTGCCCCATGCCCCCGACTGCGCCGCCAACCACGCCCCCGCCCGAGATCGTAAGCACCGGAAGCTGGTCTACGTCAGAGATCGTGACCACATGGCTGACTTCCGCGCTCTCGGTCTTGAGTAGAGGCGCGCTGTCTTCCACGGTCACGGTTTCGGTGGCGGCGCCGAGCTCGAGCCTTACGTCTTTGCGCGTATCGCTGCCGGAAACCACCTGGACGTTCTCTTGAACGAATTTCTTAAATCCCGAAGCAGTCACTGAGATCTGGTATGTGCCCGTGGGGACCGGCAAGACGAAGTTACCCGTGCCCGAGGTGCCGCCACGATAAATCACACCCGTGTCACTGTTCTTGATTTCAATTTGAGCCGTCGGCACAACTGCACCGGCGGGATCGGAAACAGTTCCGGTTATGGTCCCTTGGTTCGCCTGCGCGAATACGCTGATAGCCGTTAACAAGCTTATAGCCGTTAACAATACGATGCCCGTCCACTTAGACCGCATCTAGACCCTCCCTTTGTGAAAAAAGCATACACGCATGCCTGCATGCAGCTTTGAGCAACTGGAGGAGTATAATCCGGGCCGGGTCAAATAGTCGATATCGTTAGATTGATAGCTGACATGCACGGCATTGATAATCCTCTCCGGAGACGCTAGAAAAGCGTGGGACAGGCGATCGGCTCAAGGGGTTCGCCGGGCCTGCCAGTGGTTTTCCCATCGCTTGTTGGTATGGCCCTTTTGGGGGATCCTAACGATCAAACTGCATGCAGACTGTGAGGGTCCAGCCACTCCGGCATCGTTGGGCCACAGGCGGCAACGCCGCCAGAGTCACAAGCGACCAAATCGCGCATCGAGAAGACGAAACATTCACATCGGAGGCACATCGGAGGTCCTCCGCAAGTGCAACAGAGGGCTCGTCCCCGTGAATTAAATCTCGTATAATGGCCGCGAGCTATGTTGGCAAGGCCATTCGCATTGAGTCTTCTCGCCGCTTTCGCCTGCGCCGGAGCCGCGGTCGACACCTACGATTCCCGCTTTCCGGACGCAGCCAAAAAACAGGACACCGCGGCCGTTCGTTCGCTCCTCAGCCAGAAAATGGACGTCAACGCCCGTGCCAGCGACGGCTCTACCGCGCTGCTCTGGTTGGCGCATTGGAACGAGCTGGACACGGCTGAGCTCTTGCTGAAAGCCGGCGCCGACGCGAACGACGCCAATGACTTTCGCATGACGCCGTTATCGCAAGCCTGCACCAACGCGAGCGCCGAATTCGTGCGGCTGCTTCTCAAGAACGGAGCGAATCCAAACACCGCGATCGCTACGGGCGAAACCCCGCTGATGACCTGCTCGAAGACTGGTAACGCCGACGCCGTGCGCTTGCTGATCGAATTCGGAGCCTCAGTCAATGCCACGGAGCCAGCCCAGAACCAAACGGCGATCATGTGGGCCGCCGCCGAACGTCACCCGAACGTCGTGGGCGCTCTCATTTCCGCCCATGCCGACCTCAAAGCGCATACGAAACAGGGGTTCACTCCGATCCATTTCGCGGCGCGGGTCGGAGATCTGGAGAGCGTGAAATTGTTGCTGGCCGCTGGCGTGGACGTGAACTTTCTTACAGCCGCGAACGGCTCCACGCCCCTGCTGATCGCGACCCAGCGGGCGCAGGTGGAACTCGCCCTGTATCTGCTCGACCACGGCGCGGATCCCAACATCGAGGCTTCCGGCATGACGCCTCTGCACTGGGCCTCGACCACCTGGGAAGGTTTCGCGTCGAATCCGGTGTACGGTTTTGAAGACCCGATGTCCGGGATTCCGGATCGCCAAGCCAAGCTGCGGTTGGTGAAAGCGCTGCTCGCCCATGGAGCGAACGTCAATGCGCGAATGACAGCGCGCCAGCCGTCGTTTGCCACCGGATATGCCGACGCGGTTGGGGCCACGCCCTTGCTGCTGGCCTCTTCGGTCGACGACGTGGAAATGATGCGCCTTCTGCTCGCCGCGGGCGCGGATCCCAAAATCCCCACTGCGACCAACGCCACGACCATCATGGCAGCGACCGGCCTGAACCACGGCATCGGAGAATCGCTCGTAACCGAGGATCAAGCGCGCGAAGCGGTAAAGCTGCTGCTCGATCTCGGCGTGGAGCCCAAAGGCGAGACCACCTTCGGCGAGAATGCTTTGTTCGGTCCGGCCTATCGCGGCTGGAACACGCTGCTCGCGCAGATGATCGATCTGGGGGTGAACGTTAACGCGGTGAGCAAGGCAGGCGTGACGCCCTTCCGTGCGGCGAACGGTCAAGGCGACCGGCTCGGTGGCGTTCTCTTTAATAAGGAAGGCGTGGACCTTCTCTTGAAACACGGCGCGGATCCCAACTTAGGCAGCGTCTGCGAGGCGCAAAATAAGTGCCGGGCCAAGCAATGAAAAAGCTTCTGTGCGGAATCGCGCTGTTTGCCGGCGCGGCTTTGGGTTTCCAAAATAACGCGCCGGCCACGCCTGCGCGGCAATTGACCAATCAATACTGCGTCTCCTGCCACAACCAAAAACTGAAAACCGCGAATCTCCTGCTCGACCGCGCCGACGCGGACCACCCCGCCAACTCCGCGGAAGCGTGGGAAAAAGTAATCGTAAAACTGCGCAGCCGCGCGATGCCGCCTCCTGGCATGCCGCGGCCGGATAATGCAACCTATGACGCCGTGGCGGACTGGCTGGGCGCCGAAATCGACCGAGCGGCCGCAACTCACGTGAATCCAGGCCGCACCGCCAGCCTGCATCGTCTCAATCGAGCCGAATACGCCAACGCCGTCCGCGATCTGCTCGCGGTGGAAGTGGACCCGCAAGCGATGCTGCCGCCGGATGAGCAGGCGTACGGATTCGAGAACAATGCGGAAGCGCTTTCGATGCCGCCGGCTCTGTTAGACCGGTACGTATCGGCCGCCGCGACCGTCGCGCGCCGCGCCATCGGCGATCCGAACATGCCGGCTGCGTTCGTGCGCTATGGCGCCATCAAGAACAACCCCAACGACCTGACCTATCTCCGCCAGACGGAACGTCTGGGTGAGGATTTTCCACTGGGTACAAAAGGAGGCGTTGCCGCGCGTCATTACTTCCCCGTGGATGGACAATATGTGTTCCGCGTCCGTCTCCAGCGCGCCTGGGACAACATCATCCGCGGCTTGAACGTCCCGACTCAAATAGAGGTTCGCGTGGACGGAACGCGCGTGGCGCAATTCTCGATCGGCGGAGACAAAGCGCCGACCAAAACCTTTCAGTATGACGGCGACGATGTGCTTCAGGTCCGCGTGCCTGTGAAAGCCGGCCTCCGCCAGGTCATGGCGACCATGCTCAAATCCGACGCCGCCGTGCCGGAGGGCGGGGGAGCGGATCGCCTTTCCCCCTATAGCCGGGCTTCCGACAACGCAACCGCGCCGATCGCCATCGCAGCCTTGCTGATCGGCGGTCCCTACGAAGGCAAAGTGCCGGACGATTCCCCAAGCCGCCAGCTTCTCTATGTCTGCCGCCCCGCGAACGCCGGAGAGGAAGCCCCCTGTGCGACGAAGATTCTGGCCAGTCTCGCGCGCCGCGCCTATCGTCGCGCGGCCACCGATGACGACGTGCAAACGCTCGTGAGCTTTTACAAGCATGCGCGCGCCACCGGAAATTTTGACGACGGAATCCGCTCCGCGCTGGAGCGCGTGCTGGTAAGTCCGGATTTTCTGTTCCGCATCGAAACGGATCCCGCCGGCGCTGCGCCGGGCAGCGTTTATCGCGTCCCGGACGTCGAGCTGGCGTCCCGATTGTCGTTTGCCTTGTGGAGCAGCATCCCGGACGACCCTCTTCTCGATTTGGCCATTCGCAACAAATTGCATGAGCCCGCTGTGCTGGATCAGCAGGTTTCGCGCATGTTCGCAGATCCCCGCGCCCGGACCTCGCTGTTACAAAATTTCTTTGGAGATTGGCTGCAAACCCGCAATGTCTGGCTGCTGAATCCCGACAGCACCAAATTTCCCTGGTTTGACGACAACCTCCGCTCCGCCTTCGTGACCGAAACGGAGATGTTCCTCGATGCGCAGCTCAAAGAAGATCACAGCATCCTCGATTTGCTGACGTCGGATGAGACCTTTCTCAACGAACAACTCGCGCGGCACTACGGAATCTCGGGTGTCTATGGCAGTCATTTCCGGCGCGTAAAGCTCACCGATGAGAACCGCTTCGGCCTTCTAGGAAAAGCCAGCGTGCTCGCCGTGACTTCTTACACCACGCGAACCTCGCCTACCATTCGAGGCAAGTGGTTGCTCGAAAATATCCTGGCCGCGCCGATGCCTCCGCCGCCGCCCAATGTTCCAACGCTGGAGTCGAGCAATAAAGAAGGCAAGCCGCTATCCGTCCGCGAAATGCTCGAAATGCATCGCGCCAACGCTACCTGCGCGAGCTGCCACCAGCGCATGGATCCGCTGGGGCTGAGCCTTGAGAACTTCGACGCAATCGGCCAGTGGCGGACTACGGATTCGAGCCGCGCGATTGACGCTTCCGGCGTGCTGCTGGACGGGACGAAAGTCAACGGACCGCGCGAATTGCGTCAGGCTCTGGTGGCCCAGAAAACGCAATTCGCTACCGCCGTCACCGAAAAACTGCTGACCTACGCATTGGGCCGCGGGCTCGAATACTACGACGCCCCCGCGGTCCGCGCCATTGACCGCGCGGCCGCGGCGGATGGCTACCGCTGGTCGGCGATGATTCAGGCCGTGGTGAAGAGCGCGCCATTTCAAATGCGAACCGCGGGGCAAAGAGGGTCCGAATAGGGGGAACTGGAGATGTTCGTCACCAAGAAAGCCATTTCACGCCGCACGATCCTTCGGGGAGTCGGAACCGCCGTCGCTCTGCCGTTGCTCGACGCGATGATTCCCTCTTTCGCGCCTGCGGCGGCCACAGCTCCCGTGCGTCGCTTCGGTGTGGTCTATCATCCCAACGGCGTGATTTATGACAAATGGCTTCCCACGGGCGAAGGCTTGAAATATGAACTCTCCCCAACGCTGAAAGCCCTCGAACCGTTCAAAGACCAACTGAACGTGATCACCGGTCTGTTCAGCGATCAGGCGGAGCCGCTTGGCGACGGAGGCGGAGACCACTCCCGCGCGTGCGGCAGCTATCTCACCGGCGTGCACGTGAAGAAGTCGGACAGCATTGTCGAGAATGCCATCTCCATGGACCAAATCGCGGCGAAGGCGTTCGAACGCGACACGCAGCTCTCCTCCCTTCAAATGACGGCTGACGAAAATAGTCTGCTCGGTTCATGCGATCTGGGCTACAGTTGCGCCTACAGCAGCACGCTTTCCTGGCTGACGCCGACATTGCCGTTGATGGCCGAAAACAACCCGCGCGTGCTGTTCGAGCGGATGTTCGGCGCGAGCGATAGCACCGATGCTCGAGTTCGTGCCGCCCGCCTGGAGCAAGACCGCAGCCTGCTTGATTCCATCAACGATCGCGTCAACCAGCTCCAGCGCAAACTCGGCACGGACGACAATCGCAAAATGAACGACTATCTCGCGGCGCTGAGAGATGTCGAAAGGCGAATTCAGAAAGCGGAGGAGCAGAGTTCCAAAGAGCTGCCCGACGTACCCCAACCGGCGGGAATCCCGGATAGTTTCCCCGCGCACGTGCGGTTGCTTTACGACTTGCAGCTCCTGGGTTATCAGTCCGATCTCACGCGAGTGATCACCTTCATGTACGGCCGCGAGCAGACCGGCCGGCCCTACCCGCAGATCGGCGTGCCGGAGCCGCACCATCCCCTCACGCACCACCAAGGCGACCCGGTGAAGATGGACAAATGCACCAAAATCCAGCGTCATCACATCGAGCTATTCGTCGAGTATCTCGGCAAGCTCCGCAATACGCCCGACGGTGACGGCTCGCTGCTGGATCACTCGATTCTGCTGTTCGGCTCAGGCATCAGCAATAGTGACCGGCATACCCACGGTCCGCTGCCGACGTTCGTTGTGGGCGGAGGTGGCGGGACTCTGAAGGGTGGCCGGCATCTGGTTTATCCGGAACACACCCCGCTCACGAACCTTCAGTTGACGCTGTTGAACAAACTGGGAGTGCCGGCGGAAACGCTAGGCGATAGCAACGGCCAATTCGCCGAGCTTTCGATGTAGCGCAGGCATTTCCGCGTGCGTCCAAATGACGCGATGAGACTTCTGACCGCGATCCTTCTAACCGGCATTCTTCTGCCGGGCAGGGTCCTCGGCCAATCCGCATCGCAGGACAACGCCGATTTGGTCGCACGCATGAAGAGCTGGGCGGCCGATTATGACCGGCGCTTGCAGGATTTTCTTTGCACTCAGCAGATGACGCGCTACCAGGGTTCGACCGGGCCTTCGCCTGGCTGGAAGCGTTTGGAACAGCAGGAACTGGAGGTGAGCTACCAGCGGAATAAGGTCGGTTACCACCGCGTGAAGGTGGATGGCAAAACCGACAAGCTCGAACAGCGCGTCAAGAAGGGATATTTGACGCCGGGCGGCGAGTTCGCGGCGATGAGTCGGGTCTTTGACCCCAAGGCTGCCGCCGACTTCACCTTCGACCATCGCGAAACGCGCGAAGGCCATCCCTTTTGCGTGTTCCGCTACCAGGTGCCTCTCGAACGCACGAACATAAAAATGCACGTGAACCTGGAAGTCGTGCCTGTTGGTTATAAAGGCTCGGTCGATGCCGATTGTGAAACGGCGGAGGTCCACACGGTTCGCATCGCCACCGATCCCGGTATCGCCCACTTCGGCAAGCGGGAGATTCCAGTCGGGCTGAAACTCGAAGTTCGGTACGAACCGATCGAAATCAGCGGCAACGGGTATCTTCTGCCGCGCCATGCCGATCTGACCGGGTTGTTCAACACCCGCCTCACGCGGGCTGATCTCGACTTCAGCAACTACCGCAAGTACAGCTCCAATTCGACCATTTCTTCGACGACGTGAGATAAACCGTTCACCGAAGGCCCGGCAAATATCTCCACCGCGTCCGCAGCCGGTATTGCGCGTAGCTTCCCGGAAATCTCTCGTCGAGATCCATCTCCTCCGATGCGATCCGCAATTCGCAGCCTGCCAGATACAAGCCCACGGCTGGAATCAATTTGAGCCCGCCCGAAACGAGCAATCCGGTCGCGATCAGCATCGCCAAAAATGCAGTGTAAATCGGGTGCCGCAGCCACGCGTAAGCGCCACCGGTCGCGAGCGCCTCAGCTTTTTCCGGCGCAGATCGAAGCGCCCATACAAACAACCCGGCGGCCATTGGCGAAAGGACCAGAGTCCCAGCCAACGCCAGAGTCCGCGGCCGAAGGGGTCCTGGGTTCATCAATAACGTAGTCGCCACGGCGGCGCAGCCTTGCAACAGCATGCCCACTAGATCCGGCACCGTGATCCGCGTCGCACCCGCAGCAACCCGCTGCAGCCGTGGGATCGCTCCCACCACTGCGGCAATCGCCAAGATCACCCAAGCGGCCAAGTAAACGCAGAAGGCTGCGACGCGCAACATAGCCGTACATTAGCGCACTTGGGGGCGGGGCGCGACTATTTGGGAATCAAACCAGCGCCGGGGTCTTTCACCAGACGATTAAACCGCTGCTCCTCCGTGGGGACGCAGAAAAGCTCCTCCACATCATCCTTCTGAGACAGCCGGAATGTTTTCTTCTCGCTGACCCACGGCTTGGTGTATGCTTTCGGCGCAGTGATGGTCATGTTGAGCTCGAGCGTATCGCGATCGACGCGATGATAACGCTCCTCCAGCGTCATATCGTCGCTCACTGGATTGCCGAAGTGATCGAGCCAGGTGCGCTCATCAAACCCAGTCGACTTCACAACAAACGTGTCGCCTTCCCACTTGCCGACCGAATAGCCCATCCAATGCGGATCGGGATCCTTCGGAAGCTCCCGCCCATCCGTCCAGATTACGCGATAAGAGTGCGCCCACTCGAAAAACTGATACACGCGGTTCGGGGTCTGCACCAACTCCATCGGATAGATCGAAACTTCCAGAAAAATATTGCG
>Ga0070734_10003752_pt1 | contig 15346 bp, 12 predicted proteins | sample Coa_R1_8_FD_66444 | JGI IMG/M metagenome (GOLD analysis project Ga0070734, IMG submission 66444) | Surface soil microbial communities from Centralia Pennsylvania, which are recovering from an underground coalmine fire - Coalmine... | ecosystem: Environmental > Terrestrial > Soil > Unclassified ...
GGTTGGAATTGTAACAATCGTTGATGAGCGTGATGTTGCCGAACTGGACTACCTGTCCCCGCTTGTCGGCAGCTTGCAGTGAAAGCAATGCGCGAACAGCTTCAGAAAGATCCAGCCCACGATCTATTCCCACGGCCACTGCCGCCAAAGCATTGTGAATATTGTGAGCGCCGACTAATGGCAGAAATGCCCTTTCACGGCGATGGCCAACGACAACGTCGAAAGCAGATCCCTCTGCGCCTCGCGTTTCGATATTTTCAGCACGGACGTTTGCGAAGTTGGCCAAGCCATAGGTCAATACCTTTCCGCGAAAGTCGCGTCCGAATTGCGAAACATATTCGTCGTCGGCGTTGAGCACAGCGACACCATCCGGAGGAAGCGATTCGATGAGTTCGTATTTGGCTTTTGCAATTCCAGCAATGGAATCGAAATTCTCCAGGTGCACGGGGGCAACATTGGTCACGACGCCGATTTCGGGCATGGCGATTCTCGCCAGCGCCATAATTTCGCCGGCATGTGACATTCCCATTTCGATTACGGCCATCTCATGTTCGGATTCCAACTTCAACAACATTAGCGGCAAGCCGAAGTGATTGTTGAAATTGCCTTCTGACTTAAGCACGTGATAGCGCACGCTCAATACGTGAGCGATGGCTTCTTTGGTCGTGGTTTTCCCGGCGGAGCCGGTTACGCCAATCACAGGTTTCCCCCACAGGCGGCGAACCGCCATAGCCAGTACCTGCAAAGCGGTCAACGTGTTTTCAACAATTAGGATGGGCGCGGATGGGGAATAACGTTTGCTTTCTTCACGGCCAACGACGGCGGCAATTGCCCCTTTGTTGAGAGCTTGATCGACGAAGTCGTGGCCATCGAGGTTTTCGCCCTTCACGGCAAAAAAAAGCTGTCCCGCTTCAATCGAGCGCGAATCAATGGAATAACCCTGAGCGATTGCATTTCGGTCGAAATTCCCGCGTGCAGAAGTAAACTCGGCGATGCGCGAGAGCGGCAGCTTCATAAACTGCCTCCTGCTACAACCTTGGCCGAGCAATCGAAACCAGCAGCAGTTAGAGCTTCCCGCGCAACTTGCACATCATCAAACGGCTGCGCACCGTTTCTTGTAATCTGCATTTTTTCGTGACCTTTACCAGCCAAAAGCACAATATCGCCTGCTGCCGCTTCGCCGATGGCAAGCGCTATCGCGGCCTTGCGATCCGGTTCTATCTTGTATTTGACACCAGTCTTCTGCAAACCGACCAGGGCATCGTTGATGATGGCGATGGGGTCTTCCGAACGAGGATTGTCCGAGGTCAAGACCACAAAATCACTCCCCCGTCCGGCGGCTTCCCCCATAAGAGGGCGTTTGTTCCGGTCGCGATCACCGCCACAGCCGAAAACAGTGACCACGCGGCCTTTCTGTCCCGCTTGCTGGGCAAATTCTCGCGCCAGAGAGGTTAAATTGCGGAGTGCGTCGTCAGTGTGCGCGTAATCCACGACAACCGTAAAAGGCTGCTGGCAATCTACGCGCTCAAAGCGACCGGGAACGTGAGTTAGACCAGCTATCCCTTTGGAAATCAGTGACGCATCGCAGCCACGCGCAGAGCCTATGGCCGCGGCGCAAAGAATGTTGTAAACATTCACTCTGCCAATGAGATGCGAAAAGACAGCAACCTCACCCGCCGGCGTCATCATGTCAAACCGGATGCCGCGAGGGGTAATTTCAGCTTTCGAAACATGGAAATCGCCCTTCGACCAGCCATAAGTCGAAACCCGTGAACCATTTTTTCGGCTAATCGCGACAAGTCTCTCTCCGTATTCGTCGTCAATGTTCACGACCGCTGCACGCGGAGCATCTGTTCCACAACCATCGAAAAGGATTTTTTTTGCGGCGAAATACTCATCCATCGTTTTGTGGTAATCAAGGTGGTCGCGAGTGAGGTTCGTGAATGCAGCAACGTCAAAGGGAATTCCGAAGACTCGTTCTTGCGCCAGAGCATGGGAAGATACTTCCATAATGGCATCGGATGCCCCCTGGCCTGAGGCTTCTGCAAAAATTCGGTTCAATTCCAGTGCTTCCGGCGTGGTATGCGGCGCAGGCAAAATTTTTCCAGCGACGTGGTATTCGATGGTTCCAATCAATGCGCTTTTTCTATCTGCCGCTTTTAAAACGGCTTCTACTAGAAATGCGGTTGTGCTCTTGCCATTCGTCCCCGTGATTCCAGTAACGGCGAGCTTTTGCGCAGGGTGACGATAGAAATTTGCGCTCAATCTTGCGAGCGCCCGCCTTCCGCTTGAAACTCGGGCCCACGCAACATCTTTTCGATCGATTTCAGATCTGGAATCCGTGACAATCGCGACCGCACCCGCCGAAATTGCCTGCTGAATAAAACGATTGCCGTCGCTGGTTTCGCCCTTCATCGCCACGAAGAGATTCCCGGCCTTGATTTGCCGCGAATCATATTCCAAGCCAGTGATCTCCGCTTCGCCGCTTCTTTCAAGCGTTTCAATACCGTCGAGAATGTTGGAGAAATTCATTCGGGCGAGATAAGGCTAATCTTTCGGGATGAGCATCTCTCCATTAGCGGGCAAAACGCACAATGACCTGCGATCCAGCTGCCACATGGGAACCTGGCGGCGGAGACTGATCGCGAGCGACGCCGCTGCCTACGGAATCCAAATCGAGACCGCTCTCCTGCGCCATTTCTGCGACTGCGCGCACGCTCTTCCCAATGAACGACGGTACAACGATGCCCGATCGCTGAACGTCAAGCACCACGGTGCCACTGATGGGCTGCGCCACCGAAGGCTGCGAAGTGGTGGTTGGTGCTGCTAATGGAGTTGCCGTTACCGGTTCCCGCTCTCTCATTGCAGCTGGGATTATCCCGACCTGTGACGCGGGAGCAGATGTACCAGCATTGTTTGAGGCCTCGACTTGCTGGGATGAAGCGCCATCCTCTGTAATTCCGATACCCGCACCCACGTGATCTTGCGGGCCATCAGAGAGGTCCTGATCATGAATTTGCGTCGCCATCAAAACTTGACGCGATGCGGGCAACTCCAAATCGTGCGGGACGTGCAAGTATTCCAAAACCTGTTGGGTGATGCGTTGAAATACCGGTGCAGAAACCTGACCGCCCTGATGAAGCCCCACAGCCGAATCTAGAATCACAGCTACAACCACCGCTGGATTATTGATCGGGGCGAATCCGGCGAATGATGCAACATACTTTGTACGCGAATACGCTCCGGTCGCAGGATCAACTTTCTGCGCAGTGCCGGTTTTCCCTGCCGATGAATATCCGAGAAGTACCGCTTTGCGCGCTGTGCCTTCAAGCACGACTTTGCGCATCATCTGTTTCATCTCCGCGGCCGTTTCGCTGGAAATTACGCGATGCCCCTCCGCGGGATGGAACGCGACCATCTTGGGCGCGGTCTGAGGTTCCACCGTTGCAGCCACAATGCGAGGCGGAACGGCGACTCCGTCATTTGCAAAAGTTGAAATTAGATTGGCAAGTTGAATCGGCGAAATACCAATTTCCTGCCCCATGGAAATTGCTGCAATCGAAACTTTTGACCAACGGCTGACTGGTTTGGTCATGCCGCGAGTTTCGCCGGGAAGCTCAATTCCCGTTTGCGAGCCAAATCCAAAGTCGCGGATGTACTTGTAAAAGCGCTCGTCACCGAGACGCAGCGCGATCTTGATCGACCCGACATCGCTCGACTCTGCCAGCACATCGGTAACCGAAAGCAATCCATGTGGCTTGCTGTCGCGGATTCTCATGCCATTAAAGAGAATGGAACCCATCTGGCAATCGAAAATTTCGTTGGGGTTGGTTACTTTTTCTTCCAGGGCGCCGGAAATTGTAACCAGCTTAAACGTTGAACCCGGCTCGTAGATATCGCTGACAGCGTGGTTTTTCAGGCTTGCCGGCGTAACAGCGCGGGTTTGATTCGGGTTGAATGTCGGCTGGTTGGCTAGAGCCAGAATCTCGCCGGTATGTGGATTCTCAACAATGACGGTACCGGCTACGGCATGCGTGTCAGCAATGGCTTGTGCCAGCTCCCGTTCGGCGATGTACTGAATCTGCTGATCAATCGTTAGGACGATATTCTGACCAGGCTCGGGTTGCTGCTCGACGCTGCTGAAAGTATTATTGCGCGCATCCACCGAGAGCAGCATTTTGCCGGGCTTCCCAGCCAATTGCCCGTCAAATTCGCGCTCAATTCCACTCAGTCCCTGGTCATCCATGCCGACATAACCGAGAGTCTGCGCAGCAAGCTCCTGCTTGGGATAGAAGCGCTTTGATTCTTTTTGGAAATAAATTCCGCGCAGGTGCAAATCACGGATACGTTGCGATATGTCGTTCTCCGCTTTGCGCGATACCCAGCAAAAAGTCTTCGCCGCCTGGCAACGGGCAAGGGTTTCGCGAGGATCATCTTTTGTGATGCGCGAGATGAGGGAAATCGCCCCGGCCAAGTCAGGCACTTGCGAGGGAATGGCGAAAACTGAATCTACAGCTGTCGAGCCTGCAAGTTGGTTTCCCGCGCGGTCATAAATAATTCCGCGCCGGGCGGAAACTTCGAAGGTCCGTTGCTGCTCGTGGTCTTTTTTCCGCTCGAATTGGCCGTACTGGAAGATTTGCAGTTGGACTAAGCGAAGGCAAATGGCGCAGCACCACAAAACCAATACTCCGCTCAATACATAAAGCCTCAGATTGTTGCGAGCGGTATTCACGGCCATTCGTCCACCTGCACGGATCGTTCTTAGACAAACATGCTTTAGATAAACATGGCGGCCCGCTTTACCAGCGTCAGCCGCCGCATCACAATCTCTTCACCATTATCGCGAAACTACCGCACCGAGATCATCGAGACCGGAGTCATACTCGCCATGACTGGCGTCGCAGCGTCAGAACTCCCATCCATACGAACTACCTGTCCGGCCTGCGGCGGCACCATGCCATAGTGACGCGCTAACGCATCAATCCGGCTCGGGTCTTTTAAAGATGCTTCTTCCAGTTGCAGCGCGCGGCTGATGTCCACCAAGCCATCACGCTGGCTCTTCAACGCTTCAATCTTGTAGCCATACTCAATCGCCTTGAAATGTTGCAAAGCATAAGTCATCACCAGCAAAAACAGGCAGCACAAAGCGATGCCGAATTGCTTCATTTCCCTGCCGCGGTTCGGGTCTTCGACTTTCACCAGACGCGAGTTATCAATCACCTTCGAAAAATAAACTTCCGGAGTGCCCGTCCAGCAGGCTTTCCGGCGCGGTGTAGGATCCATATTGTAGGTTGCCACTGCTGACATTTACGCCACCCCTGCCAGATTCGGTTGAACTTCAACTTGCTGTTCATAAGGAACAGCATCCCAAACAAAAAATCTTTTTCCTTCTTTTTCTATTGATGGCCCAGACATTGCCTGCTCTACGATCTCCATCAATTCGTCAATCAGTGTGCCTGTGTGCATTTCTACCGCCTCCAGTTTTGAGCTCCTACCACAGAGCCTCTGGAATCTCTTCTCCGGCACGTTTCTCCACCGTGCCGGAACCCTGGCAGTTTCTCCAGGGCAAACTTCTAAACTCTCTCCGCCGCGCGTAACTTTGCACTGCGCGAACGCGGATTGCGATCAATCTCTTCTTCGGTCGCCGTCACCGGCTTTTTCGTCAGTAACCGGTACAGCCCTTGCTTTGCGCCATCGCGCATCGCATCTTTCACGATGCGATCTTCGAGCGAATGAAAACTGATAATCACCAATCTTCCGCCCGGCTTCAGGATGCGCGGGGCGGCTTCGAGCAGGCCCCGCAATTCATCCATCTCTTGGTTTACGAAGATTCGGAGGGCCTGAAAAGTTCTGGTCGCCGGATGAATACGCTCATGTTTCATTGACCGGGCCGCGGCTGAGACGACATCCGCTAATTCTGCGGTAGATCGTATCGGCCGCGACCGGACAATGGCTCTGGCGATTCTCCGCGACCTCCTTTCCTCACCGAATTCGTAAATCAGGTTGGCGAGTGTGACCTCGTCCACCTCATTTACCACTTGTTCGGCGGTGCGCCCTTGCAGCGTATTCATTCGCATATCAAGAGGCCCTTCCGCCTGAAAACTAAAGCCACGTGCTGGATCATCGAGCTGCAAACTGCTTACGCCGATGTCGGCCAGTATCCCGTCGAGGCTCGCTGTCATTTGTTCGTTTGCGATTTCCGCAAATGAACCTTGCTTCAGCGTCACCGTCGGCGAAACTCCGCTCAATTTCTCCTGCGCTAATGCCAGCGCCGCCGGGTCCTTATCGCCCGCAATCAAACGTCCCGCTGCGCTTAGGCGTCTTGCGATTTCTGAACTGTGCCCGCCCAAGCCCACCGTTGCGTCGTAATAGGTTCCACCGCGCTTGATGGCTAGAAATTCGATCGCTTCTTGTAAAAGAACCGGAACGTGGCCACTTCCACGTCCAACCCCCTGAGGGGTATTTGTTAAACCCTCGCCCATATCTTGGGGCCCCCGGCGAACCACGCTTTTCGGTTCGCTGGGGCTGACTAGATGCCCAGTTCGTCGAGCGTCTTCTCATCGTCAGGCGTGAATTGCTCCTGTTCGATCTCGTTCTGCAATGCTTCGAGATTGCGCACTTCGAGATAAGTCAGGTTGCCCATGACAGCCACTTCGCCCTTGATCTGCGCCGACTCGCGCAACAACTGCGGCATCAGCAACCGGCCCTGGCCGTCCATCTCCACGACCTGCCCGTAATAGTTCACCCGGCTCAAAAACTTCTTCTTCGTGGGATTGAAGGTCGAGAGCGCTGCCAGCTTCTGCTCGATCCGTTCCCACTCCTCGAAGGGATACACTTGAGCAACCTTCCCATCGAGACTCGTGATGTAAAATTTCTCCGCCCCATACTTTTCGTCGATGACGCGCTTGAACTCGATGGGGACTTTGAGTCGCCCCTTTTCGTCCACGCGAGTTGGGTGATTGCCGCGAAACATGTGTTTTGCCCGTTACCGGGTGGAAAAATCGTCTGGCAACTGCGACAGCCACGACCAGGGGAGGTAAAAGAGGCAAAATGTCAGTCGGATCGAGCTTTTTCGGGTCGTTTTGTGGGGTGTCAGACTTTAGTTCCACTCTGGCCTCTACCAACCCACTGCCGCTTCCCTTCCGACCACTTTATACCACTTTCAACCACATCTTACGCCTAACCCTTTTATTGTCAATAAGAAACTTCAAGGTATAGAAGTGTAAAGGGAGCCGAAATCAGAAAGCGCAGTAAATTGTGGCTAACTGATGCGATGACCGCTAGATGTAGTATTTGTTCTCTTTATTCTTTCGCCTATTTTTCGCTTGCAACCCGCGTCGGTTGCCGTGATTGCTGTGGAAATTTAGGGAGTAAGGGAAAATTCCGTTACCCCTTTTGTGCATTGAAGATGTATGAACTAAGTTCAAAATACTTACGGAGCCGGAATTTGACCTTGAGCTTGGGAAGATAAGAGGAGATCGGGATAAATAAGCGTTTCAAAAGTCTGATCCGATATGGTGTGACCATCAGCACTTTGATCTATTTCTAATTCGAAAGTGCCGCCAATTCCTAGGGCCGAAAGCTTTCTCTGAATTCGGGATTCATAATCCCGTAGGTAGTTGACAGATACGCCGGCGCTATAAATCATGCAGCGGCTAGGATCGTTTGTATGATTTGTAATGGCATTCTGAGATATGCGGTCGTAAGGCGCGACGGCAAAGCAGCATGAATCATTTGCGTTAAGCACTTGCACTTCTTTTCTTCCCATCCCCACTGAACCTAAAAGGTAGAGATCCGGGTACCCTACAATTTTGTAGAAACGATTGAAACGCTGCTCCCAGTCCCCCCAATTTGGTGATTGAGGGCTCTTTCTTAGCGACAACGGGATCGATCCAGCCACCGGGAAACTCAGGCTTATTCTGGTGTCCAAGGCAGCATAGACGGTGGTTGTCCATCCGCCGCCCGAAATTCCAAACATACTGTAATTCTTATAATGCGAGAACCCTAGTCTCTTTGCGTGGCTCTGAGTGTAATTTGCAATGTAGTTAAGGCTGTACAACGTAGTATCGAAAAAGTAGTGCATGTTGTTTGCACCTGGCTCATACAACCGATCATGCCCCCTCTGATCTGTTGGAGACATGCCTGGCATATAAACGGCCAAGACCGAAAACCCATTTTTCACGAGTTTTACGATGTCAGCCGCCAGTACATTATCAGTGAATTTATTCTGATGCCCAGCTACTACAACAACGAGGCTTTGTTTCACTTTTCCATCTAAGGATTCGGAGGGAACAATGTAGTAGGCAAAACCAGATATGTCTTTTCCCAACGGAATATTTAGCTTCTCAAACACCTTTAAAGTTTTTGGAAGGGGGCCAATATCATTAGCTTCCTCCACGTCCTCAGGTTTCACACGTGAAAAACCAGAAGGGAGCGTCCTAATACCCCAAATACTATTAATCAATGTCCCCCGCAAGCGAGACACATCGGACGCCTGATTGATGTGGAGTTGCCAATCTTCCATACCATCGCCCTTAGTCTGGCATTGGCAAAAAGCTCTGCAAAAGAGCAGCACAACAGACGTACATATGATACCGATCTGCTTTAGCATTCGAGTGTTCCTTTCGCGAGGCTCATTCAAGCCCGTTCTTTTGCGTAGGTGGGGCGGCTCTTCGGAATGACATGCCGCTACTATCAGCTGTCGTCAAGTCCACTTTCGTAGCTACGAGAATCAACCCGCCTACCTCTTCGAGACCGCACTAACACCAATCAAATCTTTAGTGTCCCATTTTGGGAATGTTCCTCAAGGAACACTTTGAGGAATTTCCTCTAATGTTCCGTAAGGAACATTTCGCCGAAATCACGCAAATGGCTTTTCTAATGATTGACTCTGCGGCGTGAACAACTCTGCCCCATTTTCTGTGATGTGCATGTCATCTTCGAGGCGGACACCGAATTCCCCGCGAATATAAATTCCCGGCTCATCGCTAAAAGTCATATTCGCCGCCAGAATCGTCGAATTGCCGCGGACTAGATAAGGCCATTCATGCCCATCCATGCCCATGCCGTGACCTAGCCGATGCGTGAAATATTTGTAGTCCGGGCCATAGCCTGCGTCACTGATCACTTTCCGTGCCGCCGCGTCCACTCCGCCGCATTCCAGTCCCGGGCGGGCAGTTTTCACGGCTTCTGATTGCGCCCGATGCACGATGTCGAAGACTTTTTTCATCTTGTCTGCTTTGGCTTTGTCGGTCGCTTTGCCCAAAACAAACGTCCGCGATATATCAGATTGATAGCCCTCAACCGTGCAGCCACCATCCATCAGTACGATCGTGCCTTCGCGAATGACTTGAGGCGTGACCGATCCATGCGGAAATGCCGAATACTCGCCGACTTGAACATCCGCCGAACCGGGAAAGCCAAGCTTCGTATGCGCGCCCTCGACCAGAAGCGAAAAATCTTGTTGCGTCATGCCCGGACGCAAAGCACGGTAAGCAGCCTCATAGGCTTTTATTGTCACTCGCGCCGCGAGGCGCATCAAGGCAATTTCATTCTCGCTCTTAATCATGCGGCAGCCAGCCGTCACTGGAGTTCCGCTGACGAGTTTGGCTTGCGGAGCAGCTTTGCCAATGCCATCACTAAAAACGAAACGTATGGTTTCTTCCATCCCCAAGGTTCCGGTTGTGATGCCTCGATCTTTCAGTCCCTGCGCTACTCTTTCATATGGGCTTTCATCTTCCTGCCATGCCCTCAAGTCGGCGTGTTCGCCATCGGGCGCCTGATTGATCTGTTCACGCGCCCGGCCTTCTTCAAATGCCGGGCACACATAAAAAGCTTCGCCCTTTGCAGGTAAAACCATGGCGAACAAGCGTTCTCCGCCCCACCAACGAATTCCTGTGAAATATCGCAGCGAAGTTCCCTCCATCATTACGATGGCGTCGAGATGATTTTCTGCCATTAATTCCCGCGCCTTTTGCTGGCGCTGTTGGCGTTCTTCGAGAGTGATTGGTTTTGCCTCGCTGCGCATGGATTGTAGTTTGGCGAAGGATGCCGGCTCTCCCGAACGTGTTGCCGCAAACAACTCAGGGGAAGAGCCCGCTACCGATGCCGCGCTCGCAGCCAAACCGCCAACTTGTAGAAACTTTCTACGCGAAACCATGGGGCCTCCGGAAACCGTAGCGGAATTATAGTGGCTTCATAAACAAAAAAGCGGAGGGCAAAAGCCCTCCGCTGATTGATAACCAACAACTATTTACGGAAGTAACGGCAGTGGCTGCGTGCCTTCCTGTTGAACTGCTTGCAGGCTATTCGGGTTCAAGCCCAGAGCCTTGAGGATGGTCGGAGCGACCTGCGTGGTAAATACCGGCTCCGTCACTGTGCGAGGAGCCAGCCCCGGATTGGATACCACGAGCATCACATGGCGGTCATCTTCGGCAAAGCCACCGTGTTCGGAGACCTTCTTCGTTCCGCCGGTGTAGATGACGCCCACGTTTGGAGCAACGACGATATCTGGGACACGGGAATCTACAAGCGGATCATTGAAGATGAGTTTCAATGACGGGCCGGCGAAGATTTCTCCCTGACCAAAGAGATTTTCATTGGCAGCGAGAAGAGTTACGTCAGCAGTCGTCTGTGTCTGGTCCGTAAGCCACAACAAGGAGACATCGTCTTCAGAAGCCTGTGCCACGGGGAGACCGGGCCCAACGCCGGAAGGCGAAATGATCTGAGATGGCGGCTGATCCAGTGGGTTGTCGGCAGGGATACGCAGCACCCGATTCGGATCGATCGGCGACTGCCCATGCTTGGCCGACACGATGATCAATGTCGAGTTTGAAAGCCCCTGTTTTTGCAATTCGTTTACGAATTGCCCGATGGCGTTGTCAACGTACTGGATTTCGCCCAGCAACTCCGGCGAAGGAGTACCCAGAGCGTCCAGATAACCGCCGGTCGTGTTGATGCTCTTTTCGACCAGCTTCTGGCCGATGCTAACCGCCTGGAAATTCGCGCCAAAAACGGCCGGAACGGGAGCGCGCTGCGACCCGTCGTGTGTTCTTCCGTCAATTTGGTTCAGAACCGCCTGGATGTGCAGATCGTCGTAGCACTGAATGTTCTGGAAGCTGGAAGTCCAATCGCCGCCAGCGCCCGGGTCGGGAAGCGTGTGGCACTGAGGAACGTTGTATCCCGGCTCAGTGAGTGGAGCGATGTTCGAGTTGATTTCTGGACCGAAGAAATCATCTACGCCATAGCCGCTGGGACCGCCGGTAAACTCGTAGGCTGGATGCTTGTCTGTCCAGGCTGTATATCCGCCAGCCGCACGTACAACTTCGAAAATCGTGTTTGTGCGGATGTAGTTGTGTGGAAATACCGGAGCGCAATTGTTCTTGGGATCGCGGGGCAGATAGTTCACGTCAATGCCGCCGCCACCATCGATGCGGGTCAAATCCACATCAATTTCTTCGTCGAAACCAACCTGGGTGCCAACAACGCTTGGGCAAAGCGCCGGACCGCCGATAATACCGTACGGAGTCGTCTGCGCTGGCGGCGAAAGAGATCGATCGTAGTTGACATCGTAGAACATTCCCGCAGAACGGGTAGTTCCGCCAGTAATCTGCGCGGTCAGTCCGGGGAATGAATCGGATGGGCGGGTGGTTTGCGCTTGCAGATAATTGACGCCAGTCTTGGTCAGGGCGGCGAGGTTCGGGCAGTATGGCGATCCGCCGTTTACCGTGCTGATGCCATTGGCGCAATTCGTGAAATCCAGCGAGTGCATACCGTCAATACTGATGAGCAGGACATGCTTAATGGGGCTCGGTTTTTGTTGATGCAATTCAGCGTTAAGACGGGGCGTTCCGATCGCCGTGAGCAGTGCCGCGGCGGTCAAGCCAGCCTTTAACTTCTTTGAATAGATTGACATACGACTCCTCCTAGTAGAGGCGAGTGTAGAGTTTCTGTAGTAAGGCTTTGGTTAACACGCAATGAACAATTTGTGAAAAGACGGCGAATACATCTGAAAAATCCACAGGCTGTGGAAGTTTGGAGGTCGCGGATTCCGTATTGATGTGATATACCTTCTGCGTTCAATTGAAACTACTTTAGGCGGAGCTCCCCATGGATTTTCTCCATCGCCGTCCCCAAGAACGAGATACACGAACCGGTCAAGAATGTTTATTCTGTGCGCGGCTCGATCCCAACTTCGGCCAACGCCGGACCATAGACAAGCTCGTTCAACACAACCTCGATGAGTCAGCATCGGCGCACCTCACTGAGGACGGATATGTAAAACATCGCATGGTCCAGATCAGCAAACGCCTTTCCGTAAAAATCCCCCAGTCCGGCGCCGCTTAAGCAGCCGCGCTTCTGACCAAACCCTGGTAACTCCGGTAACTTTCGCCGGTTACTCCCCTTTGTTAGCGTAAAAGCACGTACGAGACTGTTTGCGCCGCCAAATCAGCGGACAGTGATGCTTGCGCCGACAAATGCACGACACAACAAAATCGCAATCGGATGAATTGTTGGCAACGCCCATCAAAGATCTGGGCTTGAAGATTGAGGGTTCTCCGCTGGAGCGATTTGTGCAGCGTTTGTATCAGGAACTTGAGATCAAAAAGCTGATGAAGTTTCGTCCAGCATGCTATCTCAGCGATGAATGGGGCTGCCCTTCCGGCGAACCGGTCATCGGGATCCCCTTTTATTTGGCGAGGCCTGACCTCTCGCAGCTCGAAAAAGAAGTCAACGATCTTGAGGACTCGCGCGAAATCATGATGTATTTGCGGCATGAGGCTGGGCACGCATTTAACTACGCCTACCGCTTGCACCGTACCGAAGAGTGGAAAGAGTTATTCGGATCATTTCGCCGTCCGTACCATGACGACTACCGTCCGATTCCCTTCTCCAAAAATTATGTCCGCCATATGGCCGGATGGTATGCGCAGAAGCATCCTGACGAAGACTTTGCGGAAACCTTTGCCGTGTGGCTAACACCACGCTCCGGCTGGAAAAAGAAGTACCGCGGATGGGGCGCGATGCCGAAATTACGTTACATGGACCGCATCGGCCGCAAACTCGGGAACGCCGAACCAATTCGCAAGCGCGGCGAGACCGACATCACCGTGGATGAGATGGAAATGACAGTGGGTGAATTCTATCAACGGAACTCGCAAGAGATTCCCCTGGTTGATCTTGCCCTGGACGCAGATCTTTCCGATATTTTCAATGCCTCAAAACGGCGCAAGAGCTCTCGTCCTGCGCAACCGCTTTTGCACGAAAACCAAAAGCTTGTCGTGGACAAAGTCGCATATTGGACCGGTGTGCAGCGCCCTCTCGTTAAGCGTTTGATCGCCGTGATTGAAAAACGTATCGGGGAATTGCAGCTTTTTGCCGACAAAGAACGGGAAGAAGAACACCTTGCCAACGTCACCGCATACGCAACAGCGCTGGCGATGAGCCACATGGCGCGTGGAAAGTTTGTGCTGCCATGAACCGTCAACTGAAAATTGCGATTCTTTATGACAACTGGGAAGACCCGACGTTTATTGAGGAACTCGTAGAGGAAGCGCCACAACCCAAAGGCCGCCGCAAGAATAAAGAAGTAAAAGAAGAAAAGGAAATCGAAGACCGCGAGGAAATCTTTCAAGCGCTGGAAAAGCTTGGGCACGACCCGTTTTATCACATGCTCGAAGGCGGAACGCAATCTCTACTTGCGTTGGCGAAGTGCGGCGCCGATCTGGTTTTCAACTTGACAGAGTCTTATGCCGGCGATGACACCAAAGACATGAACATCGCCGCCTATCTTGATCTGCTCGGCCTTCCCTACACAGGAGCCGGGCCGCATGCTTGCCTGCTGGCGCAGGACAAAGCGCTGGCCAAAAAATTGTTCGCATTTCATGGCATTCGCAGCCCCTATTTCGCAACTTCCTATCGCGGGAAAATTGATCACGCGCACGACATTAAATTTCCGTTGATCGTAAAACCGTTATGGGAAGACGGCTCCATCGGCATAGACGCCGGCGCGGTTGTGGACAGCATTAAAGAGATGATGGAACGCATCGAATACATTCAAGATGAATTCGATTGCCCAGCTTTGATTGAAGAATATATTGAAGGCCGCGAAATTTACGGAGCCCTTCTTGGCAGCTACGAATACGCCGAATCTCTGCCGCTTGTTGAGTTGGATTTGTCGAAATTGCCGAAGGGCATCCCTAAGATCGCAAGCTATGATGTGAAGTTTGAAAAGGATACCGACGCGCACAAGCTGACAAAGTCAGCCATTGCGAAAGACCTTGATGAAGAAACAGCGACTAAACTCACGGATACGGCGATGGCCGCTTACCAAGCGGTGAAGTTGCGTGATTACGGGCGCATTGATATGCGGCTTTCCACAAAAGGCGAAGTTTATGTGATCGAAGCCAATCCGAATCCGTGGCTTTCAAGTAAGCATGAGTTCGCCATGGCTGCCAAAGAGTCGGGCCGGAATTACACCAAACTCATCGGTGAAATTGTGGATCTCGCACTGCGTCGCTACGCTGCCAAAAACCAAACGGCAGCGGCCACACAAAACGCTTAAGCCTATTTCTTCTTTCCGAAAACCCCCATCAATTGCTGCACAGCATTATTTTGCTGCTGATTGTTTTGCGCGCCGGTCGTGTTATTTTTTTGCCCCAGCAGTCCACCTAGCAATCCAGAAACGCCCTGGGAAGGATTGTTGAAGTTCGGCATCAGGCCTTTGAGTTTCATCTGCGCGATCTGCTGCAAATCTGGTGCGTAGTGCGGATGCTGAAATGTTCCAGTCACGATTGCAGGAATTACTAACTCACCCTGGCTATTGCTAAGCGCGGTGGACATCAACCCGCCGACGCCGCCGATGCTCTGTGCGGTTTGCTTGGTTAACACAGCGGTGACCTTCATGTTTAGCGCTTGGTCGGCCAGGTTCGCCGTGCCGGTCGCCCCTATATTTCCCAAGTTTAAGAGGGCCTGCAAATTGCTCGTCTGCGCAACGCCGCTCTTGATGAGCACATCGCCCGTAACTTTGGAAATATCGGTATATCCCTTATCGGTTTGACTGCTGCCTTTAATATCGGCGATCTTTGCAAACTCATGATCGATATCAACACCGGAATAACGCACGTTGTTCAGCGCGATTTTCATAGTGCCATTCAGGGCCTTCGCTAATTCTGCTTGCGAAGCTGTAGCCAGTTGCCCCACAGCGCGCAGATCCAGGTTCACGGTGCCCTGCCCGTTCACGTTGTTCAGCCCAGTAACTCCATACGCTTTCGCAATGGAAAGAATCGCCGGAAGTTGAGCATTCGCCGCGTGCATCGTGAAATCCACATTCGGACTCTTGGCGAGA
>Ga0070734_10003753_pt1 | contig 15343 bp, 10 predicted proteins | sample Coa_R1_8_FD_66444 | JGI IMG/M metagenome (GOLD analysis project Ga0070734, IMG submission 66444) | Surface soil microbial communities from Centralia Pennsylvania, which are recovering from an underground coalmine fire - Coalmine... | ecosystem: Environmental > Terrestrial > Soil > Unclassified ...
GTAGGCCCGGACGGCGACCGACACGCCACGCACGCCGCGAACCGCGAAACCGTGGCTGAAGTCGAACGCGAGCGCGTTGCCGTCGGCCTCCCGGAGGTCGATGTACGGCCCATTCGGATCGGCGGGCACGTTGCGCACCACGAACGCCTGGTTCTCCATCGTGTGGATGTTCGCATCGGCCGAGCTCGTGTAGTAGGCGAGGTCGACGGAGACCTTGCGGCCCACGTCCATGTTCGGGAAGTAGATCCGGGTGTTGCCGGCGCCGACCGTGTACTGGGCCGCGCCAGGGCCGGTCGGGCTGGCGGGCACTTCGTGGAAGACGGCTGCTGCGAGGAGGGGGGCCACCGCCCACTCGTTCTTGGCCTGGTAGAGCACGCGAACCGTGCGGCCGTTGGCGTTCACCTTGATCGGCGGGTCGAAGCCGGTGGGGCTGGTGGGATCGGGCAAGGCGAGGAGAACCTGGTTGCCTGCCGTCGCGGCGTCGTTGTCCACGATCCGGAACGAGCCGTTGCTCTTGTCGACATAGAACGACGACTGGGTGGGATCGATGTTGATATCGTTGAGGGTGTTGCCGGTGGGCGGACCCTGCGGGTTGGTCGCATCGTAGATCAGCAGGCCGCCGGTTTGAACGTCCTGGAACACCACGTCGGTGTTCGTGAGGGCGCCGCCGGTGAGCAGGGTCTGTACGCCGACGCCGGGATACGGCAGCGAATCCGCGTAGGAGGTTCCGAGAACCTTGAGGCTGCCGAGCGACAGCTTGTAGTCGACCTCGTTATCGTCGAGCCGGAACTGGTCGCTGATGATCCGCCAGTCCTGAACCTGATAATCGACGCGCCCTTTGAGCGGCTCTCGTTGGCCGGACGCGCGGACGATGTAGTAGTTGTAGCCGAGCGGGCTGAAGAGCAGCACGCCCATGTGCAGGTTGAGGACCTTGTACTGATACGGGTCGGTGAGGCTGAAGGGGTTGGCGGCCGGCACCGCGGTGAAGAGCCGCTGAATCTGAACCGAGTTCGGATCGATGCTCAGGTACGTCTCGCCGACCGGGGCAAGCGAGCTGAGCGGAATCGTCATGTAGCTGCCGACCGTGTTGCCGCCGGTGGACTGGATCTGCTGGGCGACCACGTCGCGGCGGTAGACCGTCGCGCCGAGCTGCGTGTAGATCGAGCAGGTGAGCCGGAAGAAGGGGTTGGTCGCCGGATCGTCGACGGTCACGCTGAGGGTCCCCGCGGCAGCGTTCGGATCGCTGATGTAGGCGCGGCTGCCGGGCGTGAAGCCGGCCGGGATCGGGCCGACCTCGACTTCGTAGTCGTTTCCGTACACCGCGATTGGCGAGGTCTCGGTCGGACTGAGCTGGCGGGTCGGCCCAAACTGGAGGACCATGAGCCCGCCGAAGTAGTTGCCGATCGTGCGCGGCGCGGGAATGATTTGCCCTTCGCCGAAGATTTGCCGGAAGACGTTCGGCCCCGCGTAGAGGGCGTAGTTCGAATAGGTGTTGCCGCCGTCGATGAAGCTGCCGTTCGCGTTCAATACGAAGCCCGGCTGGTTCTCGTCGAAGATGCTGAAGTCCAGCGGCGAGCGGCCAGGGAAGATGTTGCCGTTGTTATCCAGCGGCGCGATCATGTCGGGCAACTGGTAGGGGTGGGCGCGCAGAACCTCGCTCACGTTGCGCCCGAGGGCGTTGCCGATGGAGGCGTCTCGCGTTCGTGCCAGGATCTTGAAGCCGCCGGGAAAGATCTGGGCAAGGGCGAGGATGCCGACCATGAAGACGACGATCACGACCAGCACTTCGATGAGCGACGTGCCGGCCCGGCGTCGACCGGAGCGGTGCCAAACGGGACTAGACATAGAGACCTTGGAGCGCAGCATGGTTGAATCTCCCAAGCGTCGGGGCTACGGACCGGTTTGCCAGGCTTGATTGAAGACGTCGACGGAGTCGTGGGGGCGCGCGGCGCCTCCTAGATAGAGGACAATTTCGCGCTTCTCGCCCGGGGCCACGCTGCCGTCCGGCCGGTAATCGCGGAAGTAGGAATCCCAAGTAATGACGGTGCTCTCCGGCGGCTCGCTGTAGCCGAGCTGGCGCAGGCTGTCCTGCGCGGATCCGGCGCCGAGGCCGTAGGCCGACCAGAAGAGGGAGTAGCGAAGCTCGCGCTGCTGCCCGGCGGTGGTCTTCACCAGGGCGGTGTCGTACCCGGAGATCGTGTAGTAGTCGACCGGCGTGCCGCCGACCGACGCGGCCGAAAGCTGGCCGCTGGGAAGGATCGTGACGAAGCCGTCGGCCGGGGCGTAGGCCTGAAGGCTGCACTGCACGGCGGGAACCGCGCACGAGGCGACGATTCCGCCGCCGCCGGCGTAGTCGCCTGCCATGACTGTAGGCCAGACCACGCCGGTGGTACCGCCGGCGGGCGTGGTTTCAGTGGTCAAAACCTGGTCGGTTCCCCGAAGGTTGGCCGGCCGGAACGTGTCGATCGCGTCGACCCGCTTGGAGTAGAGCGCGCCAACGAGCTGGTTGACCGGCACGACTTGGCCGATGAGCGGCCCCGACGTGTAAAGCGTGACGTAACCGAGTAGTTGGGGCGGATACGCGCCCTGGTCGGTCTTGTAAAGCTGGAGTGCGGTTCGAATCGCGTTCATGTTCGACGTATCTGAACTCCGATACGCCGAATCCTTCACGCGACTGTAGACCGGAAACAGGATCGCCGCGAGGATCGCGATGATCGCGATCACGGTCAGCAACTCGATCATGGTGAACGCATGTGAACGCTTCATTTTTTCGCCCATACCCTTCCCTGGAACTTCGACTGCCTCAGCGCAGCACATGTTCCAAACTTGCGGGCCCCAAGGCGGCCCATCGCCAATATGCGTCGAAACCGGCTCGAAGCTGGACCTCGAAAACGGTTGCGACGATCGCCCCCAGCGCGAGGTAGGGACCGAACGGAATCATGGTCCGCTCGACCTCCCAATCCTCTTGCTCCCCGTCTAGGTTCACCACCGGTTCAAACGGGTCCTCCCCGAACCAGCGGATGTAGAGCTTAGGATAGAACAATCCGACCACGTCGAGGCAGATCAGATAGCCGAAAACACATTTGACTATCGAGGCGATCGATTCCGGCTCCGGCGGTAGGTCTTCCGACCTATCGGGCTCCTCCGCCGAACTCGAATCGCCGCTTGCGGCGGCCCGCTTGTCGAGCGCCATCCTGACTACGACCTGGAGGATTCCCAGCACCGCTCCGAGCGCGATTGCCAGGCCGAAGCTGATGACGGCCATGACCGGAAAAAGCACGGCGCCGATCCCCCGGGCCATCTTGATGTCGCCGTGGCCCATCGCGTCCTTGCCGAACGCGATCCGGCCTCCGAGGGTGATCAGGCCGAGAATCCCCACGCCGAGGAGCGCCCCCGCCACCGAAGACGGAATCCCGTGGGTTGAGGCGGCCTTGTCGTGGACGGCGTAGAGGTAGCCGTTGTAGGCAAAGCCGACGAACATGATGAACGCGTTCACCTGATCCGGGATGATGTAGAACTCCCAGTCGATGAAGATCACCGCAACGAGGGCGGCCGCAGCCAGACCGTAGGCGAGCGCCTTGCCCCAGTCGCTGCCGACCACGAGGTACTGCCACCAGATGCCGGCCCAGATCGCTCCGGTTATCAGCTCGACGATGAAGTAGCGGTACGCGACCTTCGCCCCGCAATGCCGGCACCGGCCGCGCAAGACGAGCCAACTGAAGAGCGGCACGAGATCGGGGACGGTAAGGCGGGTCTTGCAATTCGGGCAAAAGCTGTACGTCGGCTGGCCCAGCGAGAGGCCGCGCGGCATCCGGTAGATGACGACGTTCAGGAAGCTCCCGATCACGGCCCCTAGCCAGAGGCCGATGACGCACGTCCAACCCGGAAACATTAAGCGCTTTCCTCGGGTTGTGGCGTCGGTTCAGGCATCGTATGTGTGCATACCCTAGCCGGGCGTTACAAGACTCGGCGTCCGGGCTCAAAAGGAACGCGGCGGTCGGGCCCTGGGGCCCGACCGCCGCGCGGCCGCTCCGAATGCGGCTCGGTCACCGGCTACGACTTGGAGTCGGAGTCCTGACCGGACGAGAGCTGGGAGATAACCTTGGCGAGCGGCATGAACATCGAGATGACGATGAAGCCGACGACGAAGCCGAGGCTGACGATCATGATCGGTTCGATCGCCGCGGTGAGGCTCGCGAGGGTCGCCTCGACCTCCGACTCGTAAAAGTCGGCGATCTTTTGGAGCATGAAGTCGAGCGAGCCGGACTCCTCTCCGACGCCGATCATGTGCACGACCATCGGCGGGAAGAGGCGCGACTTCTCGAGCGGGTCGCCGATTCGGTCTCCCTCTCGGATGCGGGCGCGGGCTTCGAGAACCGCGTCGGCCATGATCGAGTTCCCGACGACGCCGGCAACCGTCTCCATCGCCTGGAGGATCGGAACGCCCGAGGTGAGCAGCGTGCCCATCGTTCGGCTGAAGCGCGCCATGCAGATCTTATGGTGCAGCTTGCCGAAGACCGGCACTTTCAGCTTCATACGGTCGGCAACCCGCCGCCCGAAGCGGGTCGAGACGAAGATCTTCCAGGAGAACCAGATGATGATCAGGGAGACGATGACGATCCATCCCTGGTGGATCAGCAGGTTCGAACAGGCGATTAGGAACTGGGTGCAGCCCGGCAGGTCGTCGGCCTTGAGGCCGAGGTCGACCAGAATCGCCGTCCACTGGGGAACGAACCACGTGACGAGGAAAATGGTGATGCTGATCGCCATGATCGCGACCAGGATCGGATAGGTCAACGCCGACTTGACCTTGCGGCGGAGCTCGACGTCCTTCTCGAGGAAGTGGGAAAGCCGCTGGAGCGACTCTTCCAAAACGCCGCCGACTTCGCCGGCGCGGATCAAACCGATGAAGAGGTTGGAGAACGCTTTCGGGTGGCGCTGCATGGCTCGGGAGAGGCTTTCACCGCCTTCAACCCGCTCGCCGATGTCGCGGAGAATCTTCTTGAGCCGCGGATCCTGCGTCTGCTGGCCGAGCACGTCGAGACAGCGCACGAGCGAAACGCCCGCGTCGACCATCGTCGAGAACTGGCGGCAAAAGACCGAAAGGTGCTGCAGCTTGACGCGGCCGAAGCTCTTCGGCTTCGCGCTCTTGGCGCGAAGCATCGAGACTTCGGTGATCGTAAAGCCTTGCTCTTCAAAACGACGCCGCAGAATCTCTTCGCTTTCGGCGTCGGCGGTCCCTTTCTGAATACCTCCGCTTGCGTCGCGGAACGTGTAGCTGAAGACGGGCATGGTGTTCTCCTAGCGTCGAGGCTGTTGACTGCTCGGTCCGGCGCCGCCGCCGGGAACCGTGTTGATCATCTTGCGAAGCTCTTCAGGATTCTGGCAGCGCTCGAAAGCCTGTTCCATCGTGATGAAGCCCTTCAAATACAGATCGCGCAGGGTCTGATCCATGGTGATCATTCCCTGGTTGCCGCTTGTCTGAATCATGGACGGAATCTGGTGCGTTTTCGCCTCACGGATGAGGTTGCGGATAGCCGGCGAGGCAAGCATGATCTCATTGGCCGGGACACGACCGGGGGCGCCGGCGCGCGGCAATAACTGTTGGGCGACAATCGCCTGCAAATTGTTCGAGAGTTGCACGCGAATCTGCTCCTGCTGTCCGGGCGGGAAGACGTCGATCATACGGTCGATCGACTCAGCCGCGTTGTTCGTGTGCAGGGTCGCGAAGACGAGGTGGCCGGTTTCCGCGGCCGTGATCGCGAGGGCGATCGTTTCCATGTCGCGCATTTCACCGACGAGGATGACGTCGGGATCTTCTCTGAGCGAGGCGCGGAGCGCGTTGGCAAAGCTGCGGGTGTCGTTACCCACTTCGCGCTGGTTGAGCACGCTCTGCTTGTGGGTGTGCAGGTACTCGATCGGATCCTCGATCGTGATGATGTGCACGGCCTTGTTGACGTTGATATGGTTGATCATCGCCGCGAGGGAGGTCGATTTGCCGGAACCGGTCGGGCCGGTCACGAGGATCAAGCCACGCGGCCGTTCCGTGAGCGACTCGAGCAGCGGCGGCAGGTTCAAATCCCGGACGGTGGGAATCTTCTGCGGAATCAGCCGAAAGGCAGCCGATACGGCGCCGCGGTCGCGGTACATGTTCACGCGGAAGCGGGCGCGCCTGGGCAGCGCGTAGGAGAAGTCGAGTTCGAGCGTCGTCTCAAAACGGTTGATGTGCTCGTCCGAGATGATCTCGTACATCAGGCGCTGGGTGTCCTGCGGCTCGAACTTGGTGAAGTTCAGCCGCTTGAGGGCGCCGTCTTCGCGGATAACCGGTTCGGAGGCTACGGAGATATGGAGGTCCGAGCAGTTCCGGTCGACGACGATGTGCAGCAGCTCATCGATATGGATGTCGCTGACCGAGATCGGTTTGCCGCCCCCCTCCTTGGGAACCTCGCCTTCCGTTGGCGCCGGCGTATCGGCCGATGCAGGTGCGGGTGGCGGTTCGCCGAATTGAAAGTTGGGGGTGTCGTCCATTGATTTTCTGTGCTTAGTAGCCCGCGGTGAAGACCACGCGCATAACTTCTTGTGGGTCCGTGACTCCGAGCAGAACCTTTCCGAGGCCGTCCTCGCGAAGCTCGTGCATGCCGTGCGCTTTAGCCGCAGCCTTAAGATCGGCAGTTGGCGCCCGGCGCACCACTAATTCTGCGAGCTCGGCGTTGATCCGCATCAGCTCGTGGAATCCGGTTCGGCCTTTGTAGCCGGTCATCCGGTTGTCCTCGTGGGGCACGCCGCGGTAAAGGGTCACCAACTCGTCGGCGTTCGTAACCTTGAAGCCGAAGCGCACCAGATCGCTTTGCGGCACTTCATACGACTCGCGGTGCTCCTTGTCGATCTGTCGCCCGAGGCGTTGCGCGAGCACGCCGGTGAGCGTCGCCGCGATGAGGTAGGGCTCGACGCCCATGTCGATCATACGAAGCGGAGTGGAGGGCGCGTCGTTAGTGTGAATCGTGGAGAGGACCAAGTGTCCCGTGAGCGACGCTTCGATCGCGATTTCTGCGGTCTCCAGGTCGCGCATCTCTCCGACCATCATGATGTCGGGGTCTTGCCGGAGGAAGGAGCGAAGGGCGGTGGCAAAGGTCAGACCCGCTTTGCGGTTCATCTGAACCTGGGCGATGCCGTTGATCTGATACTCGATCGGGTCCTCGGCGGTCACGATGTTCACCCCGATCGTGTTGAGCATGTTCAAACACGAGTAGAGGGTGGTGGTCTTGCCGGAACCGGTCGGGCCGGTGCAGAGGAAGAGGCCGTTCGGCTGGGAGACCAGCTCCTCGATCACGAGCTGGTGCTCGTCGGTGAAGCCGAGTTTGTTCAGACCGATCATCGTGCTCGACTTGTCGAGAATACGGAGCACGATCTTCTCGCCCCAAGGCGTCGGAATCGAGCTGACGCGGAGGTCGTACTCCTTGCCGGCGTGGCGAACCTCGATACGACCGTCCTGCGGGACGCGCCGTTCGGCGATGTTCATGTCCGCCATGATCTTCAAGCGGGAGATCAGCGGGGCCATGAGGTTCCGCGGAACCGTCATCGCCTCCATGAGCACGCCGTCGATTCGGTACCGGACACGGACCGACTTCTGCTGCGGCTCGACGTGGATGTCCGAGGCGCGGTCCGCGACCGCCTGCTGGATCAGCGCGTTGGCCAGGCGGATGATCGGCGCCTGCTCCGCCATCTTTTCGGCTTCGCTGTCGTCGACATCCTCGTCCTCTCGGCCGCGCTGTACGCCGGCCTGGGCGATCGCGGTCCGGACGTCGGAGTTGTAGTTGGGTTGGGCGGCGGCGGGGGTGTTCGCGCCGTTCGTCGGCGCCTTCGCGACCTCGGCGGAGCCCGAGTAATACTTGCGGATCGCATCCTCGATCGCGCCGGGAACCGCCAGCACCGGAACCACCCGCATTCCCGATGCCATACGCACGTCGTCGGAGGCTTGGATGTTGTCCGGGTTCGTCATCGCCAGGTAGAGCACGTCCGGATCCTTCTTGACGGGGATCACGTTGTGCGACTTGACAATGCGCTCCGGCACCGCGTTGATCGCGTTGTTCTCGATCGTCACCCGGTCGAGATCGACGAAGCCAACCCCGCGCTCTTGCGCCTTGGCCTGGAGCACCTCGCGCTCGCCGACCATCCCAAGTTGGACAAGCACCTTGCCGATGTCGGTTTCGTTGGTCTGTGTTTGAACCTTGAGCGCCTCGTCTCGCTGCTCAGCCTTCAGGTAACCCTTCTCTTCGAGGTACTGCAACATCGGTTTGCGCGGCAATGCCATTGACTCTTAACACCCTTAAAGCGGACTGATTGCCCGTTTCCGCGCGAGCCGCGATGTGACGCTCTGCAGGCGCCATCGGCGGTCGCGTTCCCCCGGCCGGACAATCGCTTATTGTAGCCCGTCTTCGCCGCAAAAACGAAGCGGATTCCCAATTCGCTCTACAAACGCTAGAGACGCGCCTCCGGGCCTGGATCGTTCGCGGCAGGTACAACCAAGGCTTGCTTCGCGACCGAATCCTCGACGCCATCGCCGATGCCGTGTCCGGCTCCCAACGCTCGGGACTTTTGCCGGAAAGCTTGCCGTTGGCGGCCGAGCTGACCGACACGAAGAACCCCGAGCACGGCGACTACGCCACGAACTACGCGATGGTGAACGCCAAGGCGGCGGGCGCCAACCCGCGCGCGTTGGCGGAGACCGTGGCGGCAGAGCTGCGGAAAGGCGACCTCTTTGACGCGGTCGACGTCGCCGGCCCCGGCTTTTTGAACTTCCGGGTGCGGCCCGCGGTGGTGGCCGAGCACGTCGGGAAGATCTTGGAGCTGGGCGACCGGCTGCCGCTCGTGGCGAACCCGCATCCACGCCGGCTCAACGTCGAATTCGTCTCGGTCAATCCGAACGGACCGATCACGGTCGGCTCGGGGCGGGGCGCGGCGTTCGGCGACACCCTGTGCCGCGTGCTGCGAGCGGCGGGCGACGAGGTCGATGCCGAGTACTACATCAACGACGCCCTCAACTCGCAGCAGATGCGGCTGTTCGCGGAGTCGGTCCGCTACTACCTCGCGCTGGCGGCCGGCGTCCAAGCCGCCTTTCCGGAAGGCGGCTACAAAGGCGACTACGTGAGCGAGGTCGCCGACGCCCTGCGCGAGCGAGCATTGGCAACCTGGCAAACCCCGGTCGAGGAGACTCAGCGGGCAGCCGAAGCGATGATGCTCGAGGCCCAGCGGCGCGATCTGGCTGAGTTCGGCGTGACCTTCGACCGCTGGTTTTCGGAGCAATCTCTGCACGACTCCGGCGCGGTCGAAAGCGCCATCCAGCAGATCGAGCGGTCGGGCGCGGCCGACCGCGAGCCGCACTACTTCGAGTGGGTTATGGACGGGAAGGAACGGCGGCTCGAGATGATCGACTCGGTCACTCGGCCGACCGACAGCGAGTACATCGAGTTAGAGGGGCCGCTCTGGCTGCGCTCGGCACAGTTCGGCGACGAGAAGGACCGCGTGTTGGTCCGGTCCGACGGCCGGCCGGCCTATATCGCCGGCGACCTGGCCTACATGGAGGACAAGCTCGGCAAGCGGCACTACGGCAAGGCGCTCTTGATCCTCGGCCCCGACCACCACGGCTACATCGGCCGGATGAACGCCGTCGTGCGGGCGCTTGGCCACGAGGCTGCGCGCTTTGAGATCATCCTCTACCAACTCGTCCGGTTCGTAAAAGAGGGCAAGCCGGCGCCCATGCGCAAGCGGGACGGCAACATCTACGAACTGCGGGACCTGGTGAAGGAGATCGGCGTGGATGCGGCGCGCTTCTTCTACTTGATGCGCAACCACGACACCTCGATGGATTTCGACATCGACCTCGCCACCAAGCGGAGCGACGACAACCCGGTCTATTACGTCCAGTACGCCCACGCGCGAATCTCCTCGGTGCTCGCGAAAGCCGGAGAGGCGGGTTTCGCGGAGGGCGCATGGTCCCCCTCCCTTGCCGGATTGCTGACTCACCCGACCGAGATGGCGCTGATCAAGAAGGCCCTCGACCTGCCCGAGGAGGTCAAGCGGGCCGCGACCGATTTCGGCGTGCACCGGCTGACGACCTACGCGGTCGAACTTAGCCGCACGTACCACCACTTCTACGACGCCTGCCGCGTGATCCAACCGGACCAGCCCGAGCTCTCTCAGGCTCGCCTTTGCGTCTGCCGGGCCGCCCAAATCGCGCTGCGGGGAACGCTGGCGTTGCTCGGCGTATCGGCGCCGGACCGGATGTGATGGAGCACGAGTCACGACCCAATACTCCAATACCCCAACACTCCGATCCCGTGGCGGTGTACGTCCACATCCCCTTCTGCCCGACCAAATGCGGCTACTGCGACTTCAACTCCTACGCCGGCTCCAGCGGGGCCGAGGTCGAGCGGACGGTCGCGGCGATCGTCGCCGAAATCGAGCGGTCGCCCTGGCGGGGGCGACCCGCATCCACCATCTTCTTCGGCGGGGGCACGCCGACATTTCTGGGCGAGGGGCAACTTCTCGCGATCTTCGAGACTGTCTTGAGGTCGCACCCGCCGCTTCCGGATTGCGAGATCACGAGCGAGGCGAACCCCGGGACCGTCGACGCATCCAAGTTCGGATCGATGCGGAGGGCCGGCTTCAACCGGGTGTCCCTCGGCGCCCAAAGCTTTCTCGATACCGATCTCATCGCGCTGGGCCGTATCCACCGCGTGGGCGAGATCGAGCGTGCGGTGGGTGCTGCCCGAGGAGCCGGCTTTGAGAACCTCAATCTGGACCTGATGTTCGCCCTTCCGGATCAGAGCCTGCACGCATGGAACCGCAACCTCGACCGCGCCCTAGGTCTGAATCCCGAGCACCTCTCCCTCTACTGCCTGACCCTCGAGCCGAACACACCGTTCTACAAACGGCACCTGGCCGGCGACCTCGTCGTGCCGGACGAGGACGCCCAGGTCGAGATGTACGACGCCTGTTTGGAGCGAATGGCCGAAGCCGGTTTCGAGCAGTACGAGATCTCGAACTTCGCCAAACCGGGCCGTGCCTGTCGTCACAACCTGGCCTACTGGACCGGCCTCGAGTACGCAGGCTACGGCCCCGGCGCGGTCGGCTGCGTGGAGAGCGAGGGGGTCCGGCGTCGCTATACCAACCTCAAGCTGCCCACACGCTACGCCGGCGCGGTGGAAGCCGGCGACGACGCCTGGTACGAGGAGGAGCTGCTAGGCCCCGCCGAGCTTCGGATGGAGGCGATCATGCTAGGCCTGCGGCTGAACGAGGGGGTATGTGTTGGCACAGTCGGTCTAGATCCAAGTGGGCTGGAGCGGGTTCTTGGCGCCGGCTGGGGTGAGGAGGCGGATGGACGACTGCGCCTGACTCCCGCCGGGCGCCACTTCTGCTCGGAAGTGGCAATGGCCCTCGTCTGAATGCTCGTGATTGCCGGAATCCAGGGGTCGTAGAAATCCGTCCACAATGAATTGATGGCGATTGCGCATCAAGTCCCGTCGATGTTTGCGGACGGACATGTGCGCCTCCTGGACGCCCACGTCGTCAACCAGATCGCGGCGGGCGAGGTTGTCGAGCGGCCGGCGGCAGCGGTCAAGGAGCTCCTCGAGAACGCCTTGGACGCCGGCTCAACACGGATCACCATCGACCTCGTCGACTCCGGCCGCACCCTGATTCGGGTGGACGACAACGGCTCCGGGATGGCCGAAGCCGACGCCTTGCCCGCCATGGAGCGGCACGCCACCTCCAAGATTTCCGTCGCCGACGACCTCCTCGCCGTCCGCACCCTCGGTTTTCGCGGCGAGGCGCTGCCGTCGATCGCTTCGGTCTCCCGGATGACTCTGGCCACCGCCCGGGAAGATGGCGCGCGCACCGTCCTTCGGGCCGAAGGCGGCCAGATCACCGCCGAACCAGGTGGGAGCGGCCCCCGCGGCACCACCGTGAGCGTGGAGGAGCTCTTCTACAACACGCCCGCCCGGCTCAAATTCCTCAAGAGCGATACCAGCGAGCTCGGCGCCTGCCTCGACGTCGGCGGCCGCCTCGCCATCGCGTACCCGGGCGTCGCGATCAAGCTCACCCACAACGGCCAGCCTGCCTTCGAAACAAGCGGCGACGGCGACACCCTGGACGCGATCGCGAACGTCTGGAGCCGGGAGCTTGCCCGCTCCCTCGCCGAGGTGGACGTCGAGGTCGCCGGAATCCACGTCACCGGGTTTGTCTCTCCGCCCCACGTCACCAAGCCCACCCGTGCCTATCAGTACCTCTGCGTGAACGGCCGCCCGGTGCGCACCCGCACCCTCACCGCCGCCATCGATCAGGCCTACCGTGATCTCACCCCCGAGCGGCGCCATCCCGTCCTCGCCATCAATCTCGAGATCGATCCCGCCCGCATCGACGTCAACGTTTCCCCGACCAAGAGCGAGGTCAAGTTCCAGCACGAGGGCGCCGCGTTCGAAGCGATCCGTACCGCCGTGCGCGGGGCCTTGATGGAGCACGGCATGATGCCCTCCTTTGGCGCCGTCGCCGCCGCGAACTCGGCGCTCGAAGCCGCCGCCCCGCCCGCGGCCCTCGTTTGGCCGGAGGCGCCGGTTCTAACGGGGCTTCAGCCCTCCCCTTACGAGCCGCCGGCGCCACCGATCGAATCCTTCGCCGAACCCGGCGCCACCCAGCTCGCGCCCACCAATGAGCGGTTTCCGTTCGGCGATCTCGTCGACGGTCTTCGCGTCATCGGCCAGGCGATGCTCACGTTCATCATCGCCGAGACCCGCCGCGGGCTCATCATCATGGATCAGCACGTTGCCCACGAGCGAATCCTTTACGAGTACCTGTGCGGCATCCGTGGCGCGTCCTCGATCGAAGCGCAGCCCCTGCTGGTCCCCCAAACGCTCACCCTCGACCGTCGCGCCGCCGTGCTCCTTCGGGAGCGCATGGACGAGATCACCCGCCTGGGCTTCCAGCTCGAGCCGTTCGGCGGCGAGAGCTACGTGCTCCGTTCCGCCCCTGCCGCGCTCCGGGGGAAGGATCCGGTCAAGGTGCTCCACGACCTCGTGGATGAGCTCGTCGAAAGCACGGTCACCCGGCGCCTCGTCCCTACCCGCGAGCAGATCTGGATCACCACCTCGTGCAAGCTGGCCGTCAAGGCGGGCGATCCTCTCAGCCATGCCGAGATGGAGCGCCTCATCGTCGATTTGGCCTCCACCGAGAACCCTTATCTGTGCCCTCACGGGCGGCCGATCACGGCAACCCTGGATTCCGGCGCCTTGATGCGGCTGTTCAAGCGTACGTGACGATCCTCGGCATCGACCCCGGTCTCGAGCGAATCGGTTTCGGGGTCATTCACCGCGAGGGCTCCCGGCTCAGCGTGGTCGAGTACGGATTACTGCAAACACCGCGAATCGCCCTGCCCGAGCGCCTCAAGCTCGTTCACGACGGGATTACCGAGCTGCTGGAGCGATGCAAGCCGGATGCGGTCGCCACCGAGCGTCTTCTCTTCACCGTGAACAAAACCACCGCGATGGACGTCGCCAAGTCGCTTGGCGCGGTGCTGCTCGCGGTAGGCGAAGCCGGCCTGAATTGGGCCGAGTACTCGCCGCCTGAAGTGAAGCTGAGCGTGGTGGGAAACGGAGCCGCCGACAAGCGTCAGGTCACGTTCATGGTCCGCCGGCTGCTCAGCCTCTCGGAAGACCCAAAGCCGGACGACGTGGCGGATGCGCTGGCCATCGCAATCACGCACGCGTTGCGACCGGTCCGAAACTGCTGATAATTTGACTGTCCGACGCTACACGAGCGGGTTCGAGATGCCGATATTTTAACCAGTGGCATGCGGCTTGGCCGCCTGCCTGCCCGGGCACTCTATGCTTGTAATCGTCGGCATCGCGGTCGTATTTATCTCCATCATCATCGGCTACACGATGCACGGCGGAAACATCGGCGTGCTCATGCAGATCAACGAGTTCGTGATCCTGCTGGGCGCCGGCGCCGGCTCTTTCATCGCCGCCAACGGCATGACCAACGTCAAGGCGTCGATCAACGCGGTCAAGGCGCTCCTCAAGCCCGACCCCTACACGAAGCAGACTTACATGGACCTGTTGAAGATGATGTACAACCTCTTCAACGTTGCCCGCAAGGAAGGCCTCCTCGGCCTCGAAAAGCACATCGAGAACCCCGAGTCGAGCGACATCATCAAGAATTACCCGTCCTTCCTCTCCAACCATCACGCCGTCAACTTCTTCTGCGACACGATGAAGGTCATCCTCACCGGCGCGGTCGGCCCCCACGATCTGAGCGAGATGATGGAGCTCGACCTCGACATTGCCCACGGCGAAGCCTCGATCCCCGCCGATGCGATGCAGACGGTCGGCGACGCGATGCCCGGTTTCGGCATCGTGGCGGCGGTCCTTGGCGTCATCATCACGATGGGCAAGATCGGCGGCGAGGCCGCCGAGATCGGCCACTCGGTCGCGGCTGCGCTCGTCGGAACGTTTCTAGGCATCCTCCTCGCCTACGGCGTGTTCGGGCCGATTTCGCGCGCGATGCAGCTTCGGCTCAAATCGGAGGGGCAGTACCTCAACTGCATCCGCTTTGCCCTCTTCAGCTTCGCCCGCGGCGAGTCGCCGATCACCTGCGTCGAGTTCGCCCGCCGCAACATCGAGCCGGCTGTGCGGCCTGGCTTCGCGGAGATGGAGAAGAGCGTTAAAGAGAAGGCTGCCTAATGAGCGACGGCACCCCGATTATCATCAAAAAGGTCAAGGGGCACGGTGGCCATGCCCACCACGGCGGCTCCTGGAAGGTCGCTTACGCCGACTTCGTAACCGCGATGATGGCGTTCTTCATGGTCATGTGGATCATGGGCCTTTCCGACGAGACGCGCGCACAAGTCGCCGGCTACTTCAACGATCCACTCGGTTTCAAAGCCCACGAGCGCTCGAAGTCCGTCGTCGCGCCCAAAGCGGTCCCCGGCTCGATCTCACGCAAAAGAAAGGGTGACACGCCGAACATGGGCCCGCCGAAGCCGACCGCGAAGGACGCTCACCAGTTGCAGCAGATTCAGCACCAGATCGAGCAGGCGATCCAGCATGACAAGCAGTTGCGCAGCCTCGCAGGCCACGTCGAGATGGTGTTGACCCAGGAAGGGCTGCGCATCGAGCTCGTCGAGTCAAAAGATGCCGCCTTCTTTCAGACCGGCAGCGCCGTGCTCAGCGAAACCGCGGTGCGCTTCATTCACGCCGTGCTGGCGCCGATCCTCGTCAAGCAGGATCGCTACTTCATCGTCGAGGGCCATACCGACTCCCGGCCCTACGGAGGCACCGACTACACGAAC
>Ga0070734_10003755_pt1 | contig 15341 bp, 11 predicted proteins | sample Coa_R1_8_FD_66444 | JGI IMG/M metagenome (GOLD analysis project Ga0070734, IMG submission 66444) | Surface soil microbial communities from Centralia Pennsylvania, which are recovering from an underground coalmine fire - Coalmine... | ecosystem: Environmental > Terrestrial > Soil > Unclassified ...
CTGTTCAGGACGATCCCCATGCCGTTCTCGACCCAGAGGCTGTTCCCATCAATACGGATCGTTTGAGGCAGCGGACCCTCCACTAAGATCGCCTCCCCACAGTTGCCGATGATATTGAAAACATTGTCGGTGACGGTTGTATCCCTGCCCGCGATGTTCAGGCAATTTGCTCCCTCCGCCCTGCAGTCGAAAACGTTGTTTTCGATCCGGATCCTGCCCACATAGGGCGCATAGGATGATAATCCGACCCAATCCGCGATGAGCGGAAGGGTAGTCGCACTGCCCTGCACGTGATTATGGCGGAACAGAATGTCATAGCCGCCAAAGAACACCGCAGCGCCCGATGGCAGATGGTCCGGATGCACGGAGATAGTGTTGTCGGTCAGAATCCAGTGGGCGGCGTACTCGCCGAAGCCGACGGCACGCATATTGATCGTATTGGAGGCGATGACGACGTCCTGGCTGTTGCGCTGAGGAAGCTCCAGAGGTACATAGTGCGGCCCGATCGAGGTGACCGTATTGTGTTCGAAATGGACGCCGTGCAGGTTATTCCAGATGAGACTATAGAGGTTGCCGTCGCCGATGGAGGTATCGCATAGGAAGGTGTTTCTCGTTGCCGCGAACCCGAAAACTTCATTGACATTGAGCGGTATTGTGCCCTGAATGATCAGATTGTTTACCCCTACATTCACCGTCGCCAGCGAGGTGACCTTTGCCATCAGGGGAGCCGGGAACGCTCTGGTGAGGGGATGCTTCAGGCCGAGGACCCCCGAGGGGCTGACCGAAGTCACCGGGGAGCTCTCACTGGGGATCACGTCCTTGCCGGTGGGATCCTCGGCGTAGATGGCGACATAGTCGCCCACGCGGAATTTGGAAGCCTGAGCAGGCGCAGCGAGCATGACCGACCGATCATTGGCATGCGTGGCGTGCAGGCTGTAGAACCCGCCATTATAGGTTTTGTCCTGAAAGGTATTGATCACGAAATTGGAAGAGCCGAAGACCAGAACACTGGTCGCCACTTCGGTCGCACCGGGGATAGCCGCCATCTTTGCCCGCCCGCTCGGACCTTGCAATAACCTGGCTCCCGGCTCCCCCTGGACGGTAATATTCGAGCCGACGCGCAGATTATAGAAGTACCACGGGTGGGGGCTGGGTTTGTAGGAGTTCAGCAAATAGGTCCCGCGCGGAATAGTGAGCGTGCCCCCTCCGCGACTCTCCAGGGCATTGATCGCCGCCTGGATGGCAGCGGTGTCATCATTTGCGCCATCGCCTCGTGCGCCGAAACTCGTTACCGTGATGTGGTTGGCGCCTGGGGGTGCGGCGCCAGTGGGAAGTACCCATACACTGCCTATGGCGAGGATCAGGGACATGACAATCCAATGCTGCTTCATGATCTCTTTCTTGCCTCTCTCAGCGTGCCTCTTGCAAACGAATACGCCTGATAGCCATAGGGGCCTCTCTTTAGGAGTAGTGTTAAGTGCGACCTCGAAGCGATGGACGTATTCGACCGGACGACCAGGCCAGCAAGTATGTCGCGCCGTGGCGCACGGATGCGCGCAAAAAGGCGATTACCGTATACTACGGGAGTTCCTGCGCATCCGGACCCATCAGCGGAGAGCGTCGCAACAGCGACTTCAAGACCCAGCCATCGTCGTGCGTTCCTGCCGCCAGGTGGCGACAGGCGTCTTCGATCAGGCCAGCCCACCACATCGGCGTGAGCAACTCCCACTCTTCGGGCTCAAGTGGCGAGACCTCGGCATAGGCTTGAACGAGCAGATCGTATTTGCCGCGCCACGAGAGCGCAAAGTCGCCTACCCGATGGTCCCAGTGCGCCAGCTCGAAGTCGAGTATGCCCGAGAGACGTCCCTCGTGGTAGCGCAGGTTCCAGGGCGTAAAGTCCCCGTGGACGATCATTCCCGGACGGATATGAGGCTGCAAACCGGCTATCCGCACACGGGATCTGTCCAGGTGCCATCGCAGGATGCGGACCTCTTCGGGGCGCTCCCGTTCCCTTTCGGCCAGGATACGGTCCAGGGCCGGGTCTGCCAGGATCTCCTCGCAACGGCGCCAGTCGCCCCGTTGCGCACATGGGGGCAACTGCGCCAGATCGGCATGGAACTCCGCCAGAAGTCGCCCGCGCCTGCGCTGTTCCGCCATGGGATCCTCGACTGAGGGCGGATCTCCCTGCAGAAAGGGAAAGAGGCACCACACCCGGCCATCTATTTCCATGGGAGGCTCGACAGCGGAGGCCACCGGCCAGCCCCGCGCGGCAATCGCTTCCAGAAGGCGCAGTTCGTATGCGATCTCGTCTCGGGACTGGGACCAGAGGCGGAGTACTCGCGGCTCTCCTCGCCCCTGAACGAGCCAGTGCTGGTTAAGTCGCCCTCCCAACGGAGCGACCATCCGCACCCCCCATGCCTCCAGGGCTTCGTCACACGGCTGCATTCTCACTTACGCGCTCCTTCCCGCTGACTTGCCCCATAGATTACGCTCCTCTGCTCTCTTCCTCCTCCAGAGAGGGGTGGGTTCCGCGCTCTTCCGCGAAACCGGTTGATCCGTGATGGGGTATATTACAACGGAAGGAGACAAGCGTTATGGACATCTTTGAACGTTTTCAGGCTGGGTATGAAGCCGCTCAGGACTGCTGGGAGGTGCTGAAGCAGGACAAGAAGCTGCTCCTGTTTCCTCTCGCCAGCGCGATCTGTTGTCTGCTGGTACTTGTGACGTTCGGACTACCCCTGTACTACAACAATGCCTCTCTGTTCGAGCTTCTTGCCCATACCGACCGGCATCATATCATGCAACAGACGCCCGGTTGGTTCTGGGTCGTGCTGTTTGCGTTCTATTTCTGCAACTATTTCGTCATCGCGTTTTTCAACTCCGGTCTGGTCTATTGTGCGGTCCGCAGCTTTCAGGCGCGACCGGTCACCGTCGGCGATGGCATCGCCGCGGCCATTCGCTGCTTGCCCCAGTTGATCGGATGGTCGCTGATCTCGGCGACCATCGGCCTGGCATTGCAGGCGCTGGAGAGCAACAACCGCAACGTCGGGCGCTTCCTGAGCGGCATCCTGGGAGCCGCATGGACGGTGCTCACCTACTTCGTCGTTCCCGTCCTGGTGCTGGAAAAGGTCGGCGCTTTCAAAGCGATCGGGCGGTCCACCCAGATCCTGCGCAAGACCTGGGGCGAGGGGATCTTTGCACGGATCGGCATCGGCTGGTTCCTGCTGCCGTTCTGGCTACTGGGCGTCGGTTTGATCGTACTTGGAAGCTACTTCCTGACCACGTCCTCTGCCGCGCTCGGGGGACTGCTGCTCGGTGCGGCGGTGCTCTACCTGATCGTCATGGGGTTGGTCAACTCCGCCCTGGAGACCATTCTGCTCGGCGGCCTCTATCAGTACGCGACCGAAGGGCTGTCGCCCCTGGGGCATGGGGTGACCGGCGACGCTTTCTACTCTCGTGATTGAAACAGTTCGCCGGCAGTGCGGCCAATCGGGTCCGCCTGCCGGCTCACCTCCATTCGGCGCATCATATGCAGCCTTCCCCATTATTTTCCTTGGCAACGAGCGGTTTGATACAGGAGTTTGAAAAGTCTCTCGCTAATCTTCCTATTACGATCCCCGGTCAAGATTACCGGACAACCGATCTGGCGAACAGGTGATAGGGAGAGGAGACAAGGATGGCAATCAAACTGACGATCAATGGCCGGCCCGTCACGGTCGAAGCGCCGGAGGATACGCCGCTGCTCTGGGCGCTCCGGGACACTCTCGGCTTGCATGGCGCCAAGTATGGCTGCGGCATAGGCCAGTGCGGAGCCTGTACGGTGCATCGCAATGGCATAGCCATACGCTCCTGTATTACACCCCTGGGATCGGTGGCGAACGACCGTATCACCACCATCGAAGGGCTTTCACCCCATGGCACGCATCCGGTGCAGGCAGTCTGGCAGGAGATCGATGTGCCGCAATGCGGTTACTGCCAGGCCGGGCAGATCATGGCGGCGGCAGCGCTGCTGGCGACCAACCCCAAACCTACGGATGCGGAGATCGATTCGGCGCTGGACGGCAACCTCTGTCGCTGCGGTACCTATCTGCGTATTCGCCAGGCGGTCCATAAAGCGGCGGCTGCCATGCACTCCAACGGGCAGAAACCGCCTGCGCACCCAACGCCGACCGGCAGCAACAAGGCGTCCACGGGTAACAACAAGAGAGGGGGAGCACGCTGATGACGATGACACGACGCTCGTTTCTGCAAGCCACGGCGCTGGTAGGCGGCGGCATCCTGTTGGGCCTGTACCCGGAGAAGCAGTCCAGTGCGCAGCAGCGGCCCCGGCAGGGATTTACGCAAGGCCCGCCGCTCTCTCCCAACGCCTTTATCCAGATCGCGCCGGATGGGACCGTCACGATCATGGCCCGCAGCCCGGAGATCGGGCAGGGCGTGAAGAACATGCTGCCCATGCTGATCGCCGAGGAGTTGGATGTAGACTGGAAATCGGTGAAGGTGGTCCAGGCGGATGTGGATATGAAGTATGGTATCCAGTTCTCCGGAGGCAGCTTCGCCACTCCCATGAGCTGGGACCCGCTACGGCGGGTAGGCGCGGCGGGGCGTCAGATGCTGGTGGCGGCGGCGGCGCAGACCTGGGGCGTGCCCGAGGCGGAGTGCTCCACTGGCAGCGGTATGGTCACCCATCGCGCCTCGCAGCGCTCGATGGGCTATGGAGCGCTGGCGGCGAAAGCGGCTGCGCTGCCCGTTCCCGACCCTGCCACCGTTACGCTCAAAGATCCGAAGGATTATAAGATCATCGGCCATACGACGCCGGGCGTGGATGTGCAGGACATTATAACTGGCAAGCCGGTCTTCGGCATCGATATGACGCTGCCGGGAATGCTCTATGCCGTCTACCAGAAGTGCCCGGTCTTCGGGGGGAAAGTGGCGACCGCCGATCTGGATGCCATCAAAACGCTGCCGGGCGTCCGCCATGCGTTTGTCGTCGAGGGCGTCGAGGTGACCGGCAATGTGCTGCCCAACGATCCGGGGCTGGAGCCAGGAGTTGCCATTGTGGCCGATACCTGGTGGGCCGCGCAGTCGGCGCGCAAAAAGCTGAAGGTCACCTGGAACGAAGGGCGCTGGGCGGAGCAGAGCAGCCAGGATTTCGCGCGGCGTGCTCTCGATCTTTCGCAAGGGCCTCCCGGTCAGACGCTGCGCAACGACGGCAACGTGGAGGATGCGCTCAAAGGCGCGGCGAAGGTGGTGGAGGGAGCCTACTCCTATCCCTTTATCGCTCATGCTCCCCTGGAGCCGCAGAACTGCACCGCGCACTTTCAGGACGGCAAGCTGGAGATCTGGTCCAACAGCCAGACGCCGGCCTCCGGGCGTGGGATGGCGGCAAGGCTGCTGAGCATTCCTGAAGGCAGTATCACGATCCATATGCTGCGTGCGGGCGGCGGGTTCGGGCGACGCCTCACCAACGACTATATGGTGGAAGCGGCCTGGATCTCCAAAACGGTGGGCGCGCCCGTCAAGCTGGTCTGGTCCCGCGAGGACGACATGGCGCACGACTACTATCGTCCGGGTGGATTTCAGTTCCTGAAAGCGGGCCTGGACGCTTCCGGCAAGCTGATCGCCTGGCGCAACCACTTCGTCACGTATGGCGAAGGCAACCGCTACGCGCCTTCCGCCGCCATGCAGCCGGAGTTTCCGGTACGCTTTGTGCCCAACTTCGCCCTGCATGTCTCATCCATGCCCCTGGGGCTGAAGACCGGAGCATTGCGCGCGCCGGGTAGCAACGCGTACGCCTTTGTCATCCAGTCTTTCCTGGATGAACTGGCCCATGCCGCCGGAAAAGACCCGGTCGCGTTCCGGCTGGAGTTGCTGGCAACCACGCAACTTCCGCTGCCGGAACAGATGCGCAACAACCCCTTCGCTGCTGGAATGAACCCGGATCGGATGCGGGGCGTCCTGGAACTGGTCGCCGATAAATCGGGCTGGGGCAAACGCACGCTACCGAAAGGGACGGCGCTGGGGGTGGCGTTCTACTTCAGTCATATGGGCTATTTCGCCGAAGTGGCGCAGGTGAGCGTCGGTGCGGATAAGAAGGTCAAGGTGGAGAAGGTCTGGGTCGCCGGGGATATCGGGAGCCAGATCATCAATCCGGGCGCGGCGGAGAATCTGGTTCAGGGCGCCGTGATCGATGGCTTGAGCGAGCTGATGGCGCAGGAGATCACCCTGGAGAAGGGGCGCGTGGTTCAGACCAACTACCACCAGCATCCGATGGTGCGCCTCTCTCAGTCGCCGCCGCAGATCGAGGTCCACTTCCTGAAGACCGCCAACCCGCCGACAGGATTGGGAGAGCCGGCGCTCCCGCCGATCCTTCCGGCGGTCTGTAATGCGATCTTCTCGGCTACCGGGCAGCGGATCCGCGCGTTGCCGCTGTCCAAACAGGGGTATCACTGGGCCTAAGGGAAAGAGAGACATGCAGCGTATCGTGAGAGAGCAGGCGCGTAAATACGCCTTTGATTGGCGCGACGAACCGCTGCTGCGGGTGGAGCGCGGCGAGAGTTTCGAGATCGAGACCTGGGACGCAAGTACGGGCTACTTCCGCTCCGAGGCGGATAAGGCCATTCCCGCCTTGCGGCCCGGTTTCGACCGCACTCCGCCGCAGGCAAACCCCATCGGCGGACCGATCTGGCTGGAGGGGGCGGAGCGAGGCGATACGCTCGTCGTGAGCGTGGAGGAGATCGTGGTCGGAGAGATGTCCTGGACCGCCATCGGACCTCGGCGCGGGCCGCTGGGCGAATCCTCCCGCTGGCCGGAACTCTCCGCGGACTACACCACCAAGATCTTTCGCCATACTCCCGGCCCGGATGGCAGCATGCGTACCGGAACGCTCCATTTCAACGAGCGGATCTGCTGGCCGATTACGCCTTTCATCGGGACGTTGGGCGTCGCGCCGGATCGGGAAGTCACCACGAGCATCGATGGGCAGGGAGAGTGGGGCGGTAATCTGGATATACGGGACGTTGCGCCGGGCAATCGGATCTACCTGCCGATATTCCATCCGGGGGCGCGCTTCTATCTGGGCGATGTCCATGCCAGCCAGGGAGATACCGAATTCACGGGCACGGCTGCCGAGACCACGTCCACCGTGCGTCTGTCGCTGGATCTGATCCAAGGCAAACGGATCCCCTGGATGCGCATCGAGAAGGAAGAGGCGCTCATCTCCCTCTATGCGTTTCGGCCCCTGGAGGTGGCCGTCGAGACCGCGACCACCCACCTGATGGATTGGCTCATCACGGAGTATGGCTTTACGCCCACCGATGCCTACTGCCTGGTCAGCACCTGCCCGGATTTTCGTATCCATGTCTATCAGATGTGCCGGCTGGGCAAACTCAACTATGTGGCCGGAGCCGAACTGCCTAAACGATATCTCCTATAAAAAACGGTCTATCCCCGTACCGTTCCGACGAGATGTCTTCCTTGCGCTCCTTCTCATAGAAGGGTTTCATCTGGCCGATCCGACTGCGCACAAGGTCCGACTTCATGGGTTCGTAGGTGAAGACCGTCTTGCCCTCCTTCCGGATCACGATCCGGAAGGGCTGCTTGAGCATCCTGGTCCAATGGTACACGGCGACATACTCCGCCAGGTCGTCCGCACAGTTGCTGCCGCCATAGAGGGACACAAACGGCGTTCGACGTAAAGACTGATACACCGCTTCGGCCTGGTCGATGGGAAGCGCTTCTCCCCCGGCATAAAACCGGACATGCTCCCTCAGCGGGTCGCGGTAGGGGGGAGCGGGGAGTGTGCGATCACTCCAAACATCCCTGGTGAACGCGCCAGGGACGGCCCCTGCGGGAGGATTGTCGGAGGGTTGGTTTGTCGTCATTCCCTGGCAGAAGTCCACAATATGCGTCGCCTCATGGAGAAGCACATAGATGAGAGCATCGCGCTTTCCGGCCTCGATAGATACGCTCAGCGGTGAGCCGTCCGGAGAGAAACAGCTCCGCTCCTTCTCCGTCAGCCACTCGGATACATTCTGGTGCAGGATCGCCGCCCGGATCGTGATATCGCACACACGATAGGGCTCACCGGGATTGACGGTCGAAGTGAGCGCCGTGTTCGGCATGCTGTCGAGAAAGCTCACACTGCGCAGATGCTCGCTCAAGATCCGGCGGTGGAGGGGAGGGAGGGCGGCAAACGCCGCCGAGAGCTTGCGCTGCTCCTCCTCCGTGAGGGTGTGAGGCGTCGGCGCCGCCCGTCCGGTTTGCTCGAACATCTTGAGGACCGTCGCGGGGGTCTCCCGGACCCGCGATTCAAGCGCAGAAGCCGGATCGAACCCGTAATGGCGCATCGTCTCGGCGCGCTGGTCGGCTCGGGCGCTCTGGGAAGTTCCCGAAACGGTTCCCTGCGTCCTGCCCGGCAGCGCCAGGACAAGCAGGGCCAAGCCGATAAGGAGTTGCATGCGCATCGCGGTGATCCCCTTGTTGGAGGTCAAATAGAAACTCTGCCGGTAGAGTCGCCGAAGCGTTCCAGGTTCTGCATGCCCATACGGTCGGCCAGGCTCAGGAAGAGGTTGCAGGCAGGAGTGGATTTGTAGTTGACATAGCCGGAGGGCGCCAGCGCGCCGCCGCCATGCCCTGCGAGGAGGATCGGCAAGTTCTCATGGGTATGGCGATTGCCGTCCGCATCCCCGCTGCCGTAAACGATCATGGAGTTGTGCAGCAGGGAGTTGCCGTCCACATCCCTGGTATCGCGCAGTTTCGCCAGGAATTGCGCGAACTGCTGCACATACCAGAGGTCGATCTTGGCTACCTTTGCGATCCGATCCGGATCGTTCTGGTGATGGGACAGGTCGTGGTGCCCTTCGGGGATCCCGATGTGGCTGAATGAGCGGTTGTCCCCATCGTGCGCTAGGCAGAAGGAGGCGATGCGGGTCGAGTCGGTCTGAAAGGCCATCAGCAGCAGGTCGAACATGATCCCCACATACTCCGCCTGATCGGTGGGGACGCCCGAAGGGGTTTCGGCCCTGGGATCCGGAGCCGCTCCAAACGTCTCCGCCTTCTGGATGCGCGCCTCGATCTCCCGCACCCCGGTCAGATACTGATCCAGTTTGGCTTTATCGCCGGCCCCCAGCCGCCGCTGCATGCTGCGCGCATCCTCCATGACGAAATCGAGCACGGACTTCTGCGCCAGCAGGCGGCGCTTGCTGTTCTCCACGCGCTCACCGGGTGCGCCCGTTCCGAACAGGCGCTCGAAGGCCAGGCGGGGGTTCCCCTCCGCTGCGACCGGTGTGGTGGGAGAGCTCCATGAGATATTGTACTGGTAGGCGCAGGCGTAGTCCGAGTCGCAGGCGGAGGATCTCCGGGTGTCGTCGCAGGTCAACTCCAGCGAGGGCAGCCGGGTAAGATGCCCCACGGCACGGGCCATCACCTGGTCTATGGAGATGCCGAGGTGAATATCGGTAGCGCTCTTTTTCGGGCGGACGCCGGAGAGAAACACGGCGTTGGCGCGGGCATGATCTCCTGCACCATCCGGTCCGGGGTCGGCGCAGGCGTGATCCAGGCCGCCCAATACGCGGACAGACTCCCGCACCGCCTCCAGGGGCTGGAGGGTCGCATTGAACTTGAAGTCCGCGCCGGTCCCGGCGGGCCACCAGTGCGGCTGGATTGCGCCGTTGGGAAAGTAGACGAAGGCAGTGCGCAGTGGCGCTCCCGAGCCCGTCGTCGCCAGTCTGCCCGTTCTCCCCGCGCCCTCGGCGAGGTCCGCGAGCGCCTGCCGGGGTAGGAGGGATTCCAGGGCGGGGAGGGCCAGGCAGACCCCCGCGCCGCGCAGAAAGGCGCGTCTACTGAGATTGGCCCGGTGTTGCGCCGTAAAATTCGCGAAATCCGGGTTAGGATAGCGGATTTGGGCTGCGCGAAGCGCGACAGCTTCTGCGAATGTGGGCTGCACCGCAGGTGCGACCATTTCAGCTTGCAGCGCGTGCTTCTCTTTCATGGCCTTGTGTTTCCTCCATTCCAATTCAATGCGACCCCCCTGGAGCCGTATTCCCCTGACGGGGTGGTGGATGTTGTGACATAGGGACGACGGCAACCGCCGATGCATTGCGACATTTTTGAAAGGGTACGGATTCGATGACGCCCGTTAAGAGGGTGGAGAACCGTCCCTGATCCAGTTCCAGCCGGGCGACGATCCGATCCACCGTCTCCACGTCGTAGTCTTCCAGCCCGCGCCCCAGGGCGTAGGTGAGCAGCTTCTCGGTCAGGCAGCGGTAGAATTCGGTGCTGTGCCGGCTGACCAGAATGTGCTTCAACTCACGGATGTTGGTGAAGGCTTCGCCGGTGACCAGCTTGCCCCCCGGTTCGATCGGTTGGCCGAGTTCCCGCTCGCGCCATTGGCCCATGGCGTTGAAGTTTTCCAGGGCCAGCCCCGGCGGGTCGAGCCGGCTATGGCAGGAGGCGCAGAGCGGCTTATCCCGGTGCGCCGCCAGCACTTCGCGCAGCGTCGGTTTGCGGTCTTTCACATTCACCACCGCCGCTTCGAGCGGGGGAATATTGGGGGGTGGGGGCGGGGCAGGAGCGCCCAGAATGTTATCCAGAATGAACAGCCCCCGTTTGACCGGCGAGGTGCGGGTGGGATTGGACGTCACTACCAACACGCTGCCCATGGTCAGCACGCCGCCGCGTGGGCTGCCCTCCGGCAACACCACCTTGCGGAATTCATTGCCGGTCACCCCCAGATCCGTCAGCCCGTAGTACTGCGCCAGGCGTTCGTTGAGGAAGGTATAGTTGCCGTCGATCAGCTCGAGCACGCTGCGGTCCTCTCGGACCACAGAGCCGAAGTAGAGATCCGCCTCGCGCTGCATCTCCCTGCGCAGGGTCTCATCGAAGAAGATGCGCGGACGGTTGCCGGGGCGACGGTTGAAGCCCCCCGCGCCGGATGCGGGGTCGAATTCACGGCTCAACACGGCAAAGGGATTGATGGGCGCCTTGTCGATATCCCGTGTCTGCAGCCACTGTCCGCTGAAATTCTGGATCAACGCCTCCGAGCGGCGATCCTTAAGCATCCTCTGCACCTGCGCGGCCAGGTTCTTGCGAAGTTGGCCCTGACCGGCTAACCGAAACAGTTCGTCATCCGGCATGGAGGACCAGAGGAAGTAGGAGAGCCGCGAGGCCAGGGCATACTCGTCGATCAGGGCGAAGGGGCGGTTGTCCTGGCCGGCTGCGATCCCCTCTTCGCGGAACAGAAACCGGGGAGATGCCAGCACGGCGACCATGGCCTGCGCCACTCCGGCTTCAAAGGTCTGGCCCGGCTGGGCCGAGACGCCCTCCGCCAGGCTCACCAGGCGGGTCAGGGTTCTGTCATCCACGGGCCGTCGGAATGCCCTGCGGGCAAAGTCCCCCAGCAACTCGCGCGCATAGGCGCGGCGCTCCGAACCGCCGCTTGGAACCGGCCTGGGGAAGAAGGTCCGGTAGTTACGCGGCGCGACGAAATACTTCGCGTCGAACGGGCCTTTGAGGGTGACTCGGTTGATGCGCAGCGTCAGCGAGCGGATCTGCTCCACGCCCGGTGTGAGGGGCTGCACTTCAAACGCGAGGGTATGCCCTCCCGCCTGCCACTGCTCATCGAACACGTAGTGGAGGAGTTTGCCGCCTTCGCGGTTGTACTCCTTGCGGAATAGTTCCTGCCCGTCTGCCCGGATGATGAGTCGGCATCGGTTGTAGTCGAACCGGTTGTCGACATAGCGCTCGTTGGCGGATAGGTCCAGAATGAGCTGGTAGCTGCCGGGATGTTCGATCTGCAGGGTATGGGCGACGGTGGCCGGCTCGTAGTAGGAGAGCGCGCGGAAGCCCTCGGCCTTGTCGGCGGCGACAGCCGCGCCCTCCCGTACAAAGTTCGTCCCTGGGATCTCGGTCTCCGCGACCACCCTGGAGGATGTTGGTACCGCCTGCGCAACGATGGCCTGGGCGGCATTGAGGTACTTCTCCATCAGCAGGGGCGAGAGCGTGAGGGCGTCGCCGATGTCGTCGAAGCCATGCCCCGTATCGTCCGGCGGGAACTCGGTCTGCGTGTCGTAGTCCACGCCGATCAGGTCGCGGATGGTGTTGCGGTACTCCACGCGGTTCAGACGCCGCGTGGTCACGCGCCCCGGATCCGGGTTGGCGGGATCGATGCCATAGATGCGGGTCTTGATCCACTGGGCAATTCGGCGCTTCTCCGCCTCCGTGGGCTGGTCCATTCCCACCGGAGGCATGATCCCGGAGCGCAGGTTCTTCAGCACCTTCTGGAAGAGGGGGCGATCTTGGCGCGCCGCCTCGCCGGATAGGATCGTATCGAAAGCGATGGCGCCGGATTTTACGCTGCCGGAGTGGCAGGCGTAGCAGTACTTTTTGAGAAGCGGCTGGATCTTCTGGCGAAACTCTGCCTCCCCGCCTTTATCTCCATTGACAGGACGGTGGGCAGGTTCGGACGGGCTCGCCGCGAGGAGCAGGGCCGATAGTAGCCCAATGGTCAAGACGAATCCCATCAAAAAGCCGGTTTTCCAGTGTTTGGAGATCATGTCCATATCTCGAAGAGGCCGTATAGAGCCTACAGCGTATGTTCAGGGGCGCCGCTCGTTTGCAGTCTCACCGATACGCGCCAACTAGAGTATACACCTCCGGATACAGAAAAACCTCTGATTTTTCGTTAAATCTTTCCGATTTTCTATGGCTCGGCTTATTCCTATTCCGTTCTGTGGGCGAAGAGGAGTTGTCCGTCCGTGGCTCTTACGACCACCCGGATCTTGGCCTTCGAGAAGAGGAACTGGCATCGCCAGCACCCATTGCAGTATTGGGGCGCGGACTCCAACTGCCATGTCTTCTCCGGGGACATCTGCAGCGTTTCCAGCCAGTACAGAGCGGCGTTGACGGCCTGCTGGGAGGGGATATGCTCGGAGAGAGGAGGCGTAGGGAGTTGCTGGCTTACTTCTTCCAAGGCGCCCGTGTCCGCGTTCCAGTGAAAGATACCTATGAAGTTCCCCGAAGCGTCTCGGAACTCTACCTCCCATATCCAAACTTCAGTCCCATCCCTTGCGATGATCGCAAAGGGAGCGGCGGTGAAGAACAAGCGGGTGGGCTCCGTGATCAGATTGAGGCATGCCGTCTCCGTGAGTTGCGTGATCTGTTGCGCAGAATAGCGCCCATGGAGTTGGCTTTTCGCTGCTGTCTCTTGATGCCGTGCCCACAAAGGCATGAGAATCAGGCAGGTAAAGAGGATGAGAATCGTCATATGGGTAGCCTGAACGTTGAGACGGTTCTTGGGTAACATCGCAGGTTCTCCTTGCTGAATACTTGATGAAGCGCTTAATCAATAGACGCGCACTCCATCCATTAGGTTACAAAAAAATTGAAGATCGTTTTCAGAGTGGGGCGAGGCTTATCCTACGATGGGTGTGCAGGAGGCACGTATATCCAATATGGGTGCAAACAAGAGCTGGGTCTGTGATGGCTGCTCGCCTTCGATCTGTTGAATGAGCAGGTTCAGTCCCTCGGCAGCCATTTCGCGGATCGGTTGGCGGATACTGGTGAGCGGAGGCTCGCTATGATCGCAGTCGTTGGTGGAGTCGAATCCGATGATAGAAAGGTCTTGCGGAATCCGCAGTCCCCATGAATGCGCCAGTTGCATCAGATGCAAGGCCGGGTAATCACTCCAGGCGAATACCGCTGTAGGCCGATCCGGCGCGTGCAGGATCGCATTCACCTGCGCGACCTCCTCCGCGTTCCAGGATGCCCAGGTAACAGGAATGATCCATTCGTCAACAGGGTGCAGGCAGTGCGCCAGCAGCGCCTGTCGGTAGCCTTCCAGTCTATCCTCCGAATCGCCGTTTTCGCTGGCCGACGTCAGGTGCAGAATTCGGCGGTGTCCGAGGGAGAGCAGGTATTCGGTCGCGAGGCGCCCGCCCTGCACGTTGTCGCAGTCCACAAACCACACGTTTGGATTGTCACTCCGGCAATACAGGAGGACGATGGGAAACCCGGAGCGCACCAGATGTTCCACCAGGGGATCGGCGCGATGCCGCGACAGCAACGCCCCATCCACGCGGCCATTGGTGATGGCGGCAACCTCCTGATCGACATCCTCCTTTGGGTTCAGGCGCAACATCAGATCGTAGTTGGTTTTCAGCGCCGCAGTGGAGATGCCTTTCAACATCTCGCTGGAAAAACGGGTGAGGTTGGGGAAACTCCAGGCATCCGGCGGCACCAGGTAGATCGCTTCGGTACGTTGACGCGCCAGCGCACGGGCGAGCGCGTTGGGGCGATAGTTGAGTTCGCGCGCGGCGGCCAGAACGCGCTCCTTGGTGACTTCCGAAACGCGTGTCGAAGTAAACCTCCCGTTAAGCACACAGGAGGCGGCGGCTTCCGAAACACCGGCGCGTTGTGCCACACTTCGCAGAGTAACAGCCATCTCCTCACCTCCAAGTTAAGCGATTAATCATACAAGTATGACACATTTCTAACTATGACACATTTCTTAGCGGAGGTCAACCCGTCGAAACGGCTCCCCCTTACATCGCCCATCACGAAATGCAGTCAAGCGACAAACTTGATGAAGCCGAGCGGTTTTTGGGATACTCCGGACCCATCGGAAGTTCCTCTCGGGGGGCGGCGGCCTGGTGTCCACTGCCCGAGACTATGCGCGCTTTTGCCAGATGCTGCTCAATGGCGGGGAGTTGCAGGGGACACGGCTGCTCCGCCCGGAGACGGTCCGGGAGATGACGACCAATCAGTTACCCGCCGAAGCGCTGCCGATGAATCTGGGCGGCTTTCGGGTGCCGGTACAGAGGAAATCGGTTCGCAGGGAACCCCGAGGCGTTCGAAGATGTCCTGATGTTCCTCATAGTGTTCCCGAGTGGTCTCATATCATAATCCCGCGTCCCAGGCACAGATATGAACGACACCCGGAACATGGTATCCTCCTGTGTCCCACTCTCCCGGCGCAAGCACAATCGCGTTCAGACCGATAGCGAGATTGTCCCAATCCGGCAATAGCTCCAGGAACTGATAAATATCCCGTTTGTTCAAAACGTGTCTATATCCCTGTCCTGGCCGTTTGCGGTCAATAACGACCATGCGCGGCTGGGGAGCCCGATAGTAGTTCTCACTAAGATGCCAGTTGTTTTTCTTTTGAACCTTGCCTCTGACTACTTGAGGCGTGGATTTGCGATTACCGTGCTGCATGCGCTTCCCTCTCCAATACGCCAATACATAGCAATCATAGTGCAGCTCGGATGCTCCGATTGCCTATCCTGATATAGTTTCAGAAGCGCATGCTGCTAAGGGAAGGCCCCCACCCCCGCCCCTGCCCCCAT
>Ga0070734_10003756_pt1 | contig 15321 bp, 5 predicted proteins | sample Coa_R1_8_FD_66444 | JGI IMG/M metagenome (GOLD analysis project Ga0070734, IMG submission 66444) | Surface soil microbial communities from Centralia Pennsylvania, which are recovering from an underground coalmine fire - Coalmine... | ecosystem: Environmental > Terrestrial > Soil > Unclassified ...
ATCCCCGTGGCAAACTCGCCGAACGCACCGGCCGTACACGTATGGCTATCGGTGCCGAACAGGACCTCGCCCGGCCGGGTGTGTCCTTCTTCGGGCAGAGCAATATGGCAGACCCCTTTGTACCGGGTGGTCCCGACATCGTAGAAGTATTTCAGCCCCTGCTCTACCGCGAACTGACGCAGGACGTCCACGTTGCGGTTGGCCATTTTGTCGGCGGTGAAGATATAGTGGTCAGGAATGATCACTACTTTGCTGCGATCCCAGACGCGAGCCTGGGAGCCGAAGTGTTTCTTGAAGACGCCGATGGTGCCGGGTCCGCAGACGTCGTGGGTCATGAGGATATCGACGTCGATCCAGACATTGTCGCCGGGCTGAACCGTAGCCCGGCCGGCATGATGGGCCAGAATCTTTTCGGTCAGGGTCATCGCGGTCATAACACGGGCTCCTGCGAAACGGGGCTTGAAGCATCTATTCTAGCAAAATCACTCACAGTCCGTAGTCCGTGGTCCGTAGTCCGTAGCAGACTGGCCACGGACTACGGACTTCTTGGCAAATGCGTTAAGCTGCGGTGGTTTTGATGGATGTAGTTGGTGTGCGGAAAGGGGAAGATTCCCTCAAATGCAGGGTTGGAGTTTTCGTCGGACTTTGGGCGGAGTTCAGCCGATTCTAAATCTGCCGGATGCGGCGCTCCTATCGGGAATAGGGCCGCATCGCGTTGTACTCACTCTATCGCAGGTACCGGGGGAGGGAGTCCCCGGGATGCCGGGCGGAAGTTGGACAGCCCATCCGGACCCTGCATGCGGTCGCGGGGGCAACCTGGTAAAGGAGTCGCGATGAAACGGTATGCCTTGATTGTTTGCGCTGCCCTCGGCTTGTTCCTGAGCAGCGGTGTGGCCCAGGCGGGTGTCGGCAGCCTCTGCTACAGTGGCTACCAGCCGTGGTGGAACATCTTCGCCTATCGGCCCAAGTGCATGACGCCCGAAGAGGAACGTCTCCAGCACTTCTGGCACGATTACTATCACGCCCTGAAGGATTATTACTGCGCCCTTGACCACATCGACTGGGTCGCCTACTACAAGAACCACGGCTACCAGATCAACGGCGGCGGCTGTGGGATGGGTGGCGGCTGCCGGATCAATTACGCGCCGGTGTTCGTGAGCCCGACGATGCAGTGGGCCATGCCGACCGGCGGCGCGGGCGGTGCCTGTCCACCGGGCGGGATGGGCGGTGCCTGCCCCACGGGCGGTCCGGCGATGGGCATGGGTGGATACTAAATTCCGTTTTCGCTGCGGTTTGACCCTTTCCCCTGTTTCCACGGCCGAGGAACGGTGTCCTGTGCCCGCACCGTCCTCGGCCGTTTTGATTGGGGCCGCGCTGTGAAAAGCGGGCTTTCTCAATGGTGCGTTCTGGCAACACGGAAACCCACGAAGGGCCCAGTCTGATTCGGCTTGCTCACCATACGGGCTGCCGAGCGCAGGTAAGCGGCCGTGAGGACGAATGCACCGCCGCGATGAATGCGCAGCTCGTGTTGTTCAGAATCCTCTCCCTCGTCCACGTGCGGCTGTTCCTTGGTTCCCGGGCCATAAGCGTCCCCCCAGGAATGCGTCCATTCCGTGGCATTTCCGTGAACATCAAATAGACCAAAGTCATTCGGCTTCAGCAGCCCAACACGATGGACGAGGCTCTTCGAATTGCGCAAATACCAGGCATAGTTCGGCAACATCTCTTCTGAGGAGCCAAAAAACCAAGTGGTTCGGGATCCGACACGACAGGCGTATTCCCATTCCGCTTCGGTGGGCAGTCGGTAGCCCGTGCGCTGGAGGTAGTCTATGGCTAGACGCAGCGGCCGCTTTTCATCCAACTGCTTCTGAATCTCATCCACCTGGGGATAGCACATTTGGCCATCCCCAACCCCTTCCTTCTCACTCAACCACCGGCAATACTGAGCTGCTTGAAACCAAGTGAGGCCCATCATGGGCGCTTCCTCATCTGTACCCAAGCGCGGAAAGTCGCCAGCAAGTTCCTTATGCTCTGCCAGAAACGCCTTGAAATCCCGGACGGTTACTTCCTTGGTTGCGATCGCGAAGGACCGGGGAATGCGCTCGTAGTGCAAGTCTTCGGTATTTCTGCGGTCCGGTTCGTCCTCTGGCGAGCCCATCCAGAAATCATTCGGAGGGATGATCACCATTGTCTGTCCTTGCCCGTTGATGTACCAGCGCCGCTCACCTTGAGGTGTTCTCAGGATGGGATCATCAAGGATCTTGCTCAGCTCGCTGCCATATCCCCAACGGCGCAAGAGCCACTCCACGGCCGAATGCAGTCCAGGGTGGGGATGATCCCGGCAGAGCGAGCGCAGTTTCGGGACAAGGATCTGTCGTTCCCAGGAGGGTAAGTTGTCCGCGCTGAACTCGCCGAGGCACAGAACTAAAGCCGACCGCGCGGTTGCATCTCCTTCCTGATCCAGCCGGCGAATAAATATCTGGGGATCGGTCCTCAGCGGAGCAATGGAGTGAATCAAGTAAGTGCGCAGCGCAGGATTTTCCGCTTGGTAACGCAGCAAAGGCCAAATCATCTCTTCCTGTTCCAGTTGCAGCAAGGCCGCAGCGGCATTTGCCTGTGTTTTGGCCTGCTCCACTTTCTCCTCTTCCGACATTTTGGGCCCTGGATCGCGATGAAGCTCCTTGATCAGCAAGGGAATAACCTGCTGGCGGTGCTCGCGGAGACTCGCCAACAGCATGGCGCCTTGGCGGTGCTCCGCTTTCACCGCCAACGGAACCAGCAAGTCTGCTTGATCGGTCGCATAGTTGGCCAGAGTACTTGCCACGACATCCCGGTCCGACTCCGGCCGGGAAGGGTCCACGACAATCTCGGCAAGGGGTTGCACCAGTGCCGCGCTGTGGACTCGATCGAGGGCGAGCAGTGCAAGCCGGGCATGCAATTGTTCCTTGGGGGACCGCTGGGAATCGGCAACGATTTCCTGCAATCGGGGATCTGCCCAACGGCGATAGGGCTCGATCCCCGCTATGATTCGGGGGACCTGGATCCCATCCGCAATGAGCAGCTTGTCGACCAGGTTGTCGGCCATCTTGGAGGCCAAGGTTCGATTGACCTCCACCCCGAGCATTCCTAAACCGAGTAGGACAACGGCCATGATGGCCGTGCGAATCGCATAATGGCGGGTCGCCGACCTCATCATTTTGCGCTGGGGCGCCGTCCAGTGATGCTTGCGCGTGAATAGCTCGATGTTCCACCACTCCCACCAGCTTGGGAGCTGGCGCCGTTCCGGCCGCGTGCTCCAGAGAGCTGTCCTTTCAATTAGCCGCAATTCCGCCCGTCCCCGCCAGCTTTCGCGCTGCTTTCGGGTCAGCCATTGCCGCAACGCCGGCACCAAGTAGTCGTGCGTGAGCTGGTAGTAAAGCGTGGCGGGTGGCGGGTGGCGCGTGGCGGGAGAAGAAACTTCAGCCGGCTCGCTCTGATCTCTGTCTTCTTTTCCCGCCACCCGCCACCCGCCACCCGCCACCCATTCGTCACTCGCCGCGTCTTCTGGATCGGTTGGTGTGACCAGACGCAGCTCAGGGTCGAGGATGCGCATCACGTCTTCGAACGCCCGCGGCCGGCGGCCATATCCGGACGCTTGCAATAAATCCTCACGGGAACGCATGTGGCCCTTCAGATTCGTTCCCTGTTCCGGGAGCAGTGCCTGTAAGACGGCTCGGATGGCCTTCTGATGCACGTGATGCTCGGGGTTTATGCTACGAGAGCCGAACTTGTCGTCGAGAAAGGCGACGCCCAGTCCTTCCGCACCGCCGACCTGTTTCAGGGTCGCTCGGGTCCAAGGCTTCGCTTTGACCATGTCCGCGAACAGCACCAGCCGGACGGAGATCACCTTGCCATCTTGGCACAGTCCCGCGATGGCCTCGTCCAGAAATCGTTCTTGCTCCGCTGTGGTTTCCGCTGGGTTCTCGGGAAGCGAGCCGAAGGAACGGCCAAACTTTGCCAAGACCTTGCGCGCGTGCCGTGGATCGAAGAGATCGACGGTGGCAAAATTTTGGCCTTCGAGGATCGGGATTTCAAGTTCGTGCATGAAGCGGGTGACAGCCATGCCGAAATCGTCGCGGACAAGGACGAGACATTGGACACGCTGGCCGTCGCATTGCCGCAGGGCTTCGATCAGTTCTGACTTTGGTCCCTCACCCCAGGCGTGAAGCCATTGCTCGAACTGATCGATCACCAGCAAGCATTTCATTCCGGCTTCCGAAGCTCGTCGCTGGGACGAAAGAGGATGCCTGCGAAGGCTCGTTACATTTTCGATTAGCCCACCCTGTTCGGGGAGTGTCGGAAACCGTTTGCGCAGCGTCTTCAGGATCCGGGTTTCCGTCTCGCTGCCCGTCGCTTCGATGTAGATGGGTACCACGTGATCGGCCAACCGCGGTAACAGCCCGGCTTTCACGAGGGACGATTTGCCGCACCCGCTCGGTCCGTAGAGCAGGCCGACGCTAAAGGTGCGCTCCGCATCCCGCGATTCGATGCGTGTCTTCCAGAACCGGATGCTCTCGGGCAGGCCATCACGATCCCGTGGGCCGGGAAGCAATTCCAGAAAGAAATCGGCATCCTCGGCATCGAACGACCGCAACCCCTTGGGCACCACTCGGGTGGGACGTTTGTCGCTGTCGGGCGTCGCCGTATCGGACACCCGCGGCAGAGGCGTGTCTACCTGGAATTGTCGCGATTCCTCCGGGAGAACTCGAGCCGGCGCCGGGGGAACCGCTTGCGGAAGCATCACCTGAACGTTGACTGGTGCTTTTTCCGATTCTGTGGCCTGCCAATGGCGGAGGTCCTCGGCGAAGTCCAGTGCCGTGCTATACCGATCTCGAGCGCGCTTGCTGAGCGCCTTCAGACACATTCGCTCCAATTCCTTCGGGATGCGATCGTCCAGTTGACGCGGGGGGCGCGGCTCTTGGTGCTTGATTTGTTCGAGCAATTCCGACGAGCTTATCTCGCGGTGAGGTCGCTGGCCAGTGAGCAACTCGTAAAGGACGACGCCCAGGCTATACACATCCGTCCGGGCATCGACGCGGTGTCCTTCGCCGCGAGCTTGCTCCGGGCTCATGTAAGCCGGCGTGCCGGCGTAGCCCGGGCCGGTGCCAAAGTCTTCCTGCCGCATCGCCAGACCGAAGTCCGTGACATACGGTTTGCCGGCCGTGTCCAGAAGGATATTGGCCGGCTTCACGTCCCGGTGGACGAGACCCAGGCGGTGGGCGTGATGGAGGGCCAAGGCGATCGTGGCCACCAATTCCGCTGATTCGGCCGTAGAGGGTCGAGCCAATTGGATCTTCTTGGCCAGATCGGTTCCCTCGATGAACTTGGAAACGATGTAGCACAAACCATCGTCGGTGCTGCCGACATCGTGAACCGGCACGATGTTTGCGTGGTCCAGGCGGGCCAGGATCTGGGCCTCTGCGAGATAGGCCGCCGCATCTTCTGGCTTGGAAATGCGGTGGCGATGGGGGACCTTGATGGCCACCGGCCGGTGGAGCTGGTCATCATGGGCCAGATAGACACGTCCGAAGCCGCCTTCTCCGAAAACCCTCTCAACCCGGTACCGGCCAATGTACTTGGGGACATCAAGGAAAGGCGCGTCCGCAAGAGGCCGCGGCTCCTGGTCGGGTGATTGCGACAGCCTTGTTCTGTACGGGTCTTCCTTGTTCGGAGGCGGTTTTTTCGTTGAGCCCGCGACGGCTCCGGCGAGCCAGGCTGGATCGAGTTCGGGAAAGCGATTGCTGTAGTGTGCGGCCTTCGGATCTTCACCGCGGAGGCGACGACAATGGACCTCGAGGAGAATCAGTTCGGTTAAGAGAAGGAGACGCTCCTGGGCTGCCAGCATGCCCAGATACTCCTCGATGCGTGGCCGCTCCGTTGGGGAACTTGCCGATTGCCAAGCCCGCTCAAAGCGGGATCGGATTGAAACCAGGCGTGGCGCCAAGGACGGGGACAAGGCGTCTTTGATGAAGCGGCGTTCCTCGCTCATGGGGCGGTCTCCCGAACCGCGAGCCCTGAGCCGGTGTTCCTGTCGGGAACCGAATCGGTGGAGGGCATGAGAGATTTTCCCGGGGCGAAATTCCGCGGTTGCGAGGGCACTGCGATTGTAGACGGCAGGCGGAGGATTGCAAAGAGATCCGGCCGACAGCAAGCAAGGCTGCGTGAAGTATCCAGCCCCCGGGTACGTGCTTGCGGGCTTTTCTGGTTGCCCGTCCGCTTCGCAGGGCTGATAATACGGAGCGTGCCGCATCATTCGACATGCTGCAAAAGGCTTCCATTCATTGAAAGGAATGGCTCAATGTTAGGGAGGTGGCTGCGTCGGCTTGGTCAGTCCTACCTTCAGCGCGGCCCTTCTGGTCGAGCTCGGGTAACCCTTTGCGCGCCGTCCCGACGGCTTCGTCTGGAATGGCTCGAACTCCGACTTGCCCCCGCCCTCCACTTCTGGACCGGTGGTGGCGTGACCGATAACTGGTCCGAGAGTGATAACTGGCAGGGGGGGCCCCCGGCCGACGATTACCCGGTTGCCTTGATCTTTCACGCCGCGCACCGTCAGACGAACAAAAACGACATCGCGGGGCTGGTTATCCAGACGATCACGTTTACCGCGAACGACTATTCGATCGATGGCAATGCCATCACGCTCATCGGCGGCATTACTGCCAATGACAATGTGACAGGGATCGTTCACTTCGATGCGGATATTATCCTTGGCGCTGTTCAGGCGTGGACGGTCGGGACATCGCCGGGGCATGGGGATGGGACGCTTGAGGTTGGCGGCCTCATCAGCGGCCCTCCTGGAGCTGACTTGATCAAGAGTGGAGAGGGCACCCTCTTGCTGTCCAATGGGATGAACAGCTTTCACGGGGCCATAACCATCAGCGAAGGCACACTCCGAGAAGGGAGTCCCATGGCTGTTCCGTTTGGAGCAGCGATGCAGGTGTTCAGTGGGGCTACATTCGATTACGGCAATCAAGACGTCTATCTGGATAAGTTGGATGGCGACAAGACAACAATGGGGCGTCCACCGAGTGGCGGTGTTGTCGAGGGGGCGGGAACCCTCACCCTTGGCGTTCTTGGCGGTTCGAACAGTTCGGCCGGCTTTGGCGGGCGATTGACGGGCTTAGGAGACCTCGACAAACGCGGTGCCGGTACGTTTACCTTGTCGGGCGCCAGCAACGACTATTCGGGAATAACGGTGATTCACGAAGGTTCCCTCCGCCTAGGTATCAATGATGCGCTCCCCCGAGCCAGTGACGTATCTCTCGGGAAGACTGGCGTGCTCGATTTGGATGGATTCTCCGCGGCCATTGGTTCGCTCGCCGGCGTCGGCACCGTGAACCTGGTCAGTGGCACGCTTACCACAGGAGATAACTCGTCCACGACCTTCGGCGGCAATCTATCGGGGACAGGCCGATTGATGAAGCAGGGAACAGGCACGCTGACCTTGACGGGCGCGAACACTAATTATTCCGGTGCAATCACGGTGGGAGAGGGCGAGCTCCATATCGGTGGAGATGAGGCGTTTCCCAGTCGCGCGACCGTCATGATCACAACCGGGGCGATTCTGGATTTCACAAGCGGAACAAACAGCCTCCTCGGCAGCTCAAACATCAGCGGCACAGGAAGCGTGAGCTTCAACGGAGGGACAACCAATCTTTTCGCAGCCTACGACTTAACGGGCAGTCCCACCGGTACGCAGGTTTTCGGTGGGATTGTCAACTTTCTGAGTCCAGTTGTGAGCCTGGGAAATGCGCTGGCGGTTAGCGGCGGGCAGGTGAATTTGAGCGGTGGGGCAGGGATCTTGATTCAGAGGATGACCTTGAGCGGCGGCGTGCTGGGCGGCAGCGATCCGATCACGGTAACGAACCAAATGTCCTGGACCGCAGGGACGATGAGTGGTTCAGGCACGACCACCATCGATTCGGGTGGCCAGGGGACCGCCCAGATGCTGATCAGTAGTACTGCGCCCAAATACCTGGACGGCCGGGCTTTGAACAATCGGCCCGGCGGTCACATCATCTGGATGGACAATGGTGGCATCTTGATGGGGGAGAGTTCCAGCGTAAATAACGCGGGCGCCTTCGATGCCGAGGACGGCAATCACTTCGACTTCAACGGCAACCCCGGTGATATGCCCGAGGTCATCAACGCCCGCACACTCAATGTCTCGGGCACCATCCTCTTCAATTCCGGAATCACGTTTGTCAACGATGGCATGGTCAATGGCAATGTGCAAAATGGTGGGTTGCTGTTTGGCTCGGGCACCATCAATGGCAGCCTGACCAACATGGGACAGGTCAACCCTGGAGATCCCAACGCGACTGGAGCCCTCACCATCACCGGCAACTACACACAGACGGCTGCAGGCGTCTTGAATATCCGCATCGGCAGCGCGGGATCGGATCAACTGATCATTGCCGGCCAAGCAACGCTGGATGGCACGCTGAAGGTCAGCCTGATCAACAACTTCGTTCCCCCCAGCGGCAGCACGTACCAGATCGTGCTCTTCTCTTCCCCCAGCGGCATGTTTGCGACCACGAATATCGATCCGAGCTTTGTCTCCCCTCCAACCTATGATCCGACCGATGTCACCATTCAGGCGATCTGACGCATCGCTTCAGGAAATCGCGGACCACTTGCTAGCGAGCCGTTCGGGATGTTTATCGGTCGCACTCAGATCGCTGAATCGGAGAAAGGCAAAGACCGAGGCATCCACGCTCGAGGATGAAGAGATCGGACTACCTGGGATTCCAGCACCAGATATCGAGGGCTTGCCTGCTTCGCCGCCCGGCGGAGGAGCGGGGCCCGCATCCACCACAATCGTGGCCATACCCGTGATCGTGCTATCCGCCGTGTCGCTCGCAGTGAGCATCTGGTTGCCCGGCGTGATGAGCGTGCAGCCGCTTACGAATGTGTGCACGCCGTTGTCGTCCGGCGCGAACGGGTAATCGGCGGGTAGGACAATTCCCGGATCGGTGTCGGTTGAGCCGAACGCCACCGTGCCCTGGTAGCCGATGGCCGTGTGACCATAGGCATCCAGAGCCGTGATCGTGACATCGAACGGCATACCGGATGGGACCTCGGTCGGAGCACTGATCTGGAACGACGTGGCTGGTCCCGGTTGAACCTCCAGTGCGCCGATGTCGATGGAGCCGGCTACAATCCGGGGAAAGCCTGGACCCCGCTGGTCCCAGTCCGGAGCATCGGTATTATCGCCAGCGTCGACAACAGGACTGCCCGGCAGCGGGGCCAAGGTCTGGGTTGATCCGCCGTTGTTTTGCAGCGGGCCGAGTTGGGGATCCAGATTGATCAGGTCGCCCGGACCGGTCAAGAAGCCGGCGCCATCGTCGCTGGTGAGGTTGTGGCCCTGGGAGACGAAGTTGCCACCTGGGCCGGCGAAGAAGTTCGGTCTTCGTCCCCCGCCGGTTACGATGGTATTGCGAAGCTGGACGGTAGCTATACCTTCGTAAAGCTGTCCGGCATACAGCTGGGTGGCGGTATTGTTGCTGTTCGTGACGAAGTTGTCAGCGACCGTGGAGCTAACCAAGGTGAGGTTCGCATTGCCTCCCACGGCAAGGTTTGCGATGCCACCGCCTGTAGGAAAGGGAGCGAAACCCGTATTGTTGGCGATGGTACAGTTGGTGACTTGGAGGCTTCCGACATTCCGGATCCCACCTACCCAGCCGCTGTTGCCACTAATCGTCGAATCGCTGAGGGACATTGTGGCGCCGTTCTGGATCGCACCTGCGGAGTCTGGCTCGAGGGCGACAGGGTCAACGCCGTTGCCGCTGATCGTACACTTGTTGATGGTCATGTTCCCGCCGCAGACAAGGGTGCCCCCTTCTTTCGCGAAATTTCCCGAAATGATGCAATTAGCGATCAAAGCCATTGGGGATTCAATGTAAAGGACACCGAAACCACCGGTGGAGTTGTTGCCCGTGATGGTACTGTTGAGAATGCTTACCGAGCCGCCGGTGACGGCCAATGCGCCCCCAAAGGAAATCCCAAGGTTCGCGTTGGCGGAGAGAACACATGTGTTGATTGTCAGTGCGCCAGCTCTGCTCAAGATACCGCCACCACTTTCTGCGGCGGAGTTGCCGGAGATGATGCTCTTGCTGATGGTCAGCACTCCACCATTGGCGATGCCGCCGCCATCGTCGCCAAAGCTTTTGTTACTGGATATCGTGCTGTTGCTAATGGTGAGCATCCCAGCGTTATTGATACCTGCGCCCGTATTGGCCTGATTACCGGATAACGTCGTATTGGTAATCGTCATCACCCCGTGGTTCTCGATGCCACCGCCGCCATCGCCAGGATCAAAAATGGCCTTGTTACCCGAAAGCGTGCTATTGCTGAGCGCCAGCGTTCCTGAATTGAAGATGCCAGCGCCATCCTCGGTCGAGGCGTTCCCCGACAAGGTGCTATTGCTGAGCGTTAGCGTCCCCTCGTTCCAGATGCCGCCGCCGATGATCGATGCCCTGCAGTTCGCGATGGTCAGTCCCGAGAGCATTGCCGTGACGCCGGTGGCGATATGGAATCCCTGGATCGTACTCTGACCGTCAATCGTAATCGCGGCAGGTCCCGGACCGTTGATTGTGAGATCCTTCGCAATCGTCAGGTTCGCCGTAGTCAAGGTGATCGTGCCGCTCAGGCCATCCTGAAAGTCCACTGTGCCACCTGCCGGTGTGGTGGCAATGGCATCGCGGAGGGAGCCGGGATTGTGATCAGTGAGGTTGGTCACAGTACTGGGGAGGCAGCGACTCTCAAGAGCCTCCAGTCGCAGGCGGCCAGGTTGTCGGCGAGACATAGCGGTCCGGCAGGGACGGATCGCGAAGAAGCGTTTCGTCCATGTCAACCACTCTTTGCAGAAATGGTCTGTCACGATTCGACCCCTTGAAAAAAAGAATGGGGCGGGTTGACTTGCTGCCGGCAACACAGGGCCGCGCCACCCACCTGCCGCTGGCTCGCACCTGGCAACATCAGCCCACGAAATGTCCACCATTGTGGTGCCTGTAGCGTAGGAAAGCAAAGAAAAACGCAAGGTGATTTCCGAAATGCGTCGAACGCTGCGCTTTTTTGGTTGCACGCCGGCTTACGGACGCTCATACTAGGGAGTATTCTCTGTCTGTTCCTTTCCCCTTGCAGTGCAGCCGGCAATCGGATGCGGCTCCGCATCGGCGTTTCGCCCCTGGTTCCCGGACGAGGTGTTGCAGCATGTTCTTTTGCTTGTGGGATTGCCTCAGGAATCCGCGATCCCGATCAGCATCGCAATGCACCCGCTCCTCGCGGCGGCTGCGGCTGGAACATTTAGAGGAGCGAACCTTGCTTGCCGTGTTCCCCGTCACAACTACGAACGACAGCGGTCCGGGGTCTCTCCGCGAGGCGATCCTGGACGCCAATGCCAACCCCGGCCTCGATACGATCAACTTCGCGATTGCGCAGGCGGGACTTCAGAGCATTGTCCCACTCTCCAGCTTGCCGACCATTACGAGCCCTGTCCTGATCGATGGGTATAGCCAATCGGGCTCCAGTCCGAATACGTTACCCAACGGGGAGAACGCAGTCCTCCTTATCGAGTTGAACGGCAGCAGAGCGGGCGCGAGCGGAGCGCTTAGTATTGGTTCAGGGGGAGCTGGGAGTACGATCCAGGGGTTGGTCATCAACCGCTGGAATGGCGGCATCGGGATTTCCAGCAGTGGCAATGTGCTGCAGGGCAACTTCATCGGCACCGATATTACGGGATCGATCCCCCAGGGCAATGGCGCGGGCGTCAGTCTGAACGGGAATAGCAACACGATCGGCGGTGCACTTCCGGGAGCACGCAATGTGATCTCGGGAAACGGAGGGAGCGGCGTCAGCGTTTCAGGCAATGGCAATTTGGTACAGGGCAATTTCATCGGCATCCCTGCGAAGGGCAGTATGGACCTGGGCAATAACTCGGGCGTCGCTGTCATCGGGACGAACAACACGATCGGTGGTACGGCCGCTGGGGCCCGCAATGTGGTGTCAGGAAATCATGGCGACGGCATCGAATTTGTCAGCGGAAACTTCGTGCAGGGCAACTTTATCGGCACCGACGCCACGGGCACCAAGGCGGTGGGGAACCTCATTGGTGTTTCGCCCGGCGACAATTGCACCGTCGGCGGAACCGCCGACGGGGCGGGCAACGTGATCTCAGGAAATCATTCGTACGGGGTCGGGATCACGGGCAGTGGCGACCTCGTACAAGGCAATTTCATTGGCACGGATGCCACGGGCACTAAAGCCGTGGGCAATCTTGGCTCGGGTGTGGAAATCCTTTTTCGCATCTCCGCTGGAACCAAGAACACGATCGGCGGCACAGTTGCGGGGGCGCGCAACGTCATCTCGGGAAATCAGAATTCGGGGATTGGGATCAGCACTGTTGGCAACCTTGTGGAAGGCAACTTCATCGGCACCGATGTTACAGGAACGATCGCCTTGGGCAATCAATTGTCCGGCGTCAGCGTCGGAGCTGCCAACTGTACCGTCGGGGGGACAGCTACTGGGGCCGGCAATGTGATTTCGGGAAACCCCGATGGCATCGACATCTTGGACACCAGCAACCTGATTCAGGGGAATTTGATCGGTACCGACGCCACGGGCACCAAGGCGATGGGGAACCATATGTTCGGTGTCAACATCGGATCCATCAACTGCACGCTCGGAGGGACAACGGCTGGGGCAGGCAACGTCATCTCAGGAAACCAATCGTTCGGCGTCCAGGTGACCGGCAGCAACAACTTGGTCCAGGGGAACTTGATCGGCACTGACGCGCGGGACTCTAGCATGGTCGGTAATGTCGGAGGCGGCATTACCTTCGATGGTGCCTTCAACACGCTGGGCGGAGTCGTCGTCGGTGCAGGCAACGTCATCTCCGGAAACCAGAAGGACGGAATCGATCTGACCGGGAGCCTGAGCAACAACTTGGTGCAAGGCAACTTCATCGGCACCGACAGCACGGGCACTCTGGCCCTTGGCAACCGTGGCAATGGCGTGATGCTGCCCCCCGGCACCGCCTCCGGCAATAGCATTGGCGGGCTGTCGGCTGCCGGTGGCAACCTGATCAAGTTCAACGCCGGCGATGCGGTGAGTGTGGATACAGGGCCTGGCTCCTTCACGGTCCTGGGCTCGAACATCGTTTCCCAACGCGTGAGCGTTCTAAGCGGCATCGTCCGCTTGGGGTTTACCAATGCCCTTCCCAGCAGCAGCGCGGTTTTGGTGGCCACGGGGGCAACCCTTGATCTCAACAACTTTAGCGATGCCGCTGGGTCGCTCAGCGGAGGGGGCTCGGTTCGGGTGGGATCGGCAACGCTGACCATTGGCGGCGACAATACCTCGACCATTTACAGCGGAATATTCCAGAGTACGAGCGGCGTGGGCCTGCTGGTCAAGATCGGTACCGGAACCCTTACACTGACCGCTGGTAATCCCCAGTACAACGGGGACTGGATGTTAACGGATGGAACCTTGGCGATCGGGGATGGATTGGCTTTTGGCACCGGTTCGCTATTTCTGAACGGGGGCACGATCCAAACGACTCCCCAGGTGCTCCAGTTGGACAACGCACTCTTCGTGAACGGCCCCGCTACCATTGGCGGCAGGAACAGCATTCGCTTCACGGGCCTGGTCACGTTGGCAAGCACTTTGACCGTCACGACCACTGCTGCCATCGTATTTGATTCTCACCTAACAGGTAGCGGATCCCTGTTCGTGGCAGGGGGAGCAGGGACCGTGATGCTGACTGCCGAGTGCGACTTTCTGGGCCAAACGAGCATCAGCAGCGGCACCCTACAACAAGGTGCGGATGGTGTCTTCTCACCCACCAGTGCAGTGGTAATGACAGGCGGCATACTCGATCTGAATAGCTTTGACGCCGCGGTTGCCTCGTTAGCTGGATCCGGCAGCGTAACCTTGGGGACTGGGACCCTAACCATCGGTGGGGATAATACTTCAACGACGTTCAGCGGCACCATCAGCGGGATGGGAGGCCTGACCAAGGACGGAACAGGCACCCTTGATCTATTGTCCCCGAGCACTTACCAAGGTGCAACCGCGGTCGCACAAGGGACCCTCCAATTAGCTGCCGACGACACGTTGCCGGTCACCAGTACTGTTACTGTGATGGCGGGCGCCATTCTGGATTTTAACCAGGGGCAGAATGATTTCATGACGGGTTCCAGTATCACCGGCGCGGGCACGGTTAGCTTCAGTGGCGGCACGGCAAATATCCTTGGAACGTACGATCTCACTGGTAGTGCCACGGGGACGCAAGTCCTCGGGGGAAATGTGATGTTCAATAGCCCGGTGGCGAGTCTGGGCAATGCACTAAATATCAGCGCCGGCCTGGCGAATTTCAGCGGCGGCCTGGGTATCTTGATTCCGACGGTGACACTGAGCGGCGGCGAACTGGGCGGCAGCGACCCACTTACGGTAACGGCACAAATGTCCTGGACGGCAGGGACCATGAGCGGTTCGGGCATAACCAACATCGATTCGGAGGGCCAGGGGACCGCCGAGATGACCATCAGCGGAAATGGGTCCAAAAACCTGAACAACCGGACGTTGAACATCCGGCCCAGTGGGCATATCATCTGGATGGACAACGGTGGCATCTCGATGGGCGGCAACTCCAGCGCCAATAACGCAGGAGCCTTCGATGCCCAGGACGGCAATCACTTCGACTTCAGCGGCAATCCCGGTGACATGCCCCAGGTCATCAACACCGGCACGCTCACCGTTTCGGGCACCATCCTCTTCAATTCCGGAATCACGTTTGTCAACGATGGCATGGTCAATGGCAATGTGCAGAACGCCGGACTGCTCGTGGGCTCCGGTACGATCAACGGCAGCCTGACCAATACGGGTCAGGTCAATCCCGGAGACACCGGCACGGCGGGCACCCTCACCATCAACGGCGACTACACGCAATTGGCCGCGGGCGTTTTGAATATCCGCATCGGCGGCACGGGGTTCGATCAACTGGTCATCGCCGGCCAAGCCACGCTGGACGGAACGCTCAATGTCAGCCTGATCAACAACTTCGTTCCCCCAAGCGGAAGTACCTACGCGATCCTGCTCTTCAGTTCCTCGAGCGGGATCTTTGCGACAACGAATATCGACCCGAGCTTCCTCCCCATCCTCTATGATCCCATGGACATTACGCTCCAGGCCATGTAGCGGCGTGGGTTTAAGCCCCCATCCGGCCAGAGCATGCTTGGATTTGCCCGCACGGCAATCAAGTCCGGCCGAATCGGAACGCTT